>OKSB01003112.1_pt1 | contig 13574 bp, 10 predicted proteins | sample 1601171 | NCBI WGS metagenome assembly OKSB01 (sample SAMEA3541496, study PRJEB24748) | human gut metagenome | biome: human gut; feature: human-associated habitat; material: faeces | place: China | collected 2012 | reverse complement strand
GATGTTAAGAAAATGTTAAACTCATAAAATGACTTGGATAGAAACATAGAATACGCGGTAATATCATTTTCATGGGTATTACCGCGCTTCTAAATTATGATTGTGTTACTTTACTTTGCAGCGTCGATTGCAGCGCAAACATCAGCAAAGATTTCTTCCAATGCACCTTGTCCTTTGATGTGTTGGTATTGTCCTTCCTGCTTGTACCAGTCAATCAGCGGAGAAGTCTGTGAATGATAAACATGAAGACGTTTCTTGATAGTCTCTTCATTGTCATCGGCACGACCGGAGTCCTTACCACGTTTGATGAGGCGGACCATCAGTTCGTCTTCAGGTACATCCAGGTCAAGCATAACGCTTACTCCCTGATTTCTTTCAGCAAGCATTTTTTTCAGAGCTTCTGCCTGTGCAATCGTACGGGGGAAACCGTCGAAGATTACACCTTTGCTGTCTTCGAAGCTGTCGAATACACTTGCAAGAATATCAATCATCAGTTCGTCAGGGATCAACTGGCCTTGATCGATATAACTTTTAGCTGTTTTGCCCAGTTCTGTGCCGTTCTTGATTTCAGCACGCAACACGTCACCGGTTGAGATGTGGTTAATACCGTACTTTTCTACGATTTTCTCACTTTGTGTTCCCTTTCCTGAACCGGGAGCACCGAAAATTACAATGTTCAACATTTGTGATTTACAATTTAACTGTTACTTATATTATACCTAATTCAAAATTCTTTTTTAATCCACCACTGTATAAATGTCCGCATAATTACGCCCGAAGCCGTCATAATCCAATCCATAACCTACAATGAAGTCATTGGGAATTTCCATGGCTACGTATTCTATATTCAAATCTACTTTCAATTTATCAGGTTTCACCAGTAACGAAGCGATGTGGATTTCTTTCGGGTTACGTGTGCCCAGCGTGTCCAGCAGACGTTGCATAGTCAAGCCAGTATCTACAATATCTTCCACAATCACTACCGTGCGGTCTGTCAGATCTTCGGTAATACCGATCACTTCCTTGATAACTCCGGTAGAGGACACCCCCTGATAAGAAGCCAGCTTCACGAAAGAAATCTCGCAGGGAATAGTAATGTTTTTCATCAGATCAGCAGTAAACATAAACGAGCCGTTCAGGACGCTGAGAAACAGAGGATTTTTACCAGCCAGATCGCGATTGATTTCATTTGCAACGCGGGTTACTTCTTTCAGAATGTCCTGTTCCTTGATAGAAACAGTGAACTTTTTGTCTTTTATTTGTATGGTGTCCATAAGGGATAGATTTTTAAAATTGGCACAAAAATACGATTTTTATTCTACTCCATGCATCATCTTCTGTAATTTCTTTGAGAGCAGGAAGAGGATAAGGGAGGCTACGCCGGACATGATAACGAATACCATAAAGAAGTCGAACATAGTTTCAATGCGGAATCCAAGCAGGGTTTTCACCTTCCCGTCTTCGGGATAAAGACCGCCTAAAGTTCCTGCAAATTTATTGGCTGTAGAGGTGGAAAGATACCAGATTCCCATCATAAGAGAGGCAAAACGGACAGGGGTGAGTTTGTTTACCATGGATAAGCCGATAGGAGAGAGGCATAATTCACCTATAGTGTGTATAAAATAAAGTCCGGTTAGCCAAATGAGGCTGACTTTTACGCCAGGTTGGGTTTCTTTTACACCGAAACAAATGACTAAATATCCTAAAGAGAGTAACAATAAACCAATGGCTTGCTTGGTAGGAGAGGCTGGCTCTATGCCTCGTTTATAGAGTAAATTCCAGACTCCTGGCATGATAGCAGCCAAGATTACTACAAAGAATGGATTGAGAGACTGTATCCATGAAGCTGGAACTTCCCAACCCAAGACAAAACGATCGGTCTGTTCAGCTGCGAAGAGGGTTAGTGAAGCACCTGCTTGTTCATAGGCTGCCCAGAAGAAGATGACAAAGAAGGCGATGATATAGATGACGAAAATTCGGCTACGTTCTATTTTTGTCAGGGAACCTTCCAATAAAATGCTGACAGGAAATACAATGCAGGCGGTAAAGATACCAATACTGATCCAATCGTCACCGAAGCACCAGTAAAAGAAAATAGCGAGTATGATGGCCAGTAGACCTAAAAGTAAATAGTTACGTTTCTTTTTATTATTATTCACTGCTGTTTGTTGAATCGTTTTTTCCACTTTCGGTTGATCTTTCTTAGCATCAGGAATGATTCCCAGTTGTTGGCCGTCGGGACCAATAAGGTATTTGTTTTTTTGCGTTTCGAATATAACTATGGTAAATAGAGTAAAAATTGCTGCAATCAGGAATCCCCATTTGAAATCATTAGGATCCCCCGTCTCACCGAAGTAACCGCAAACCAGCGGGGCAAAGAAAGAACCCACATTTACACCCATATAGAATATAGTATAAGCAGAGTCCAACCGTCTGTCTCCCGGTTCATAAAGTTGTCCGACCAATGACGAAACTGTAGGCTTAAAGCAGCCATTTCCTAAAATCAAGAAGGTGAGTCCCCCATACATCAACCAGTGGGAAAGCTCTTTAGTATCCAGCATCGACGCACTGAAGAACATCAGGAACTGGCCTACCGCCATCATCATGGCACCCCAGAAAACGGAACGCCGGATGCCCCAGTATTTATCAGCAATATATCCGCCGATGAGCGGAGTGAGATAAACCAGTCCGGTATAGCTGCCATAAATAGAGGCGGCATGTTCCTTATCGAACAAGAGAGCCTGGGTTAGAAACAGGATGAAGATAGCACGCATACCGTAGTAGCTGAAACGTTCTGCCGTGCTGGTAGCAAAGACGAGGTAAAGACCTTTCGGGTGTTTGGATGTACTCATTATAGTATAGATATTTTCTTTATGGGAGGCAAAGTTATAGAATCTGATTAAAAAAGACATTACTACATTAAAATAAATTGTCTCTCTTTGGCGCTATAAGTGAAAAAAGATATATTTTTGCGTACGAAGAGGATGAGAAAAAGATTTAGCAGGAAAGAGGTGCAGTCGCCTCGTAAGCTCAGGAGCTTTCTTAGAAATGTAAATACTCTGGTATAAATACCACGATTTACATTAGTAAATACTCATCCTCTTCTTTTTTTATCAGATATTAAGATGAATGGAATTCTAATAGCGGTACTGATTGTCACCGGCTTGTTGATTTACAAGATTATCTCTTCGAGCCGGAAACAGGAAGGATACAAAAGGTGGAAAGCCGGATCTGCTCCGATCACCATTCCATGGTTCGACGAGGAGGCAGTGATGAAGTGTGCCAATCTGTTGGGAGTGGAAGAGGCGGTCCTGAAAGAGATACTGAAAGATATTCCCGGACATTACCGGGAATTCCGGATTGGTAAAAGAAAGGGAGGCTACCGTATGATTTCAGCACCGGACAAAGATCTGAAGGCCATTCAGGATACTATCAATCATCGTGTTTTATCATTTGTGAATCTACATCCCGCCGCTACCGGTTTCCGGTGCAAGATGTCCATTTCCGATAATGTCCGGCCGCATCTGGGCAAGCCCTATGTGCTGAAAACTGATATCCATGATTTCTTTGGTTCTATACGCAGTCTGCGGGTACGGAAAATGTTCGAGAATATGGGATATCCGTCGAAGATTGCAAGAGTGCTTGCGGCTTTATGCTGTGTACGCAGATGTCTACCTCAGGGAGCATCTACCAGTCCGGCACTGAGTAATATCATCTCTTATGAGATGGATAAAAAACTGGCGGCACTGGCTACTGAATATAATCTGGTTTATACCCGCTACGCGGATGATCTCACCTTTTCGGGAGATGTCTTTCCGGCGCAACAGATATTGCCTCTGATTAAACAGATCATTCGGGAGGAAAAGTTTGAAATCAATCATAAGAAAACCCGTTTCTTGAGTGGGCATAAGAGAAAGATTATCACAGGTGTTTCCATCAGCTCCGGTGTGAAACTGACCATTCCTAAAGCAAAGAAAAGGGAGATACGCAAGAATGTCCATTTCATTCTGACGAAAGGGCTTGCAGAGCATCAACGCCGGATAGGCTCTCATGATCCTGCTTACCTGAAGCGTCTGATCGGAACTCTTTGCTACTGGCGGTCCATAGAACCGGATAATGCTTATTTATCCGATTCTATTGCTGCTTTGAAAGGTTTGGAGAAAGGATATTAATTGTTACGTTTCTGCCGGATTGTTTCTATGTCATAATATCCTTCCTTATTCTTTACGATCTTGCATCGTCCTTCTTTTACCCATTTGTTCCAATCGTTGAATAGTCCGACGATATATTGGAACAAATCTTCTGCTATATTGATTTCCGCACCCGATTTCAGATTCAAAACTAATTGGTTATTCTCGACTGAAAGGAATTTTTTAGCTCTATCTATTGCTATCACATAAACCGTTTGATTGTATGCCCGGTCTTCCATCAATCCTGTGTGGTAATTGTAAGGACCGATTGCATCATCTGACATCGGACGTTTAGTCTTAAGGAAGGTAGAGTCGGTAATGGATTCGCGTACCTTGCGGGCTTCTTCCCATGCTTTCTTGTGTTCTGAAGAAATTTCTTCGTTTCTAATGTCCTCTTGAACTTGCCTGTACAATATTTTAAACTCAGCTTCTTTGCCTGAAATAGCAAAATAGCCATTTGGAATCCGAGCATTAACCCGAGGATTGCATACTACCTTATTGTTACATACAAAGCCGATATGTTTACCTATAGACCGTTCGGTTGCATCTGCCCATACTTCAATCGACTGTTCGTTTACTCTTCCTACAATTTGGTATATCATTTCGCCTGTCCGTTCATTCAAGGAAGAGTCGAGGCTTATGGAGGCAAAATCTTTGGTAGTTACGATTGGCTCTGCCGAAAGGCTGTCTTGTTTACCACTCGTGATGTAATACCATCCATTGGGGCGATTCGTATCAATGGCTTTTTCACGAAGGTTCATAGAAACGTTGCCGTTTCCTCCCAATGAACTTAAAGCCATAAGTGCTACTAATAAACTGAATGCTTTCATAACTTCATTATTTAGGTTACTATTCGATCTCTATTTTTAGTCCGACACCCACTTCGTGTACGGGTATTGACTTATGTATTTCCGCTTTCGCTTTGAAAGAGACGCAATGACATGGATACAGTTCTTCGATACCATTCTTTTGAAAATAATCTATCGTTCTCGTAAGCCTTTCCGACAGCTTGAACAGATGAAAACCACCTATAACTCCAACAATCTTCTGTTCATTGCATACCTCTTTGGCATATTCAATGATATTGCATATTCCGCTATGGGAACAGCCTGTGATAATGAATAAACCGTCTTTTCCCTGGTACACAATGGCGGAATCATCCATTACATAATCTTCAGACCGTTCACCTTCTTCGATAACCCCTATGGCATGCCGACGCTCAAAGTCATTCATCATCGGTATTTCCCCAAGAAAAGTTATGTTCTTACTTACTTTGACGGGCTGCTTGGTCAAATGTAAGTTCATCATCTTTTTCACATCCTTTTCTGCCAGCGGAGAACCAATGTGAAGTTCATTGTAGATTCTCTTTTTAAATACGTCCGGATGAGCCACAATCTTGCATTTGCAATCTGGATATTGGTTCATCAGGTATTTTACCCCACCTGTATGGTCATTATGACCGGGCGAAAGCACGAGGGTGGATATTGCAGATAAATCTATATTAATCGCCTGCGCATTCTTGATGAATGCGTCAGAGTATCCGGTATCAAATAGAAGGCGTTCATTTTCATCTTCTATGTAATAGCTCAGGGCAGGTTCACCTATATAATATTCATCGATGTAGGTGTTGTTATCTATTAATACGGTTAGCTTCATAGTTTATTTTTCTATCATCAGTTTAGAATTTCGCTTACTTCTTTTTTTTAGTTTTCATTTTTTTACTCTATTGTTTTGGGGAATACTTTATGGTTCCATTTTTTACATACAAAGATAGGAACTAATCAGTAGAGTGGAAAGTAAGTAGAATTAAAAGTGGTGTTTTCTTTTTATGATCTCTAATAGATTAGTTTTTAATTGTTAAAGTTTTCTTCTCTTTTATGAATATTGAGAATACTCAAGCTGTTTTCTACTATGTATACTATAAATTATAGGGCAGAGTAGTGTATATATAAAAGGGAATTTTGAAAGCCTTAATATGCACTCTTGACCAGATACTCTACATTTTCTGACCTTTTTTTAGTTGTTTTTGCCAATAAAAGGACGGCAATAGACATATATTGTTTTTATTTTCAACATCTCTCAATTAATTAACCTTTAAATTTGCAATATAACCATTAAATTTTATACGCTTATGAAGACAAGATTGCTTATCTTATTATTATTCCTATATGTAGGAGGAAATCTAGTAGCTCAAAATGCTACAATTACGGGTGTTGTCACAGATAGTGAGACTAAGGACTTCTTAATTGGCGCAACTGTCATGCTAAAAGGTTCGAATAAGGGAACAATAACAGATGCCAATGGGCAGTATACCTTATTTATACCTAAAGGCAAGCAGACAATCCAATTCTCTTTCATTGGATATCAGACGCAAGATTTTGATGTAGATCTTAAATCTAATGAAGTGAAGACACTGAACCTCGTTATGCGTCCGGATAATCATATGTTGAAAGAAGTAGTGATTAGTGCTCAAGCTAAAGGGCAAACAGCGGCAATTAAAAGTCAGTTAAATGCAACTGGTATTATGAATGCTGTATCTGAAGAAAAGTTGCATGAACTTCCGGATGTAAATGTCGCTGATGCTATTGGCCGTCTTCCCGGTTTAATGATCCAGCGTGATGGAGGAGAGGGCCAAAAAATCATCATACGTGGTTTGGATCCTAAGTATAACTCGGTAGCTATTAACGGTATGAATGCGCCATCGACAAGTAGCACTGATCGGAGTACTGACTTGAATATGATTTCACCAGACATGATTGCTGGGGCTGAAGTGTTGAAAGCCAGTACGGCCGACAAGGATGCCGATGGATTGGGAGGAACAGTAAACCTAATAATGAAAGATGCCCCGAGAGACTTCAAACTTAATGTAACTGGAGAAACTGGCTACCATTCACAAATTAATGGAATGGGGCGGTATAAAGGTGGTATCATGGCGAGCAATCGATTTTTTAGCGAAAGATTAGGTGTCATATTTACCGCAAGCGCTGACCAGACGGACCGGAGCAATGATACATTTAATGCAGCTTATAAGGTAAATGGTAATACGCCTACTCCTGGGTTTGATTATACGAAGCCATGGATTACAGGGGTTAGCTTGGAATCAAATTTAGAAAAGCGTCAACGCTTTAACGTAAATTTGAATATGGATTTCGACTTGGGAAAAGGGTCTAAACTCAAAATGTCTAATCTCTTTAGTAGAATGAACAGAGATCGTGATATTCGTCAAAAACGTTATGATTTAGAAGGAACCCGATTGAGATTTCAACAAACTGACCGTAATTCACATAATACCAATATTACCAATATGTTGCAAGGCGAGTTCAATGTTTTGGGAGCAACCTTGAATCTAGGAGTGGGACGTAGTAGTTCGCGCACAAGAACCCCATACGATCACCAAATGCAATTTCGGCTGAATGCCCCTTTTACAGCTGATATTGATGCATTATCTTATCAACCTCCCTATTTGATAGCTAACTCTAAATTCGTCAAAGAAGATGATCTTACACAGTACTATCTGTATGAAGCTATTTTTAATACAGAGTTTGCCAAAGAAACAGAATACAGTGCATGGCTAGATTTAAAGAAACCTTTTAGTTTCGGCGAAAAGGTCAATGGATACATTAAAATCGGCGGAAAGTTTCGTCAAAAAGAGAGAAGTCTTGAAACTGCTCGTAGGTATAGACGTATGGATTTGTCTGAAGGAGCTGATCCGGTATTCGAGAATATGCCTGATTTAACTCCATCATCTTTCAAAAATTCCTATATAGGTATCACTGATTTCTTAGATTCTGATTATAAGCCTCACGATTTTTTAAACAATAAGTATAAGGACTTATGCATTAATTTTGCACTAGATCATAATGCCATGAGAAACTTTTATAATATAAACCAAGATATATATGGCAAGATCCTTACTACAAAAATTCTGAAAGACTATGATGGGAATGAGAATCTTTGGGCAGGATATATTATGGGTGAAATAAATTTTGGCAAGTATGTTACATTTATACCTGGTGTACGCTACGATTTTTCTCAACTGAAGTACAATGCATACAGTGGTTCTAATGTTCCTGACAATGAAGAGAAGGAACATGAGTTTGAATATGAGAAGAGTAATGACTCCGATAAATATGGATATTGGCTGCCACAAATCCATTTGCGTGTAAAGCCAACAAACTGGATGGACATCAGGCTGGCATACACTGAAACACTGTCAAGACCTGATTATAATCTGCTTGCTCCACGAACAATCATAAAACCCAACGTGAATGAAGTAACATGGAGCCGTACTAATTTGAAACCTGCTTTATCTCGAAATTATGATGTTATATTGACCTTCTATCAACCGGATTATGGATTGTTTACTATTAGCGGATTTTACAAAGATATTAAAAATTTTACTTATACTCGCTCTGCCTATATGTTGAATGGTACGGTGACAGATCCTGCTAATTTTGACTTACCCATGAGTTTGTCAGGTGGTAGCATTACCTATCCTTTAAATAGTCCATATAATGCAACGTTGAAGGGGTTGGAATTTGATTTGCAACTGCAATTCCGCAAAATGAAGAACTTCATGAAAGGTGTGGTGTTCAGTGCTAATCTTACTCTTATGGACTCTAAAATGAACTACTTTGAAACGTTGAAGTCAAGAATTAAAAATCCGGATTTTACTCCCGGAGGTACTGAGAAGCCATTCCTTCCAACCAACTCTGACATTATATATACAGACCGGTTGTTAAAGCAACCTTCCCTGCTATTCAACGTTTCTTTGGGATATGATTACAAGAAATTCTCAGGCAGAATATCTTGCAACTATCAAGACGGAGTGTTGATTGCAGAACAGCACCGCCAAGATGCAGCTGATGTGGAATCTACGCGTCCATTCGTGAAATGGGATATGCAGTTGAAATATAGTTTGACCAGACAATTCTCTCTGTATGCTACTTTGTCCAACTTTACACAATCTTCCGATCGTAAACGTCGTGATATAACGAACTATCCGTCCAGAGTTGAATACTATGGTTCGGCTGCATATATCGGCTTTAAATATGATATCTTTAAATAAACATTGTTCCATTAAAACACTAAAGTTATGAAACTATATAAAATATATTCTAGAGCTATAGGATTACTTTTCGCATTGTCACTCTTGTGTGTTGGCTGCGAGAATGAAGATATACTCGATATTAATGATTTGGAAATCTCTCCAAGTAATCCTGAGAGTGTGATTATTGTAGAACCAGATGATGGTATTACGTCGGTCAACGCTTTAACAAGAGCAATTAATGAAAATGGAGATGCGACATATATATTGCGTCGTGATGGAGTTTACTATATGGAAGGCAAGAATGTATTCAAACATAATGTTGTAATTAAGGCAGAAAACGGTTCAGGCAAAATGCCTATCATACAACCTATTTGTGATGCACAAGGAGCCTTAAATGCTGATATGATCCGTTTGGAAGGTAGTGCCACTTTTGAGAATATTTATATTATAGGTAAAGATGCGGCAACTGGTAATCTTATGCAACGTTTATTTCGTATTGACGAATCAAACGTGAGATTGAAATTTGACCATTGTTTTATTGACCATTGCAGGAATTTCTGTATTCGTACTGACAATGTCAATAATAAAATTTATCTGAATAACTCTACCATTCGTAATTTAGCTCTCACAAGTGATCCGGCCAATGGCAGATTGATAGATTCACGTGGAAACGAGCAAGATAGTATTGTTATCAATAATTGCTATGTTTATAATAACACTGCCCATATTGTACGATTTGATAATGTAGTCACAAACTATTTTGGAATTAAGCATAGTACATTCTATAATGTTGGGCACCATATACAAATAAACTATGCTATCAAAGTTGAAATTGAGAACAATATTTTCGCTAATGTAGGGTGGAAATCGAGTGCCGAGAGTAATGTGTTTTGGCAAATTTCAATACCAAAGAAAGATGAACGTGCTCAGGATATTAGGATGAGTGTTTGTAACAACAACCTATTTTTCTCTGAGGAATTTGAAAGACTATTTGCCAAATACCCACAGAATTTGAAGCGTACTACACTCTCTGACGATGGCTATCAACTGATAGAGGAAGGTAAACTGACTTTTAAAGATAATTTCTCGGAAGTACTGACTTTTGATTATCCGCCTGTTTTGCCAATGGAATATATTGACAAGTTTTTTGAGAATATGGGAAGTAATATGTCCAAATGGGCAGATCTTCCATTTTATGTTGACGAAGACGGAATAGAAGGTATTGAAGTAGGAAAGACATTCACATTTCATTATTCAACCTCTTCCAAATCAGCAACAGCTTCCACAACCCAAGGACCTATTGGAGCATCGTTTTAAAACTAAAAGAAAATGAAGAATATACTATTTATATTTTTAGCAGTGTTATACTCTGCTTGCATATCGGCTCAAGAAGGAGATAGTAAGAAGGTGAAAGACAGGGCCCATCCTTATCTGATAATGACAACAGAAGATGAATCTGTCATCCGTTCTGCTATACAAACAGATGGAGTGTGGAAGGAATATCATGCCATCATGATAGAAGAGGCTGATAATATTCTTGGCAAGCCTAATTGCCAAAGAGTTATTCTTGGCAGAAGATTGCTTGAAGTGTCGCGTGAATGTTTGCGCAGGACGTTACTTTTAGGATATGCCTACAGAATGACTGGTGAAGTGAAATATGCCAAACGGGCAGAAAGTGAATTAGATAATGCCGCAGACTTTGTTGATTGGAATCCATCTCACTTTTTGGATGTAGCTGAAATGACTACAGCTATGGCTATCGGATATGACTGGCTTTACAATTTTATCAGTGATCAGACTAAGCTTAAAATAGAGAAAGCTATAGAAACCAAAGGTTTGAATCCATCATTAGACAGCCAATATAATAGCTGGCTCTATCGAAATAATAATTGGAATCAGGTATGTAATGGGGGAATAACACTTGGTGTCTTGGCTATTTATGATAAAATTCCAACCCTTGCTGATGAGTTGATTAACCGAGCTGTTCAGTCTGTTAAACTACCTATGTCCGTGTATGCACCTGATGGTGCGTATGCCGAAGGCTATTCCTATTGGGGATATGGGACGACTTACAACCTCCTCTTAATTGATGCTTTGGAAAATGTTATGGGAACTGATTATAATCTTTCTCAGGAACCAGGTTTCTTGAATACTGGAAAGTTTATCCAGAACATGTTACTTTCTGATGGCAAATCTTTCAACTATGGAGATTGTTCATCATCTGGTCGCGTAAGTCCTGCTATGTTTTGGCTTGCTAATAGGACTGCCGATAAAGATATTCTTTGGAGTGAGAAATACCAGTTTAGCTTGTCTTCTAAAAAGAGTATTAGGTCCTATCGATATGCTGTACTGGCTCTGATATGGGGCGCTTCTACTTCTATGGATAATCTGCCTAAACCTACTCAAAGAATGTGGGTATCGAGTAAAACAACCACTCCTGTTGCCCTTATGCGGACTACCTGGGATTATCAACAGGGATTATCCATTGCGCTCAAAGGAGGGACAGCACAATCAGGACACACACATTTGGATGCCGGTTCTTTTATCTTTATCAGTAAGGACACTCGCTGGAGTACGGATTTAGGTCCTCAGGATTACAACTCATTAGAATCCAAAGGCATTGATTTGTGGAATAAGAGTCAGGAATCTGATCGTTGGAAAGTGTTTAGATACAATAACCTAGCTCATAATACACTTTCTTTTGACAATAAATATCAAAATGTGAATGGTTATGCAACGATTACAGACTTTTCGGATAATGAAAACTACATGTATGCTATTGCAGACCTTACAAAGATATACGAAGGTCAAGCAAAGGAAGTAAAAAGAGGAGTAGCTATCGTTGATTCTCACTACGCCGTTGTTAGGGATGAAGTAAAGACATTGGGACAGCCCACTGTTATTCGCTGGAATATGGTGACGGAAGCTCAACCTGCTATTATAGGAGAACATACAATACAGCTATCCCAGAATGGAGAAAAACTGTTATTGGAGGTGGAATCTCCGGCAAAGGTCAGAATGAAAACTTGGAGTGCGACATCACCCAACAGTTGGGATGCCAAAAATCCGGGTGTGACGTTCGTTGGGTTTGAAGCTGAACTGCGGCCCAATACAACAGAAGTATTGCAAGTTAAACTCATACCGGAAGATAATTTCGATTCCAGCAAAGAAATAATGCCGTTAACTGATTGGAAAAATAACTAATAATAAAATTATATGAAGAAAAAGACATTGATTTTGGCAGGACTAGTAATAGGACTACTCTTACCATCATGCAGTAATAATAGTAATGATATGATGAGTTCTGTGATAGAAAAAGGATTAAAACGTAGCATTGAACAGTCTGAATTTATGGCTGCCAGTCTGATGGATCAGCCTGACAGGCTTCCAAAAACGACAGAGAAAGATGGAACTCTTGTTACGTCAGATACGCATTGGTGGTGTAGTGGCTTTTTTTCAGGAACTTTATGGATGCTTTATGAAGCTACTGGGAATGAAACACTGAAAAAATATGCAGAAAACTATACGATGCGTATTGAAAAGGAGCAATATGCTTTAGATACGCATGATTTAGGCTTTATGATGAACTGTAGTTTTGGAAATGGTTACAGAATAACAGGAAATGAAAACTATAAAAAAATCCTGTTACAAAGTGCCCGGTCATTAGCAACACGCTATAACGAAAATATAGGAGTTATTCGTTCGTGGGATAATAAGCCTAAATGGATGTATCCTGTAATTATTGACAATTTAATGAATTTGGAACTATTAGAAAATGCATATAAATTATCACAGGACTCATTGTTTGATAAAATTGCAAACAGCCATGCTACGATAACTATAACAAATCATTTTCGCCCGGATTATAGTTCATGCCATGTTGTAGATTATGATACCATAACTAATAAAGCGCTCAAAATGGATACCCATCAAGGATATTCAAGTACTTCGGCATGGGCACGTGGACAAGCGTGGGGATTGTATGGCTATACAATGATGTATAGAGAAACCCAAAACGAAAAATATCTTCAGCAAGCTATTAACATTGCGAAGTTTATCCTGCACCACCCAAACCTTCCGGAAGACAAGATACCTTATTGGGATTTTGATGCACCTAATATTCCGGACGAACCGCGGGATGCTTCTGCTGGAGCTATCATAGCATCCGCTCTGTTAGAGTTGGGTCAATACGTCAATGATGATAAGCTTTCTGTCGTCCTTGTCTGTCAACTGTTCATAGTAAACGGTGATAGTATTGCCAAGATATTTGCTTATATCTGTAACGTTTGAAGTGAATTCCGAGAAGTCGATTTTTACAAGATCACTGCTGTCGT
>OKSB01003109.1_pt1 | contig 13591 bp, 10 predicted proteins | sample 1601171 | NCBI WGS metagenome assembly OKSB01 (sample SAMEA3541496, study PRJEB24748) | human gut metagenome | biome: human gut; feature: human-associated habitat; material: faeces | place: China | collected 2012 | reverse complement strand
CAGGAAGAATTTGATGACTTTTATAACAATATCAAGCAGTTATCCCAGTATGACACCGGTGTCACCGCAGAGTTCGGAGATCATTTTCTGACACTGTCCACCTGCGTATACCATGTAGAGCAGGGCCGGTTCGTAGTCGTTGCCAAAGAAGTGGAACCCGGTGATCACTACCTTCCCATACAGGAATAACTCACAGACAATCAGGAGGTTTTCTTATGAAGAGACTTAAAAAATTTGTCACACTGTTCACGCTGGCTGCCGTATGCTTTGCTATTCCCGGTCTGGGAAAGATCACTGTAAAGGCTGCGGAGCCCACCACCTATGTTCTGAACTATTCCGACAGCAGTTCCGAGTGGAGATACAAGGAAGCATCCAGCTGGTCCGCAGAAGTTCAGGACCGCGAGTTGTATTATCTGCAGCAGAATATCAAAGACGGTGACTATATTGTCATCGACAACGATGTGGAGAACAATGCCCTGGCTCTCAAGGTTTCTGTCCGTCTGGGCAACCTGACCTTCAAGAATACTGTTGGTGTTCCCGTAGTCTATGCCAACGGCTATGACAGTGTCTATTTCCTGAGCGGTACCTCCGGTGCTGTCAACGGTGATGTATCTCATGCCTATGTATATGGCGATGCCAAGGCAAATTTCAACAGCAATGTAGACACTCTGGAAATGATCGGCCTGACAGATGATAAATCCAATAATCTGCATGCCACCATCAACGGTGTCGGTACCGTCAATCATCTGATTGCCAAAGACAACCGTGACCAGAGCGTTTTCTATGAGGCCTACAGTTTCGCCGCAGGTAAGCTGGCCATTGAAGACGGATCCCTGAAGACCGAAGCAAAGTATTACAGCACCACCGCTCCCGCTCCCGTTGCTGCCGCAGAAGCAGCTCCTGCAGCTACCGAGCAGCCCACACAGGCCGCAGCTCCTGCACAGGCCACACAGAACAGTACTTCTTCCGAATATGACAACGTTCCAAAGACCGGTGAAAATTCTGCAATGTTCTGGCTTCTGGGTGCCGCAGTTGTATGCATGGCCGGAGGCTATACCATCCGCAGAAAGAACGTACAGGAAGCGGAATAAAGTTTTCGGCAGCAATAAAGCCCAGTCCCTTGCGGGACCGGGCTTTTACTATTTTATTCTGTTCCTACTGCAGATAGGCATTGATCAGTTCCCAGGCTGCCTGTGTTCCGTAACCTAGTCTCCATACCGCCACACCACCAATATTCTTGGTAGCCATCATGTTCAGCTTCACTGCGATGGATTCCGCATCTTCCAGCCAGATCTGATAGGTGGCATTTCCGGAGGTCCATTCTGCATAATTCTGACAGGTCTCCTCATCCCACTCTGCCGTCACACCGGCTCTGTTCATGAAGTCTGCCTCGTTGTTCATGGTAATATATTCATCCGTCACATCCGTGCCTTCGGTCTTCCACAGGATCGTGTAGAACGGAAGGGCATTGACTACCTTGTTTGCAGGCACCTCCTGCAATGTTCTGTCCAGACCGCCGGATACATAGCTGATGCTTGCCACGCTTCCGGGATCCTTGCTTCCGTGCCAGTGTTCGTCATATCCCATGATAATGACATAGTCTGCAACCTGTCCCTGGATATCCAGACGATAATAATCATTGAAATTAAACGGTACATAGTTGGCAATGGACAATACCAGTCCCCTGTTGCGGCACTGAATGGAAAGTTCTCGTATAAATTCCACATAATGCGGTCCGCAGTCACTGCTCAGCTGCTCGAAGTCCACATTGATGCCGTCCAGTCCCAGGCTGACTGCTGCATCTGTCACATTCCGCACAAAGTTCTGCCGGCTGGTGGTGGAGGACAGCATATTCAGAGTACTGATGGCCGTTCCGGTCTCATTGGCGTAATTAAAATTATCCACCACGCCCCATACCTGTAAGCCCATATTGTGGGCCGTGGTTACATAATTCGCTGTTCCGAAGTTCCGGATACTTCCGTTCTCATCCGTCAGACTGAACCAGGTCGGTGCAATGACATTCATACCCTTCGTACCGGACACCATGGAGTACAGAGTGTCATTACCGCCTGCACCGCCGATAGAATGCCAGCCCAGGCAGATCTTGCTGTCAGAAGTCAGGGCAGTATATTCCGGCTCCTGATAATCCGTCACCGGAGTCTCAGTCTCTTCCGTAATATCTCCCAGACGCTTGTTCTCCACATATCCGATCACGGAATCCGCTGTCTTCACCTTGCTCCAGGTCTCCATCTGCTCCAGAATCTCCAGGGTATCTCCCTTCGCTGCCTGCGTGAGGATCGGGCTCTTCACACCGCCCCGCAGACGCACCGCCGTATCCTTTTTCAGCTGTGCCACCTGTCTGGTCCCCCATTCGGTGTAGACCTGCACATGTCTGTCATAACAATCATAGGAATAATTTGTGAACAGCTTCACATAATCCGCCGCCACATATACGGTATCCCCTTCCACGAAACTGATCACATATCCGGCATCCTGTGTGCCTTCTGTTGTCGTATAGGAAGTCTCGCCGAAAGTCGTACGGATCACTTCTGTCGGATTGGCGTACAACAACAGTTTTTCCGTCATATCCGCATAAAACACTTCGTTCATATATTTATGGACAGTTGCCAGATCAAAATAGCATACATCATCTCTGATCAGTGCCTGTTCTTCTACCATTTCGTCCTGTAAAATAATGGCACTTCTGTCACTCTCTGACACCTGATAAAATTCGTTCCAGTCTGCCTCTTCTTTGCTGTAGGAATATTTATCCAACAGCACCTTTCCCAGTGCCCCGCCCGCGATCACAAGGATCAACAGGATTGCTATGATCACCGGTAGTATTCTTTTCTTCATATGTGCTCCCATCCGCAGGCTGCCGCCTGCACCATTCTTGCCTTTTCTTCCGTTCCGTCTTCTATCGGCAGAACAGTTTTATTCTATCACAATTCCTCTATATAATACAAGGAACAATAGAGACAGATCCTGCACTGCGGGATACAGCCAGAGAGGCAATCCCGTTTTGCATCCCCGCAGCGCATTCTCTGTTCCAAAGTATTACCCGGGCAAGAGCTGACACCCTTTAACGCAGATCCACCTTATCCAGCCGGACCTGGCTGATTTTGCCCTGTTCTCCCAATATATAGTCTGCCATATACGGGCTTTCTTCTCTGACGGCATACGCTGCCGCCTGCGACGGTGAGACCTTTTCTCCGTCGACATACAATTCTGTGCCGTTTTTCTGAAGCTTTCGAAAATATTTTTCCACCTTTCTCCTGGGAAACTTCTTCCCGGGAGTCACAGCTTCCCGGTCCTCCACAGACACCTCCCGTCCGCAGCATATTTTACCAAAAGGATTCGTGAAACACTTTAAAATAACGCTGCTTTTTCCGCTAGTACATATAAGCGTAACTATTCAGAACACTATTCGCAATATAAATCATGTCAAATGTTCTTACGAATGCAAGCATTCGACGTACCTATTGACACGATTTGCGTGGCTCTGAATAGTTACTTATAAATGCCTCTGACAGTACTTGTAGTAATTTGTGTGAAAATGTTGGAATTATGTTCGTGAAAATTATCTGTTGAAATATTATGACCAGACACGTATATGCCTGTAAGACATCTCCATACTATATTTTACAGATCAGCATAACCTATCCTTCCCAAATACATTAACAGCCATCTGCATCATAAAATAAAAAAGGGGATGAACTGGAACGAATCGTTCCCTGGTAAATCAACAAGAAAAAAATGGAAAACTGTCGACCTCCTCTCCGTACCGGAGTATCAGAGGCATCTATAGGTCGGATTATACACTGCAGCCTGCTATTTGACAAGATGTTTTATTAAATTTTTTTAAACTGTGAATAGCTTCTATTGACTAAAATATAGGGAAAGTATAAGCTATATACCATACCAATGCGAAAGCAGAAAGGAAGTGTTGTCGCATGAAAATAGAAAAAGTAAATGAAAATCAGATTCGCTGCACCCTGACCCGTGAGGATCTCGCCAGCCGCGAATTAAAAATAAGTGAACTTGCCTACGGCACAGAAAAAGCTAAATCTCTGTTCCGTGATATGATGCAGCAGGCCAATTTTGAATTTGGCTTCGAAGCAGAGGATATTCCCCTGATGATTGAAGCCATCCCTCTGAATGCGGATTGTATCGTACTGATCATTACCAAAGTGGAAGATCCGGAAGAACTGGACACCCGTTTTTCCCGTTTTGCGCCTTCTGTTACGGAAGACAGTGATGCGGACAGTGATGCGAACACGGCAGACGAGGTTCTGGATCTGTTCCGCCGTATCCAAAATGAGGAGGCTGCAGCCGAGACTCCCGCCGCTCCCGCTCCCGAGGAAAACGATGCTGTCAGATCCCGCCTGTTCCGTATGGATACTCTGAATCAGGTAATCAACGCTGCCGTCGTGGCTGCCGGTCATTATCATGGGCTCAGCACTCTGTATCACGAAGAGGGTACCGACGGGTATTATCTGATCCTGACGCAGGGCGAAGAAGATCGCGAGGTCTTCGACCGTGTCTGCAATGTCATCTCTGAATACGGTATTCCCAAGCGTTCCACACCGGCAAGCCTTACTTTTCTTGAGGAACATTGTTCCACACTGATCGCCGAACATGCTTTACAGCGTCTTTCTAATACTTCAATGTAACAACAGATTGTAACATTCAGGAGAGTTCCCACTCTGTGGGGACTTTCTTATTTTTATGGTTGTTTTATACCTGTCTCTCCCAGCGAGAGTCTATAGAAAAGAAGCTGGGAAACGCGTAACTTGAAAATATAGTCTTATTCGCATATAATAAAATTTAATACATGAATTGCTCCGTTGCAATGTAGCTTACGCAATTCCATACACATTCGGAATTACAAAGGATCAAAACGCCGGTTACAGTGGAAAGGATGTACACGATATGATTTCCGACGAAGAATTATACCGACAATATTTAAGCGGCGATGAAACAGGGCTGGAAGAATTGATAAGAAAATACGACAATCCACTGACCTTATACATCAACGGCTATCTGCATGACATTCACGAGGCAGAGGACCTGATGATAGAAGTATTTTCCTACCTGTTCGCCAAAAGGCCCCATATCCGGGATGGCGGATTCAGGGCTTACCTGTATAAAGCTGCGCGCCATTTAGCTTTGCGCCATAAAAGCATCCGGCGACATCACTTCTGTCTTGATGATCTGACCAAAGAGCCGGAAGGTGGGAAACTGGTGGATGAGGTGATCCGGACAAAAGAACGAAATCAGATTCTGCATTTATGCATGGGTGAACTGCATCCGGATTACAGAGAAGCTCTTTATCTGACCTATTTTGAGGGTATGAGTTACCGGCAGGTCGCTGAAGTTATGGGAAAAAGCGTGAAGCAGATCACTAATATAATGTACCGGGGAAAAGAGCGTCTGCGGGGATTATTGGAACGGGAGGGAATAACAAATGCGGAGTCATGAGGAACGGATCGCAGAAGTCCGACGAAGGATTACGGAAAAAGAACGACAAAAAAAACGAAAACAGCGGCGGATCGTTGCTATTTCCTGCATAGCGGCATGCCTTGCGGTGATCTTCGGGGCTTCCTTTGTCATGTCCGGGATTTCCAGACAAATGGTGCCGGGGATTTCCTCCGGATATGAAACGGCGGCAACGATCCTCGGCGGAGGTGCCGCACCTGAATATATCATAATAGGGGTGCTTTCATTTCTTCTCGGCGTATGCGTGACGATCCTGTGTTTTCGTGTCCATCTGCTGGACAAAGAAGATCAGGCAGAGCAGAGGGGGGACCGCGCCAATGGAATTGATCATTAATCTTTTGCAATTTTTCGTCACCCTGCTGGGCTTCTGTCTGAGCGGCATTCGTTATCTGAGGCATCGGACACTGTCATATTTTCTGCTGATTTGCTTTTATGGCTGTTTCGCACTGGGCTCCCTGTACTGGACATTATATCTGTTGTTGTTTTCCGAAACACCACGGATCTTTTATGTATCGGAATTCGGCTGGGTCTCCAGCGTTATTTTTCTCTATCTCCTACAATATACTCTCTCCTCCCCGGAGGAAAGAAGCTTTTCCTGTCGGAAATCCCTGCTGGCTCCGCTGATTGGAGTTCCGTTGTGCGCATTTTACTGTACCTTTGGTGACATTCTCTCCAACCTGCTCTGGTGCGGCATGATGATCCTTGTCTCCTATCGTTCCATCCACGGTCTTGTCTACGCAGAGACACAGACGGGAAAAGGACGGAACCTGCGGTATTTTCACATCGAAATTCTCTGCTATGTTGCGGTAGAATACGCTCTGTGGACCTCCGGCTGCTTCTGGCCGGGCGACTCTATCTTCAGTCCCTATTGCTGGTGTGATCTTCTGCTGACGTTCTGCCTTTTCGGGCTGCTGCCTGCCACAGGAAAGGCGGTGCGGACATGACCTATATTGAAAATGTATTTATCTGTATGGCCTCACCCCTGTTGATCGCCGCCCTGTGCATGGGTAGGCGGCAGGCCAAATTCTTTCTGTGCTGTCTTGCAGGAATGGGGGCATGCCTGCTCTCCGCTTACATCAATACCTTCTTTGCCGCTCTTTACGCAGCAGATACGATTGCCGCCACTGCGGAGATCGCACCTGTGGTAGAGGAAGTGATGAAACTCCTGCCGCTGCTCTTTTATCTTCTTGTATTTGAGCCTGAACCGGTGCCGATAAAAAATGCTGCCATCATCGTTGCACTTTCCTTTGCCACCTTTGAGAATGTCTGCTATCTGATTCAAAACGGAGCCGGACATTTTTCCTTTATCTTTTTCCGGGGCATTGGAACGGGTGCCATGCACGTAATCTGTGGTGCCATCGTCGGCGGTGGACTGGCGTATGTATGGCAGCGCACCTGGCTGAAGATCGCCGGAACCTGCGGTCTGCTCGGGGCAGCCATCACTTTTCATGCAATTTATAATCTTCTGATCGCCTATGGCGGTGCGATACAGTATATCGCATACATTCTGCCTGTGCTGATCCTGACGGCAGGGAAACTGATCACCCGCCGCCTTACCCAGAATCACAACTGAATCCTGTCTTTTGCGGAGCTGCTGTCGGCAGCTCCTGTTTTTTAAGAACTTTTTTTGAAAAAATTGAATTTCAGGTGAGAGTTTTTTCGCTTTTTTGTACCTAATTAGATGAAGGGCATATGTATTTTATGACTTTACTTTCCGAAGGGAGGTTTTCAACAATATGTATGATACAGAAAAGCGGGTCGAACTGGTGAAAAAACGGGTGCATGAAAAATATCGCCGGAAGAAGCGCCGCGGGATCTGCCGGCTGTCTGCCCTGTGCACAGCATTGTCTGCGTTCCTTGTGGGAACGGTGCACACAGCAGCCGGCCAGACGCAGATCACCGCCCAGGGAATGTACGGTTCTATCCTGCTGCATGAAGACGCCGGCGGTTATGTGCTGGTTGGGGTAATTTCTTTCTCCACAGCAGTCATGATCACTGTGCTGTGTATCAGACTCCGGGAAAGAGAACACCGCAGACAAGGCACGGGAAAAGGAAACGCATCACAACAACGGGAGGGAAAAAATTCATGAAAAAGCAAAAAATTCGGTTCTATGCGGCGCTGCTTTGCAGTTCCATGGTATTTTCTCTGGTCTCCACGCCGGTATCGGCAGCAGAAACCGAACAGCTGACGAATCCCCCGACATCCACAGAGGGTCCGGGTTCCCCGGAAAGCGCATCGGGAAACGAAGCGGCAGCGATTCTGAACGGACTGTACGCAGCACTGCCGGTAGCAAACGGTGTGAAAGAGGTGGCGACAGCGGAGGAACTGACGGCCGCACTGGCAGATAGCAGTATTTCCGGGATCACACTAAAGGGGGATATCGATATCGGCTCTACACTGACGGTCAACCGTACTGTGACACTGGATTTGAACGGTAATGTACTAAAAATGACCGGCCGCGGTAGCGTAATTAAGGTAGAGTCGGGCGGCAATCTGACAATTGCGGACAGCAACACATCCACACCACACAACTTTTACCCGGACTATAAAGATTCGGCCTGGCACATTGACATGTGGAAGCTGGACGATAGCGGCTCGGAAACCGTCTCCGGTGGAGTTATTACAGGCGGTAGCAGTGATTATGCCCACAATGATGGCGGCGGTGTGCTTGTTAATGCCGGCGGTACACTGACCATGACCGGTGGCAGCATCGTCGGATGCTCGGCAATTGGTCTCGGCGGCGGTGTACGCCTTGCCTATGACTCTGCCATCGGCAAGAACAGCACATTCACCATGACGGGCGGCAGTATTATCGGCTGCGCTGCAAAAAACGGTGGCGGTGTGTCTATCTCCCCGGGGTGCACATTCACCATGGGTCCCGACTCTGAGATCCGCAACTGCAATGCACAATCCGGGGGTGGTGGTGTGGGCATCAGCGCCCTGTGGAATTCAAATATCATCGGCCGCTTTATCATGAACGGCGGAACAATCCGTACATGCACAGGATTATACAGCGGCGGTGTGGACAACTCTGGATCCTTTATTATGTCAGGCGGTACGATTAAAGCCAGCATCAGCACCCAATATGCTTCAAGCGGCGGGGTGAGGAATGATAATCAGTTCACCATGACAGGGGGCACGATCGGTGATCCTACTAATCCGAATGATGCAAGCTCTGTATACAATACTTCCTCTCAGAGAGTTATTCTTACTATATGCGACAATGCAAAAATCTACACAAATGTAACAAACGTTGGCATCCTGAATGCTGACGGCGGCGAAATAGCCGGCACAATGACGAACGATACCAACGAGTACGGCAGCGGCACGATCACCGGCAGCGAGGGTGCCGCCGGCAGCACTGAGTTCCAGGGCAAAGTGACCAACACCGGTACCATCCGGAAGGGCACATTCACAGATGAGGTCATAAATGAGAGCAGCGGTGCCATTAACGGCGGCACATTTACCGGTACGATCACGAACAATGATGGTACGGTTTCAGGCGGTGATTTCAGCAAAGCCACCCTGAACGGTATGCTCGTGATCACTTTTGACCCGGACAATGGAGACCAGAGCATCACCCAGAAAGTGGATTGGAGCAAGGACGGAGCGGCACTCACCGCCCCCGCTTCCACCAATGAGGGGCATAGTCTTGACGGCTGGTATTATGATAACAATGGTACGGAAACAAAATGGAACTTTGACACGGATACAGTCAAATGCACTATGACCCTCAAGGCAAAATGGGAACTCTCCACCTATTCCGTAACGCTGCAGACAGACGGCGGTACGATTGCCAGTGGAAAAGAAGTAACCGGCTACACTTACGGCACCGGGGCAGTTCTTCCTACCACCAATGATATTACCCGCAAGGGATACCGCTTTGACGGCTGGTACGCAGACAGCAACTTTTCCGGTTCACCCGTCACAGAGATCACAGGTACCGATACGGGAAATAAAACGTTCTACGCAAAATGGACGCGAAACACGATTCCCATCATCTCCGGAAACACGATCAATTATATCGTGGAGCACTACAAGACGGACGGCAGCGGCTACACGCTGGCGGAAACAGAACATTCCGCAGGGAAGACAGGTGATACCGTCGCAGCAACGCCGAAAACCTATGAAGGCTTTACCTACAATCCGGCAATCTCCACCGCCAGCGGAACGTTGAAGAAGATCAGCAGTCCGGAGGATATCGTGACTTTGAAGCTCTACTATGATGTGAATGCTGACACCGAACAGGAAAGTACTGACAGCGGCTCCGAGGAAAAGGCTGACCGTGAGGGCCCCTCTCCTGTCGTGAAAAACACCCCCTCCTATGTGACCTATACCGTACAGGCGGGTGACACTCTCTGGAAAATCGCCAGAAAATACAGTTGCTCCGTAGCTGGGATCGTGGCAGCCAACAGTGATCGGATCAAGAACCCGAACCGGATCCACGCCGGCTGGCAGCTTAAGATTCCCATGAGCGGAGCGCCCGTCTCCGGCAGCACTCCCGATGCTGTCCTGCCTGAGAATAAGAAAAGCGGGATATACATCGTCAGACAGGGTGACACCCTCTGGGCAATCGCCAGAAAATGCGGCTGCTCCGTGGCTGAAATCGTTTCCCTGAACTGGGAACTGATCCGCAATCCTGCTCTGATTTATTCAGGCTGGGAACTGAAAGTACCACAGGATTAGCCTCCCCTGAAAGAATCTACCGTGCCAGTCATACTTCATAATATCGGATCAGATAATATCTAAGGGAAAAAGGCAAAAAAAGACGGCCAAAGGCCGATGATCTGAATTCCTTGAATTCTTTTGATTTCTCAAATCCGCGCAATCGGCGGACACATTTCGATTGCGCGGAAATCTGAGCTATGAAATTCCATAAATACTTTGTTTCACCTGTGTGCCCCGGTCAGGCGATGTTGCCAAAACAGACATACAAAGATTACAGCTCCTCGATCACTTTCATAAGCTCATCTACATCAATGCCATGTACCATAGCTGCCTCTTCCAGGGTCTCTCCCTGTGAAGCAGGGCATCCCAGGCAATGCATTCCTGCATCGAGGAGTACGGGAGCTACTTCAGGATTGGCACGTAAGATCTCACCAATGGTCATGTCTTTTGTTACTCCGGTCATATCGGTCTCCTTTCTGCCGTATAAGGCTTTTTTAGTATAATACTTTCCCCGGAATAAGGCAAGATTATTCTTGTACATCCGCATTTGTTCTTCCCCGAAGATCAGCTCTGCCGCACACCACATTCATAAAAGCATCTGCTTCGCAAATGGCGCCGCTTCGCAGCTCATCTTTTATTTCATGTCAGAGCTGATGTACAAAACTCGGAACAATTCCTAAAAAGGTTGACACTTACCCTTGTCAGGTAGTACACTTTTATCGTAAAGAAACAGCTTGGGACGCCAGCGCAACTGGTACTCTCAGTTGATAATATTAATTGTTTTTACCAGAAGGAGGTAAATTTTCATGGCAGAAGCATGGAGAAGCTTTAAAAAAGATGGCCATTGGGATGTAGACGTCAACGTACGTAACTTCATCCAGACCAACTACACTCCGTATGATGGAGATGAGAGCTTCCTGGAGGGACCTACCGAAGCAACTGATAAGCTTTGGGGCAGACTTCAGGAGTTACAGAAGGAAGAGCGTGAGCATAACGGCGTTCTGGAATGCGAAACAGAGGTCGTATCCAGTCTGACCGCTTATGGCCCTGGCTATATTGATGAATCTATGAAGGATCTGGAGCAGATCGTTGGTCTGCAGACAGACAAGCCTTTAAAGAGAGCATTCATGCCTTATGGTGGTATCAAGATGGCTCAGCAGGCTGCAAGCACCTATGGCTACGAAGTAAACGCTAAATATGACAAAATCTTCAACGAGTACCACAAGACTCACAACCAGGCAGTATTTGATGCTTATACCGATGAGATGAAGGTTGCTCGTCATACCCATATCGTTACCGGTCTTCCCGATACCTATGGTCGTGGACGTATCGTAGGCGACTACAGAAGAGTTGCTCTGTACGGTATTGATTTCCTGATCCAGAAAAAGGAAGAGGATAAGAAGAACTGCGGTACCGGTGTTATGACTGAGGACATCATCCGCCTGAGAGAAGAGATCGCTGATCAGATCAAGGCTCTGAAGGGCATGAAGGAAATGGCTAAGATTTACGGCTACGATATTTCCGGTCCCGCTACCACCGCTAAGGAAGCTATCCAGTGGTTATACTTCGGTTACCTGGCAGCTATCAAGACCCAGAACGGTGCAGCTATGTCCGTAGGACGTATCTCTACTTTCCTGGATATCTATATTGAGAGAGACTTAAAGGAAGGCACCCTGACCGAGAAAGAAGCTCAGGAGCTGATCGACCATATGACCATGAAGTTCCGTATGGTTAAGTTCGCTCGTATTCCTTCTTACAACCAGCTGTTCTCCGGCGACCCTGTATGGGCTACTCTGGAAGTTGGTGGTATCGGCATGGATGGTCGTCATATGGTTACCAAGAACGACTATCGTTTCCTGCATACTCTGGAGAACATGGGCCCCAGCCCCGAGCCGAACCTGACCGTTCTGTACTCCAGCGCTCTGCCTGATAACTTCAAGAAGTACGCAGCTAAGATTTCTGTAAATACTTCTTCCATCCAGTACGAGAACGATGACGTTATGAAGCCTATCTGGGGTGATGACTACAGCATCTGCTGCTGCGTATCCGCTACTCAGACCGGTAAGGAGATCCAGTTCTTCGGTGCTCGTGCTAACCTGGCTAAGTGCTTACTGTACGCTATCAACGGTGGTAAGGATGAGAAGCATCTGGACAAGAACGGCAAGCATATGCAGTGTGGTCCCGAAATCGCTCCTATCACTTCCGAGTACCTTGATTTCGACGAAGTTATGCATAAATATGACATCATGCTTGACTGGTGTGCATCTCTGTATGTTAACATCCTGAACCTGATCCACTACATGCATGATAAGTACTACTACGAAGCAGCTGAGATGGCTCTGATCGATACCGATGTAAGAAGAACCTTCGCAACCGGTATTGCAGGTCTGTCCCATGTAGCTGACTCCCTGTCCGCTATCAAGTATGCTAAGGTTAAGGTTATCCGTGATGACCAGGGTTGTGCTGTAGACTTCAAGATCGAAGGCGACTTCCCTAAGTATGGTAACGATGATCCCAGAGCTGATGAATTCGCTGTATGGCTGCTGAAGACCTTCATGGAGAAGATCAAGAAGAACCACACCTACAGAAATTCCGAGCCTACCACTTCCGTACTGACCATTACCTCTAACGTTGTATACGGTAAGGCTACCGGTGCTCTGCCTGATGGTAGAGAAGCTTACAAGCCTTTCGCTCCCGGTGCATCACCTTCCTACGGTGCTGAGAAGAGTGGTCTGCTTGCATCCCTGAACTCTGTAGCTAAGCTGCCTTATGAGTATGCTCTGGATGGTATCTCTAATACCCAGACCATGGCTCCTTCCGCTCTTGGTCACAACCTTGACGAGCAGAAAGAAACTCTGGTACGTGTAATGGATGGTTACTTCGATCGTGGTGCTCATCACCTCAACGTTAACGTATTCGGTACCGAGAAGCTGTTAGATGCACAGGCTCATCCTGAGAAGCCTGAGTACGCTAACTTCACCATCCGTGTATCCGGTTATGCTGTTAAGTTCATCAGCCTGACCAAGGAGCAGCAGGATGACGTTATCGCAAGAACCTGTCATAAGAGTCTGTAATCCAGTCTTTACAGGTTTGTAAGATAATAGAATGCATAAGGGGCCGGGCAGTATTGTCCGGCTCCCTTTTTGGGTACACTATTCAGAACCATTAAATATTTTCGGATGCTCTTCGAATGCTTGCATTCGCAAGAGTATTTGAAAATATTTATTTGGCGAAGCCATCTCCATGAGCAAAAGGAAAGTTCCGAAGGAACGATTTTGCGAATGGAGTTCTGAATAGTGTTAACTACACCACCCCTCAGCTGCCTGCACGGCAGAGAATGGAGATTATTACAATGATCAAAGGCAGAATTCACTCATTAGAATCCTTCGGCGCAGTAGACGGACCCGGAATCCGCTATCTTAT
>OKSB01003102.1_pt1 | contig 13607 bp, 16 predicted proteins | sample 1601171 | NCBI WGS metagenome assembly OKSB01 (sample SAMEA3541496, study PRJEB24748) | human gut metagenome | biome: human gut; feature: human-associated habitat; material: faeces | place: China | collected 2012 | reverse complement strand
CCGCGTTGCCGATGATGCCCTCCCAATCGTCCTTGAACAGCGCCTTGAGCTGCGAGATATTTTGCAGGATTATGGTTGACATAATATTCCGAGAGCGCATAGTCGCCTGCAACCGGGCATAGCCGTCGGGCAAGGCCACGTTTGCGAACTCGTCAAACATCAGTCGGACCGGAACGGGCAGCGCGCCTTGATGCACTTTGTCGGCTTGAAAATATAACTCTTGAAACGCTTGCGTATAGAGCATACCGACGAGGAAATTGAGCGATGCGTCGTTGCTGTCAGGGATGATGCAGAAGATTGCCTGTTTCCGGTCGCCCAGCTTGCCAAGCTCCATATCGTCGCTGGCGGTGATGCGTTGAATTTCTGGCAAAGTGAACGATGCCAGGCGAACAGCCGCACTCACCAAGATGCTCTTAGCTGTTTTGCCCGCGGCTTGCTTGAAGATATGGTATTGCCGCACGGCAATGTGGTCAGGCTGTTCTTCCTCCAAGGCTTCAAAGAGTAGGTCAAGCGGAGATTGATAATCGTCATCTTCTTCCTTTGCGCCGCCGTTTTCAATCATGTAGAGAATGGTTTCCATGTTCTGATCTTCTGGCGGCGCTTCGTGCAGCAGATAGAGCATGAGCGCAGCGTCAAGCGCCGTCTCCGATTTTTCCCAGAACGGATCGTTTGCTTTCGCGCCCTTTGGAGTGGTGTTCTTGATGAAATTATCGATCAGCTTGAACACGTCTGCGTCCTTGCGTATGTAGCAAAACGGGTTGTAACAGTCGGATTTAGATGGGTCGATCAGGTCAAAAACGCGCAGGACATAGCCTTCCTCCAGAAACAGATTTCCGACGGCACGGAGCATTTCGCCCTTTGGGTCAGTGACGATGAAGCTGGCATTGGCAAGCATGAGGTTCGGTTTTGCCAGAAACCGTGTCTTGCCCGAACCGGAACCGCCGACGATAATTTGCAGAAGATTTCGCCGGTGCAGCTTACCGTTCATGCTCATTTGCAGGTGTTGGGTCAGTATGACGTTTTTGCCTGCATCCTTGTCGCGGTACTTCTTGTCCAGTTCCCGGACACTGCCCCACGACGCAGAGCCATGTTCCTCGCCGGGGCGCGTATTCTTTTGCCCCGTGTAATAAAACAGAATCGCGCCGCCGTAGAGCAGTAAAAAGATGCCGATAAACTTCATCGTGTACGGCGTCCAGTGCAGAGAAAACGGATTCTTTGTCGCGGCTGAAAAGGCATCCATCAGCGTGAAAATCGTCATGCCCGGTTCATAGCAGCTCGCCATCAGCACGGCTAACCAGACAACAGGTATGACAAACGCCGCCCATACAGGGGCGGCGTTGCGGAATGACTTCTTTTGATTCCTCACAGGTCAATATCCATGCAGGCAAGACCGGTCCGCTCGGCGTGATGCTTGCAGAGAATGAGCGTACCAGCCGCCAGTAGAAGCAGGACCGATGGAACGATAAATAGCAGTTTTTTCATAGACGTTCAATACCTCCATTTTCCATAAAATAAATCTCACGGTGAGACGCATTTCCGGTCGGGCGCGCGTCTCCCCATAATCGAGAAGCCCGCGCAAGCGGGCTTCTCTGGTTTGCTCCCCTTGGCTGCCACACTTCCGCTGGAGGGCCGCTGTCAAGGCCCAGCCAGTGCGCACACTGGCTGGCTCTGCGGGCGATGCGTCAGCATCGGCCGGCCTTGACTGCGGACAGCCAGCGGAGTATGTTCCCCGCAAGGGGAGCACAACCGTCAAAGCGGTTTCGGATCGTGACGACGAATCACTTTATCGCGCGGTACGATTCATGTTTCTTGTTCGCGTCTGTGGGGAAATCGCGCGTTCAATGCTGCCGCCAATCTTCTGCGCCATGTCCTGAATCTGTCCAAGCGCCTGACGCCGATCCTGCGGGTCAAACCCGTCATAGAACGCCGCCAGATTTGATACGTCGGGCGCTTCACACGGAACACCAAAGCGACGACAGATCATATAGCCGACGCTCTGCGCATCCAGCTCATAATCATCCCGCGAATAGTTCTGATTATAGCCTTTGGCATGAAAACGGACGTGGGCGATCTCTGTTGCGATGCCTGCGAACGCTTCTGCATCGTTATATTTCGGATTGACCGCCATTTTCATCTGGTTTGGGTCGTAGAGCGCAGGCATGGGGATACTCTCATCACTCACCAGCGGCACAACACAATAATTCAGGAGCGTTTTGAGGGCTTCCGTCATTTCCTTGCTGTCCGGCTGCAATGCGGTGTGCTTCAGGTCGCGCCCGCTTGTCTGCCGCACGTCGTAAACGTCCGTCAGTACATACCCTTTGCCGAAAGAGGAACGGGTGTAAATTTTCACGCCATTCTTTTCCTCGGTTGGAGATACGCTGCGCATCAGGCTTTTCCAGCGGTCTTTCGTTCCGAAAACGGTCGCGCCCTGATCCTGCACCATGACGAGCGCGACATTGCCCGCGCTGTAACTCGGATTGTCGGCTTGACAATTCAAGTACCGCAGATACGTTTCCGGGTCACTCGTGATCTGAACGATGCCCGCATCCTGCATAGCGTTTGTGTTTTCTCGGTCGGCCTGCCGCTGCGCCTGCCAGAGTTCCGTACTCTGGTTTTTCTCATTGATAATACTGCCTAAGTTTGCGATGATATTCACGCTCCTTATCTGATATGCTCCAGCTCTCGCTGGGGATCCGCTTTCGTCCGCTCTGCGGCGGCGCGTAAAGCTGCCAGCCGCCCGCGAACGGGCTGCTTTTCCTCATTACTGGTCAAAGTCGTCCCCTGCGTCAAGCCACTCCTTTGCTTTTGCAAGGATGGTTCTGGTCGGGCAGGGGTCTGCTCTTTTTTTGGCTGCGCGTCCTCCAACTGTCTGGGCTGGTATCCCATCTGCTCTAGGATATAATTTGCCTGTGAGAGATGGTCAATGTTGGTCAGGATTTCAAGGTATGGCTCGTCGCCTTTCTTGTCCAAAATGGTTGAAAATAACAAGCCGACTTTCTTGGCTCTGCGCTTGAACTCGTCAAAATCCTCTGTGCGCAAGGGCAAAACTTCGATGGGGCGCTGTTCACTGAGCAGCCGGTTCATATTCACCTTGCCGTAAAGCTTTTTCTGGTCTTTTGCCAGCGCGTATAACAGCGCCGCGAGATTTTTTGCACCCCGCGCCAGTAGTTTAATTGCTTCTTCGGATATTTGTACGCCTTCCTTCATTACAAGGTCAGCAGCTTCGCCGCTTACCTCCATAGGCTGTGCCTCCTTTCCCGCGCCTTGTCTGGCGCATGATTTTCTGTTGATGGTGTATTGCTTTCCCGCACCTGCCGCAGCATCCGCGGTGCGTATTCTGCGATTTTGCCACATAGCCGCAGTTCCCGGCGTAGGGGACGTAGCTGCGCGGTCAGTGCGTCAATGTCCGCGTTAAGCGGCTCAGACGGCTGCTCCCGGCGTAGCGCATATAATTCTTTGCGCCGGTCTACGATTATCTGCATCTCATTTGACAACGCATCGGACAGCATTTCTAACTCTGGCTTTGTATCTATGTGATACTTTTGCAGCAGCATAAATTGTTGCCGGTACTGTTTTGCACGGCGAATTTCGGCCCGCGTTTCAAATGGGATTTTCTGCGGTTTCCGCTTACGCGGTGACAGTAGATACAAATAATATAAGTACAGAGCGCGGAAGCTGCCGCGCTTGACGGGTAGATAGTGTCGCGGACGGCGGCGAATGGTATAGCGCTTTTGTGCTGAAAAAACTGGCGCTGTCGGTTCCGGTTCGTGCCGCTGCTCGTTCAAGCGTTGCATCAGCTCTGCTTCCGTATAGCCAAGGCCAAGACTTTCCACGCGGACGAACCGCTGCCCGCCCGGTGGACGGACGGCGGTATGCTTGACATTTGGGCCGCGCTTGACAGAATAGCCCTGCCGCCGCAACGTTTCCAAAAACGTATCATAGGTCAGGCTCGCAGCCAGCGCTGCGTCAATGTCGCGGCGGATAAGGTCACGGATCGTACCACTGCCGCGCTTTTCTGCGTTCCATGCAGAATACGACACACCTTTTCCATTCGGTTCGATTACGGAGCAACCGCGTTCCCGGCTGACTTCGTTGGAAATGCTGCGCAGATCGTGGAAATAGCTTTTGAAATCACTCCGGTACTTTTTGCCGTCCATGAATGAAACGGAATTGAAAACAATGTGACAATGCAGATGGTCACGGTCGGTGTGCGTACAGACAACGGCTTCGTATTTGTCTCCTAACAGTCGCCGTGCGAACTCTACGCCCGCTTCGTGTGCCTGTTCTGGCGTGACCTCGCCGGGAGCGTAGGAGTGAATGATATGATAACCGAGAATCCCGCCGTGCTTATCCCAGCGCCGTTTGGTTTCCTGCATTTGCAAAAAAGACTTATCCAGCGTACAGTTGATTGCCGTCTGGAAGCCCGCTTTGACAGGATCACAGATATAATCCACGGCGTTTCCCAAATCCGTTTTGCCGTCGTTTTGAACGTAATCCAGGCAGCGATCCAGCCGGGAATGAATGACGATAATTTTATCGTATGCCATTATATCGACTCCCGCACCAGCTCCCATGCTTCACGCGCAAAGCGTGCGGCATCATGGATTTGCGCCTGTGTGACGTAGCCCTTGCCGTTTGCCCAGTGCGCAAGTTGGTTGATATTTGTGCCGATACCGGACAGCACACGCAAAAGCTCCGCATAGCAGTCCGGCGGGCGCGGCTTGACGGTTTCACCCAGAATACATTTGCGGATCATGGCGCTGGCAGACAGACCGCTGCTCTGGCAGAGCTGCATGAGCTGCCGATATTCCGCGTCGTTCAGCCATACGCCAGTGAAATGTGATCGACTGCGCAAAAAATCCCTCCTGTCCAGTTGAAATGCGTCTCACCGTGAGACGCAAAACGCGGGGGTCTTAGGGGTTCGCCCCTAACAAGGGTCGTTTAACAAACGACATACTTGCTAAATCAGCACCGCAAGCGGTGCTGATTCCGTTACCGCTGCATGGTAACAGATTTTGTCCGTCGAGGGCGCTTATCCTGCTTTTCCATCTGGTGCTCCAGCGATAAAAGGCGCTGCAATTCCGCTTCACATTCCGGTACATATCGAATGTCGTGTGTGTTTTCCTCCAGCCGCAATACGCGGTGAATGAATGTTTCATGGCTGCTTTCGCAAAAATACTCGTCCTTATCGCGGTATTGCACCTTTGCAATGGGCAGCGCAGATTTGACCACACGCTGTACCTGTTTGGCATAGTCCAGATGAATGACCTTCCCCGCCAGCTTGCCGTCTCGAACGCCATCTACCACAACGCGGTACGCTTTGATGCCGTTCGGCTGGTCTGCGTAAAACGTCCACGTTTTGTATGCGCGGCTGTCCTGCAAATACGTCTCGCGCTCCGGCACACACCATGTTCCACACGGACGGCTCATCCAGAGAAAAGAACGATGCTCCAAACTGGATTCCTGCGCACTGTTCCAGAGAATTTCTTTGTCAACGTCAAAATCTTCTTTGTAGGCAATGGTGTTCCGCTGGACAATCTTTTCTAAAAAATTGAGGATGTCCGGTTGATAATCTGTCATGCTCTTGCTTCATCTCCGTGCGATTTTTCCTGTGACTGATTTTTCTGCGGGCATAAGGTTGGACACTTTTCTTCAATCGCGTCGATCAGCCCGGCGGCGCAAGTGCGGATAGTATCCAGCGATGCTTTCAGCTCGTCCAGCTCTTTTCCCTTGCTCCACCCGGCGACGTAGCCAAAAGAATAATCCGATGTGTCGATGCCGAAATGTTGACAGACCACATACGCCACACTTTCGGCTTCGACCTCGCGCGTGTGCTGGTCTTTGGACGGCGGCTCGTTTTTCTTGCGCCGGTGGAGCGTGGCGTGGCTGATCTCATGCAGCATGGTTTTGACCGTCTGCTTCTGGCTCATGCCGGGGCGTACCAAAATTTCTTCCGTAACGTGATTGAAGCAGCCTTTCGCCGCTCCATGCGGAGTTTCATACAAAATGGGAACCGGCGAAACGCTTGTGATCGCGTTTGCCAGTTCCTCAAACTGTGCAATATCGCCGCTCAGTTCCGATACGCCGATGCTGGGAAGCTCCTTGCCCTCAGTCTGTGAAATGTCAAAGACGGTGACAATACGGAATCGCATGATCTGCACCAGCGTCCGCTCCCGAAGTGGCTTGCCAGCCGCGTCCAAAAGCGGTTTTCCATTCGCGTCTAAACGATCTTGTTCAATAAAGCGCTGATATGGACAGGGCGCAAGAATTTTTAGCCCATGCTCACCAGCCTTGACCGTGCGCTCAAAATTCTTCTTCCATGCGTGAAACCCGGCCACACAGGATGCAGCCGGGTTTTGCATGAGAATGAGCATGACGTTGCCAAAGCTGTATGAGTGAAATTTGGACATGGCAGACAGATATTCCGCATAGCGTCCACTGGTAAAAATCTCACTCACGCCCTGTTCCAATTTCTCGGTCAATTCTTTCAGTTGTTCCTCTGGCGTTTCGCCGGTCAGCTCAAAACCCATTTCAACGTTCCTGCGACGGCGGCTTGTGCTGTTTTTCAGGTGTCGCGTTTTTCTGCTTTGGCTCGACCTTTAGCGTAACCGGCTCGTCGCCGCGAAAACCAAGCAGAATTTCAGCCTTATGGAATTTCTTCTTGAAGCGCTCCATCTGGTCGGGAGGGAGCGAACAAAAGCTGTCCTCCGTCAAACCGCACACGAAAAAAGGACCCACCAGACCACCATAGCCGCCCTCGACACTACGGTTGAAATCCATACCCAAAAGAAGTCCTTCATCGTTTGCAACAATGCCGACCGGTTCCTCGTATGGATAAATAGCAGTAATCAGGCCGCCGACGATCTCCTGCATGGCATGAAGCTCATGCGGAATCGTCTTTTCGTATGGCGCATAGCCCGGCTCGACGACAAGCACGGTCATTTGCTCTGTGACTTTTTCTTCATCCATACAGTTATTCTCCGCGCCATTCCAGCACGAATACGACGGACAGGACCTCCTGCTCAGTGATTGCTTTGGAAACGGCGCTGACAACAGCATCATAAGAGAGCGTCATCCGGCTGTTCTCCGCAATTTCCCACGGAGCGGACAGTGCAAATGTTTCCACATTGCCGTTTTTTGTAGTCTGTGCGCCGTTAATCTTAAAGCCGAGAAGCTGGGCATCAACCTTTTCGTGCGCCATATCGGTCGTGTAGGGTACGAGCTGCCAGCCATTCTTGGTAGAAATTGAAACACTGGACACGATGACATCACCGGTAGACGCATTGATGATCTCCGCTGCGCCAACATGAACTTCTCCACCTTCGTCTACGATGAGCGGCAGTGTAACAGGAACCGTGACCGAGAAAACCTCGGTGATCTCCCAGTGGGCGTAATACGTTTTATCTGTGGTTTCCGTGAAAACGTCATTTGCTGTTACCTGCGTACCGCCGTTCGCTTCCGTGAACCAACCAAGGAACTCCGCATTTTTGCGTGTCGGCTCAGTCGGCAGCGCCAGCTTTTCCCCATAGGTCTGCTTCGTTTCCTCTGTCGTGCCATTGCCAAGATCCCACGTCAGCGTATAGCTGTTGGCGGTAAATTGTGCGTAGAACGTCTTTGCCGCTGTGATGGTCACAGTGTTGTACAAGCTGCCGCCAGAAGCGGAGGTGTACCAGCCCTTGAACGCATGACCGGCCTTGACCGGCGTGCTCGTCGGGGCGGTTGCCGTCGCATTCGGCTTGCCTGTCGTGGTGATGCTGGTTTTGCCATCAATCGTGCCGCCGTTACTGCCTGCATCCCATGTGACCGTCAACGAAACCGTTGCGCCGCAATCGTCGCACTTTCCATCGCCGTTCGCATCGGTGTGGTCTGCATATTCATATCGCGCTTGCTATTGTTCGTGAACTCAGCCTTCACGTCGGTTGCCCCGACAATAGCATACAGATGAGCCGGAGCAACAACAGAAAGCTGACTTCCTGCGACGATAGCGTTGAGTTGCTTTTGTGCTTTGCGCAGTCCGCTGACATCGTAAAAGATGATCTCAGTCTCTTTGTTCTGCTTTGCGCGCTCGGTGATACGGGTTTTGATTGTGTCGATGACGGCCAGCGTACTATCGCGGTCAAAAATGACCTTGGTCGCTCCGTCCACGCGCGCAACCACGACTTCCGGCATCTGCGTTCCGTTATTGCAGTATACAGCTTTCGTACCGCCGCCCCAGACAAGCAATCTGCCTTTGATGTTCACATTGTCCAGCGTGATTTTGCCATCTGCCGCGCCGCAGCCGATGATGAGGTCGCCGTCCACGGTCATATCCTTGAGCATTACTTCGTTGGTGCGGATCAAAACGCTGCCCTGAATATCCTTGTCATAGGTTCCTTTTACCGTGATATAGCTGCCAATGATGTTATGGAAGATTTGCGCAAATTCTGCGCGGGTGATATTATCCAGCGGTTCCAGCCCTTTGGTTCTGCCGTGAATGTAATCCGCGCCGACCATTGCCCGGACGTAGGGCAGCGCCCAGTTGGAAATCTCGCTGCGGTCGGAAAATGCAGACAGGTCTGTTTTGGAATACGAATCGTAGTCCAGTTCCAGTGCACGGGCAACAACCGTCATGGCTTCCTGCCGCGAGATCGGCGCATCCGGGGCCATCGCAGAAGAACTGCGGCCGTTATAAATACCCATCTGGACGGCGAGCGCAACATCTTTGTAGTACCACTTGGATTTTGCAACGTCCTTATACTGCGAAATGTCAGCCGTTTTGTAGCAACCGAACGAGCGGTTGATGATCGCGGCCATTTCCGCGCGGGTCATATCTCCGTTCGGGTCAATAACGGTTGTGCTCTTGCCGTAAAGCAGACCGTTATCCACAGCTGCGGACACGGCTATGGCATACCATGCGGTACGGTCATAGTCCTTGAAATCTGTTGCTTTGCGGGTAGTCGTGCCTGCCGCCGACGCGCTGACTGCCAGCGATAAGCACGATACTGCCGCAAGGAACAATGCGAGGATTCGTTTTTTCTTCACGTTGAATACCTCCTGTTAGATTTTAAGGGGAACGCTTGCGCGTTCCCCTGTGCGATAGGCGATTGAATTAGACCGCATCCCAAGCGATGATGAACAGGACGCTTGCGATGGCGGTGTTGGTCACGGCTTCGCTGACGGGCGTAACGATGGCATCATATTTACTTCTCATAGATGGTATCACCCTTCACCAGATGCCGTGCAAGCTGCCGCAGGCACAGACCGCGCCCACGCAAACCGAACATTAGCACATCCGGGATTTTTTGCAGCATTTCTTTTTCGGTGTTGTCCGTTGGAAGGGCTTGCGCCTCGCAGACAGAATCACAGCGTCCACAGGCATCCTCTAAAACCATCATCAGCTTTTCTTCTGCGCAGCGCAGCGTTTCCAGCGTATCCAGAACCTCCGCTGCGTTCACAGACCTGCTGATCAGGATGATGCAGCGTTTTCCAATCTTCAATCCCATCATTGGGAGCATTTCATCCAGCCGATATTCCTCCGCCATCTCCATCGGGGCGGTCAGCCCGATCTCATACATTTCATTGTGATCGTCCATATTCCCACCTCCTTCTTCTGGGATCGATCTCCCGTAGCGAGCCGCAGGTCGGTTCATGCACCAGCACGAGATCGCCGTTCTCAATCTCGGCCGGGAACATGCTGAACTGCGGCTGGATGTACGGGCGCGGATCGTAATTTGTGATAATGAGTTCGCCGTGGGTCGCGCCAGCCTTCTGCGAGAGGGGATTGTTTCTTCGAAATGCGAGGATAAAAAAATCGCCGTACAGACTGCGGATGAACGGGCAGTCATTGTACGACACGACGATGTATCCCGCACATTGCGAGAGAATGTGGTGCAGTTCTTCGTGCTTTTCCTTCGGAAAGTCAACGGCGTATAAACTCTCGGCGTCAAAGTACGGCGGGTCACAGTAGATCAGGCTGTCCGGCCCGTCGCGCTCACGGATGATGTCCAGACAGTCCTTGTTCTCGATGACTACATCCTGCAAGCGCTTGGAGGCGTCGTCAAAAAGATATAGGAAGTTCGTCAGATTGTTCGGTTTCACGCCAAAGGAGGTGGTCGTGCCGCTGAAGCTGCCGCGGCAGACCTTGTAATACGCGGCCGCCCGCTGGACATCGAACAGGCAGCTTCGCTCCCGCAGGATTTGCAGGAGTTCTTCCCGTTCCTCACCAGAAAAGCACTCCATCACGGCATTTCGCTCGTCTGCAATGCGCTGCTGCAAAAGCTCTTTGTGCTTCATAAATTCTTTCAGGAGATCAAACTCGGCTCTCGAATGGAACGGGATAAATTTTAATTCCCGCACAAGCTGAACCGTGCATTCCCGCGCACACAAAAAGAGGTTTACAAGATCACAGTTGAAATCATTGTAAATGTCCATGCGGCTGACCTTGGGCTGCATACCGAGCAGGAGTGCGCCGCCTCCGCCGAACGGCTCTAAGTACAGCTTCGGGTTTGACGGGAACACCTGCCAGATGTATGGGATCAGCTTTTCCTTGCTGCCGATCCACGGAATAAACGGTCTAGCGATCCCGGCCACCCCCGTCCGAGGATTCCGAGAATTTCTCCATTGCCTGCTCCAGACCGCAGATCGCCGCATCCAGACCGGCGCGCATCTCCTTGAGCTGCCGGATGGTGGAATACAACTCCGCAGCATTGCTGGCGTAGAAGTATCCCTCGCGGCTGCTGGCAATGGGGACGGCCTTGCGCCGCAGGCGGTTAACCTTCTTCCGCAGGTCGCTCTCGCGGAGATTTTTCTGCCGGACGAGGTCGCGGCTGCAAATGAGATGCTCACGTCCAAAGCAGAAGCGTTTCAGATAGTCGCGCAGTTCTTCATCGTTCATAAAAGTCCTTTCCGAGCCGATTTCCCGGAAAAAGGCGCAAAAAAGAAGGGCGGCTTTCCTCTACCCGGAAAACGGCCCTGCGTCATCATAATATTATTGAATTTTTACATCCCCATCTGCGGTTCCTGTGTCTGCTCCTGCTGCTGTTCCGGAATCGGCTCATGCAGCGGACCAAAATCCTCGCGGTTGACCATGCCGTAGGGCGTGAGTTCCGCGCCGTACTGCTTGAGGACGTCTTCTGCGTAGGCTTCGCGGTTCAGATGCTTATAGATCAGGTCTGCATCCTTGCCACCGAGAACGAATTCCAGCTCATCACGCACCAGCGCGTCTTTATCGCGGATTTTTGTCTCGAAGCAATACTGCGGCAGCTTTTCAATGCGGTCGAAGACATCTTCCAGCGTCTCACACTGCGTCGCGCTAATTACCGCCTTGAATTTTGTGAGCTGCCCGTTGGCTTTCAGTTCCAGAAGGGAGTGCGCCAATTCGTTGATCCGCGGAATATCTTCCACGTCTGTCAGCAGAGTGTTCAGTTGCGGCACGATGGCATCGCAGCCGGTGAACTGCGCGTCATACCATTCCGGTGCGTCGAGTTCCTTCTGCACTTCCAACAAGCGTTCTTCCGTCGCAGGCAAGTCCAGAACGGCTGTTTTCTGCTCGTTTTCGTGGTTCATAAGCGTCAGGCGGATCATGTAATTGATGTCCCGCTGCGGCTCGTAGTCTGGCAGCGGCTGCAATTCCTCCGTGCGGACAACGTAGCCGTGCGGGGTGAACGCACCGGCTTCGCTCTCGCGCATCTGTTTGCCGATTTTTGCGTAATCCAGAAGGGCATAGACACTGTCCGGCAGGGCAGTCAACTCCGGCAGGAAATCATTGTCCGCGCAGAATTTTCCTAATTCTGTGTCTGTATGAACATCTGCAAGCACATGGCAATGATCCACATTGTGGGCCAGCATCATCAGCTCCGGAACGGTAATGATGCCGCTGTTTTCCTGCATATGATTCTTGACCTGCATCTGCAAGAGTCCTTCCAGCGCTGTTTCCTGATAGCTATCCAGCTTACTGAGCTGCTCTGTCAGAGAATTGAACTCGAAGATGGACATACTCTCGTCCAGATGCGGGGCGAGATAGTCAAAGCAGTAGAATTCATCCACCTGCCAGTAGACATCACCCGGCGATTTCGTGTGGATCTGCTCAAATGCGTCCATCATCTCATACTGGCTGACAGGGAACGTCAGCTCCACGCCGCGTTCATCGCTCGATGCGCTGCTTACCAGATAGACCTCACATACTTTGCGCAAGGGTCATTCCTCCTGTCTGTTCCTGTTCAAATCGTTCCTGCTCGGTTTGAATGCTCCACGCATCCGAGTTCCAGAGGTGGACGTACAGCTCGCTTTTGCCATCCACGCGGATCTCCCGCTGTTCGAAGCCCTCACCCCAGCCGTCAGCAGCCTGCCCCTCGAGGTACCTTTTCAGGGTTTCCAGTTCCGCACCGGTCAATTCGCCCGCTACGCGGCATTCTGCCACACCCCAGAGCTGACCGTTCCGTTCTTCCACAGTGAAAACAGCCGAATGAACCTTACGATTGACGCTGTCCGCTTCGTCATACCAGTGCATAACGCCGCGCTCCGCTTCCTCCGGCATTCGGTATTTTTTCAGCGCCGCCGCGATCTGCGATTCATACCCACGCAGTTCTTCTCCCTCCAATGTAACGCCATTTTCGTCGAGATCTCCGTATTCGTTCGGTTCATAAAAATCGGCGGTCAGGGGCATATAGAGCTTCAGTGTGGTGAGCTTCGGCGGCAGCACCGAAAAGCTGTCCTCGCCGGGGATGAGCGCCAGCGAGCGCCCATTGCTCCACTTCATATGGAGGCTTCCGAGATCGTCCACGAAGTCCACTTCGCCCTCCGTGCCGGGCACAATGGGCGCGTAGGGGTCTTCCATGCTGTTCAGCCGGATGCGTGTGCCTTTGGGGTATTGCTCCTTGATGAATTTTACCATCTTCGTGTCCATTTTTACAGCGTCATCTCCATTCCCTGTGTATTTTCCGGCGTTTGATACTGCTTCAAATTTTCTCTTGCCCAATCCGGGAGAAACTCGTCTTTCAGGATGCCGACGAACTCGTTCCGGTTCCAGCGCGTCCGTTCACCGTCTCCGAGGCAGACGCAGAGGATGGAGCGCCCACGCGCATTTGGACTGCACCCGAAGCCGCTCTCTGCCAGCCAGAGCTGATTCTGCGGCGACCAGCAGGCTTCTTTCAGCGTGTCTGTTGAGAGAACAAGGACTTTTCCGGTGTAGTCCTGCGTGCGCGAATCGGGTTCGCAGTGTTTCTGGTCGAACAATCCAAGATTCATCACAAGTTTTCTGTACTCCGTAATGAATCCGTCCAGCACAGCTGGGTGGCTGCGAACGACAAAACAGGCATTATGTTCGGAATCTTCCGGAACATAGTGCCTGTTTGCCCATTCCTTATTGTCGGGGCGAAACCGTCCATCAAAGGAAAGTTCCTGCACCGTGTTTGCCAGAACGTGCGCTACACGCTTGTAGCCATACTGCTTGACCGCCCACTCGACCGCGCCATCCTTCAGGTGCATTCCATCGAAGTGTTCTCGAATGGAGATCTCAATCGCGCCCGCACAGGCGCAATTCTCACGGAAGCTCTCGCGCCACTTTTCGATCTCGCCGCGTTCGCGGGCTTCTTTTGCACCGTAGGGATAAAGCGGAATTTTACTCTGCA
>OKSB01003101.1_pt1 | contig 13610 bp, 17 predicted proteins | sample 1601171 | NCBI WGS metagenome assembly OKSB01 (sample SAMEA3541496, study PRJEB24748) | human gut metagenome | biome: human gut; feature: human-associated habitat; material: faeces | place: China | collected 2012 | reverse complement strand
ATAACCGCCGGTGTTGTCCGACTTGGAGGAGAAATAAAGCAGGTTTTCCAGCCCGTTGAGTTCCTCCTCAATGGGGGAGGCCAGCGTCTCCATCACCACCTGGGCGCTCGCGCCCGTGTAAGTGGCCTGCACGTTGATGCTGGTGGGCGCGATTTCCGGATACTCCGCAATGGGCAGCTGCTTCAGGCAGATGCCGCCCGCCAGAATCATCAGGATGGCGATGACGATGGCGAATTTGGGGCGTTTGATAAACAGGTCCGCAATCATGGGAGGATCAGTTTTGAGCGGAATACACGGGATTCACCTTGGCGCCGGGGCGCACTTTGTGCATGCCGTCGATGATGATGACTTCCCCTTCCTTCACGCCGGAGCTGAAGCACTGTTCATTATTGACCGTGTTGCCCAGCGTGACGTCGCGGCGCTCCACCACGCCCTGGTCGTTCACCACGTAAACGTAGCTCTTGTAGGCGTCGTGCATCACGGAGGAAATATTGGCCGCCGGGAAGCGGTCCACGTTCTTCTTGGAAAGATTCACCGTGACCACGCCGCCGGGCGTCAGTACGTCTTCCGGATTGGGGAACCTGGCCCAGACGTTCAGGGTGTCCGTAGTCGGCTGGACGGTATTGTCCGTCATGAAAATCTTGCCCGGCTGGTCATACGCCTTGCCGTTGGCGAGGTTGACGGACACGAGGGCGTCCTTCTTCATCTTCTCCTGGGTGCCGAACAGGGAAAGAAAATCGCGTTCGCTGATGGGGAACTTCACGTACACCTCGTCAATGCCCGTGATGGTCACCAGGGAACCGGAGGTGGGCGTGATGTAATTGCCCGTGGAAAAAGTGACGCGTCCCGTGCGTCCCGTGATGGGGGCCGTCAGTTTGGTGTAATTGAGGTCATCCTTCGCTACCGTGATGGCGGCGTCTGCGGACTGGATCTCCGCTTCCAGGGCGTGCATGGTGCTCTTGGCGTTTTCCACCGTATCCATGGAGACGGACTTGGAGGCCAGCAGCCTGTTATAGCGTTCAAAGCTGTTCTTGGCGTAAAGCAGCTTGGCTTCAAGCTGGGCCTTCTTGGCCACCGCTTCCTCCACGGCCGCCTTGTAGCGCGTGTCTTCTATCTCGAAAAGGAGGTCTCCCTTCTTCACCACCTTGCCTTCCCGGAAGCGGGTGGCCACGATGTTGCCGGAAACGCGGGGCTGTACGGTTACCCGGTCAATGGCTTCCACCTGGCCGATGTATTTCTTGTTCACCGCGCTGTCGATGGCGGTCGCTTTCTCGACGAGTACGGTACTGGGCTTGGCGGCCCCTCCCGGCGCTCCCTGGGAATAACCCGGAACAAGCAGAGAGAAAAGCAGGCCGGATCCGGCCAGCAGGCGGAGGGGAACCTTCCGTTGGTGCGTATGTTTTTTCATATGGTATTATTTACTGTAAACGTGGTTGTAAAGGGTATCCACAATGCGGCAGAAATTCTCCTTGTCCTCCTCCGCCAGGGTGCTGAACAGGGTGTCCAGCCGTTGCTTCATGCCGTTGTAAAGCAGCTGGAACCTGGACTCCCCTTCCTCGGAAAGGCGGATGCACAGGGAACGCCTGTCGCGCGGGTTCTCCTTGCGGTCAAACAGGCCCTTCTTCACCATGCTGTCCACCAGCAGGGACGTGGAGGGAATGCTCATGCGGAGATGGTGGGCGAGCGTCTTCAGGGGAATGCCTTCATGGCGGTTGGTCATCAACCGGTTCAGGGCGCCCAGGGCATTCATCTGCCGGACGGAGAGCCCCATGATCTTCTGATAGTGGCTCTGGTCCACTTCATTCAAGTTATCTCTTTTAAACTGGTAAAGAATGGTCTCGAACTTGTGAACGGAGGTAGTGATATCCACGGCAGGTTGAAGCATGGGGCTGTTATGTCAAAACCGGTTAATTGTTGTCAAACTAAAACAAATAAAGTTGAGAATTTGTTGCCGTGTCGAAATAAATCGGAAAAATGAAAAATCACGGCTCCTTCACCATACAAACCGCCGGAGGTTGCGGAAGTTTCAAAAAAAGTCTTTTTTTCTTGTCACTGGGGTATAAAGGCGTGTATAAGCCTCCACGTCCTCGCCGCAAGGCAGGAACAACATTCAAGGTCATGGAGCGGTAGCTCAGTTCGGTTAGAGCGCCAGCCTGTCACGCTGGAGGTCGCGGGTTCGAGCCCCGTCCGCTTCGCCACCTTGTTTCAAAGAAGAAACGGCCGCCTCCGGGCGGCTTTTTTGTGCCCTGGGATTGTCCGGTTCTCCGGCACCTGTTCGTTTGCCTGTTTTTTCCCAAGACGCATCCCGGCAGGGAGTGGAGCCTTTGCATAAATCCCCACGGTTTGAATGAAAGGCATCCAACCGGGAGCGGAGGCTCTTATTCCCCCTTCTCCTTCTCTCCGCCAAACCCCTCCTTTCCGCGGAGCAGGGGACCATGCTTGATTTCGCCACAATCTTCCCCCATGATACCCGCATGATTCTGGAACTGCACTCCCCGCTGGACATGCATCTTCACCTGAGGGACGGCGACATGCTGAAACTGGTCGCACCCCTGAGCTCCGCCTCCTTTGCCGGGGCGGTCATCATGCCCAACCTGGTGCCCCCTGTGGCGGATGCGGATGCGGTGCAGGCCTACCGGCAGCGGGTGCTGGACGCTTGCGGGGGAGACGTCTTCCAGCCGTACATGACGGCGTTCTTCCGCTCCTATTCCGAAAAGGAACTGGCTACGCTCAAGGAACTGGTATTCGGCATCAAGCTGTACCCGGCGGGAGCAACCACGAACAGCGAAGGAGGCGTAAGGGCCATGAAGGATGCGGAGGGCACCATGTCCCTCATGCAGGAAATGGGCATTCCGCTGCTGGTTCACGGTGAAAGCCACGGATTCGTGATGGACCGGGAAGCCGAATTCCTGGACGTTTACCGTGATCTGGCCACCCGCTTCCCCCGGCTGACCATCTGCATGGAACACATCACCACGGCCTCCGCCGTGCGGCTGCTGGATGAATTTGAAAACCTCGCGGCTACCGTAACCCTCCAGCACCTTCTTATCACGCTGGACGACGTGGCCGGGGGCATGCTGCGCCCCCACCTCTTCTGCAAGCCGATCGCCAAAAGGCCGGAAGACCGGGAAGCGCTGTTGAAAGCTGCCTTATCCGGACATCCGCGCCTCATGTTCGGCAGTGACTCCGCCCCCCATCCCGTCCACGCCAAGGAAGCGTGCGGCTGCGCCGCCGGCGTGTTCACCGCTCCCATCGCCCTGCCGCGCCTGGCGGCCCTGTTTGACGGACACGGCGCCCTGGACCGGTTGCAGGGCTTCGTTTCCGGCCATGCCTGTTCCCTGTACGGACTGAAGCCTCCTGCCAGGACGGTGCGCCTGCAGCGGCGGAAAATGCTGGTGCCGGACGCCTACGAGGGGCATGGACAGAAAGTGGTGCCGATGGAGGCCGGAAGCGTCATTCCCTGGAGCTTGGTGTGACGGCCACCCCCGCGGGAAGATGACAGAAAGCAATTGAAGGAAACCGTCTTTATACTGGATATTCCGGACGATCTCACTACAATCCCTGCTCATGGATCGGATTCGCGTTTATACGGGTGGAGTAGCTTCCTGTAATGGTTATCTCTTCAAGACGAAGGATAACTCTTACGTGGCGGTGGACGCTCCGTCCGGCTTCGCGGACTGGATATACTCCAAAAAGCCCGATATCATCATCACGGACCTTCTCATCACGCACCAGCACTTTGACCACGTGGAGGACGCCTGCCGCATGCGCCAGATCTTCGGCTGCCGCATTCACGCCGGACAGCCTTACACTGAAGACTTGACGCTGGAAAAAATGGCGCGCGACGCCTGGGGGCTTCCCCTCAACGTACAGCCGTTTGTGGTGGATGAAATACTCACGCCGGACATCCACACGGCAAACTGGGGCGGCCTGCTGTGGCATCTGCACCAGGTGCCGGGACACTCTCCGGACAGCATCGTTTACGACCTGCCGGACGAGGGAATCATGTTCACGGGAGACGTTATCTTTGCCGGTTCCATCGGACGGACGGACCTTCCGGGAGGGAACCTGCGCCTGCTGAAACAGGGCATAGAAAAGAAAGTGCTCAACCAGCCCGCCACGACCATGATTTTCCCGGGACACGGACCGTACACCACCGTGAAGAATGAACTGCTGACCAATCCGTTCATCTCCTGACCACGCTTCCCGCGCCGCTGCGCGGGGACGTGCTCCACTCTTTAGCAAGCATACAAGATCAATGTTATTTTCAGAATTAGGTTTATCGGAACCCGTCTTGAAGGCGGTGGAAAAATGCGGTTATGAACATCCCACCCCCATTCAGGAGCAGGCCATTCCCATCATTCTGGAGGGCCGGGACCTCATTGGGGCCTCCCAGACGGGAACGGGAAAAACCGCCGCTTTTGCCCTCCCCCTGCTGACAAAGCTTCAGCCCATCGGCAAGCCCCAGATACTGGTGCTGGAACCCACCCGCGAACTGGCGGACCAGGTGGCGGAAGCCTTTGCCGAATACGGCGAATTCACCGGGCTGAAAGTGGCCCTGCTGTACGGCGGCGTGGGCTACGGGAAGCAGACGGAAGACCTGAAAAACGGAGCGGACATCGTGGTGGCAACGCCCGGCCGCCTGGTGGACCACTTCTACCGCGGCACCATGCGCTTCGGAGAAGTCAAGGCCCTGGTGCTGGATGAGGTGGACCGCATGCTGGACATGGGCTTTCTCCCCATCGTCCGTAAAATCGTCAACCTCTGCCCGTGGGAAGGCAGGCAGACCCTCTTCTTCTCCGCCACCATGCCCCCGGTCATCGCCGGATTTGCCAAATGGTGCCTGACGGACCCGGCGGAAGTCACCATCGCCCGGCGCGAAGTGGCCGCCACCATCAGCCATGCCTTTTACCCGGTGGCGCTGGACCAGCGGGACGAACTGCTGCTGGCCTTGCTCAAGGGGACGGACTTCCATTCCGTCATGATCTTCACCCGTACCCGCAAGGAGGCGGACGCCGTGTGCGGCATGCTCAAGCAGCATGGCTACCGCGGGGAAGTGGCCGTCATGCACTCCGACATTCCCCAGAAGGAACGCATGGAAGCGCTCAAGGGCTTCAAAAGCGGCAAATATGATATTCTGGTGGCTACGGACGTGGCGGCGCGCGGCATTGACATCAGCGGCGTGACCCACGTCATCAACTACCGGGTGCCGGAAAATGCGGAAGACTACGTGCACCGCATCGGCCGTACCGGCCGTGCCGAAGCCTCCGGAGACGCCTTCACGATCATGACGGCGGATGAAGTGGACTTTGCCACGGCTGTGGAAAACTTCATCGGAAAGCCCATTGAACGCAAAAAGCTGGACGGCTTTGACTACACGTACACCGCCCTGCTGGAAGACAAGCCCGTTAAATCCGTCCGCAAGTCCAAACCCGCCGGACCCAAGCGCCGCAGACGCTAAGGGGGAGCTGACAAGGTTCTCTCTGCGGGAATGAATATCATCCCATGCGCATCCTTGCCATAGACCCGGCCATCCGCAACACGGGCTATGCCGTGGTGGAGGGCGACCATCGCCGGGCGTGCGCGCTGGACTACGGAACGCTCTCCATTCCCCGGAGTGTGTCCCAGTCCGGCTGCCTGCTTGCCATCAAGCAGCACCTGGGCAACCTCATTGACAAATGGGAACCGGATGAAATGGCGGTGGAACGCATCATCTACGTCCAGTCCCATCAGACGGCCATCACGATGGGCGCGGCCAAGGCGGCCGTGGTCATTGCCGCGGCGGAAGCCGGACTGCGGATCATGGAATACTCTCCCAAAAGCGTGAAACTCTCCGTTGTAGGGCGGGGGGCCGCTCAAAAAGCGCAGGTCGCCTTCATGGTGCGCGCCCTGCTGGAACTCCGGGAAACGCCGGAATCCGATGCCGCGGACGCCCTGGCGATCGGCCTCACGCACCTCTTCTCCGCGGACCCCTTGAAGGCCCACATGATGGAGAGGAAATACATTTAACAGTGATGAGAGTTTAGAGATGAGAGTTTAGTGTAAAAAATCCGGACTTGCAGTCCGCGAATTTAAAATCTAATCACTACTCTCTAAACTCTCATCACTACCTTCAAGGCTTGAAGGTCCTTCCTTTCCCGTCCTGCCACGCCTTGAGCAGGGAGGCGTACATCTTGTTGAGCTGTTCCAGAGTGGCTACGCGGAACTCGACGGTATTTGTATTCGGGTAAGCCTTGGCGACGGTGGTATCCGGATCAATGCTTCCTCCCGTCGCCCGGTTGACGGCGCCGGAACCGAGTTCCTTCGCCCGGTCGGTCACATTCTTGATGGCATTGATGCCGGAATTCTGCCCCAGCGTCTCCAGATAATAAAACTTGGTGGGCGTATTCCCCATGGTGACCAACGTCACTTCATACACCATGCACGCGTTGTCCAGAATATACTTGTGCTGCGCCACAGCTACAATCCGGCTGAGATGCACCACATACTGCCCCTCCGGAAAATTGCCGATCCAGAACTGGCTCTGGTTGTAATCATCCGTAGACTGGGTAGGAGCCCCCGTTTTGGACTGGGCGGAAAGGGGTACAGCTGTGAAAATACAAACCGCTAAAGTAAAAAAGAAGAGATTTTTCATATTCTTATACAAACATTCGCATTTAGGTGAGATGAAGAGAAATTATTAAAAACACTTATTATTAAGTACTGCAATCAAACAGGAGAAATAAAATTAATGGTAAGAATCCTCCACTCCTTTTTGATAACCAAGTGCATAGGCAGCATGAGGACTTTTATGCCTTACTGCACCTGCTTGGCTTTCAGGTAACGAATTCAAATCTATATTTAATTTTTCTTTACGGCGTAATCCATCTTTGTAGCCTCTGTCATAAGCACATCCAGCGCAACGGTGCCTCCCAGCTCCTCCTTGATCGTCTGGTAAATTGTTAAATTGAAGATCGTAACGATGTTCTTTTTTACAAGTCATAAAATTAATAGTATCTAAATTATTCTTCAATTAAACCAAGTATCCAATTTGACCATGAAATAATAGTGGATGCTCTGCGTTTGTAAGTTTCATTTGAACTAATATTATATAAATTAGATTTTTTCATGATTTCGACAATTTCGTTTTTTGATGGAGTATTCCCTTTTTTTAAATATAATTTTAATGATTCTTTAAAAATTTTATGCGATAATATGAGCTTTACAAATTCAAGTTGTCTGTCTGTAATAGATTTATTAAACATGCCCAAGCCTGTTTCAGTGAGAACATATTTTATATTATTATTATCATATTTTTTATCGACCAAACCTAAATATTTTGCAGCATTAAAATAATATTCTGTTTGTCGGGCATCAAAATCATAATTCTGCGTAATTTCTTCCTTGCTAAGGAATAATTTTTGTTTTAATAATTCACACAGATTGATTATGCGTTCAAAGCTGTCAGCTTGAGGAAAGGGAATCGATGGTTCTGATACAGTTTTTGTGTTTTCTAAAATATTTTGTATAGCTTCAATATTAATAGATCCTTCTTGAATTGCATATTTTTTATGCTTAATCAAACGAATAGAGTTATAAAATTTAGCATCTGTAAATTCATATTCACGAATATGAAAAATACCATTTGAATATGTTAAAAATATCGGACGTATTTGTTTATTCACCTTCTCTTTCCATAAACGGTAAGGATAATATAGCTGACGGATTAAAAAGTCATCAGAAATATAATTTTTGGCTTCTATCAATATTAATGAATCATTTCCTTCATAACCTCCATCTATTTCTATTTGAGAATTATTTACTTTTACTTCAAATTGTTTTTGGTCTTCGGAAGAATTAATTTTGAAATCAAATAAAGAGGAACTCATTCGTCCGCTTATTGTCGGAAACAAATTGTCTTCACCTGTAAAGTCATGCAATATTTTTGAAACAAAAATACAATTAATTGAAGTTGCTTCGCTTGTTATATCTTTATAATCCATACTTTCTAGAAAAGTAGGAAAATCAATGAATGTTATATCTATTTCTTCTTTTTTAAAAGTACAAAAAGTTTCAAAAGTACTGATTTCATAAGTGCCTCTGGATGTAGGTAGAATTGATAAGTTATTTTCAGAGAATAAATGGGGGAGCTGGGAACGATGATCAAATTTTGTCATCAAGCGTGCTTCTCTGAACTCATTAATATCTGTGGAGGATATTGTTACCCGTCCTTTCGATTTTATTGCATCTAAGATACGGTGTTTTTCAAAAATTTGTTCCCACGCTATATCGTTTTTATATCTATTCATAATTGCGTATTAAAACTTCATCTACTTCTCCCCGTTTTTCCGCATTCGCGTTAATTGAACGGATCGCCCTGACAGTGCTAATGTGATATTCCTTATACTGTTCTTTAATGAAATTAGACGAGGAATTAGATAATAAAAATTTTATGCCTCTTTTTGTCAAGTCGTCACAAGCCTCACGCAATTTTATTTGATCAAGAATATTCCATCCACCCTGAACGTAACCAGTGAAATTAGAACTATCTGAAATAGGATGATAGGGAGGATCCAGATATACAAATGAGTTCTTTTCCAAATTTTTCAAAATATCATTATAATCTCTATTATAAATTTTTATATTGTTGGAATTTAGATATAGAGAAACTGCTCTTAAAACTGGTTCGTTGACGATATTTGGATTTTTATATTTGCCAAATGGAGAATTAAATTCTCCAGAATTGTTTACACGATATAATCCATTATAACAAGTCTTATTTAAATATATCAGCCTGGAAGCTCGCCGTACCTCTCCTATTTTTTTAAAATCAGATGATCGATCTAGACTTCGTATTTCATAAAAATATTTGGATTCGTTTTTATGAGTTTTTAAATCTATAATAAGTTCATTTAAATTATTTTTAATTATTAAATCCTTTATTATAATATAATATTGCTGTAAGAACATGAAAAACAGGAAATCAAACGGGTATTATACGGTTAGTTATCAGCAAATTGATATTTTACACCCTTATATCATCGTCCGGTATGGATACAGCCTTCAGAATGGTACTAATTATTCACAAATGTATTTTTTTTGTAATAAAATGCCGTTTTAGAATACCATCATGTCGGAAACGGGGAGTATGCGGATAACCGGTATGAAAAGGCGAGAGTTATCAGGGAACAATCCTCTTATATATCCTACTCAATGAATCGGTATCAAGTTCATCCATATTTATTATATAAAGGTATCCGTCATCATACACCTTGTGAAAGTGAGGGTGCATTTTTGTAGACTAAAAATTTTGCCGTTTGAGACAGAGAATACATCTTTGCAGAAAAATGGATAAAATCAGATACCGTCTTGTATATAACCGCCAGAACACACTTAACAGGCAGGGCACGGCTCTTGTACAGGTTGAAGCCTATTTGAACCAAAGGAAAATCTACCTGAAGACCAATGTTTACCTCAAACCGGAGTGCTGGAGCCGTGAGGGGGCACAAGTCATTAACCACCACCAATCTAACGAACTCAACGCAATGCTCTATGAATACATCCTGTATCTGCAAGGCATAGAATTGGGGTATTGGAAGCGCGGAATACCTGCCACACTCTCACTGCTGAAGGATGCTGTCAAGAAGAAAAGTGCCGTGAATATCAGCTTCTCCACTTTCGCCAAATCAGCCATTGACAATTCGGACAAGAAGCAGTCCACCAAGGACAACCTGCACTCTACACTGGCGGTCTTGAATGACTTCCGTTCCGGATTGGACTTCAAGGATATTACCTATACATTCCTTCGTGATTTTGAGCAATACTTAAGGGAAAAGGGCAATGCGGACAATACGATAGCCAAGCACATGAAACAGCTCCGTATCTTGGTCAATGAGGTAATCAACCAGGGATATATGCACGCGGATGCTTATCCGTTCAGAAATTAGAGATGGTTTTACCGTTTAGATCCAATATAAGTTCCTTCCCTTTTGCCACCTCAACCGGTTTCTCCAGAATAATGTCATCAGACAATATAAAGCTACCTCCGTTCTGGGCGGCTTCATCAAGAGCACCCGCACCAAAGAATTTCACGATACGGGAAACTGAAATTTCCTGCCCGTTGTTATCTATAAGAGTCACTTTCAGAACGGCCTTTTCTCCACTTATTCCTTTCTTGTTGATTTTGACTGTCGTTCCGGTACATTTCCCATCCGTAAATACAGGTTCCTTAATTTCCACATCCTTATTTTCAGCACGGGGCACAATCTCTATATCTGTAGTACCGTCCTCGCTTCTCAATTCCGCAACCAAAGCCTTATAATTTTCTGTTGTCAAACCAATAAATTCAATATCAATTGTATTACTAACGGAAGTTACCGAGAAAATATCGCAACCATCCTTGAACTTGACAGATAATATTTTGGTACGTGGTACGGTCAGCTTGGTCTTTCCGTCAGCCAGAGTGAATATGACATTATCAGGATCACTTGTGTAGTCCACTCCGTTTTCCGCAAATACCGCATCACCTCTGTCGCCTTTCTCCCCGGTCGCCTTAATCCCTGTCGATTTCCAGTTTTTGCCGCCATCCGTTGAGATTTCCCATTCATTTGTCGTGGCGTTGATTTGAACTTGGGGGGCAATGGCATCGTCCCCTTTGGCTCCTTGCGCCTTTATTTTTGTATCAGTCATACCTATCCACCAATTACCGTTCTCGCCGATATGAGGTGTGATGCCGTCAGATTTACTTTATGATGTAAGAAAAATCATACTATCCCTTCTCATTTGGAGAATCCATATATCCCGATTTACAAGACGAACATAACGCTTTTTAAACTAATGTTATCAGATATTTATTAAATAATTGGTGCAAAATTAACTAAAAAATGATGCTGGCCTGTAATATAATTTTTTACATTCCAGACCGATTCAATATATTTATATTCTTCTTTGGTAAATCGTTTTTTATTCTTATTTTGCAGAGTCTTTTTTATTGACATATCGTGACAATGGATTTTAGTGTTTTGGCAGCGATGGTGCAAGCGGATAGGATTTTTAAGTGTGTATTTTATAATCAATCAGATAAACAATAGGCAGAATGGAATTAAATGACTGGTTGGCTATAACTGGGGCTTTAAGGGATTGGAAGCTGTCCGCTGGGATTCATATTCTGTGTAAACCGCAAAACGCACGGAAGGAGAATGCGTCTGCCGATTCGGTGGAGAATGAGAACGAGCGGAAGCAGGTTGACTGGTTGGAAAAGCGTATAGTCCAGTGTACTGCCAAGAGTGTAGAAAGGACAGCACTCGTAAGTCGGTCAACATCGTATATGGCTCTATCATCTCTTTGAATGAACTGATTGCAACCAATGGCAACTACGTGATTAATTTTCGGATTTATGGTACAAGAAAACCGTCTGACAGCCCGACCAGGAAAGTTTTGTTACTGGCTGACGGTCACGTAGAAGGTGATTTCAGCAAGAATAGAAAGAAGGAAACTACAACCAAAGACTGTACGGAGGTGAAAGCCGACAAGGAAACCACTTCCGATATCCATGAGGAAAAACGGTCAGAATCATAAAGGATAAAAAAGAATCCACTTTGCTTAAACAAAAAGGCTTTACCTGTGTTTGTGTAACTGTTTTGTTTGTCGTTGTGCTGATAGTAAAACATTGGCGCAACAGACAATCTTCATCATAAGACTTTAAATTTATAAATTGGACTGCCCCGGCTCGTGATGAGTCGGGGCTAAACAAATAAAAGTAACTGTGACAGCAAACGGCTTTGATCAATTGATGCAAGGAGAGTTCTATAAAATAGAGATATAAATAAAAATCCTCGTAGTTGAACCGCTACGGGGATCGTGTCAATAAAACAGACCATCACAGTGTGATGATGAGTGAACCAATCTTTTTGCTAATATCCTGTAACGCGAGGTTTAAGGTTTTAATATCCTTTTCGTTAAGGGTATATATCTTACCTCTTACTTTATAACCGTAAAGACGTTGTTGCAACCAAGCGGCACTTTTCCCGAAATAGTTCCGGGCGATATATGAGACAGGTATTATTTCCTTTACGTTTTTGATCTGATTCTGGAATTCCAAATAGCGGGTCATGTTTTCCAGTTCATTATTGATTTGTTTGTATCCGTTTAGGGTAAAGTTATAAATAGCCTCATTATCTTTTTCGCTGGTGTAATGTTCTCGGATGTAGAGAAACTTTTTTTCGAATTTTTGTTCTCTGTCTTCATCTGTTGAATGCATGATCTCTTCCAGCTCCTTCAATTCTTTTTTGATGTCTGACATATTATATAGGGTTATGGTTCTTGTTTTATTGACATTGTAAATATACATAGTAAATTTATTATGTATAAATAATACAGAGCAATTTTACTATGTATTAATCTTCTTTTATAAGTTTCCTTCAAAATGTTTTGTTTCTTCATGTACTGTCATATTATCTCCTTTCAGATATTTGTTGGTAGTGCTAATATCCGCATGGCGTGCCTGATCACGGGCTATCACGATGCCTTCGGCATTTGCCAGATCGCGGATGCCGGAGTCCTTTAGGCTGTAGAACTGATAGTTTTTGGGGAATCGCAAAAAAGCTCGTACTTTGTTGAAATATTCTCTGAAAATGCGTGAGTCTGCTTTTTGAATAGAGGGCTTGAAATCCTTGCCAAAAAGGTAATGGTCTGAACTGTTTCTGAAGATGTCTAATTCAATCATCAGTTTGACCAAACTGTCATTCAATCCGACCATTCCGTCGCGTCGGTTCTTGCTGATAGTGGATGATACAAATACTTTTTGCTCCTTAATTTTAATGTCTCCTAATCGGATGTTGCTTAACTCGTCCGGACGGATAAAGGTATAATATTCCATTTGACAGGCTAATAAAAAGTGTTTGTTGGTCTCTTTCAGATATTCATGTAATTGTGCAAGATCCTCTTTCGTAAGTGCGGAGCGGAATTTCGTTTCTTCCGCTAAAGAGCGGATCTTGTCGGTCGGGTTGTCCTCGATATATTTTTTTTCTTGCAACCAGGTACAGAAGGTAGACAACCAGGTGCGATAGTTATTCCGTGTCCGGGCACTGGCATCACGGTCTAATAAGATATAATCCAAAAAGTCACTTATGTATGCTTGGTCGAATTGATACATATACATAATAGGCAGGTGCCTGCTGTTATTATATTCTAACAGCATGTTTAATTTTGATTGGTAATCATAGAGTGTCTTCTGTTTTAGCGTTTTGGCAGAAGTGAGTTTTTCCAGATACTTGTTATAGATTTCTGTGACATAGACAAAGTTTGCACATTGTCTGTCTGTTGTGGCTTCCGCCCATGGGTTCCAGCCGTTCCTGAGGCGTTGTGTGGTGACTGTTATGATTTCAGCTGCTCTTTTCTTACGTTCCGAAATTTTTGCGATTGAGTCCAACATGAATTTTTTTCGTTTCATACTTCCTTCTAGCGGATCGTAGCACTTGAAATCCACATACCAGTTTTTGCCAGTGTGCAGTTTGGGGAGAGTGTAGGTTACAACATCATACAGAGAAGTTCCTTTTCTTTTTCTTTCTGAAAACATTTTTTTTATACGTTTTTCGAGTTCGAAAACGTATACCGTTAATGAATTCAATTAT
>OKSB01003099.1_pt1 | contig 13614 bp, 10 predicted proteins | sample 1601171 | NCBI WGS metagenome assembly OKSB01 (sample SAMEA3541496, study PRJEB24748) | human gut metagenome | biome: human gut; feature: human-associated habitat; material: faeces | place: China | collected 2012 | reverse complement strand
TAAATATGCTCCGACGAAAATGCCGTTATTGAAGAATCTGATGCAGATGGCTTCATTAAGCCTGTGCAAAGCTTATCAGAAAAATTATCGCTCGCTACCTCGTATAGCTTCTTTTATCGGGACATCGAATCGAAAAGATTTATTGACTGACCCGACTGGTAGCCGCAGGTTTATTTGTGTGCTGGTAGAGTATCCTATCGATTGTGAGGGGATTGACTATGCACAACTTTATGCTCAATTGAAAGCGGAGATTTTGACGGGTGAACATTATTGGTTTACAAAAGAGGAAGAGACGGAATTGCAGCAAAGTAACATGACGTTCTATCGTCAGGGACCTGTGGAAGACGTATTGCGTTCCTGTTATCGGGCGGCAGAAAAAGGAGAAGGGTGTGAACTTCTTTCGTCTGCTGATATCTTTCAGCGATTGAAGAAGATAAATCCGGCAGCTATGCGTGGGGCAAATCCGGCGAGTTTGGCACAAATACTGATAGCAGTGGGGATAGAACGTAAGCATACCAAGTTTGGGAATGTGTATCGGGTAGTCTCCGTCTGATGGGAGGTGAAGCGGATGGTGAACAGGAGACCTTCACCCGCAATCGTCGTGCCAGAGGGAGTTGTGAAGGGTGAAGGGAGGAAAAAGGAGGAATGAAAATTGTATCCTTTTTGGGGACACTCTTTCCTTTTCTTTTTCGTTTTTTCTTCTTATCTTGCAGACTATAATTAGAATAGAGAGGTTTGATAATAGAAAACGTGAAATTGAAGTAGCACACCATAAATTCTCATTTATCAGAGATTTTTTCTGATAGATAAAACTTGAATATAAATAATGAGTAAAGAATCTAAAGCTGGGAAGGTAACCTGTCGTATACTAAAAGAAATCAGGCAGCAGATAGCTAATGCAAATGATATAAAGTTTGTTACCTCTAAATGTCGATATCAAGGAGATTGTTTGGGGACGTGTCCGAAGTGTGAGGCTGAAATTCATTATTTGGAACAGCAACTTCTCTCACGTCGGATGGCAGGGCTGAATGTAAAGGTGATAGGTGTTTCTTTGGGATTATCAGCACTTTTTTCCAGTCCTTTGTATGGACAAGAAACGGTAAAAGATAGTTTAAAGGATACTTCTAATATACTTCCACAAATAGAAGTGATTGGTTTTAAAAGTGTGAAGAAAGTGACAGTTTGCGGTGGACTATCTACTGTTGAAGCAGAGGAAAAACATGTGGTAAAAGGTATTGTAGTAGATAAATGTGGCAATTCATTGATCGGTGCAGTCGTAACGGAGAGAGGTCTGAATAATAGTACGACCACTGATCGTGAGGGGCATTTTTTACTTCGGGGCCGAAAGGGAAGATCAGTGTTGGAAGTGAGTTCTGAAGGAATGAAAACAAAGAAGATAAAAGTGAGAAAAAAGAAGGTAACGAAGATAAAAGTTGTTTTGCGTAAGGATAAACACAGATACAAGCAAACAATAAATGCAAATCTGTAGTTGAATGAGTATTGATGTAACGTTTTAAAGTAGAGAATAATCTTAAAATAGAAAATTGTTCTACTCTGTTGTTGATGATAATACGGCTAATAGCAATAAGATTCCATCTGTTATATTAGATTATGGCAGGCAGGGTGATCGAATATTCGGAGGACATGATCCTGATGTACCATATGTAATTTCTTATGCTGGAATGTATGATCAAAGACTATGATAAAATAACCTGTTAAACAACTATATTATGAAAACAACAATTCAAAACTTAGCAGTACTAATTCTACTAGTATCTACTATGAATGTTTATTCTCAAGAATATGATAATCGAGGAGTTAGAAAAGACTATACTCGTCCAATTGCAGGCCTTACTATCCAAGAGATTAGGAATGCAGTTTATGGAGTACCGGCTTATCAGGAGGGGAAAACAGTACTATCGGTTAGTAATATTCCAGTGATGAGAGATTCTATGGAAATGAAAAAAATAGCGACAACCCCTATGTTGTATATCGACTCGCTTATTTATGAGCATATATTAGATGCACCTCTTTTAGATTTTCAAGAATTGCTTCTGAAAAGATTTCCATTTTTAATTATGCAACGCATGAGACCAACCGAAAAAATTATGAAAATTATGGATTCTCTAGCATTAAAGAAGCCAGACATTACTACAGAAGAATATTGGCGTATATTGAAGAGAGATTACGCTGATGTAATCAAGGACAATTTTAAGATGTATGATTCGAAACAATTTATCTTTTATCCATTCCGTAAAGTAGGGGATATTAGAGCTTTTAGAATGTTATTTCATGGTCTTTCTTATTTTTCCATGGAAAAGGCCATTGATATAAATGCCAGGCCGTATTTGGAAAAGTTAAAAGCATTACCACCCGATTCGTTGTATTTTGTTAAGCCACAGCTTTACTTCATTACGACCCAATAAAAAAACTACTTGCAAATGTGCTGTGTCTGCCGTATCGTGTAAGCTATTAATATTCGATGCGGCAGAAAAAAAAATAGTTGGAAATTTTAGGTAATGGATTATTTTTAAACCTATTGAGCGATTTTTGAACTCTTTATTCTGTATCATTTTAAGGAATTGGAGTATTTTGAATGATTTGAGTACTCATTTCTTTTCTATTTTTATCAACTTTGCCACTGTGAATCATTCGATGATTTGCGGTGGCTTTTAAATTTTAATAAATAATAGAATAGACATGAATTGCACAAAGATGAAAAAACTTTTTAGAAAAGGTACGTTGAGTATACTTCTTTTAGGAGTAATAACGTTTTTCACTTATCCGCTCTCGGCACAAACGAATGGAAAATCCAGTAAGGGATTGTACGAGCTGTTTAGTACTAAAATACCGGACGGGGCGCAGTGGAAAGCTCAGGATAATAAATTTGTCCGTGATGGGGGATACTCTAAAAAATCAGAAAATTATATATATGTAGGAGCCTCTAAAAGTCCGGCAGAGTTGACCGGGCTATCCATTCCTATTCGCGAGAATCCGGGACCGGGTGAGTTTCGCTATATCACTTTTGCCTGGGTAAAATGGGGAGGTGATCAAATTGGAATGAAATTTCATGTTTCCGAAAAGTCTGCAAATCAAAAAGGCAAGAAATATGATTTTACTTATATAGCCGGCAAATCCAAGGATTTGATAAATCCGATGGAAGGTCTTAATCTCGGTGAGCTACCGGGACACTGGATGGTGATGACCAGGGACTTATGGAAAGATTTTGGTAATATTACGTTGACCGGTATTTCTTTTATCTGCCCGGAGAGGCGTGATGCGGGATTTGATGAAATCTTTCTCGCTAAGACACAGGATGATATAAAGAATGCTCCGAAAGTACTTCCGAGCGAAATTGCAACTCCGGTACCCGTTGATGGAGAAGAGGAAGGGCTGGTATATGAAGAGGGAACAACTAATGAGGATGAACAACCGCAAGGAGTACAGATTGACTGGGCTGCACAGATTAAAGCGGGAGGATTCATGATGTATCCGTTGTATTTGCTTGGATTGCTTGCCTTAGTAATCGCTTTGCAACGCTTGCTAACTTCAAGAGAAGGAAGATTGGCACCAAAAGGACTGCGTAAAACAGTCAGCGAATGCCTTGCACAAGGAGATTTGAAAGGTGCGATTGCAGCCTGTGATAAATACCCTTCCACATTAGGAAATTCGCTGCGTTTTATTTTCGAGCATGTGAAAGCCGGAAGAGAAGCTGTCAGCCAGACAGCTGGTGATATGGCCGCACGTGATATCCGTACACATTTGTCACGCATATATCCTTTGTCAGTCATAGCTTCCCTGTCGCCCCTTATCGGTTTGCTGGGAACAGTTGTCGGTATGATCGAAGCGTTTGGTCTGGTAGCATTGTATGGTGACGAAGGCGGCGCTTCTATATTGTCCGATTCTATTTCAAAAGCTTTGATTACGACTGCTGCCGGTTTGATCATCGCAGCTCCTGCCATTGCTTTGTATTTCATTATTAAAAATCGTATTATGAAATTGGCTTCTTTGGTAGAAGTAGAAGTTGAAAATGTGATTACTACTCTCTATCTGGAAGGAGATTCGACGGATATGAACATACCGGGGAGTAAGGAGGAGAAGCATGAGACTAAACTATGATGAAGAAGACAAAGTAGAGGTGCAGATGTCGCCCTTGATAGACTGCGTCTTTCTGCTACTGATCTTCTTCCTTGTGACTACTATGATGAAGAAGTGGGAAATGCAAATACCTTTATCACTTCCTTCAATGACTTCCAGCTTGTCTACCACCCGCGCCGGAGAGGAAGCTGTTATCATAGCAGTGGATGAGGAGAAAAATGTGTATCAGGTAGTAGGACATGATGCGTATACTGGTGAGAACCACTATGTGCCGATTTCTGATCTGAATACTTTCCTTACAGAACTCCGCAACAGTGAAGGTACGGAAATTGCTATTGATGTGGCGGCTTACCGGACTGTACCCGTAAATACGGTAATAGAGATATTCGATCAATGTCAAATACAAGGATTCACGCGTACGCGTGTCCGTTTGGGTAGTAAACCTTATTAAGCTTATGAGACTATCACTATTTAATAACGAAGATGAACCGGAAGTGTCTATGTCGCCCTTGATCGACTGTGTGTTTCTGCTATTGATCTTCTTTCTTGTCTCTACAATGACGAAGGTGAAAAACAGGGATATTTCAGTGGATCTGCCGACTTCGGAATCAGCTATAAAATTGAAACCGGATGATAAACAGGCTATTGTAGGACTGGATGCTGAAGGTAACTTCTATTGGGACGGACAACCTTGTTCGACTAATTTTATGATGGAACAATTGCGGGAGACCTGTATCTCTGATCCGGGTCGGCGTATCCGCATTGATATGGATAAAAACACTCCATTCGGACGTTTTGTGGAAGTAATGGATGCTTGTCAGTTTTATAATTTAACGAATATAGGAATACGAACATATGACGAAAACTACAACAGGGAGTAGCCGTCTGACGGTTATCCTATCATGGGTTATTGCGCTGGTCTGCCTGGTAGGAGGAGCGTTGTTTATCTGGCTGATGCCATCACCAGGACAGGGAGCTATTGACTTGCAAGCGAAAAAACAGAAATCTCCGAAAAGTATCAGTGATAAAATAAAGCAGGAGCAGGCTCAGCGGGAGCTTCCCGCTAATTATTCTGAGCAATTAGTGAAGCAGTCGGAAGTATTGGTCAAGAAAAATTTGGAAGATCAGCTTCGTAAATTTCAGGAAATGGCTAAGAAGATGAGGCAGCGGAAAAATGAATTGTTGACTAAAGTAGAGCAAAGAAAGTTACCACGTACGGCACCGGATGATGCTAATGATACTTCGAAAGCAAGGAATATTCCGCAGGCGGGCAAGTTATCTGCGAATCCGTCGGTAGATGATATGTATGCTCTTTTAAGAGAATATGAGGCTGAAATACAGCAGAACCATTTGGCTGCCAATGCAGCTAAACAGGCGCTTTCCAAGGGACTTTCGTTTCCCGAGGTTTATAGTTCTCTGAAGACAGGTTCTTCCCGTATGCCAAGTTTTGATGAACTGATTCGAATGCAGACTAAAGGGGGGGAATGGGCTACTTCAGCGGGAAGTAATGCCAGCGCAGGTCTGGAAATAAAAAGTACGGCAGACTTGAACAATTACCGTGGTCTGTTGGGACAAGCGACCCGACAAGCCGGACTTGCTCAATCTCGGTTGGAAAATCTCTTTGGAGTAGTGAAGCAGGTCGGAAAGCCCGGTGGCGGCTTTGGAATTGGCAATGGTCAGCCGGGCGGAGGTGAAGGCAGTGGCAATGGGAACGGTTTCGGTGGCATGGGGGAGGCAGCTCAGGGCAGTGGAAACAGACGTCCGATGAATGCTTATGCAGGTCCCCGGCTTAATCAGGAAATGGTAAAAGCTCAGGCATTGCCCGGACGGCGTTTCTCAAAAAGCGCGGATCGTAAAGGGTGGTTATATATTAACACATGGTATATGATAGGACCGTGGGAAAGTTTTGGGCGAGAGGACTTTTCGATTGTCCATCCGCCTGAGATATCTGTGGACTTTGATGCGGTATATACTGACGGACAAGTAGGTACAGGGGTGATGGAAACGGATTCTCATCCGATAAAGGTCAGAGGGGAAGAAGTGTATTTGGATGGTACGCTGCGATGGAAGTTTATGCAAAGTGAATCAATGCATAATACGGTTCCTGTCACTACCGGACATTCTACTTATTATGCTTATACGGAACTTTATTTTGATGAGGCTACTACCATGCTGGTTGCCATCGGTACGGACGATAGTGGCCGGGTATGGATAAATGGTAAGGATGTATGGCGCGATTATGGTACCAGTTGGTATAATATTGACGAACATATTACTCCTTTCCAGTTCCGTCAAGGGTGGAACCGTATTCTTGTGCGATTGGAAAATGGCGGAGGAGGAGCGTGTGGTTTCAGTTTCTTAATTATTCCACAAGAGTAAGATGACACACGTTGGCCGGCTTATAGAAGATGAACTACATCGACAAGGATTGTCTGTCACTTGGTTTGCAGAACAGCTTTGTTGCGCGCGGACCAATGTGTATAAAATTTTCAGGAAATCAAGTATTGATACCGAACTCCTTTTGCGAATTTCTGATATCTTGCAATATGACTTCTTTCAATGTTACTCAGCGTGTTTAAAGAACAAAAAGGAAATGATGTAGTTGTGGATACATCATTTCCTTCTCTTTTATAATTTTAGTTTTGTACCGATTGTCGTTTTCTTTTTTGTCCGAAGGTATTGAACCGATACGCAATATATGCCATAAAATATACGTTAGAAGTACTGGATTCTCTGTCGGTGATAGAATTCTCGGAAATGGAACGTTCCGAACTTTCATTCTCACGAAGTATATCATATAGGTGAAATCGGACGGTTGCCTTTTTCTTCTTGAGGAAGCTTTTCGATATTTGTGCGTTCCATAGGGTGCGGTTAGTATCATTTTTACCGCCATATCCTCTTTTTAATCTACAATTGATATTGGATGAGATTTTTATATCCCAAGGTAAGTTTAAGTTTGCTTCAGTTCCGAATGTATAATCAAATGTTTCCCGTCGGTTCTCTTTTTTGATAGAATGTTCTGATTTTCGATATCTGACTTCTGCAGATAACTCAAAGTCAATCAGATCGCTACGGTAGCTCCCTTTTAAGCGTTCTGATAAAAAGAGGTTAGTCGTATTACTTTTAACTGCATCTGACTCTTTGTTGAGCACAGTGAAACCGACAGAGTTGCCGTAATTTGTATTGGTGTGTGTATTTACTGTGAATTTTTTGTTGGATAATGGAGTACTGAAGGTAAGCGAACCGTTTATTCGCCAGTTCCCGTTCACATTAGTCGGTTGGGTAGTCTGTCCTCCGGTATTTTCGTCATATGTGACAATACGTGTTGTACTATTCATTGTATTATTATAGGAGAGGTTAGCATTCAAACTGCGGGATGTTTCAGTAAAGTAAGTATTAAATGTAGCTGATATGTTGTTATTGAATGATGGTTTAAGTTCGGGGTTAGCTAGCCGTATGTTTAAAGGATCAGAAATATCTTTTTTTCTATATAAGTCGGTCATACCGGGTTGTGCCGTTCTCCCACGATAGTTTATTTTTAAGGTTGTTTGTTTAGAGAAGGTATACTTAAAGTTTATGGTGGGGGAGTAGTTTATTGCATTTCTGGATAAATACTCAAAGGTCGTGTCCCGCATATAGCTTTTATTTGTCGTTTTTTGTGCCTCAACTTCTATACCTATATTATAAAAATAGTTGGTGCGGATAGTACGGAAAAATATGCCGGTTTGGTGGGTGGAATATTTATTTTTGTAGCAATCACTGTGCGCTGTGTCAGGATATTGACTGTATGTATCTTCTTGTTTATCCCAGTCATAGGCATATTTTTCAGAGAGTGAGGAACGGTGTTGATAGCTATAATTAATTTCGATAAACCGATTGGTAAATACAGGTTCCATATATGTTATCTGAACTTGATATTTATTGTTTTTGTCAAGTTTTTCAATCCATTGGTTTAAAGTTTTTATACTATCACCATACTTCAAGTAATAAGTATTCGAAAGACTATACCGATCGGAATTGCCGTCATCCAGATCGTAATAAAGACGTAAGGCGATGTTTCTTCCTTTGCTATTTAATTTGCGGTTTAACTGCAAAGAGCCATTGGTGGAGAATCTGTCATTCGTTTGGTGGTTTGTGGCTTCTTTCCGGTTGATAGGAGTTGACTCGTTGTTGAGCGTTTCTGAGAAGTTGCCTGAATTGGAGTTTCCTTTGGAAAAATTAAATGTCGGTCGATACATAATAGTGGTGAGGCTGTCTAATTTCCATTCGAAACGAAAATTAGCGGAAATAGCACTTGTCTTTCCATCGGATTGGTTGTTCTGCAGGGAAAACTGAGAAGTGTTGTCTGACAAAAAAGATTCTGTATGACGCTTGCTCCATGAATCGCGTTTATTTTCCCGGACTTCAATACTACCTCCATATTTGAGTTTCTGAGTATTCTGAGAATAGTTGGCACCTATTCTTTGATTGGAATTAATTCCATTGTCGTTGGCGGTACCATTGATTGATAAGTTCATTTTGTTTTTGAAACGATTGGCCATTCCTTTTGCCCTATAATGGTCGTCATTTCCATATCCTGCTTCAAAGTTACCATTCCATCCTTTTCTCATACTTGGTTTTACGCGTAAGTCGAGTACCATTTCTTCTTTACCGTCATCTACTCCGGTAATACGTGCCATGTCTGATTTCTTTTGGTACGTTTTTAGTTGATCTATCATATCGGCTGGCAGTTCTTTTAAAACCGTATTGGGGTCGTTAAGGAAGAATTCTTCTCCGTTCATCATGATTTTTTTGACTTCCTGACCATTAATGATTAATTTCCCTTCTTCGTTTATTTCGGCTCCGGGTAGCTTTTTGACTAGTTCTTCCAATGCAGCACCTTCACTGACGCGGTAAGCGGAAGTATTATATGCGGTTGTATCACCTGTGACGACAACAGGCGGGGCTTGGGCTACAATGACGGTTTCGTTAAGAAGTACAGCATCAGGTTTCAACTCTATTTTGCCTAGTTGAACAATAGTCTGGGTTGTGTTTATTTGCAGGGGCTTATATTCGGTAGCGAAGCCTATGAAAGAAATTTTTAGCAAAAAACGTCCCGGGAGAGTTGTGAGTGAAAATTTTCCCTGTTCCAAGCTGGAAATGCCTTTTACATAATTACTGTCGGGCAAGGATAACAGTTGTATGGTAGCTTGCTCAACAGGGAACTGTGTGTCTTTTTCCAGAATACTCCCCTGTACTGTGACACGTTGAGTCTGTGCTTGAATATAAGCAGTATTTATGTATGATATAATTAATGTTATTAGTAGTATAAAAGTCGTTTTATTCATAAGGTCTCCCGTTATGAGGTGTTTTAGTGTTTATGGTATTTCTTGCAAATATCTTGATTTTTTCTGTAAAAAGAGTTCATAAAATGATAAATAAAGTTCATTTGAACGATATTCATACCCTTTTGACTTATTTGAGGACCTTTGTTTGCGCATAATACCTCATCTTTGCACCGTACTCAGTTTTCAATAGGTATTATTTTAGTTTTTAGGAACACTTGGATTATTTTCAAATTCGCTGTCGGTTTAATGGAAACATTAGCCGATAGTGAATTCTCTTTATTAAGTATGAGATATATCATGAACACAATAGATAGAAAATGAAGAAACCTTTATTGTATTTACTTATTTTAGTAGTGGCTGTTCTTGGCAGCTCATGCTCTCAATCTTCGGAGGGCACATTTGAAGTGGGGAAGAATACTTTCTTGCTGAATGGAAAACCGTTTGTTGTAAAAGCGGCAGAGATTCATTATCCGCGTATCCCGAAAGAATATTGGGAACATCGTATTAAAATGTGCAAGGCACTGGGTATGAATACGATTTGCTTGTATGTGTTCTGGAATTTTCATGAACCGGAAGAAGGAAGGTATGATTTTGCCGGACAGAAAGATATAGCTGCGTTTTGCCGTTTGGCTCAAGAGAATGGAATGTATGTCATAGTGCGTCCCGGACCTTATGTCTGTGCGGAATGGGAAATGGGCGGCTTGCCTTGGTGGCTGCTGAAGAAGAAGGATATCAAACTTCGCGAGCAAGACCCATACTACATGGAACGTGTGAAACTCTTTTTGAACGAAGTGGGCAAACAGCTGGCTGATCTTCAGATTAGTAAAGGAGGGAATATCATTATGGTACAGGTGGAGAATGAGTATGGAGCATTTGGAATCGATAAGCCGTATATATCCGAAATCCGTGACATGGTAAAACAAGCCGGTTTTACAGGTGTTCCTTTATTCCAGTGTGACTGGAACTCGAATTTTGAGAATAATGCACTGGATGATTTGCTCTGGACTATTAATTTCGGTACGGGTGCTAACATCGACGAGCAATTTAAACGGTTGAAAGAACTACGGCCGGACACTCCATTGATGTGCAGTGAATTTTGGTCCGGATGGTTTGACCATTGGGGAGCCAAGCATGAAACAAGAAGTGCCGAAGAATTGGTAAAAGGTATGAAAGAAATGCTGGACCGCAATATTTCTTTCAGCTTGTATATGACTCACGGGGGGACTAGTTTCGGGCATTGGGGAGGCGCGAATTTCCCGAACTTTTCACCGACTTGCACATCGTATGATTATGATGCTCCTATCAATGAATCCGGTAAGGTGACTCCTAAATATCTGGAAGTACGGAATCTGCTTGGTAACTACCTGCCGGAAGGTGAAACCTTGCCGGAAATTCCGGATTCGATACCGACTATAGCTATTCCTACTATTAAAATGACTGAAATGGCAGTCTTATTTGATAATCTGCCTCACCCCAAAGAGAGTGAGGATATCCGGACAATGGAAGCTTTTGATCAGGGATGGGGTAGTATTCTGTATCGGACTTCATTATCCGCTTCTGATAAAGAACAGACATTACTGATCACAGAAGCTCATGACTGGGCACAAGTCTTTCTGAATGGTAAGAAACTGGCTACTCTGAGCCGTTTGAAGGGGGAAGGTGTAGTAAAGTTACCACCATTGAAAGAAGGTGACAGACTGGATATCCTGGTGGAAGCAATGGGAAGAATGAATTTCGGCAAAGGTATTTATGACTGGAAAGGTATTACCGAGAAAGTAGAACTGCAATCTGATAAAGGAGTTGAACTGGTGAAGGACTGGCAGGTATATACTATTCCGGTAGATTATAGTTTTGCCCGTGATAAGCAGTATAAACAACAGGAGAATGCTGAAAATCAACCGGCTTATTATCGGTCGACGTTTAACCTCAATGAGTTAGGGGATACATTCTTGAATATGATGAACTGGAGTAAAGGTATGGTATGGGTGAATGGCCATGCGATTGGCCGTTATTGGGAAATCGGACCTCAACAGACCTTATATGTACCGGGCTGCTGGTTGAAGAAAGGAGAGAATGAAATCATTATATTGGATATGGCTGGTCCTTCAAAAGCTGAAACTGAAGGTCTGCGTCAACCAATTCTGGATGTACAACGTGGTAACGGAGCTTATGCTCATCGTAAGATGGGTGAGAACTTGGACTTAACAAATGAAACTCCTGTTTATCAAGGGATATTTAAGTCAGGCAATGGTTGGCAACATGTGAAATTCGGTAAGAAGGTGGAGACTCGTTTCTTCTGTCTGGAGGCTTTGAACGCCCATGATGGGAAAGATTTCGCGGCTATTGCAGAATTGGAGTTGTTGGGCGAAGATGGTAAACCGGTATCCCGTCAGCATTGGAAAGTGATTTATGCCGATAGTGAGGAAACGGATGCCGCGAACAATATTGCAACAAATGTTTTTGATTTGCAGGAATCAACATTCTGGCATACCAATTATTCCTCTTCCAAACCTGCATTCCCTCATCAGATTGTGATAGATCTTGGTGAAGATAAAGTTATTACGGGATTCTCTTATCTACCCAGGGCTGAAGCCGGTAAAACGGGGATGATTAAAGACTATAAGGTATATTTGAAGATGCAACCGTTTAAGATATAATGTTTGAGATTTTTAAGAAAAGGTTAATTATTTATTAGTTTGTTCATTAAGTTATGAAAATCAGAAAGCGACTTTCACGTGAGTGAGGGTCGCTTTCTGATTTTCGTTCGAAATAAAATAATTCTTGTGATGGTTAAAACCCTAAGAGGAAGTATATTTGTTCTCTCATCTGAGATGATTTATATAATTAACTAGTGTATAAATGATGAAAAAAAATGGGTTTAGCCGATGCGCTGAGATGTACATCGGTCGTTTACGAAAAGAGGGGCGCTATTCTACTGCGCATGTGTATGAAAATGCACTTCTTTCTTTTAGAGGGTTTTGTGGCACACCTACCGTGTCATTCGGACAAGTAACCCGCGAACACTTACGGTGTTACGGGCAGTATCTTTATGAACGTGGCTTGAAGCTTAATACGGTTTCGACGTATATGCGTATGCTGCGTAGTATTTATAATCGTGGAGTAGAATCGGGGAGGGCTCCTTATGTTCACCGGTTGTTTCACGGGGTGTATACAGGAGTGGATGTCCGTCAAAAGAAAGCTTTGCCGGCAACTGAGTTGCATAAGCTTTTATATGGAGATCCTAAATCGGATATTTTACGGCGTACACAGGCGATTGCTGCTTTGATGTTTCAATTCTGTGGGATGTCTTTTGCCGATTTGGCTCATTTGGAAAAGTCGGCTTTAGATTGTAATGTGATCCGATATAATCGAATTAAAACCAGAACTCCAATGAGTGTGGAAGTTTTGGATACAGCTAAGGAAATGATGAATCAGCTTCGCAATTCCCAGTCATCGCGTCCGGGTTGCCCCGATTACCTTTTCAGTATCCTTTCCGGTGATAAGAAACGTAAGGATGAACGTGCTTATCGTGAATATCAGTCTGCACTTCGCCGGTTTAATAATCATTTGAAAAGTTTGGCGAGGGCTTTGCACCTGACTTCTCCGGTAACTTCTTACACGATTCGCCATTCTTGGGCAACTACTGCAAAGTTCCGTGGAGTTCCAATTGAAATGATCAGTGAATCTTTAGGGCATAGCTCGGAGAAGATAACGCAGGTTTACTTGGATAGTTTCGATAATGAACAGATAAACAACGCCATGAAGAACCTACTATAACAAAAAGAAGTCTGTAATCCGGCAAAGATTGCAGACTTTTCTTTTATTTTGCAGTATAACTAATATGAATGTACAATGTATCAAATAGAAGAACTGCCCGATTTAAAAGTGGCTTGGCATGAAAGCTACAAATGTCTAAATGAACCACTTTTAGAATACGTGTGGGAAGTAGCCAACCACTTCCTGCCCGATTATGCGGAAACAGATATGGGAATGATACCCGTAGAATCTTCCGCACCTGCCATATTCGCCAACAGATATGCGGAAAGAAACTTATCCGTTGAAGAAAGATACGAGAGAAGCAAAGAAATGAAAACATTCAAAGGAACTTTGGAAGAATACAAGAAACGGGAATACAGAAAGCTGGATGATTCTTTCAAAGAGAAGTTCCTGACCAATGAAGATTTACAGA
>OKSB01003096.1_pt1 | contig 13620 bp, 9 predicted proteins | sample 1601171 | NCBI WGS metagenome assembly OKSB01 (sample SAMEA3541496, study PRJEB24748) | human gut metagenome | biome: human gut; feature: human-associated habitat; material: faeces | place: China | collected 2012 | reverse complement strand
ACCCGCCACCGGATGTGTCGGTGGCGGGTGTTGTTACCCGAGGGGATTGTACCTGATGGGAAAGGTTTAGGCGAAGTAGGCTACGCCGCTCTCAAAGATCGGCATGAACTTATCGCCGGGGACATGCTCGGGCACGTTGCGGTACAGGTTGTCGCCGCGACGCTCGGCATGGCCCATCTTGCCCAGGACGCGGCCGTCGGGGCTCGTGATGCCCTCGATGGCGAGTGCGGAGCCGTTGGGGTTGACGGAAAGATCCATGCTGGGCTTGCCGTCCTCGCCCACGTACTGCGTGGCGACCTGGCCGTTGGCGATCAGCTGGGCGAGCACCTCGTCGTTGGCGACAAAGCGGCCCTCGCCGTGGCTGATGGCGACGGTGTAGGGGTCGTCCAGGCTGCACTGCGACAGCCACGGGGACAGGTTGGACGAGATGCGGGTGCGCACCAGACGGCTCTGGTGGCGACCGATGGTGTTGAACGTCAGCGTGGGCGCGTCGGACGTGGCGTCGACGATATCGCCGTAAGGCACCAGGCCGAGCTTGACCAGGGCCTGGAAGCCGTTGCAGATGCCCAGCATCAGGCCGTCGCGGGCCTTGAGCAGGTCGCGGACTGCCTCGGTGACTTCGGGAGCGCGGAAGAACGCCGTGATGAACTTGGCGGAGCCGTCGGGCTCGTCGCCGCCCGAGAAGCCGCCGGGGATCATGACGATCTGGCTTTGGCGGATGCGACGGGCAAGCTCGTGGGTGCTTTCGGCAACAGCCTCGGGCGTGAGGTTGTTGATCACGAAGGTGTCGGCCTCGGCACCGGCGGCGCGGAAGGCACGGGCGCTGTCGTACTCGCAGTTGTTGCCGGGGAAGACGGGGATAATCACGTGCGGGCGGGCGATCTTGGCGCCGCCGTACACGTGGATGTCCTTGGCGCGATAGTCAATGGTCTCGACCTCGGGTTGCTCGCCGGTGCTGCGGTAGGCAAAGACGCCCTCGATGCCGCTCTCCCAGGCTTCCTGGAGCTCGGAGAGATCAATGACCTCGGAGCCGGTGTCGATGACATAGCCCTCGACGGTGGTGCCCAAGGGCTCGACGACAACGCCGTCGGCGACCTCGGGCAGCTCGGCATCCTCGGCGAGCTCGACGATAAAGCTGCCGTAGAGCGGGGTGAAGAGGCTCTCCACGTCTACATCCTCGGCAAGCTCGATGCCGATCTGGTTGCCGACGCACATCTTAAAAAGGCTCTCGGCGCCGCAGCCGTAGCCGGGCGTGGAGACGGCCAGGGCATCGCCGGTAGCGGTGAGCGCCTCGACGGCGTCAAACGCGGCGAGCAGCTGCTGGGCATCGGGGCGGTAGTCCTCGCCATAGGTGGCGGGGGCGATGCGGACGACGCGGTGCGTCAGGCCCTTGAACTCGGGCGAGGTGGCACGGGCTGCGCGGCCTACGGCCACGGCGAAGCTGATGAGGGTCGGCGGAACGTTGAGCTCTCCGGCCTCGTCCTCAAACGAGCCGCTCATGGAGTCCTTGCCGCCGATGGCGCCGGCGCCCAGGTCGACCTGGGCCATAAGGGCACCCAGAACGGCTGCCATGGGCTTGCCCCAACGCTCGGCCTCGGTACGCAGGCGCTCGAAGTACTCCTGGAAGGAGAGGTAGGCGCGCTTGTGTTCAAAGCCGGCGGCGACGAGCTTGGCGATGGACTCGACTACGGACAGGTAGGCGCCCGCAAACTGGTCGGCCTCCATCAGGTAGGGGTTGAAGCCCCATGCCATGGCGCTCGCCGTGGTGGTCTCGCCGTCCACGGGGAACTTGGCGACCATGGCAGAGCTCGGGGTGAGCTGCGTCTTGCCGCCAAAGGGCATGAGCACGGTTGCGGCACCGATGGTGGAGTCGAAGCGCTCGGAAAGGCCCTTGTTGGAGGCAACGTTGAGGTCGGTGACAAGCGAGGTCATGCGCTCGGCAAGCGTGGTGCCGGCCCAGCTGGGCTGCCACACGCTGCGGGCGCAGACGTGAGCAGTCTGATGCTTGGGCGCACCGTTGGAGTTGAGGAACTCACGGGACAGGTCGACGATGGCGACGCCGTTCCAGGCCATGCGCATGCGCGGCTCGGCGGTAACCTCGGCGATAACGGTAGCCTCCAGGTTCTCCTCGGCGGCGTAGCCCATGAACTCCTCGACATCACCGTCGGCGACGGCGCAGGCCATGCGCTCCTGAGACTCGGAAATGGCGAGCTCGGTGCCGTCCAGTCCGTCGTACTTCTTGGTCACGGTGTCCAGGTCGACATACAGGCCGTCGGCAAGCTCGCCCACGGCGACCGAGACGCCGCCGGCGCCAAAGTCGTTGCAGCGTTTGATCAGACGGCAGGCGTCGCCGCGGCGGAACAGACGCTGCAGCTTGCGCTCGACCGGGGCGTTGCCCTTCTGGACCTCGGCGCCCGAGGTCTCGATGGACTCGGTATTCTGGGTCTTGGAGGAGCCGGTGGCGCCGCCGATGCCGTCACGGCCGGTGCGGCCGCCCAGCAGGATGATCTTGTCGGTGGGGGCGGGGCACTCGCGGCGCACGTGGTTTGCCGGGGTAGCGCCCACGACGGCGCCAACCTCCATGCGCTTGGCCACGTAGCCGGGGTGATAGAGTTCGTTGACCTGACCGGTGGCAAGGCCGATCTGGTTGCCGTAGCTGGAGTAGCCGGCGGCGGCAGTGGTCACGAGCTTGCGCTGCGGAAGCTTGCCCTCGAGCGTCTCGGAAACCGGGACGGTGGGGTCGCCGGCACCGGTGACGCGCATGGCCTGATACACATAGCTGCGGCCCGAGAGCGGGTCGCGGATGGCGCCGCCCACGCAGGTAGCGGCGCCGCCGAAGGGCTCGATCTCGGTCGGGTGGTTGTGGGTCTCATTCTTAAAGAGGAACAGCCAGTCCTGGTCCTCGCCATCGACATCGACCTTCACCTTGACGGTGCAGGCGTTGATCTCCTCGGACTCATCGACATCGGTCATGACGCCGGTCTTCTTGAGATACTTGGCGCCGATGGTGCCCATATCCATGAGGCAGACGGGCTTGGCGTCACGGCCGAGCTCGTGGCGCATCTCCATGTAGCGGTCGAAGGCCTGCTGCACCACGGCGTTCTCGATCGTCACGTCATCCAGGACGGTACCGAAGGTGGTGTGGCGGCAGTGGTCGGACCAATAGGTGTCGATCACGCGGATCTCGGTGATGGTGGGGTCGCGATCTTCATCGCGGAAGTACTGCTGGCAGAAGGCGATGTCCGCCTCGTCCATGGCAAGACCGCGCTCGGAGATAAAGGCGGCAAGACCGGCCTCGTCGAGCTCGCGGAAGCCGTCAAGCACCTCGACAGGCGCAGGCTCGGGGGTCTCCATGTGCAGCGTCTCGGGTAGGTCGAGCGAGGCGATGCGGGCCTCGACGGGGTTCACCACGTAGTGCTTGATGGCCTCGATGGCGGCCTCGTCCAGGGCGCCCGAGATTATATAGACCTTGGCGGAACGCACGACAGGGCGCTCGCCCTGGCTGATGAGCTGCACACACTCGCTGGCGGAGTCGGCGCGCTGGTCAAACTGGCCAGGCAGGAATTCGACGGCAAAGACGGCGCCATCGCTTGCGGGGAGCTCGTCGTAGGTCACATCGACCTGGGGCTCGCTAAAGACGGTCGGCACGCAGGAGCGGAACAGCTCCTCGTCGATGCCCTCGACGTCGTAGCGGTTGATGATCCTCAGAGCCTCGATGCCCTTGATGCCGAGAATCTCGGTCAGCTCGCCCTTGAGCTGCTGAGCCTCGACGTCGAACCCGGGTTTCTTCTCCACGTAAATACGAGAGACCATTGGTTCCTGCCTTCCTGATCGGTTGGGCGTACGGTACGGTATGCGGCAGCGGTCGGTTTGCGGGGCAAGCCTCGCGGTCGCCTTGAGCCACATGTTTGTAAACGTCACTATGATACGACAGCTCACGGCGCGTTGAGGACGGCGAGGGTGCTACAGTGAAGTGCAAACAAGAGAAAGGCATCACATGGCATTCGTTTCGCTCGCCATCATTGCGCTCGTGGCCTTTGCGAGTCCTTTTATCGCCTCGGCGATTCCTGGAAAACCCGTTCCCGAGACGGTCTTTTTGCTCGTGCTCGGCGCGGTACTGGGACCCCATATGCTCGGCGTCATCCATGTAGATGCTGAGGTCTCGCTTGTGTCCGAGCTGGGCCTGGCTTTTTTGTTCCTGCTTGCCGGCTTTGAGATCGACCCCAAGAGCATCACGGGCGTCGAGGGGCGCTACGGCTTGGCGACGTGGGTCGTCACGTTTGGTATCGCCTGGCTTGCCGTGCGCTTTACCCCATGGTTCTCGGTCAGCCATTTCGACGGTATCGCCGTGACACTTGCCCTCACTTCGACGGCGCTCGGTACGCTTGTGCCCATCATGCGTGAGCGCTCGCTCACCGGCACACGCGTGGGCGACTCGATTCTCGCGTATGGCACCTGGGGCGAACTTGGGCCCGTGCTTGCTATGTCGGTGCTGCTGTCTGCCCGCACTGGCATTCAAACGCTTGTAATCCTTGGCTTGTTTGCGGTGGTTTGCGTGTTGCTGGCCGTGGTCCCAAGCCGCTCCAAGCGCGTCGGCAGCCGCTTCTTTGCGTTTGTCGAGGAACGCGCCGATACCACGTCACAGACCTTCGTGCGCCTGACGGTGCTCATCCTGGTCACACTCGTGGCGTTCTCGGCCGTCTTTGATCTCGACATCGTGTTGGGTTCTTTTGCCGCCGGCTTTGTCTTGCGCTACATCATCCCCGAGGGCAACCATACGCTCGAGACCAAGCTTGACGGCCTGGCCTACGGCTTTTTGATTCCGGTGTTCTTTACCGTGTCGGGCGCAAAGATCGACCTGACGGCCGTGGCGTCGCGCCCGGGCTTGCTCGCGGGCTTTATCGTGGCGTTGTTGATCATTCGCGCGGTGCCCATTCTTATCTCTATGAGCATTTGTCCTGCGACGCGCGATGTGTCGGCGTACGGTCGCATTACCGTTGCCCTGTACTGCACCACGGCACTGCCGATCATCGTTGCCGTGACGAGCGTTGCCGTCAACGCGGGCGCGCTGTCGCAAGACATCGCGTCGGTTATGGTTGCCGCCGGTGCCATCACGGTGTTCTTGATGCCATTGCTCGCGCAGCTCTTCTACCGCGTGGTGGATGCCGCACCGGTCGCCGCCGTGGCAGAGGTTGCCGAGCATCCATCCGATGCGCTCGACATCTTGCGCGCCCACCACGACCTAGCGAGCTTGCTCGCGCGCGAGCACGAGCTGCTGACCTCGCATGGCCATGGTCGCGTATTCGAGGGCCTGCCTACGCTCGATACGATTGCCGAGCGTCTTTCCGCCGAGGCAGCGAGCGGCCACATCGATGCGCGCATTGTGGACGCGGCGCACCTGCTTGCCGATAAGACCTATGGAGACGAGGTCGACCCGTCCGAGCTGACTCCGCGTGAGCGCCGCCGCCTGGAGCGCGCCAAGCTCGCTGTGCGCGAATACCGCCGCCGCATGCTGGAGCTCTATGCGCGCGAAGAAGCCGAAGACGACGACGGTAAGTAGTCGATACTTTCTCGGGGAAGCCGCGCCCCGCTTCGAAGGCTCGGAACGGGATGTGGTTTCCGAAACGGGGAGCGTTGGGAAACTGTGTCCCGGAATGGGCGCTCAGAGTGGGATGCAGTTTCCGCGAGAGGCTCGTTAGGGAAAGCGCATCCCATTCTGAGCCGGAATTATGGGACGCAGTTTCCTTTTCGAATAGAAGAAGGTGCGCTGCCTGCGGTTGATGCAGGCAGCGCACCTTCTTGCGTTGAGCTCGGTTGAGGTTTAAAGCTGTGGCTTGCGACCTTTAGGAGCGGGCGGCTCCGTCGACGGGGAGGATGGCGCCCGTGACGTAGGCGGACATGTCGCTCGCCAGGAAGACAAAGGCGTTGGCGACATCCTCGGGCTCGCCCATGCGGCCCAGCGGAATGGTGGCGATGATGGGCTTGATGACCTCTTCGGGCAGGTTGGCGACCATATCGGTCTTGGTCACACCGGGGGCGACGGCGTTGACGCGAATGCCCATGGGGGCGAGCTCGCGCGAGAGCGACTGGACCATGCCGTTGACGGCAAACTTGGACGTGGGGTAGCCGACACCGGAGGGCTGGCCGTACTTGGCGACCATCGAGCTCGTGGTGGTGATGGTGCCGCCGTGGCCGGCCTCGGTCATGATCTTGGCGGCAGCCTGGTGGCCATTAAAGACAGCGACGACGTTGAGGTCCATGACCTTTGCAAACTCCTCGGCCGTGTAGTCCAAAAGGGGAGAGCGCTGGGAGATGCCGGCATTGTTGACGACGGTGTCCAAGCCGCCCATATCGTCGGCAGCCGCGGCGAAGGCTTCGGTTACGGCCTCGAGTGAGGTGAGGTCGCAGGAGCGGCCCCAGACCTTGGCCTCGGGATAGGCAGCTTCCAGCTTCTCAACGGCAGCATCGGCAGTCTCCTGGCGCGAGCCAAATACGGTGACGGCAGCGCCTTCCTCGATAAAACGGCAGGCGATGGCATAGCCGATACCGCGCGTGCCTCCGGTGATGATTGCTTTCTTGCCCTCGAGCAACATGGTGCTTCCTCTCATCGCGGGCGGACATTCGCAGCACAGTGTAGCGGTAGCCGGAATCGGCCGCGTTTGCATATCGGTGAACGGTAGCCCGCGTTACCGATGAGCGGCTCGCGCAAATGTGCTCTGCCGTCGTGCTTAGGGCAGGAGACAAAAGGGCTCCCGTCCCACATCGGACGGGAGCCCTCAAGGCGCGTATTGCTGGGCGAGCGTTGGGTTAGTTCGCCATGACGTCTTCGGTCCAAGCCTCGACGTCCTCGATGCGCAGGACGTTGGCGACCTCGGCCACGCAGTCGACGCTGGCAAGTTCGGCGGCGGCAGCCTGGACGTCCTTCTCGAGTGCGCGGTGCGTCAGGAAGATGACCGAGCAGGCATCGCTGACGCCCGACTTGCCGTCCTCGACCTGGTTGATGAGCGAGATCGAGATGTTGTGCTTGGCAAAGATGTCGACCGTCTCGGACAGGGCGCCCACGCGGTCGGCGACCTTCAGGCGCACATAGTACTTGGTCTGGAGCTCGTCCATGGGCTTAAAGGCGAGGTTGTGGCCATAGGGCTCAATCTCGGGCAGCGGGGCCACGCCGCGGCTGATTTGCTCGGAGAGCGACAGGATATCGCCCACGACGGCGCTCGCGGTGGGGAAGGAGCCTGCGCCGGCACCGTAGAACATGGTCTCGCCCACGGCGTCGCCTACCACGTAGACGGCGTTCATGGCGCCGTTGACCTTGGCAAGCATGTGGTCGGCGGGGATCAGCGTGGGATGCACGCGGACGTCGACGCCGGCGTCGGTGTTGCGGGCGATGCCCAGCAGCTTAATGGTGTAGCCGAGCTCGCGGGCCTGAGTGATGTCCTCGGCGCCGATGGTGCGGATACCCTGCTGGTACACATCGTCGGTGGTCACGCGGGTGCCAAAGCCGATGGAGGCAAGGATGGCCGTCTTGCTGGCGGCGTCGAAGCCGTCGACGTCTGCGGACGGGTCGGCCTCGGCATAGCCCTTGGCCTGCGCGTCGGCAAGCACGTCGGCGTAATCGGCGCCCTCGGCGTCCATGCGCGACAGGATATAGTTGGTGGTGCCGTTGAGGATGCCGGCGATGGTCAGGATCTTGTTGCCCACTAGGTCGTGCTCGAGCGTGCTGACAATGGGGATGCCACCGCCGCAGCTGGCCTCGCACTTAATCTGCACGCCGCACGCGCGCGCCTTTTCGGCGAGCGTCTCGACGTGACAGCCTAGCAGGGCCTTGTTGGCAGAGACGACGTGCTTGCCGTTCTCGAAGGCGGTGGTGAAGATCTCGGTTGCGGGATGCTCGCCGCCGATCAGCTCGACGACGATGTCGACGGCGGGGTCGGTGACGACGTCGTGCCAGTCACTCGTGAAGGCCTCGCGCTCAATGCCTGCCGCCTCGGCCTGCTCCCAGGCAAGCGCACAGGCGCGGGTCAGCTTAAGGTCGATGCCGTAGGCTGCCAGGTACTCATCGTGGTGGCTCTTGATCAGACGGGCCACGCCGCCGCCGACGGTTCCCAGGCCGATCAGACCGACGTTCACGGTGCGCAGGGGTTCGCTCATAGATAGCTCCTTCGTGCATCTTGTGGATGGATTAACTGCTTATAGGTTGAGTGCATTCTAGCGTGAAGTGCGGGCGCGTGCTTGCCTGGCAGCGGGAGCAGCACAAAACGCCACCACCGAAACGCTGCGGAAATATTGGAAACATGCTCGCTACAAATGAACTTCCGTAACAAACTGTCAACGTTTGCGCCATAAGGTTTGCCCCGTACCGCAAGACGGACGCGTCGCGGCCAGCGAAAAAAGGGGGACACCATGTTTATTAAGAGCGGGAACGCTTGTAACAGAATGGAAACATTACTTTTACATAATAAAGTGGCATTACTGCATAAAGCAGTAGGAATACGCAGAACTATGGATAAATGAACAAATCCAAATAAAAGTTGAAATAATCGCCACTTTTCCTAACTAAAGCGTCTACTATTTTGCGAACGCCAAACACGGCGAAGGATGGCCTGTCGGGCAATCAAAACCCGACGAGATTTGAGAGGAGAGCCGCATGTCGAGCCTCACCGGTAAGTCATTGAACCCTGTTATGAATCGCAGGAGCGTTATCGCGAGCGCAGCAGGTCTGGGGGCAATGTCCATTCTAGCTGGCTGCTCCTCCAACGGCGGCGACAGCGGTTCCGCTTCGAGCGACGCTTCGTTTAAGATCGGCACCATCGGCCCGCTGACCGGCGCCAACGCGTCCTACGGCAAGTCCGTTACACAGGCTGTCGAGCTTGGCTGCAAGGATTTCTCGACTAAGGAGCTGCCGCTTGTCAGCAAGGCCGAGGACGACCAGGCTGACGGCGAGAAGGCCGTCAACGCCTTCAACACCCTGCTCGACTGGGGCATGCAGGCCCTCGTCGGTCCGACCACCACGGGTGCGTCGGTCGCCGTTGCCGCCGAGTGCGGCAACGACCCCGAGACGTTCATGATCACCCCGTCCGCGTCCTCCGAGGACGTTACCAAGGGCAAGGATTGCGTCTTCCAGGTTTGCTTTACCGACCCCAACCAGGGCGTCAACGCTGCCAAGTTCCTGGCCCAGAAGTATGCGGACGAGAAGTTCGTGCTGTTCTATAACTCCGGCGACGCCTATTCTTCGGGCATCGCAGATTCCTTTAAGGCCCAGGCCGCTAAGTCTAAGCTTGAGATTGTCGACGAGGAGACCTTTAAGGACGACTCCGCCACGAGCTTTACCAACCAGCTGACCAAGGCCAAGCAGGCAGGCGCCACCATGATCTTTGCGCCGATCTACTACACGCCGGCGTCCGTCCTGCTCAAGAACGCCAAGGACATGGGCTACGACGTCAAGATGATGGGCTGCGACGGCATGGACGGCATCCTGGGCGTTGAGGGCTTCGACACCTCTCTTGCCGAGGGTCTGCTGCTCATGACCCCGTTCTCCGCCGACGACGAGAAGAACGCCGACTTCGTCAACGCCTACAAGGATAAGTACGGCGATACCCCCGACCAGTTTGCCGCCGACGCCTACGACGGCGTGCATGCTGTGGTCGAGGCTCTCAAGGAGGCCGGCCTGGGCGTCGACGCCGACCCCACCGAGGTTGCCGAGAAGCTTCCCGAGGCTATGCGCAACATTACTGTTGACGGCCTGACCGGCAAGCTCTCCTGGAACGACAAGGGTCAGGTCCAGAAGGACCCGACGGCGTACGTCATCACCGACGGCAAGTACGTACAGGCCTAATAGGCCGCCTTATATAGAGCGGTTTTGATCCCAAGCAGGGGAGGTTTTGGCCTTCCCTGCTTGCTTGGTATCTAGGGACGATGTAACGTCCCTGTTTCATACATCAACTGGAAACCTATTCGAAAGGGGGATGTGGAACATGACGGTCTTTATCCAATACCTGGTCAACGGCCTGTCCATGGGCAGCGTCTACGCCATCATCGCGTTGGGCTACACCATGGTCTACGGTATCGCCAAGATGCTCAACTTCGCTCACGGCGACGTCATCATGGTCGGTGCCTATGTCTCGTTCTGCGCCACGTCATATCTCGGCCTCCCGGGCTGGGCATCTGTAATTCTCTCTTGTGCGGTCTGCACGGTTCTCGGTGTTCTCATTGAGGGCCTGGCCTATAAGCCGCTGCGCCAGGCGGGCCCGCTGGCCGTTTTGATCACGGCTATCGGCGTGTCCTACTTCCTGCAGAATGCCGCGCAGCTCCTGTGGGGCGCCACGCCCAAGAACTTTACTTCGCTCGTCACCTTCCCGGTGCCGGAGTTCTTGGCCAAGTACAACGTGAGCGCCGTATCGCTCGTCACCATCCTCGCCTGCCTGGTCATCATGGCCGGTCTGATGTTCTTTACAGGTAAGACCAAGATGGGCAAGGCCATGCGTGCCGTATCCGAGGACAAGGCCGCCGCTCAGCTCATGGGCATCAACGTCAATCGCACTATTTCGATGACCTTTGCCATCGGCTCGGCGCTTGCCGCTATCGCCGGCGTGCTCCTGTGCTCCTACTCGCCGGTGCTGCAGCCCACCACGGGCGCCATGCCCGGCATCAAGGCTTTCGACGCTGCTGTCTTCGGCGGCATCGGCTCCATTCCCGGTGCCTTTGTCGGCGGCATTCTCATCGGTATCATCGAGGCGATGGCCCAGGCCTACATTTCCACGAGTCTTGCCAACTCCATCGTCTTTGGTGTTCTGATTATCGTCCTGCTCGTCAAGCCTGCCGGCCTCTTGGGCAAGTACGTCCCCGAGAAGGTGTAGGTGAGCGCTATGAAGTTCCTTAAAGACAAGCAGACGCGTCACGACTTTGTCACGTACGCCATGTGCCTTGTGGCATTCGCCATCGTGTTCTTTATGCAGTCCAACCATATGATCCCGCGCATGATCGCCGGTCAGCTGGTCCCCATCACGGCCTACATCGTTATGGCCATCTCGCTCAACCTCGTCGTCGGCATCGCGGGCGACTTGTCGCTGGGCCACGCGGGCTTTATGAGCGTTGGCGCCTATACGGGCATCGTTACCGCCGTCGCCCTCGAGAGCGCCGTTCCCTCCGATCCCATTCGCCTGGCCATCAGCATTGTGGTCGGCGCCATCGCTGCCGCCATCCTGGGCTTTTTGATCGGCATCCCGGTCCTTCGCCTGAGCGGTGACTACCTGGCCATCGTGACTTTGGCTTTTGGCGAGATTATCAAAGAGATCGTTACCTGCCTTATCGTGGGCGTCGACTCCCGCGGTCTGCACGTGATCTTTAACATCACGGGTAACTCCACGATCGACGACCTGCACCTGCTCGAGGACGGCACCGCCATCATCAAGGGCGCCCAGGGCGCCTCGGGCGTGTCGACGTACTCGACCTTCCTCGCCGGTGCCATCCTGGTTATGGTTGCGCTCGTGATCGTGCTCAACCTGGTTCGCAGCCGTACCGGCCGTGCCATTATGGCCGTGCGCGATAACAAGATTGCAGCCGAGTCCGTAGGCATCTCCGTCACCGAGTACCGCATGATCGCCTTCGTGGTTTCCGCTGCCCTCGCCGGTGCTGCCGGAGCTCTCTTCGGCGGTAACTTCTCGCAGCTCTCCGCCACCAAGTTCGACTTCAACACGTCGATCCTCATCCTGGTGTTCGTGGTCCTGGGTGGTCTGGGCAATATGCGCGGTTCCGTCATCGCGGCGGCGCTGCTCACGGTGCTGCCCGAGCTGCTTCGCCAGTTCTCGGACTACCGCATGCTCATCTACGCCATCGTGTTGATTCTGGTCATGGTCTTTACCAACAATCCGCAACTCAAGGCGTTTTTTGCACGTATTAAGGATCGTTTTGCTCCCAAGAAGGAGGTGACAGCCGATGTCCAGTAAGTTTGAGTTCAACAAGGGCAAGATGGTCCCGTATCCTTCTGGCGCCATTGTTCCCGATCGCGACCTGGGCCATCGCCCGGCGCTCGAGTGCATCCACCTGGGCATTGAGTTCGGCGGCCTCAAAGCGGTCGACGACTTTAGCCTGACCATCGGCAAGACCGAGATCGCCGGTCTGATCGGCCCCAATGGTGCCGGCAAGACCACGGTCTTCAACCTGCTTACCAAGGTGTATCAGCCCACGCACGGCACCATCCTGCTCGACGGCGAGGACACCTCGGGCAAGTCCGTCTACCAGGTCAACCGCATGGGCATCGCTCGCACCTTCCAAAACATCCGCCTGTTTAACACCATGACGGTGGAGGATAACGTAAAAGTCGGTCTGCACAACCAGGAGCGCTACTCCGGTTTTGAGGGCGTGCTACGCCTGCCGACGTATTGGAAGCACGAGAAGGCCGCCCATGAGCGCGCCATGGAGCTGCTGTCCATCTTTGATATGGAGCATCTGGCAAACGAGCAGGCCGGCTCGCTGCCTTACGGCGCCCAGCGTCGCCTGGAGATCGTCCGTGCGCTTGCCACCAACCCCAAGCTGCTGCTGCTTGACGAGCCTGCCGCCGGCATGAATCCGTCCGAGACCGCGGAGCTCATGGCGAACATCGTAAAGATCCGCGACACCTTTGGCATTGCCATCATGCTGATCGAGCACGATATGTCGCTCGTCATGAACATCTGCGAGGGCATCTGCGTGCTTAACTTTGGCAAGGTCATCGCCAAGGGCACGGCCGAGGAAATTCAGAACAACGACGCTGTTATCGAGGCATATCTGGGCAAGCAGGATAAGGGGGAGAACTAAATGGCAGAGCCGATGCTTTCCGTCTACAACATCAACGTCTGGTACGGCGCAATCCACGCCATCAAGGACATCTCCTTTAACGTCAACGAGGGCGAGATTGTGGCCTTGATCGGCGCGAACGGCGCCGGCAAGTCCACGACGCTTAAGACCGTCTCGGGCCTGCTGCGCTCCAAGACCGGCTCCATCAAGTTTATGGGCGAGGACATTACCCATACGCCGGCTGACAAGCTGGTGGGCAAGGGCTTGGCTCAGGTCCCCGAGGGCCGTCGCGCCTTTTTGCAGATGACGGTCGAGGAGAACCTGGAAATGGGCGCCTATACACAGCCCAAGTCCACGGTGGCTCCGGGCCTTGAGCGCGTCTACGAGCAGTTCCCTCGCCTTAAGGAGCGTCGTCGCCAAGTCGCCGGCACCCTTTCGGGCGGCGAGCAGCAGATGCTCGTTATGGGTCGCGCCCTTATGAGTAACCCCAAGCTGCTCATGCTCGACGAGCCTTCCATGGGCCTGGCGCCGATTCTGATTGAGCAGATCTTCCAGATTGTCGAGGACCTGCACAAGGCCGGCACCACGGTGCTTCTGGTCGAGCAGAACGCGCAGATGGCGCTCTCGATCGCCACGCGCGGCTACGTACTCGAGACCGGCAAGATCACCATGACTGGCACCGGCCAAGAGCTACTGCACGACGATAACGTCCGTAAGGCATATCTCGGAGGCTAGGAGGTTCCGCCGTTCTACCGAACGGCGGACCAGTCGACGCTGCGCGGGCCGCATTTGGACAATCTGACGTTCAACTTCAAGGGCGCGACCAGAAGGTCAGCGCCCTTTCGT
>OKSB01003092.1_pt1 | contig 13635 bp, 10 predicted proteins | sample 1601171 | NCBI WGS metagenome assembly OKSB01 (sample SAMEA3541496, study PRJEB24748) | human gut metagenome | biome: human gut; feature: human-associated habitat; material: faeces | place: China | collected 2012 | reverse complement strand
GACTTCGGACGGGTGATCTCCACTTCCGGCAGCTGCGCCGTCCCTTCCCACAGTGCGGCCGCGGCGGTGCGGATACCGGTGGTGATCAGTCCGGAAATCACCGACGCGTCCGCGGTGACGTAGTTGAACGTGGTGGCCGTGCCGAAATCAGCCACCAGAATCGGCCCGCCATACTCGTAATATGCGCCCGCGCAGTCGGCGATGCAGTCCGCGCCCATGTTCTGCGGATTGTCCATGCGGATGTTGAGTCCCGTTTTGATGCCCGGTCCCACGATCATCGGATCGATGTCGAGGAACTTCACGATGCTCGCACGGAACGAATGCATGACCTTCGGCACCACGGACGAAATGATCACATCATCGACATCCGCCGGCTTGTAGCCGCTCAAAGCCAGGAACTGCGTGATCATCAGCCCGTATTCGTCGGACGTGTGGTTCGCCTTCGTGGTGATGCGGTACGTGCCCGCGATGCGCCCATCGTCGATGAAACCGATCACGACGTTCGTGTTGCCGATATCCACAGCCATCAGAAGCATGTTGCGTTCTCCTTCGCGTTTTGCGGAAGTTCCGTTGAAATATTGCGATTATTGCGATTGATACGGTTATTGCGATTCGAAAATGCTGCGGTTAGCGCCGTTCGCCGTCCGCACGCATGGCTGCGAGCTTGACAAGAATACGTTTCGCAAGTGCGTCCTTGCCCATCTTGCTCCATCGTTCGATGTTTGGCCTGTCTGCGGTTTCGCCCGGCGTCAGCACCGTCACCACGTTCGTGTCCGCTGCGAAACCGGCGCCGGGGGTGCGCAGGTTGTTGGCCACCAGCATGTCGCAATGCTTGCCGTTAAGCTTCTTCGCCGCGTTGGCCTCAAGGTCGCGCGTTTCCATGGCGAATCCGCACAATGTCTGGTCCGGCCGCTTATGTTCGCCGGCCCAAGCCAGAATGTCCGGATTCGAGGTGAGTTCGAGTTCGATGCTGCTGCGCCCGTTCTTCTTGATCTTGTCCCGGGCCTGCTCGACCGGACGGAAATCGCCGACGGCCGCGGCCATGACGGTGATGTCCGTGTCCGCGAACCGGTTCGTCACCGCGTCGAACATATCCCGTGCGGTCGTGACATCGACCACATCCACGCCATACGGGGCGTCCAACGCCACCGGACCGGACACAAGCGTCACCTGCGCGCCCAGATCGCGTGCCTGTTCGGCCAAGGCATACCCCATCTTGCCGGTGGAATGGTTGGTGAGGAACCGCACCGGATCAAGCGGCTCCTGCGTCGGGCCGGCGGTGACGAGCACGGCAAGTCCCTTAAGCGGCAGCTCGCCGTCCGGACGATTCGCAAGCAGCAGCGCTTTCACCGCCGTTTCGATGCGTGCCGGCTCCTCCATACGCCCTTTGCCGGCGTCGCCGCAGGCCAGCATGCCGCTTTCCGGCTCCACAATCGTCCAACCGAGCTCACGGCAGGTATTGAGATTGCGTTGCGTCACGGCGTTTTCATACATATGCACGTTCATGGCGGGGCACAGGATCTTCGGTCCCTTGTCGTACGCGAGTATGGTGCTGGTCAGCTGGTCATCGGCGATGCCGCAGGCGATTTTCGCGATGATATCGGCGCTCGCCGGAGCGACTGCCAGCAGATCCGCCCACTTCGCGTCGGCCACGTGGCTGATCTGCAGCGGACCGTCCGGTCCGGGCGTCACGTCGGCCGTAGCGCCGGGACGATGTCCGGCGGCGAACATGGACGTGCGTGTCGGCGTGTGGGTGAGGGAACTGAACGTCAGGGGAGTGACGAACTCCTGTGCGGCGGCGGTCATCACCACACGCACCTCATGCCCCTGCTTGCTCCAATCGGAGGCGAGATGGCAGGCCTTGAACGCGGCGATGCTGCCGGTGACCCCCAAAAGAATATGCGCCATGGATCAACCGTCCTTCTCGTTGTGACCTGCCGCGACTGCGTCAAGTATATAACCGGGCCGAAGCCTCCGCGCGCTTTGCGGGCGAATCCGAACGGGCCGCGGGTATGGCGGACGGTAGAATCAGGCCGTGGTGATCGACCTCACGCAGGCGGTCAACCGCAATCACAACACATAATCGAAAATACGAAGAGGAGAAATCCCATGTCGTCACCTACCGGTGCGCACGGCGAAGCCGACGCAACCAAACAGGAGAACGAACAGCAGCCGCAGTCCACGGCAAGCACCGACGCCACGCTGAACGCGCGTGCGAAATCGTCGAACGGCGCGAAATCGCAAGGCCCGAAGAAGTGGCTTATCGCGTTGATCGCCGTCATCGCCGCCGTCGCGGTGATCGTCGCCATTGCAGTGACGCGCGGCAAAAACGATGACGCGAACACTTCCGGCGTAACTAAAGCCGACACCGTCACCATCGGGCTCAAACTCGCCCCGGTCAGCCTCGACATCCGCCACCAGTCCGGATCGGCCATCGAACAGGTGCTGATCGGCAACGTCTACGAAGCGCTGCTGTCGCGCGACTCCGACAACAAAGTGCAGCCGGGCCTCGCGAAATCCTGGGACATTTCCAAGGACGGCAAGACCTACACCTTCCATCTCAACCAGAACATGACCTTCTCCAACGGCGACAAGCTCGACGCTGACGACGTGGCCTGGTCCATCAACCAGCTCAAGGAGAAGCAGTACTACAACGCCAACCAGGTGGCCAGCCTCGACAAGGCCGAAGCGGTGGACGCCAACACGGTCAAGCTCACCCTTTCCACCCCCGACTCCAACCTGCTGTGGTATCTGACCGGACGTCCTGGCCTCGTGTTCGACAAAAACGCCAAATACAACGCGAAAACCGAAGCGGTCGGCTCCGGCCCGTATACCGTCGAATCCTTCGACTCGGCCAGCAAAATGGTGCTCAAAGCCAATCCGAAATATTGGGGAACCGCGCACAAGCCCGCCACCCAGAACGTGGTGATCCGCTTCCTCACCGACGACAACGCAGCCGTCAACGCGCTGAAAAGCGGTGACGTCGACGTGCTTTCCCCGGTGAACGCCACGCTCGCCAAATCATTGGATGCCAGCACATACACGGTGTCCGCGGCCGACGGCAGCGACAAGTTCGTGCTTGCGTTCAACTGCACGAACGACAAACTCAAAGACAAGCGTGTCCGTCAGGCCATTCGATACGGCATCAACCACAAGGAGATCATCGCCTCACGTGGAAATGTGGATTACGCGCTCGGCGGTCCGATTCCCTCTGTCGACCCCGGCTATGAGGACCTGACCGGCCTGTACCCGTACAACGTGAGCAAGGCCAGGCAACTCATGAAAGACGCCGGATATTCCACCGACAATCCGCTGCGGCTCACCCTCACCTACGCCAACACGTATGGCAGTGAGCTCGGCGACCAGCTCAAAAGCCAGCTCGCCAAAATCGGCATCGATTTGAAGATCGACTATGTGGAATTCTCCACATGGCTGCAGAACGTGCACGCCAACGGCGACTACGAGCTCTCCCTCGTGGACCACGCCGAAAGCCACGACTTCTACAAGTGGACCACGCCGGACTACTACTACCATTACGACGGCAAGCAGGCGCAGAAACTGTACGCCAAGGCTTTGGAAGCCACCGACGAGGCCGACAGCGCGAAATACCTGAAGCAGGCGGCGAAGGCCGTAAGCGAGGACGCGCCGGCGGACTGGCTGTTCGGCTACCGCGTGACGGTGGCCGTCAACAAGCACGTGCAGGGCTTCCCCAGCAAGCTCAGCCAGACGGTGCTGCCATTGTGGCGGATCTCCAAGAATAAGTAAGGGAACGGTATTTCCATGCGATTCGTGGGAAAGCGGCTGGCGCTGTTCGTAGCGGCTTTGGTGGGCCTGTCCGCGCTGGTGTTCGTGATGCTGCGCGTATTGCCGGGAGACGTCGCCGCGGTCATCGCCGGCACGAACGCCACCCCCGAACGCATTGCGTCGCTGCGCGCCGAATTCGGCTTGGACAAGCCGCTCGTCGCACAATATGGCGATTGGATGGCGGGCATGCTGCATGGCGACCTCGGCGTGTCCGCAGTCGGCGGACGGCCGGTCGCGCGGCAGATCGCCATGCGCGCCGCCGTAACGTTCCCTCTGATTGTGCTGAGCCTGCTGATCGCGCTGGCGATCGGCCTGCCGCTTGGCTGCGCGGCCGTCCTGACACGCAATCCGCGGCTGCGCGGCCTGTTCCACGGCATTGCGATCGTGGGCGGCGCGGTGCCCGCATTGTGGGGCGGCCTACTGCTGATCCTGCTGTTCTCCCGTGGCACGGGACTGTTGGGATTGCTGCCCGCGCAAGGCTTCCCCGACACCGGCTGGGCCATGCCGGGAAAGGCCCTGTCCTGTCTGCTGCTGCCGGCGCTCACCACCGGCATCACAGCCGGCGCGTCCATCATGCGCTACACGCGTGCCGCAGTGGGGGATATGGCCTCATCGCAGGCGGTGGACATGGCCATGGCCTGCGGCATGACCCGCAAACAGGCGGTATTGCGCGTGGCGTTGCGTCTGGCCACTGCGCAACTGGTGTCGGTGGTCGGCCTGACCTTCGCGCAAATGATCACCGGCGTGATGGTGATGGAAAACCTGTTCGCCCTGCCGGGTCTTGGTGCCATGCTGGTTACCGACGTCGGCAACCGCGACCTGATCGCAGTGCAAAGCGAACTGTTCCTGCTGGCCGCGTTCTTCCTGCTGCTGGGTCTCGTGGTCGATCTGACGCACCGCGCGCTCGACCCGCGGTTGAAACATTCCGGCGTCGTTTCGGGAAAGGCGGAAGCATGAACGCATCGAAACCCGCACCATCCTCGCAACCGGCGTCGTCCGCGCAAACTACGTCGAGACCCATGCGATCCGTCATCGACGTGACATCCGCTGCCACCATGAAAACCGTGCTTTCGACTATCTGGGCCAAGGCCGGCGGCAAATACGCGCTGATCGTCATCGGAGCATGGCTGCTCGTATCCGCCCTGTCCCTCGTATGGACGCCGTATTCGCTGCTCGACACCAACGGATTCAACGCGTGGGCCTCCCCGTCCGCGGCGCACCCGTTGGGTACCGACGGCACCGGCGCAGACGTGCTGAGCTGGCTGATGGCCGGCTCCCGCACGAATCTCATGATCGCCGTGCTCACCGTCGTCGTCGCGGCCGCGATCGGCCTGCTGTTGGTGGCAGCCATGGTATCGCGTTCCGGTGCGCTTGCGTCCACGTCGGTGGTGGTGGTCGACGCGCTGATCTCCATTCCGACGGTACTGATCGCGTTGATCCTCACTGTGCCGTTCGGCGCGTCCGCAGCAGTGGTCGTGGCTGCCTGCGGTTGCGCGTACGGGCTGAACCTGGCACGCATCCTACGGCCCTCCGCACTGCTCGCCGCACGTTCGGCATACGTCGAATCGGCATTATGGTCGGGGGCAAGCTCCGTCCGCGTGTTCTTCACGCATATCGTGCCGAACACGCTGCCGGTATTGTGCGTGCAGTTGTCCATGAGCGCCGGCACCTCGCTGCTGGCGGAGGCGGGACTCACGTATCTGGGCGTCGGCGTCGGAGCCGGCGTGCCCAGTTGGGGGCATTCGCTGTCCACGTCCGTGAAATTCATCAGCATCTATCCCATGGCCGTCCTATGGCCCGGCCTGGTCGTCACGATGGTGGTGGTCGCGTTGAACCTGTTCGGCGACGCGTTGCGCGACGCGCTCGATCCGCTAACCAATCCCGCGTTGAGGGAGGCCGCATGAGCGCCGTCATACGTCATCTGAACATCGCCATCAACGGCAAGCCGATCGTCGATGATGTCGATTTGGACATCGCCGACGGCGAACGTGTCGGCTTGGTCGGCTCGTCCGGTTCCGGCAAATCGATGATCGCCCGCGCCATGATGGGCCTGCTGCCGGCTACCGCACAGGTGACGGGCAGCGTCGAATTGGGTGGTACGCAGATTGTCGGCGCGTCGGACGCAGCGGTCGCCGACCTGCGCGGACGGTACGTGGGCATGGTGTTCCAGAATCCGTCCGCCGCGTTGAATCCGGTGATGACCGTGGCGCAGCAGATCGGTCTTCCGCTGTACCTGCATTACGATCTGTCGCTCGCCGAACGGTCGGAACGCGTCACAGCGGTGCTTGCCAAGGTCGGCCTCGGCGAGGACGTGCTGGTGAAATACCCGCATGAACTGTCGGGCGGCCAACGGCAGCGTGTCGGCATCGCCACGGCGCTTGTCACTTCGCCGCGGCTGATCATCGCCGACGAGCCGACCACCGCGTTGGATTCGATCACGCAACGGCAGATCGTGGACCTGCTCACGTCGCTGGTGGACGAGTCGGGCGCGTCGATGCTGTTCATCACGCACGATTTCGCGGTGCTGAACAGGGCCACCACACGCTGTTATGTGCTTGAATGCGGGCGGATCGCGGAATCCGGCGATACGGACGCGCTTCTGGACCAACCGCGCACCGACGCGGGACACAGGCTGGTCCGGTCGGCCCGCGCGTTGTCGTTGCACGCAGGGCGGGAATCCGTGCGGAATCCCGCGCAAAAGGAGGCGGACCATGACTGACGTGAACGAAGGAATGGTGCTGCGCGGCCGCGGCCTCGACAAATGGTATGGCGCGAAACATGACCGCCGTCAGGCGCTGTTCGGCGTGGATGCGGATGTACGAGCGGGGGAGTGCCTCGCCGTGATCGGCGGCTCCGGATCGGGCAAGACCACGCTGACCCGCGTGCTGCTGGGGCTCGAATCCGCGAACGGCGGCAGCGTCGAATACTGCGGCGAGCCGGTCCGTGGCGACGTGGCGCACAGTCTGCGCCTGCAGTCCGGATTGGTGTTCCAAAGCCCGTTCGATTCGTTGGATCCGCGATGGCGCATCGGCCGATCCATAGGCGAGCCATTGCGCATGCATCATCCGGATTGGCCACGGGAACGCGTCGCGGAACGTGTGACCGAAGTGCTGGAAATGGTGAGCCTCGATCCGGGAACGTTCGCCAACCGTTTCCCTGTCGACCTGTCCGGAGGGCAGGCGCAGCGCGCCGCGATCGCCCGCGCCATCGTGGACGGGCCGAAGGTGCTGCTCGCCGACGAGCCGATGAGCGCCATCGACGTGGCCGCGCGGGTGCGCATCCTCGACGCGTTCGCCGCGATTCGCGAATCGCAGCCCGATATGGCGATCATCATGGTGTCCCACGATCTGGGCGTGGTGCAGCACATCGCGGACCGCATTCTGGTCCTGCACGACGGGCGCGCGGTCGAAGTCGGCCCGACGGACCAGGTGCTGGGCCATCCGCGGGATGAATACACGAAACGCCTGGTGGAAGCCGCTTCGCTGTAATTTCGCCATCTCCTGCCGCACATGGCGTCAAACGATTGACGTCGTTATGTGCCGGACGTCGGGCGTTCCATATCGTGGACGGGCGCGACATGCCGGTGTCCACGTCCGTGCTATCGTATGAGCCATGTTCAATTTCTCATGTTGTTGCTGTCGCTGACCAACCGCCCGAGGGGCGCGTGGTTCATCGACGCATAGCTTGAGATAGGACATTCCAACAAGCGGCCGCGCATATCGCAGGCCGTATGCGAATCGCCAAACGATCATTCGAAACAGCGCATCAGCCGAGGTTGGCGCACGCGACGCACGCGAATGAGCAAGGCAGCATCGCAACAGGTCCCGTTTCAACAACTGCACGCGACGGACGCGAGCTTCTCGAACATACGAAACCAAAACCATTCGAAAAGCCCACGAACCGCACCGCGCAAAGGAAACGCCATGACCATCCACAACTCGCTGTCCGAACTCATCGGCAACACCCCGCTCGTCAAACTCAACCACGTGACCGACGGCATCAAAGCCACCATCGCGGTGAAGGTCGAATACCTGAACCCGGGCGGCTCGTCCAAGGACCGCATCGCCGAACGCATCATCGACGCGGCCGAACGCAGCGGCGAACTGAAGCCCGGCGGCGTGATCGTGGAACCGACCTCCGGCAACACCGGTGTCGGACTCGCGCTCGTGGCTTTGCAGCGCGGATACCGTGCGATCTTCACCCTGCCGGACAAGGTTTCCGAAGCCAAGCGTGCGGTGCTGCGCGCATACGGCGCCGAAGTGGTCGTAACCCCCACCGACGCCGGTCCGGACGATCCGCGCTCCTACTACCAGGTGGCGGACCGCCTCGCCAAGGCGATTCCCGGCGGCTACCGTCCCAACCAGTACGACAATCCGAACGGTCCCGAAAGCCACTACCACACCACTGGTCCGGAAATCTGGGAGGCCACCGACCACAAGGTCACGCATTTCGTGGCGGGCATCGGCACCGGCGGCACCATCTGCGGCACCGGACACTATCTGAAGGACGTGTCCAACGGCGCGGTGCAGGTCATCGGCGCCGATCCGGAAGGCTCCATCTACTCCGACCCGAACGACGTGCACCAATACCAGATCGAAGGCGTCGGCGAGGACTTCTATCCGAAGGCCTTCGACCGGAGCCTTCCCGACGAGATCGTGCAGGTCACCGACGCGGAAGCCTTCGAAATGACCCGACGCCTCGCCAACGAGGAAGGACTGCTCGTCGGCGGCTCATCCGGCATGGCCGTGTTCTCCGCGCTGAAATACGCCCGCGAGCACGACCTCGACGAAAACCAGCTCGTCGTGGTGCTGATGCCCGATTCCGGCCGCAGCTATATGGAGAAGATCTTCAACGACGACTGGATGCGCGCCAACGGATTCGCCGACGTCGTGGAACGCACCACCAAGCCCAGCCTCGCCGAACAGTACCTGTAAAAGACCGTCAAACGACTGTCCGGCAGCCCGATCGCACCTTTGAAACCAATGCCCATCATCCGAACGACCCAAACCATCCGCTACTTCCAAGGAGTTCCCATCATGACCATCTCGACCAACACCGAAGCCCTCAACGCCACCGCTCTCGCCACCCGCGCCATCCACGCAGGCCAGGAACCCGACCCGACCACCGGAGCCGTGGTCACCCCCATCTACATGACCTCCACCTTCAAGCAGGACGGCGTCGGCGGCCTGCGCAACGGCTACGACTACAGCCGTTCCATCAACCCGACCCGCAACAGCTTCGACGAGCAGCTCGCCGCCGTGGAAGGCGCGAAATACGCGTTAAGCTTCTCCTCCGGACTTGCCGCCATCGACGTGCTGCTGCGCTCCACCCTGAAGCCCGGCGACAACATCCTGCTCGGCAACGACGTGTACGGCGGCACCTACCGTCTGCTGTCCAAGGTGTTCGTGCCGTGGGGCATCGGCCTCGACGTGGTGGACATCACCGACACGGCCGCCGTCTCAGCCGCGCTCGCCAAGAAGCAGTACGCGTACATCTGGGTGGAAACCCCGTCCAACCCGCTGCTCAACATCACCGACATCGCCGCCACCGCGGCCGTGGCGCACGCGCACGGCACCAAAGTGGTCGTGGACAACACCTTCGCATCCCCGGTATTGCAGCATCCGCTCGCAGACGGCGCCGACGTGGTCGTCTACTCCACCACCAAGTACATCGGCGGCCACTCTGACGTGGTCGGCGGCGCGGTGGTCCTGAACGACAAGGAAACACGCGACGCGGTGGCCTTCCTGCAGAACGCGGCCGGCGCGGTTCCGTCCCCGTTCGACTCCTGGCTTGACATCCGAGGCCTCAAAACCCTTGACCTGCGCGTCAAGCAGCACAGCCGCAACGCCATGAAAGTGGCCCAGTGGCTCGAAACCCGCCCCGAAGTGGAACGCGTATGGTATCCGGGGCTCGAATCCCACCCGGGCCACGACATCGCGGCACGCCAGATGCACGGCGGTTTCGGCGGCATGATCTCCATCCAGATCGCCGCCGGTTTCGAAGCGGCCAAGAAGTTCGCCGGAGCCACCGAAGTGTTCACCCTGGCCGAATCCCTGGGCGGCGTGGAATCCCTGATCGAGCATCCGGGCGCCATGACCCACGCCTCCGTGGCCGGCACCACGCTCGAAGTGCCCGCCAACCTGATCCGCCTGTCCGTCGGCCTTGAGGACGCGGACGATCTGATCGCCGACCTGGAGCAGGCGTTCCGCCAGATCTGAATTCCCTATTTCCGATAGAAGCATGAAACGGCCGGCATGGGCAAGACCCGCGCCGGCCGTTTCGCTCTCCGCGGTCAACGCACGGCATTGCTACACTTGGAAACCATGACGCAAGCTGTTGATTCCGCCGATTCCGTAGACCCCCGCGCATTGGAGGCGCTGAACCGCTATTTCGGCTACGATTCGTTCCGTCCTGGACAATCCGGCATCGTCTCGGCCATCCTCACCGGACACGACGTGCTTGGCGTCATGCCCACCGGCGCCGGCAAATCCATCTGCTATCAGATTCCCGCAGCGATCCTGCCGGGCGTCGCCATCGTCATCTCGCCGCTGATCTCACTCATGCGCGACCAGGTCGACGCCCTGAACGACGTGGGCCTTCCGGCCGCGTTCATCAACACCACGCAGACGCCGGACGAACAGGATCTCGTCTTCGCGCAGGCGCTCTCCGGCCAGATCAAACTGCTGTACGTGGCGCCGGAACGTTTGGAAACCGAACGATTCCGCAACTTCGCCGTCCGTGTGCCGATCTCGCTCGTCGCCGTCGACGAAGCGCACTGCGTCTCCCAATGGGGGCAGGACTTCCGTTCCTCATATCTTGGCATCGGCGAATTCATCGCCGGACTGCCCACACGTCCAACGGTCGCCGCGTTCACCGCCACCGCCACCGAACGCGTGCGCCGCGACATCGTTTCGATTCTGGGCCTGCACACACCGTCCATCACCGTCACCGGTTTCGACCGGCCGAACCTGTATTTCGACGTCATCAGCATGCCACGCAAAGACAAAGCATCCTGGGTGGCGTCCTACATCGCCAGCCATCCGGACGAATCCGGCATCGTCTACTGCGCCACGCGCAAGGAAACGGAAGCGCTCGCCGAATCGCTTAACAGCGCCGTCGCCGAATTGCGTGCCGCAGGGGGTGCGGATGTGTCGGATATCGGCACCATCGCCGTCGCCTACCATGGCGGTATGAGCGCCGACGCACGAGAGAAGGCGCAACGCGATTTCGTCACCGACCGTGTGCCCGTGGTCGTGGCCACCAACGCGTTCGGCATGGGCATCGACAAATCCAACGTGCGGTTCGTCATCCACCACAACATGCCCGAATCCATCGAAGCGTACTACCAGGAGGCGGGTCGCGCCGGACGAGACGGCGAACCAAGCCGCTGCACGCTGTTGTGGAACGAATCGGACATCGTCACCCGCCGCCGGCTGCTCGATTCGGATTACGAAAACGAACGATTGACTCCCGAAGAGCAGGAGGCCGTACGCGCGTCGAAACGCCGGCTGCTCGACGCGATGGTCGGCTACTGCCGTACCACGGACTGCCTGCACGCGTACATGACCCGGTATTTCGGCGAAACCGCAGGCGCGGCGGCGAAAACGGACGGCAAATGCGTGGGCGGTTGCGCCAACTGCGAGCACACATTCGAAACCATCGACGTCACCGACATCGCCCGAGCCATCAGCCGTTGCGTGCACGATGTGAACCAGCATGTCGGCAGCGGCAAAATCGTCAAGGTGCTGCGCGGCTCGAAGGCGCAGGATCTAAGCTATCTCAACCCCGAAAGCCTGCCGTCGTTCGGCATGCTCGACGAAGTGCCGGAAGCGCGCATCCGCGACGTGCTGAGCCAGATGGCCACCGACGGCTTCCTGACGATCGCGGAAGGACGCCTGCCGATCGTCGGCTTCGGACCCCGTGCGGCGGAAACGGTCGCACCCGAATTCCATTACGACATCAAGAAGATCAAACGTGCTGACGCCCGTGCGCGTCGAACGCCCGACGTGTCCACTCCCGCTGTCGGATCGTACGTGCCGGATGACGGCGACGAGGCGCTATTCCAGAAGCTGCGTGCGCTGCGACTGGACATCGCGCGCGAACTCGGCAAACCGCCGTACATCGTGTTCTCCGACAAGACGTTGCGTGACATGGTACGGGTCAAGCCGATCACTGACGACCAGTTCCTTGCCGTCAACGGTGTGGGGGAAAGCAAGCTCAAACAGTACGGCGAACGGTTCATGGCCGCGATTCGGGAGGATTCCGGCGACGAGGCTTGAACCGGCCATAACCGACACGCATGGCACGACGGTTGACGTTGAGCCTGCGAACCGTGAATAGTGGAATGTGAACACAACAACGAAAGGACAGAACATGGCGGAAGACAAGCCGGTGGTGGAAAGCTTCCAATTGGACCACACCAAAGTAAAGGCGCCGTATGTGCGCTACATCGATACGGAAACCGGCCCCCACGGCGACGTGATCTCGAACTACGACCTGCGATTGGTGCAGCCGAACGAGAACGCCATTCCGACCGGCGGACTGCACACCATCGAACACACCATCGCGGTGCTGCTGCGCGAACGCATCCCCGGTTACATCGACTGCTCGCCGTTCGGATGCCGCACAGGCTTCCACCTGCTGACGTGGGGCGAGCATTCCACCGAGGATGTGGCTCGCGCATTGAAGGAATCGTTGGAATTCATCGCCTACGAGGCCACATGGGACGACGTGCCGGCAACCACCATCGAAAGCTGCGGCAACTACCGCGACCACAGCCTGTTCACCGCCAAGGAATGGTGCAAGGACATCCTCGCCAAGGGCATCAGCTCCGACCCGTTCGAACGCCGCCTTGTGTGAGCGTTACCATGCCTGTGCGGTGGGCGTGGTAGTTTGGACGGCTGGAATGCTTGAGAGAGGTATACAGTCGAATTGAGGTGAAAGGGTTGAGCGAAACCACTTCCGAACGTCGGTTCCGTCGTGCCACCATGGATGATCTGCCTGTCATGCTGAAAATCTACCAGCATGCGCGTGAGCTTATGGCGGCCAACGGGAATCCCACGCAATGGGGAAACACGTTCCCACGTGAGGAAGTGATCCTTGACGACATTCGCCAGCAGCGCACCATGCTGCTGGTGGACGAGGCTGACGGCAAGGAGCGTGTGCTCGCCCAGTTCGCCCTGTGCACGGGCGAGGATCCCACCTACGCGCATATCGACGGCGCCTGGCTGGACGATGACTCGTATGTGACCATCCACCGCATCGCCTCGTCGGGAATCGTCAAAGGCGCGGCCAAGGACTGCATCAACTGGTGCATCGAACATTACGGCAACGTGCGCGCCGACACGCATCCGAACAACAAGGCCATGCAGCACGTGCTCGAATCGAACGGATTCGCCCGCTGCGGCCTGATCCAACTGCTTGACCGCCCCACCGATACCACGCGTATCGCCTACCAGCGTCACGAATGGTGATTGCGCATACATAGAAACGTAGAAAAAAGGACGTCTCCCGTAAAACTGCGGGAGACGTCCTTTTCCATATGAAGGGATGATTAGAACAGTCCCGGCTCGTTAAGCTGAGAATGCTTGCGGCTGTACGTGAAATACACGACCAGTCCAAGCGCGAACCACACGGCGAAACGCACCCATGTCTCCCAATTCAAACCGAAGATCAGAATCAGGCAGAAGATGATGGCGCAGATTGGCGTGAACGGCACGCCCGGCGCACGGAAGCCACGATGCGCGTCCGGCTGGGTCTTGCGCATCCACAGGATGCCGGCCGACACGATGATGAACGCGGACAGCGTACCGATGTTCACCAGCTCGAACA
>OKSB01003088.1_pt1 | contig 13645 bp, 10 predicted proteins | sample 1601171 | NCBI WGS metagenome assembly OKSB01 (sample SAMEA3541496, study PRJEB24748) | human gut metagenome | biome: human gut; feature: human-associated habitat; material: faeces | place: China | collected 2012 | reverse complement strand
GACGGTCTCGCGGCCCAGCTCGCTCATCATGGAGCAGATGTTGATGATCTTGCCCGCGCCCTTCTTCAGCATGCCGGGGATGACAGCCTTGGAGACGATGAAGGGGGCGTTCAGGTCCACGTCGATGACCTTGCGGAACTCGTCGGCGGACATCTCCAGCATGGGGATACGCTTGATGATGCCGGCGTTGTTCACCAGGATGTCGATAACGCCGACCTCCTTCTCGATTTGGGCCACCATGGCCTGGACCGCCGCCTCGTCGGTGACGTCGCAGACGTAGCCGTGGGCAGGAATGCCCGCCTCCTTATAAGCGGCCATACCCTTCTGCATCAGCTCTTCGTTAATGTCGTTGAAGACGATGGTGGCGCCCATGGAGGCGTAGGCGGAGGCGATGGCGAAGCCGATGCCGTAGGAGGCGCCGGTGATAAGGGCGACCTTGCCGTCTAGACGGAAACTCTTGTCAGTGATCATATTGCATTTCCTTTCGTTACCGGGCACAAAGGCGCGCGATAGCAGCTCCCTCGTGTTCTATGGAAGTTCTTTTGCCTACTTTTCTTTCAAGAAAAGTAGGTTATTTGGCGTTGAGCATGCGCATGGAGTTCAGGATGGCGATGACAGACACGCCCACGTCGGCAAAGACGGCCCACCACATGTTGGCCACTCCCAGGGCGCCCAGCGCCAGGCAGAGGAACTTCACCGCCAGGGCGAAGACGATGTTCTCCCGCACGATGCGCAGGGTCTTGCGGGCGATGCGCACCAGCTCCGGCAGGCATTTTTTCTGCTCCTCCATGCCATGGTCCTGAAGCTCCACAAAAATGTTGTCGTCCCCGAAGATATCCTTCAGCGCCAGGAGGGCTTCCTCCGCCTTTTCAGGCTGGTCATTGAGCAGCCATTCGTTCAGCGGCCCGGCAAGACACGCCGTACAGCAAATAAGGCCTTCATGGAATTCCCGCAGGGTTTCCATGTCCACGCGGGGCTTGTAATAAAAACCTTCCAGATGGGACCGGGATACCAGCTTGACCAGGTTCTGCCAGCCGGTTTCATTTTCCGCCAGCAAAAGCAGGTGCGTATATTTGCGGCGCCCGGGAAGCTGTTTTTTCACGCCGATGGGCGTGGGGGAAAGGTACACCTCGCAGCCGAAGATGGGCTTCACCTCCTGCTTCTGCGGTCCTTCCGGATGTTCCTTGTTCCAGGCGGCCACGGATTTGTTAAGGCTGTTCGCCTCCATGACCAGCTCAATGGCTCCGAAGAGGTTGCCGTGGTCCGTGATGGCTACGGCCGGCATTCCCATGCGGGAACATTCGGCAATGAGGTCCTTGATATGGACTGCGCCGTCCAGCAGAGAGTATTCCGTGTGATTGTGAAGATGTACGAAGGAACCGGGCATGAATGAAACCTGTAGGCAGTGAATAAGGAGAATCAGGAGTTAACGGGGCATTCAGCCTTCATGGCTTCCACGCATTCCCGGATGAGGTCCGGCCCGCGGTAAATGAACCCTGTGTAGAGTTGCACCAGGCTGGCCCCGACCTTGATTTTCGCGACGGCGTCCGCGCCGCTCATGATGCCGCCTACGCCAATGATCGGGATGCGCCCCTTCAATTCGGAGGCGAACGCTCCAATGACTTCCGTAGACCGCGCCGTCAACGGCGCGCCGGACAGGCCGCCGGCTTCTTCACGGCGCGGGCTGGCTTCCACCCCGGCCCGGGAAAGCGTGGTGTTCGTGGCAATGAGGCCGTCCAGGCCTTCATCCAGGAAAACGCGGCTGAGTTCCGCAATTTGCTCATCCGTCACATCCGGCGCCACCTTCATGAAAATGGGCACATTGCGTCCGGTTTCCACAGCCAGGTTGGACTGCTCCGATTTCAGGGATGCCAGCAGGCGCGCGGCGGGTTCGGCCGCCTGAAGGTCGCGCAGTCCGGGCGTGTTGGGAGAAGAGAAGTTGATGGCAATGTAATCCGCCACGGGCCATGCCGCACGCAGGCAGGTCAGGTAGTCCTGGGCCGCATCTTCATTGGGCGTCACCTTGTTTTTTCCGATGTTAACTCCCAGGACGCCATGAAAACGGGTGGCGGAGCGGATGTTCTCCACTCCGGCGGCAATGCCTTCATTGTTGAATCCCATCCGGTTGATAATGGCCTGCTGGGGAATCAGGCGGAACAGGCGGGGTTTGTCATTGCCCGGCTGCGGCCGCGGCGTCAGCGTGCCTACTTCCACAAAGCCGAACCCGGCCTGGCCGAAGGCGTTCACCGTATCCGCCTCCTTGTCCATTCCGGCGGCGAGACCCACACGGTTGGGGAATTTCATCCCCAGGATTTCCACGGGGTCGGAAGGAACCTCCCCCATCAGAAGGGGCAGTACGCGCATCTTTTCTGCCAGGCGCAGCCCCCACAAGGTCACTTTGTGGGCGGTTTCCGGATTCATCTGGAACAGTACACTTTTAGCGGCGGAATATAAGGCGGGTGACACGATGCGGGGAGTGTATCACACCCTCCTTTAGGGTCAAGAATGGGAAGCGTCTTGCCGGGATGATTTTATCCGGTACAATTCCCTGCCATGAACAGGAAGGAACGCCTCTCATCCTGCCGGCTATACGGCATCGCGGATATGGGATATACCGCTGAACATCAATTAATCTCCGTTACGGAAAAATTGCTGGCGGGCGGTCTGGGCATCCTCCAGCTCAGGGCGAAAAACCATGATCCGGAACATATCGCGCGCATGGGTAGCCGGCTTGCCCCGCTGTGCCGCGAATACGGCTGTCTTTTCATCATCAACGACTATCCTGAAATTGCCCTGGGCACAGGGGCGGACGGCGTCCATCTGGGCCAGGACGACGGGGAACTGGCTCCCGTGCGGGCCATGCTGGGGGCGAACGCCATCATCGGGCGTTCCACGCACAGCCCGGAACAGGCTCTGGGCGCGTTCCGGGAGCGGGCGGACTACATCGGATTCGGCCCCTTGTTTCCCACGGGCACCAAGCCGGGAAGGCCGGCGATCGGCCTGGAAGACATTGCAGGAGTGCGGCGGCAATTGCCGGAAGAGTTTCCCGTCTTCTGCATCGGAGGCATTAATGGAAACACGCTGCCCTCCGTTCTGGAGGCGGGAGCAAGCAGGGTCGTCATCGTTTCCTGGCTGCTTACACACCCGGATATAACGGAAACGGTCGCGGCGCTTAGAAAAAGACTGGGAGAAGCGTGAGGAAAGACGCGCCTTCCCGGGTATTGCATTCCACTTCCGCGGTTACCCCTGTCTTTCCTCCGGAGAAAGAGCCGGACGGGAAATCAGCAGGACCGCCGTATCTACAATCATTTGCAGGATGCGGTCCTGATCCTTCATCCACGGCTCCTTGTCATGAAGTTCCAGCCGTGTGACGTATTTCCCCAGCGTGGCATGGAAAATGGAACTCATGATATGTATGTGCCAGGATATGGAAAGCTCATCGTCCCATGGGCAGAATCGGCGAACCCTCAACGTCATCTCCCGGATGAGCGGAGCATAGAATTCATCGTAAATCTTCCTTCCCAGGTATTCCGGTTCCTGGGGCAGCCGCCACAGCAGGCGCGCGTGATCCGGACCGCCCAGATTTTTATCCAGCAGCAAACGGAAAGCGGGCTCAATGAAGGCACGGGCATACGCCCTGAGGGACGGATGAAGGTCCGCTTCTTTCAGCATTTTCATGCGCTCCTCCATCAGGGGTTCCGCATATTGCCTGAAAACGGCCAGGTACAGTCCTTCCTTGTTTTCAAAGTAGTAAACAATGGAGGCCAGATTCACCCCTGCTTCAGAGGCAATCGCCCTCATGGTCACTCCGTCAAATCCCCTGAGGGCAAAAAGTTTCTGCGCGGCACGGAGAATTTTACCGCTGGTTTCCGCAGAGCGGTCCGACTGGGATTTGCGGATGGAAGCCATCGTTTCAAAAGATCAAACGGTGCTGCCGCTTAGCGGGAGGAACGGCTTGAACCAGCGGCTTTCACCAACTGTTCCATGTCCTGGGAAGACTGGATGGGCTTGCCGTCCTTATCCACCAGAATCATCGTAGGGATGCCGCGCGGAGCCACCTTCTTGGCAAGCTCCGTCAAATCCTGCCTCAGCAGGATGGGCCAGGGCATGTTGTTGGCGGCGGCCCATTTCTGGGCGGCTTCCAGGTTCTGGTCCAGATTGCACATGATCACTTCCACATCCGGGTTGTCCTTCACCGCCTTGTTGTAGGCCTCCACGCTGTGGGGCGCATTCCGGCAGCACGGGCCGCACCAGCTTGCGCTGAAATACAGGATGAAATGCCCGGGATTCAGCTTCCCGTCCTTCTTTTCAAGCTTGCCGTTTTCCAGCATGTAGGTTTTCCCCTTCATTTCCTCCGCCACGGGGCCGGACGGCACGGAGGACCATTCCGCAACAGGCTTGCCTATCACTTCCTTGTGTTCCTCCAGCCACGCGCGGTCTTCCTCGGAAAGCTTTTCCAACGGCATGGTGATGGGCTTTTTGGCCGTAGTTACCAGCTTGACGGTCTTCATGTTCAAGGCAATAGGACGTGCCTCCACCGTACTGCCCGTGCTTTTATTCGTCCAAATGCGGAGGGACGGATCCTCCGACGCTCCGGGAGCGTCCGCAAAACAGAAGGAGGAACCCGCTACGAATGCGGACACCAGCAGAATACGCCAGGGGGAAAATTTCATGCGCATAACGCTGATATACTACTTCTTACCTTCCATGTCGAGAAGCTGATTCCAAAATCTGCCTTGCCTGCGCGTGCCCAGGATCGCGGCGCAGGGCTTCCGCGGCGGCGGCGGCGGCGTCACGGTACCGTCCGTTGCGGTAAAGCATCACCGCCAGCGTGAACGGAATATCCGCATTCTCCTTGTCCAGGGAGGAACAGTTTTCCAGGTCCTGAAGAGCCTGTTCCAGCCGTCCCACCTTTTCATTCAGCAGGGCGCGGTTGAACAGGGCACGGATGAAGGAGGGTTCTATTTTCAGAGCTTCATTAAAGGATTCCAGCGCGCCCGGCTCATCGTTGTTTTCAATCTGGCCCAGGCCCAGCAGATACCACAGATTGGCATCCTTCGGAGCCAGCCGCACGGCCTCCCTCATCTGGTCCACCGCCTCCCCGCTGCGGCCCTGGGAGGCCAGGAAAACGGCATAATCCCGGTGCACCACGGAAGAGGTGGCATCCCATTTCAAAGCCTTGGCAAACCACTGTTCTGCCGCCTTCGCATCCTTGCGGCTGATGGCTATCTGGGCCAGCTTCATCGCCCCGGACGGCTGGTCCGCCTGGTGCAGGGCGGCGGCGGTCAGCTCCTTCATGCCGGGGCTGTCCGGCGGCAGGGAATCCCGGAGGGCCCACTCCGCCTGCAGGCGCACTACCTTGAAGGGATCATTGAGCAGTTTGCCCGCGGCGGGATTGCCCGCACGGCCCATCACCTTGGCGGCGGCGGCGCGCGTCAGGGAGTCCGGATCCTTGACCGCCGCTGCAGCCAGCTCCTGAACGGCAGGTTCATGCGCCCAGGCATCCATCAGATCCAGCAGCGTCGCGCGCCATGCGCCCACTTCCTCCCGCTTGAAGCATTCCATCAGGAGGGGCAGCACATCCTCCCGCCCTTCATAGGCACGCTGCACGGCCCGGGTGCGGTCCCTGTACTGCGCCATCTTGGGCTTGGCCCCGTAATATTTTTCCACCGCTTGCGCGGCCCATTCATTACTCTTTTCCCGGTGGCACATGGTACAGGCATTCGGAATGCCCAGCTCCACGCTCAGGAGGGGATCGGGAGAATTGAAGGAATGGTCCCTGCGCGGATCGCGGGCCATGTACAGGCTTTCCGGCATGTGGCATTCCACACAGCGGGCGCCCATGCTGGACTGCGGACACGGCGTATGCCTGGCCATGTCAATGACGGGGGCTTTTACGCCGTTTACCGCCTCCCCGGTGCCGTGGCACCGCAGGCAGAGCGTGTTATCCTCCTGCGGAAGCTTCAGCGTTCCCGTATGCGGGTCATGGCAGTCCAGGCAGGTGACGCCCGCCTTGCCCATGCGGCTCAGGCGCAGCCCGGTTTCGCAATAATCCTCATCCCTCTGCATGCCGTTGGGCCAGAAAACGCCGGGCTGTACGGGAAGCACGAGCTGGAAATGGTTGTCAAAACGGTCGCCAACGGCAAAATCGTGATCGAATTCATCCCGCCGGGCATGGCAGGACGCGCAGTTGTCGTGAATTTGCTCCGGCGTCAGCTTGTTTTTGGTGGAAATCATGCATCCCGTTCCCGCCTCCGGCTTATCCAGCAAGGGGCCGTGGCACTGGATGCAGGTCACGCCGGGTTCTGTCCAGGTGGAGGCATAGCGGTCCTTGACCGGATCATAATTTTTATGGAACAGGGACATGTGGCACCACGCGCACTGCGTGTTCCAGTTCATGCCGCGGCCCGTCCAGTGCCCCCAGTCCCCTGGTTGCCGGGCATCCTTGCCAAAGATATCAAACCATTCCTTGCGGTTCACGTCCCACGCGGCGCTCAGGGTATGATAACCGCCGTCCTTGGCGGGAACCAGGTACTGCACCAGGGGGATTCTCCCCGTGGCCCAGTCCGCGCGCCAGGAGGTTGAGGACTGGCCGTCATGCACCATGCGCCCCTCTGCATTTGTGGAGAATTGAAGAATGCTGCCGTGGGCGTTCAGCTTCATGTTATGGAACGCCTCAGATTCCCACTGGTCCCCCAGCTTGCGGAACGCCCAGGCGTGATCCGATCCGGCCCACTGCCGGAATTCCTTTTCATGGCAAGCCCCGCACTGCATGGAGATGGGAACTTCATTCTGGTCCCAGTGCTCGCTGCCGCCTGAGAAAACGGCCGGCTGGGCCTCCGCGCCGGAACGCCGGTCCATCCATGCCTTCATCATCGTGCCTACCCCGATCAGCGCCCCAAGAACAACAAGGAGAACAACCCACTTTTTCATGGAGGGGCGTTTCATGGAAGCATCGGCGGACTCAGGTTGGGACATGACGGAAAATATTCTGCCATATCATACGCGCTCCACCAAGGAACTTTTGCACAAAGCAACGCGGTTCCGGCGCATTCCCGCCTGAGTCCCGCGGATTATTCCTCTTCTTCCAAAGCTTCCTCCCGCATCAGTGGAGTAATCCGGGTTACGGTGCAGCGTTCCACACCGCCGTTCTCCGTCCGGGTCACCTTGAATTCCAGGCCGCGGTAGCCCACAGTGTCCCCTTCCTCCGCCGGAGCTTCCAGCAGATTGAGAATCAGGCCGCCCACAGTATCGATTTCCTCACTCTGCAAGTCCATGTCCATGGCTTCCCCCAGCTCCTCAATACGGGCGAGTCCGGACACGTCGCAGGAGAAGCCCACTGCGTCCCGCGGCAGGTCTGTCAATACTCTGATGCGGCCGCGGTCCCAGCCCATCACCTCGGAAAACACGTCCGTCAGGGTCAGCAGGCCGGAGGTTCCCCCATGCTCGTCCAGAATGATGGCAAGGCGCACATTGTCCTTCCTCATGATCTCCACCACGTTGTCAAACTTCACCGTCTTGGGCACCTTGGGAATGGCGTGGATGTATTCGGACGTCAGGGCCTTCCCGCGCAGCATGATGCGGAACAGGTCACGGGCATGCACCATGCCCACCACGTGGTCCAGGTCCCCGCGGTAGACAGGGTAGCGGGTACGGCGGGTGCGGCGCACGATTTCCCTTATCTGCTCATGCCCAGCTCTTTCCGGAATGGCGTCTATCCTGACGCGCGGAGTCATGACCTGGTGAACATACAGGTCTTCCAGGTCAAACAGGCCGTCCATGATGCGGCCGGATTCCTGCGGCAGGGCGCCGTTTTCATGGCTTTCCTCAATGATGTACTGAAGTTCTTCCGCAGAATGGTAATGGGATTTGGATTCATTCCTGTCCACGCCCAGCAGCCTCAGGAAGAAGTTGCCCAGGGTGTTCATGCCCACCACCAGCGGATACAGGCAGAGCTGAATCACGTACATGGGCATCGTAATGATGAGGCAGAGCTTCGTGGCGTACTGGAGGGAAAGAGCCTTGGGCACCATTTCCCCGAGCACGATGTGCAGGTACGTCAGCACCGCTACGGACAGAACGCTGGCTGCGCCATGCGCCACCAGCCAGGAGGCCCAGCCGTACTGGGCCAGCCATTCGTGGAGCCATCTGGCCACGGCATGCTCCCCGTACATGCCCAGCCCCAGGCTGGCGAATGTGATGCCGAGCTGGGCCGTGGCAATGTAGCGGTCCTGCAAACGGGGCGTTTTCAATATCTGGGAAACACGGCGCGCCACCATGTTGCCGGACGCCCCCATTTGCTCAAGAGCCGCGCGGGGCGCGCCAAGCAGCGCAAATTCCGCGGCCACAAACAGGCCGTTCAGTACAATCAGCAGCAGAATAATAAAAATCGTCATCATGATTCCACCCCGCTTTCCATGGCAGGTTCATCCTCCTTTTTCTCCGGAGGCAACAGAAGGATGGAGGAAACGCGGTTGTGGTCCATCTTTTCCACCACCAGCACGCGCCCCGCAATAATCAGGCGGTCCCCCTCCTTCGGAATGCAGGACATGTGCTTGATCACGCAGCCGCCCACTGTGGTGGCGCCGTTCATCAGGAAGGGCACCAGGCATTCCGCCTTATGGGCGCGCATCATGCCGGGAATACGCACGGAACCGTCCGGCAGGTATTCCACCTTTTCCCCGGAGCGGATGAATTCCTCATCAATATCCCCCACCATTTCACCCAGCAGCCGTTCCAGCGTCACCAGCCCCACGAACTTGCCGTACTCATCCAGCACAAAGGCTTCCTTGGCCTTGTCCTCCCGCAGACGAGACATCAGCATCTCCACCGTCTGCATCTCCATCACGCACGGCACCTGCCGCAGCATGGAGCGCAGGGGGGGCAGAACACCCTTTTCCGCATACGCGGCCACCATGTCCTTGATGTGCAGCATGCCGATGACGGCCTCCCGGTTTCCTTCATACACCGGAATATGGGTATGGGGCCTGTCCGCAATCATGTTCAGAATATCCTCCTGGGTAGCGTCCACATCCAGGCAGACGAGCTGGAAACGGGGAATCATGATCTGCTCCACCGTACGTTCCGCCAGGGAAAGCGCGCTGTGCAGCCGTTCGTGTTCATCCTCCTCCAGCATGCCGCCCTGGTGGCTTTCATCCAGCAGCATGTTGATCTCCTGCTGGGAGTGGATGTGCTGGTGGCCTCCGGGGGGCAGACGGAACAGTTTAAGCAGCAGAAGACCGCTTCCGTTCAGGAAGTCAATGAACCATGCGAAGAAGGTCAGCGTCCAGCGCATGGGGTAATACGTGTACAGGGCCGCCTGCTTGGGAAACTGCAGCGCCAGGGACTTGGGCATCAGTTCCCCCAGAATCACCTGCAGGACCGTCAGGACGACCAGCACTACAATGGCGGCTACGGAATTGGCCATCACGGAATCCATGCCGCCAAACCGTTCAAACAGGGGGAGCAGGTAGGCGGACAGTTCCACCTGGCCGTACGCACCCAGAATCAGGCTGGAAATGGTAATGCCGAACTGGCAGGCCGCAATGTAGCGGTCCAGTTCCTTCGTGTTTTCCAAAATCCTCAGCAAATGGGCAGCCACCTTGCTGCCGCCTTCCGCCATCTCCCGGATCATGTTGCGGCGCACGCTCACCGCTGCGAATTCTGCGGCAACGTAAAAGGCGTTGACCAGAATCAGGAAAAGAATAACGAAGATGATAAAAAGAATCATGTATGGCGGGGGTGTCCGTAAAACGCAACGGGCATCCGCATCATAGGAACCAAAAAAATCCTGTCAAGAACGGGAAACAAAAAAATCTGCCATGCGGACCGCGCACTTCATTCCTCCAGCATTGCTTCCCGCCCTTCTTCCATGATAGGCTGGGGAATGCCTTCTATCCGCTTTTTGCTGCTTCCACTGCTTCTTTTCAACCTTTGCGTGGCCTCCATGCCGGAAACGCAGCCGCCTTTCAGCGGCCAGTCCATGGAACGTCTGGCTTCCCTGCTGGACATCCCCTCCACTTCCGGAGCGGAAGCCCCCCTCCAGCAATTCTGGCTCAAGCACGTGGCGCCCCTGGCGGACAGTTCCGGCACGGACGCGCATCAAAATGCCTGGGCTACGTTCCGCAGCCCGGACCCGGACGCACCGGAATTGCTGATAGACGCCCATGCCGACGAAGTGGGCGTTGTCATTGCAGGCATCACTCCGTCCGGCTTTCTGAAAGTAAGGCCCGTCGGCTTTCCGGACTTCCAGTCCATGCTTTCCTGCCCTTACCGTTTTGACGGGGAACACGGCCCCGTCACCGCCTTTGCCGGGGCGGTTCCCGGCTGGTGGCTGAACCGCGAGCCCCTTCCGGCAGGAGGGGAATACATCCTGTTTGACGCAGGGGCATCCAGCGCGGAGGAAGCACGGGAAATGGGCTTGAGCGTCGGCCGGCGCGGCGTTCCCTCCACCAAGCCGGAATTGCTGCACGGCACGCGCCTGATGGCCCACGGCCTGGACTGCCGCCTCAATTCCTTCATGCTGATGGAGCTGGCCTCCTTCCTGTCCCGGCACAAAAAAGACCTGAAATACCACGTCACGCTCCTTTCCTCCTCCCAGGAAGAAACAGGGCTGGCAGGAGCCACGGCGTATTGCGGCAGGAACCGTCCCAAACTAGCTATTGTTATTGACTGCACGCTGGATACCGTCCAGCTGGACGACCTGCCGCCCCGTGAAGAAAACGAGCGATTGAGCCGCCAGGCCATGGGGGAAGGCCCCGTCATTTTTACTCATGACAAAATTTTTTACCAGCCTATCACTGCCCAACTGCTCCAACTGGCGGAAGAACACGGGATTCCGTTCCAGAAGGACGCCGCTTTCCCGCCCGGCATGGCCAATTTCGTCCCCGTCAAGCTTTACGGCGGCCACGCCGCTTTTCTGGGCCCCCCCATCCGCTACATGCATTCTCCCCGGGAGCTGGCGGACCTGAAGGAAGTGAAAGCCACGCTGGATCTGCTGGGCCGCTTTCTGTGCACGCCTCCTTCTGCTGAAGTGAAAACGGCGTCCGTGCAGAAAAAGGAACATCCCTGACGTCCCGCAGGAATGCCGTACGGCAAAAAAATCTTCTTACGGAAGGAACGGCAATAACGCAGGCGCGAATCCAGCCCGCGGTCCAGAAACATACCGCTGCAAAAACAAAACCGCCTTCCGGTTTCTTCCGCAGCCTGTTCTCCTTGGCTGCCTGATTTTTCCCGGCTCCTCCCTGAAACAGCAAAAAAACATCCGGAAGATCACGCGAACAGCCCTTCCCTTCTTACAGTCAACCCCCCCCTTAAACAATCAAACAGCCCCGCTCCCGGAACAAACCGGAAACGGGGCTGGAAGTTTAAAGGCTCAATGGAAAAACCGTTATTCCGTGATGCCGGCGGCTTCCGCTTCGGCTGCCTTGGCGTCGCGCAGAGCGGCGCGCACGGACATCTTCACACGGCCCTTGTCGTCGATGCCGATGCACTTGGCAGTCACCACGTCTCCCACGCTAACGACGTCTTCCGTCTTGGCGGTGCGGCCTTCGGCCAGCTCGGAGATGTGAATCAGGCCGTCGATGTCCCCGTTCAGGTTCACAAAGGCGCCGAAGCTGGCGATCTTGGCCACTTGGCCGGTCACCATGTCGCCCACCTTGAAGCGGTCGTTGATGGATTCCCACGGATCAGACTCAAGCTGCTTGATGCCAAGGGAGACACGCTGGTCTTCCTTCTTGATTTCCAGAACGATGGCTTCCACTTCGTCGCCCTTCTTGAGGACTTCGGAGGGGTGGTTGATTTTGCGGGTCCAGCTCATGTCGGACACGTGGATCATGCCGTCGATGCCTTCTTCCAGGCCCACAAAGGCACCGTAGGGAGTAAGGTTGCGGACCTGGCCCTTGATAACGGTGCCGATCGGGAAGCGGGATTCGATATCCGCCCAGGGATTGTCTTCCAGCTGGCGAACGCCGAGGGAGATTTTCTGTTCCTTCACGGAAATGGAAAGCACCACGGCTTCGATTTCCTGGTCCAGCTTCAGCACGTCGCTCGGACGGGTGATTCTCTTGACCCAGGACAGTTCGGAAACGTGCACCAGGCCTTCCACGCCCTTTTCCAGCTCCACGAAGGCGCCGTAAGGCAGAAGCTTGGTCACGCGGCCCTTGACATGGGAATTGATCGGGTACTTGCGTTCGATGTCCGCCCAGGGATTGTCCGTCATCTGCTTCAGGCCCAGGGAAACGCGTTCCTTTTCGCGGTCCACTTCCAGAATCACGACTTCCAGGGACTGGCCGATGTGGAGCATTTCGCTCGGGTGGTTCACGCGGCCCCAGCTCATATCCGTGATATGAAGCAGGCCGTCCATGCCGCGGAGGTCGACAAAGGCGCCGAAGTCCGTGATGTTCTTCACGAGGCCTTCCACCTTGTCGCCTTCCTTGACGGTTTCAAGGAAGCGCTGGCGCTGGTCGGCGCGTTCGGCTTCGATCACTTCGCGGCGGGAAAGGACGATGTTCTTGCGGTCGTCGTTCACCTTGACGATCTTGAATTCGTAAACCTTGCCCACGTATTCGTTCAGGTCGCGCGGGGGAATGATATCCACCTGGGAACCGGGAAGGAAGGCTTCCACGCCAACGTTGACCATGAGGCCACCCTTGACGACGCTCTTCACTTTACCCTTGACCAGGCCGCCATCGCGGTACACGCCCACGATCTTATCCCAGTTCTGCTTATGGGCGGCCTTTTCCTTGGAAAGGACGACGATGCCTTCGTCGTTTTCGAGGCGTTCCAGAAGGACCTCGATCTGGTCCCCCACTTCGATTTCCTCGTCTTCAAACTCGGAAATGGAAATAGCGCCTTCGGACTTGTAGCCGATGTCCACCAAAACGACTTGGGGACGGATTTCCTGGATGGTTCCGGTAACGATGGAACCTTCACGCAATTCGCGGAACTTGCTGTCAATAAGTTCCGCCAGTTCAGTTGTGCTCATTTAAATGGTTGATGAGTTAGTATTGCCGATTTTTCTCATGGCCCCTTATTGGCCGGCGGGCAATCGGGGCGCCTTCCCCCGCCGGGCGAAAAATCGGTTGCCTTCAATACCAGTTTCACGCAAGAACTCAAGGCTTTTCTTGAAAAACTCCTTCCGATTTTTTTCCGGCCCTGCGGCGCCCTGACGGATGGCGGCAAAAACAAGCGCACAAAAACCTTGTAGCCCTCCCTCCCCATGTTAAATTCCGGCTAATGGGAAAATGCGGAACATCCGCATCCATCAACCACTCCCGCCGCAAAGCCATGAAAAAAATCATCCTGTCCCTCCTCGCTGCGGGGCTGTCCGGAACAGCCCTCCTTCACGCCGCGGAACCCGTCAAACTGGACCAGCCGGACCTGGAACGGGGGGCGCCAATTATGAAAGCCCTGTCCGACCGCCAATCCATCCGGAGCTTTTCTGAAAAAACGCTCTCCCAAAAAGATCTGTCAGACCTGCTCTGGGCCGCCAACGGAATCAACCGCCAGGAATCCGGCAAGCGTACCGCCCCGTCCGCCATGAACCGGCAGGACGTCAAAATTTACGTATGCACGAAAGACGCCTCCTACCTCTATGACCACAAGGCCCACGCCATGGTCCCCGTAAGCGACGGGGACTCGCGCC
>OKSB01003085.1_pt1 | contig 13650 bp, 10 predicted proteins | sample 1601171 | NCBI WGS metagenome assembly OKSB01 (sample SAMEA3541496, study PRJEB24748) | human gut metagenome | biome: human gut; feature: human-associated habitat; material: faeces | place: China | collected 2012 | reverse complement strand
TTAAAATATGTCAGACATATTTTGAATTATGTCGGACATAATTTTTATTTGCTCCAATGTTGGTTTTACGCACTGAAAATGAGTTTTCAATTTTTCAGCCCAAAAATGTCCGTTTTGCGACACTCTAACGATACCCTACTTTAATTATTTCTTATTCACTGTAGTCGTTTCCGTGTTGCTCTATGAAAAACCGCTTTTGCTGCTCTATTTCATTCTGCAGTTCTTCTTCGGTCGGCATATAAGCCATGTATTTTGCAGCATATAGATGGTTATTGTCGTGAAGTACGGAATATCGTGCTATGGTGTTGTCGGTATCCGTACAGAGCAGTACACCTATGGTAGGTGCGTCGTCTGCTCCTTTTACCAAGTCGTCGTACATACGAACGTACATATCCAACTGTCCTATATCCTGATGTGTCAGTTTATGGGTTTTCAATTCAAAAATCACGAACCTTTTCATCTTGAAATTATAGAACACCAAATCTATATAGAAATCCGAAGTATCCGTAACGACATGCTGCTGCCTTTCCACAAATGCGAAACCTCGTCCGAGTTCAAGGATAAATTTTTCAAGATTATCAACAAGAGCCTGCTCCAATTGGGATTCCGAGTAATTGTTGTCCCTGCGGAATCCCATAAATTCGGCAACCATGGGATTCTTGATGTATTCTTCCGGGTCCGAACCATTTACAGGTACAGGCACCGGGGTGTTTTCACGCTGGGCAGCAAGTCTTCGCTCATAATATTGTGTGGCTATATTGCGGTCGAGCGTCTTGACGCTCCACATATCGTTTGCGGCGGTCTTGAGATACCATTCACGGGCTTCGGGGTTGCTTACCGAAAGAATGCGGCGGATATGCGACCAATTTGGAGATTTTGCACACTTGTGTGCAAAATCTCCAAATTGCTGAATTCCAAATAGAATTTACGGTAGTACGCCAGGTTGCGCCTCCCATACCCGGAACCGTATTCGGCGGTAAGTTTATCGGCAAGAGCGGGAATAAGTCCCTTACCATAACCTGCGCGGGCGTTGCCTTGTTGTTCTTCCTCCACAATGCGGCGTCCCACATTCCAATATGTCATAATGGCGGCTTGTCCTGCTGCGGCAAAGGCATGTCTGCGTCCTTCCTCAATAATGGAACGGACATCCGCAACTAAGATGTCTGATACGGCAACGTTATAAATTTCTTTCATATTACAAATATTTTTGCCCCTGCTTCCAATTATTATGTTTATTTCACGCATTTACAAAGATAGGAGTATTTGGATTATATCTTTTATTGAGAGGTAAAAATATCGCAATTTAAACTTTTATTCCTTGTAAGGGCTTTTTATTATGTTTACTTTGATTTTTCTACAAAAAAGAAAAAACTAAGCCAATGCCGCATTTATCCGCACTTTTAGAGTATGTTTCAATGTAGTTTTCAGAGGCGGGAAAATATGTCTGAGATATTTTAAAATATGTCAGACATATTTTGAATTATGTCGGACATAATTTTTATTTGCTCCCAAGTTGGTTTTACGCACTGAAAATGAGTTTTTAATTTTTCCACTTGAAAATGCCCGTTTCCGCGCCTTGGGGTTTCAACGTTTTTTGCCGGGCGGGCGACGGGGCAAAGACTGTACCCGGCATGGAGCGGACATGAAAAATGTGCCCCGCACGTTTAAGGAATGCGGGGCACAAGTGTATGATGATATTATATTATACAATTCTTGCGTTACCGGGCTACGAAACTGTATGCTCCGGCCTTGACATTGGCGGTGTAGTATTTGCCGTCGTCGGTTTTCTGCAGTTTTGCGGGCTTACCGTTCATGAGAAAGCCGCTGTACTGTGCCGGCAGGCACACTTGCGCCGACGTACCTTCGGGAACGACGAGGCGGAGCGAGTAGCCGCTGCTCCTGTCGACGTTCAGCGATATGTCGCCATAGGACGTGGGCACCACAGCGTAGACCTTGTTGAGCGAGCAAAGCTCGGGGCACACCTTGAATTCCTTGAAGCCGGGTTTCACGATGTGTATGCCGGCCACGTACTTGGACATGATGATGAGCGGCGCGCCGCTCCATGCGTGGTTGTAGCTGGAGCCGTCCTTGCCGTTGTAGGCAAAGAGTTCCCAAAGCGTAGAGTGCTTGCTGTCGACCATAGGTTTGTAGCGTTTTTCCATGCGCTTGAATGCTGCCTCGATATTTCCTATCTCGCACATCGCCTCGAGCACGTAACGCTCCATATACGGACTTGCAAATTCGGTGGTATCCATAATCGACATGAGCTGCGGGTACTCGCTTTCGGGAGCTACGCCCGAGAGTATGGCGAGCGACTGCGTGCGGTCGTCGGTCTTGCCTTCATAGGTTGGGTGGCGGTATGCTTTTCCCGTCCAGCAGGCCTTGTGAATGGCTTCCTTGAACGCCTCGTTGGTAGTGCGGGCCCATTCGGCCTCTTCCTTCTCGCCTATCAGCTCGGCCTGGCGCGCATAATACTCGAGCGTAATGGAATACCACAGCTGGCACATGGCCTGCATGTCGGCATCGGTGCCCCAATCGCCCCAGTCCCAGCCGCCGCGGCGGTAGGTTATCAGTCCGTCGGGCTGGAATTTCCACATGTGTACGTAACGTTTTGCCGCGGGGAAGATGTCGCGAATGGTCTGTACGTCACCCGTGCCGAGGTAATAGTTCCATGCTCCCATACCTATCATTGCCATCGACTGCATGGGCAGTTCCTGATCCCAGTTGCTTTGGGGCACGGGTGCATAAAGCACGCTGTCGGGCTTTTGCCAACCGGTAAAGTCTATAAGGCTTTTGCGTGTGAGCAGGTTTGCGCTCGGCGAGAGGGAATAATACGCTTCGACAAGTTCGTTAGTCACGTCGCCTATCCAGAGTGCGCGCTCGCGGTCGGGGCAGTCCATATAGTTGTCGCGCATGGTGATGTACAGAGTACGTTGTGACATGCGCCACAGGCGGTTTAGGTCGGGGTTGTCGCAAACGAATATTCCCGAGAAGTCGCAATCATAACCCGTTTCCCTATATCCGAGATACAGAACCTCCACGCCGTCGGGAATGGTATAGATTATCTCGTGGCCGTTCATCCAGCCGAGGTTTTCGTATTCCTGTTCGCCGTCGCGGGTGATGTATTCGGCACGCACGTTAGTCTCTCCGCCACCCGTGCGGTAGCAGTCGGTGCGTATGTCGATAACCTTGCCGGCCGGTGCCTTGACCCTGAGAACGGGCGACACCTGTGCGTTATACGGCAGTGTGCAAATGACCTTGTTGCCATCGCGACGCTCGGAAGCGTAACGGCGGCGGCCGTAGTTTTTCCACATCGGTATGGAGCGGTCGACGAAGTTGTTCCAGTCGGCCGTCTGTGCGTCTACCTCAACGGCGTGTTGCCATGACGAATCGTCAAACTCCGTACTGAAGAAGTTGCTTATGTCCTTGCGGGCGTCGAAGCCGATGTTCGACTCGCTGAGGCGGAAATTAGGAATCTCGCCTGCGGGCAGGTAATACGCCGGGTGCATTACGGTAAGCCAGGAAGCGTCGCTGCCGAAACGTTCACGCCCCACGCGGAGGTCGAAATACAATCCGCCGCACGGCGAAGTGCGGTGGCTGAATCCGGGTTTGCCGAAATACCACACGAGCACGGCTATGGTGTTCTCACCCTCCTTTAAATTCTTGAGGGTTATGTTGTCGATATAAGTATCCTTCGTATTTGGGCCGCGCTTCAATGCGCCTTCGTAAACTTCGAGTTCGCCGTTCACCCACAGCCAGTACTTGGAATCGGCTGCGATACGCAACTTGTTTTTCGAGGGATTACCTTTTACATTGATTACCTTGCGGAAACAAATCCATTGGCTCGTGTCGGCCGGGGCCGCGTTCCTGATTATGGAAGCACCGTATGTAACGGTAAAGACAAAAAGCAGGGACAAGAGCGCTACAATTTTTTTCATATTCATTTTTACGTTTAATTTGTTTTCATGGACCGGCGGAAAAAACAGAGGGCACAAAACTCCCGGCCGTACAAGCCGGGGAAAGAGCGCCGCTTAGCAGAGGCCACCCGTATTTTCCGATATTACAAAAATAATGAAAGTTAAATGCAACGACAAGCGAATAACAAAGTTTTTCGTCGCATTTTTGCCTAAAAGGTCACAACAACCAGGCCGTGGGGCGAGAGAAAGGCCGTTTAGCTCTTTCAACCCAAATCGATCATTAGGCTTCGTCAAACTGTGTGCTTATGCCTGGCAGATAGCTTTACGCCCGACTGAAGGCGTAGCGGGATACTGCGAAGCCATGCGCAAAGACAGATGACAGCAGAAATGCGTAAGTTGGCAAAGAAACCGCACTCGATGCTACTACTTAATTTCCTAATGACCGTTTTGGGTTAAACTAAGCCCCGGCTTACCGGCAGGCTTGTATGCCGGGCCACACAGGCAAACACACAAGGCACACACGCAAAACAGCATAAGGCGCGTAAGCCGTGAGCGCGCAAAACGCAGGATTTTAACATTGCAAAATAAAAACCGGGTAGGAGAAAAACAAAATTAGGTCTGAGATATTTCAAAATATGTCCGACCTTTTTCAAAAAACAAGGCACTAATTTTCCACCCCTTCAAACCCCACTGAAAATCAAAGCCTTACAAATGTCGTTTTTTGTCTGTATCAACCCGCTTTCGAGCGACGGTATTTTAACATATGGGCATAAAAAATCCGTTCTGCTTACTTATTAGGCAAACAGAACGGATGTATGGTTAACTCAAGAATCCCAAAAGCACACCTGCTGCAACTGCCGACCCGATTACACCGGCCACATTCGGTCCCATTGCGTGCATGAGCAGATAGTTACTGCTGTCGTACTGCAAGCCGAGCTTGTTGGATATTCGGGCGGCCATAGGCACTGCCGACACACCGGCGTTGCCTATGAGCGGGTTTATCTTCTTGCCTTCGGGCAGTAACAGGTTGAATACCTTAACGAACAACACTCCCGAAGCCGTGGCTATTATGAACGAGAGCGCACCAAGCAGGAAAATAAATATCGTGTCGCGCGTGAGGAACACGTCGGCTTGCGTGGAACAGCCTACCGTAAGCCCGAGCAACATCACGACGATGTCGTTCAAGGCGCTTCCGGCCGTCTTGGCAAGGCGCGTGGTTTTTGTGCTCTCCTTCAACAGGTTGCCGAAGAACAACATGCCTAACAACGGCAGGCCCGACGGCACTATGAATGTTGTGAGCAACAGTCCTACTATAGGGAAAATTATCCTCTCGGTTTGCGAAACGTGACGCGCGGGCTTCATCTTTATCAGACGTTCCTTCTTGGTAGTGAGCAACCGCATTAAAGGCGGCTGTATCACCGGCACAAGCGCCATGTAGGAATAAGCGCACACGGCTATCGCACCCATAAGGTTGGGAGCGAGCTTGGACGAAAGGAATATGGCCGTAGGACCGTCGGCACCGCCTATAATGGCTATTCCGGCAGCCTGGTTGGGCTCGAAACCCAGCAACAAGGCAAGCATATATGCCCCGAAAATACCGAACTGCGCGGCTGCGCCCACAAGAAGCAGCTTGGGGTTCGCTATCAACGCAGAAAAATCGGTCATGGCACCTATGCCGAGGAATACAAGCGGAGGATACCATCCTCCCTTGACTCCCTGGTAAAAGGTGTTCAGAACCGAATTGTCTTCATAAAGGCCAATCTCCAGCCCCACAGCCTTGAAAGGGATGTTTCCGAGTATTATTCCCAGACCGATAGGTATGAGGAGCAACGGTTCGAAGTCTTTCTTTATGGCAAGCCATATAAAGAACATGCCGAAAAGAATCATTACCAGATTTTCATACGAGGCACAGGCAAAACTTGTGTACGTAAGAAAATCGTTGAACTTCGAAGAGAGAAAAAGCCCTAAATCGTGCATTTAGAAAAGTTATCCGATTGTTAAGAGAACAGTGCCTTCCATTACGGAATCGCCCTTGTTTACGGTAATTGAAGTAACCGTTCCGTCGTTCTCGGCATTGATGTTGTTCTGCATTTTCATAGCCTCGAGCACAACGACAGTCTGTCCTTTCTTAACCGCGTCGCCAACTGCAACTTCAATCGATGTTATTACTCCGGGAAGCGGAGCTTTGAGCGGAGTGCCCTTGCCCGGTGTTTGCGACGCTGCCGGCTGTGCTGCCTTAGGCGCAGGAGCTGCTGTGGCAGGAGCGGGAGCAGGAGCTGCCGAAACTGCACTGTCGGAAGCTACTGAAATACCCGAGATTGAAGGTATGCCTTCGCCGCCTTCGCCTTCCATTTCAACATCGAAAGAGATACCGTTAACTTCAACTTTTGCGTTTTTGCCGTTTATCTCGTTTATTACAACGTCATAAGTCTGGCCGTTTACACGATACTTGTATTGTTTCATTGTCTTTGTTGTTATTTTCTGGTTTTTGGATTATTTGTTTACAGCATTGAAGTTAAGGGAATATTCGTTCCATTGCGTATGCTTGTTCTCATACGTAATAACACCGCTTTCCTCGTCATGAACTTCATTGTTCAACGTCTCGTATGTCGCCATGGCTATGGCGGCAAACATCTCGTTCGTGCAGCCGTCGGGAAGCGTGATATTTCCTGCTGTGGAAGATATTTTCGCTATCGTACCGGCTTTCTCATCGATTGTTACAGTAAGTTCGTCGGAACCTTGCTGGTATTTGTAAGTTCTCATTGTTATTTTACTATGGTTCTAAAATCTATCCAATGTTATATGAATCTAAAGCTATATATGCTGCGCGCCTTGCTTCCTTTTTAACTAAGTTTTTTTATGGTTTGACCATTCTGCTAACCGCTAATCCGCGGATTCCAATTGGAACGGCACGATTTTATGGTTATTATTCCGCTTTCCTCGTCATGGTTTCCCATTGCCCTGTTCAGTCCTAAGGCTATTACCGCCATATAAACCTCGCGGAGGGATTCCGCACTGACGACATTGCCGTTTTCTCCGGACTCCGCAGTAGCGTTGCCTTCCTTTCTGCTTTCATTCCTTTTCTTAAAGAAATATCCGAATATATGGAAGAACACATATAACGAAATCAGGCAGCTGAATACGATTCCCATTCCCAGGATGGCCATACCGAAACCGTAAGGGTCGTTTTCCTTGAATTCTGCAACCTTGTCTTCCCTGCCGGTTCCCGAATTGTTGGCGCTTCCGGGCGTAACGTTTCCCGGAGGAGTTATACACCACGTGTAACCGTCCTTGCTTTCTGAAAGAACACGTGCATAGGAATACCCGGCGGGCACTTCTGCCGGAACCGTTACCGAATCGAGAAGGGTACGTGCGTTTCCGTCGAAAAGAGCTATGAAGTTTTCTTTTCCCGGAACCAACTTGAAGTTGGTATGCAACGTACCAAGATTAGTACATCCGTCGGCAAAAAAGACTATGCGCTCCTGCGCTTCCAACTTCGTGCGGGAATCTCCGCGCGAAATGAGCGACATTAGCTTCACTCTTTCGCGCACCGGCATATCCTCTACAGCCTTGCGGTTGTTTGTAAGGTAGCAATTCTGCAGGTTTACCGTTCCCCACGAGGTGTTAGCCACCTCTATCCACGGCGGGCGGTTTCCGTATTCGTCCACTAGTCCGTTGGTGTTGCCAACCACCACTTCGCTTATCTTGAAGCTGCCGGCGCTCTGCGCAGCAGCCTCTAAGACAAACAAGAGTGAGATTAACGCTATGGAGAAGGTTTTCCTGAGCAGCATTATTCAGAATCTTCCTTTACAATGGGATATTACCGTGTTTCTTGGCCGGACGTGTTTCGCGCTTGTTGGCAAGCTGCGCCAGCGCGCGGCAAATACGGAAGCGCGTATTGCGCGGTTCGATAACATCGTCGATATATCCGTATTTAGCAGCCTGGTACGGATTGGTAAACAGGTCGTTGTATTCTTTTTCCTTTTCAGCCAGGAAAGCCTTCGGGTCTTCGTGTGCCTTGGCTTCCTTAGCATAAAGGATAGCAACTGCACCGCTTCCGCCCATTACGGCTATTTCGGATGAGGGCCATGCGTAGTTGAGGTCGCCTTTCAACTGTTTGCAGCTCATAACGATGTGCGAACCGCCGTAGCTCTTCCTCAAAGTAACAGTAACTTTTGGAACTGTAGCCTCGCCGTAAGCGTAAAGCAGTTTTGCACCGTGGTCGATTACGCCGTTGTACTCCTGTCCTGTACCGGGGAGGAATCCGGGCACGTCAACCAGCGTAACGATAGGAATATTGAATGCGTCGCAGAAACGCACGAAGCGTGCGCCCTTGCGGCTTGCGTTGCAGTCGAGCACGCCGGCATACACGCTGGGCTGGTTTGCCACTACGCCAACGCTCTGTCCGTTGAAACGGGCAAAGCCTACGATTATGTTGCGTGCAAAGTTAGCATGCACCTCGAAGAACTCGCCGTTGTCAACGATAGCGCTGATGACTTTGTACATGTCATAAGCCTGGTTTGCGTTGTCGGGGATAATCTCGTTCAGCATGTCTTCCTTCCTGTCCACGGGGTCGGTGCATTCCTTGCGCGGAGCCTCCTCCATATTGTTTTGCGGAATGAATTCGAGCAGTTTGTGAACCAGATATGCTGCTTCTTCCTCGGTCTTGGCCGTGAAGTGTGCCACACCGCTCTTGGTTGAATGCACCGAAGCACCGCCGAGGTCTTCCTGCGATACATCTTCGCCGGTCACAGTCTTAACCACTTTAGGGCCGGTAAGGAACATGTACGACACGCCTTCGAGCATTATAACGAAGTCGGTTAGCGCGGGCGAATAAACCGCACCTCCGGCACACGGACCGCTGATAACTGAAATCTGCGGTATAACGCCGGAGCTTTCGATGTTGCGCTGGAAGATATTTCCGAAGCCGGCAAGCGAACTGATACCTTCCTGGATACGTGCGCCGCCGGAGTCATTGATTCCTATGCACGGTGCTCCCATTTTCAGCGCCATGTCCTGAACCTTGCAGATTTTCTCGGCCATTGTTTCGCTCAAAGAGCCGCCGTTTACGGTAAAGTCCTGTGCAAAAACATAAACAAGGCGACCGTTAATCGTACCGCTGCCGGTTACGACTCCGTCGCCAAGGTATTGTTTCTTCTCCATACCGAAGTTGGTGCAACGGTGGAGCTTGAACATGTCCATTTCCTCAAAGCTGCCTTCGTCAAGAAGCAGCGCAATACGTTCGCGCGCCGTGAGTTTGCCTTTTGCGTGTTGTTTTTCGATGGCTTTCTCACCTCCGCCCAAACGGGCCTGGGCGCGTTTTTCTACCAATTCCCTGATTTTCTCGGTTTGTAGACTCATTACTTACAAAGTTTTATATTATAAATTGATATTCCATTTACAAAAAGAACCGTAAGGACCTTTTTCCCTGCAAAAATAACAAATTTATCGCTAATTCTAAAACGTTGGTGCCGAATTATCGCATTGTCCGAGGGGAGTACGGCTGCAAACGGCAGGAGCGTCTTTCATTGTCTGCAATTAAGGCCTGCATTTTTGCATGCCTTGAAACCCCGCAAAAAATATGTCTGAGATATTTTAAAATATGTCTGACATATTTTGAAATATGTGCCTTGTATTTTTTGTTTGCTCCAAAGGGGGCATATAAAACAAATATCCAAAACTATACAGTAAGCACGCCGAACACCGTTTTTCAGTACAGGGAAAGACACAAAATCAGTTAAGCGTTTTTTGCCTGTAGCCAACAAACAACACATAAAGAATTACAGGTACTCCCCACAACGACATCACAGCATTAAGCGGAATGAAAATGCCGTTACCGGCAGGCAGGTTGCACACAAAGTTGCACGCCAATGCAACTGCGGCACCGCACACCATTGCAAGGGGCATTATAACCTTATGGTTAACCGTGCCGGAAAGAAAACGCGCCACATGCGGAACAGCCAAGCCTATAAATGCCACCGGGCCGCAGAATGCCGTTACCGTAGCCCCCAGCACACCCGTAATAACAAGAATCTTCAAGCGAGCGCTTCTTACCGGCACTCCAAGGTTGCGGGCGTATCCGTCGCCCAGCAACATAACGTTCAACGGTTTAATCATCAATGCCGAACCCACGAGCCCGGCTGTTATAACAGCAGCAAACAAGGGCAACATTCCGGAAGAGACACCGCCGAAATTCCCCATTCCCCAAAAAACATACAAATGCACACCTTCGACAGTGGCAAAAGAACTCAACAGACTTATAAACGCCGACGTTACATAGCTAACCATAATTCCGGAAATCAACAACATAAGATTGCTGCGCAATACGGCTGCAAAGGCCGAAAGCATTGCCAGCACGGCAGCCGAACCTACAAACGCGGCAACAAGCACGAGCACAAAGCCCGAGACAGGCAGCGTTGCAGACGCAAGGCCGCCGCCAAGCAACATGATAGCCAGCGCGGCACCGAGGCTTGCGCCGGCGTTCACGCCGAGTATGGACGTGTCGGCCAAAGGATTGGCAAAACAAGTTTGTAGCATGAGGCCTGCCGCCGAAAGTGCCGCACCGCCAAGCATGGCTGTCACGGCCTGAACAAGGCGCGACTCGAGGACAATAAACCGCCATGCTTCGTTGGAAGAACGCCCCAGAAGCACGTCGCACACTCCGGCAGCCGGAATATCGACCGACCCGAAGAAAACATTAAGGCAGAAAAGCACCACAGTTGCTGCGGCGCCACATACGAATACTGACGTAATGCGTTTCATTTGCTGGTATATCTTAAAAATCCTGCCAGAGTCATAACAATACTATCATGCGTCTCTCGGAATCACAAACTATTTACTTGACCGGCGAAAAATAGCGGAAACTATAGTCAGTGCATTTTTCGGGATACAGAATCTTGACCAAATCACCCAAAAGATAATCGGGACGGAAAGGCGATTCATCGAAAAACGGCACTTCAAGCGTATTGCACGAATAGATTCGGCGCTCCCGCCACGGGCGGAAATGCGAATATGCCTCGCGTTCCTTTTTGAGAGAAGCGTATGTAACGCCCGCCCTGCCGCAACGCATTACCCACACGTCGGCATTAAGCGCACGGTCGTAAACCGCCTCGAAAGACAAAGGCACGGAGCCGGCCGAGTTGTTACCGCCGAAAATATATTCAGCCCCTGCGTCCTTGAAAGCCTGCCCCATGGTACTTTTCCCGCCCGGAACGTACCAGGCAGCGCCTTGCATAAGGTCGCACATCAGTTTGGGATGTCGAGGCATGACCGAAGCAATTTTCTTAAACGACATGTAATTCTTCTCTACCACGGCAAAGAGAGAATCGGCTTCGGCAGAGCAACCGAACAACATGCCGTAAAAACGCATCCATTCAGCCCTGGCCAATGGCGAATGCTCCATGTAATCGGCGCATTCTATTATAGGGACACCCGTACCGGCAAGTTTGCCGTATGTCCCCGACCCGGAGAACGGCGACACGAGCAATGCGTCGGGATTTACTGAAACAATACGTTCCACATCAGGACTGGCAGACGCTCCCAGGTCCTTTGCTTTCCCGCTTTCTACATGCCGACGCACCGAAAGCAGCAATACATAACGGTAATCGCACACCCCGGCTACGGAACCAAGCCTGCCCAAGGCAGAAAGAAGACCGCAATGCACCGACGTAAAGACCGCCGCCCGCTGCAAGGGTACTTTTACAACCGTACCCGACGGCAAACGGTCTGATACAGGCATGTCGTGCGGTACAAGCACGTAGGTATGCAACGTTTCCCCTGCTTTCCACGGGTTGCTTATGCGTGCAACGCTGTAATTACCGAACTTTTCAACATGCAAAAGCCGGGCGTGGCGAAAAGTCACAGAATCTCCGCTCCCACTCTGAGACGTGCCTTTACGACCGCACGAACAAATCGCAAACATAAGGCACAATATCAGGATTGTGGCGCTTATACCGTAAACTCTGGCATGGAATCTCATTTATCTTTGAAATTTCGCAAGGCAAAAATACGCTTTTTTATCCGGCTACAGGCCAATGGCGGCTATTAACACTCAACAGCCTCCCGTTTCGACGGGAGGCTGTTGAGTATTTGCAATAACGAAAAATTATTTCTTGTAAGAAATTTTCCACGTAAAGGTATCGTAAGCAACTGTCTCGGGATAATCGAACTCGATTGTGTAATAAGGCCCTTCGCCATACATGTGCAGCCATTCTTCGGCCATGTACTCATCGGCGGGATAGACTTGTTCCTTTACGCCGTTGTAAACACGTTGGGTCTTCTCTACCCTCACTTTGCGCGTGAACGCAACGGGGAAACCATCGCCGTCCATGGTCCATTCGCCTTTGATGTACCATTTGCGGTCGTAGTACGTACTCAAGACCTCCCCTACTTGCGGGAGAGTGGATTCGGTGTATATCATAACTGGTGAATTATCCATTTCCGCACCCGTGCTCAAACTCCGCGCCACCATGTAATTCTTGCTCGGTTTACCGAACAGTCCCGCCATAGCCACGATATTTGTTTCATCGTCATTGGGCGAATTGAACAGGTCGTCGTTTTCCAGAAGCCCGAAGAAGAATGCATTCAGGTCTATACTCGCAAGCGTATTGTTTAAATACGGCGAGAATTCCGACACTCCTTCGCGGTCGTCGTTATATTCCGGTTCATTTGTCGGGCATACCCAACGCACCATATTGCCGTCGGCCCATTCGAAATTATAGGTCTCGGCGCTGTCCATATCCGACTCGCGCGTTGCTCCGCTTATGTATCCGTCGGCGTCGTACTCTACGGATATGCGTTCCCAGGTGTAACCGTCGTTGGTGGAAGCTTCGCTTACCTGTCCTTGTGCGTTAAGTTTGAAAATCCATGGATATTCATAAGAATCTTCCGACACCTTAACTTCGTCCTTTATGCTGTAGTCGAGCATTAGTTTCTCGAAAAGACTGCCGTCTTTGCCGTTGTATATATAATACTCCTTGAGCCTGTTGCTCTCGTCATATTTGAATTCGTAGTTGTAGGGATTGTACGTCCTGCCGTTTTTCTCGCTATAATAGTCGCTGCTGAGTTGTGCCGTTTCGGTAATGGCCGTCACCATGCGGAGGTCTCCCGAAGCGCTTCCGTCGTCCGTCACCGTGACTGTGCACGAGGCCGACACTTCATTGTCCATAGACGATGTGGCCGTAATTACGGCCGTTCCCGCAGCCACAGCCGTTACCTCGCCCGAAACGGGGTGCACTTCAGCCACGAGCGGGTTGCTGCTCGACCATTTAACCGACGTGATAGTAGCGTCGGCCGGCGTTACGGTTGCCGTAAGCGCAGCTGTTTTCCCAACTCCGAGCGTAAGCGCCGACTTGTCGAGCTTTACGGCCGTTACAGGATTCGGTGCTTCATTCGCACTGCCGTCCTGCTTGTTTGCTTCCTGCACCACAGTTACGGTAAAAGTGTTGTTTCCAGAGCGTATGGTTATCGTCGCCTCGCGCCGCTCGCCCGTGTAGTTCTGGTCGAGTTCTATGCGCAGCGTGGTCTGCCCTGCCGGGCCGCTGTAGGATTCCCTGTCGCCCACATAGAGCCTGAGCCATACGACATTATTCCCGGTCTCGGCCGTGGAGGACTTGGCCACTTTCAATGCCTGGGGCGAAACGGCAGCTTCGGGCTGCACTTCCGTAACGGTTGCCGTCCACGCGGCATTGGCCGTGAACGTGAAGCCTCCGCCGCCGGTGTTTTCATTGTCGGC
>OKSB01003076.1_pt1 | contig 13691 bp, 6 predicted proteins | sample 1601171 | NCBI WGS metagenome assembly OKSB01 (sample SAMEA3541496, study PRJEB24748) | human gut metagenome | biome: human gut; feature: human-associated habitat; material: faeces | place: China | collected 2012 | reverse complement strand
ATCAAAATTCGCCGGCTTATAAACGACACCTTCCAGTGGACGGCCGTCCAAGGAAATCCATGATACCAACTCGGCGGTACCCCAGATAAAACCTTCCTGCTGTTTGTCTCCGTGTGTCAATTGCACGGATTTCTTGAACGCCAAGGTCGAATAGTGGATATCCGGGTATTGCTGGAAGGTTTCCATCGTATAGATCACGTCATCCGTATTCTTCGCCTTGTTGATAGATCGCAGCATATAATTGCCCGCCAGCAAAGTCTTCGGGGCGGCAGGAGCGGAGAGGCGTGCGTTGTAGAATCCGTATCCTTTTGTGGCCTCGTTGAATCCTTTTAATAATTGCGGTTTGCCGAGGTCGATAAAGCGAGCCTCTTTATCCAGTTGTTCCAAGCGGTAGGACAGTTTCTCCTTCCTTCCGTTCACGGTCAGGTTGATCGGTGGGGTGGCCGCGGTCGGATCGAATTTCCAGATGTCGTAACGATCATAGATCAAGAGATTTTGATCATTCGCGGTCCAGCCGGCGGCTCCATGCGCATAAGGATAATCGGGAACGTCGTTCTCCTCGTCCCAAGCCGGGAAGCTTTCCGGAGTGGTTTGGCGATATTGCTTACCTTCCGCCAAGGCGATCGTGTACCAGCAGCTATCCGTCTCGCCATACCAATACGCATATTTACCTTGTGGGGAGAGGCGGAAACGGCCATAATCCGCTTGGGCGATTTGCTTGCGCTCCCCGTTATCCAACGATACGGTATAATAGTCGCTGCGTGTGCGGGCCTCCCACATGGAAGACAAAGAATAGGGACGGGAAGTGGAAAGGAGCGCCAAGGGTGCGTCACCCTCATTACCCAATTGGATATTCGGTAATTCCTCATTCGCCAATTGGAAGATAGAGCCGTTGCCCAGATTATAAACCGCTTGATAGCTTTTCTTTAAGTCTTTTTCCTTGTTATAATTCTGTACGGTATATTGTACGGGCTCATCCCAACTCCAAACCTGTACGTTCGGACGATTCTCGGCTAGTTGGGTCGTGTCTTTTTGCCTCGGCTCCGGTGAGGTACCGAAGAACAGACGGGAAGCGGATTTCGAGAATTGAAGCATCCCGTTCTCATTGATTACCCATTCAGCGGGGAAAGCCCTGTTTCCACGGGTGGCGATTTCTTTCGCGGGAGCGTTATGTTCGGATAGCCATAAGCTTAACGCTTTGTAAGAAGAATCTTTGTCGGCGCAATATAAGAAAGCCAGCCGTTCCCCTTTCTCGTCGAACGTGGTTTGTTTGAATACGCCTTTTCCCTCTTTGATGAGCGCCGGACTTCCTTTCTCCGGATTCAAGGTGAATATACCTGCTTCTCCTTCCGCCGCGCTCGTGTAATATAGCATACCGCTTTTCTTGGCGAATTGGAAATCCGTTACGGTCGGGAACTGGAAGGTCTTGCTTCCATCCAGCGAACGGACGTACAACGTGGAGTCCTTCCGGCCTCTTTGATAAGCGATCCAATCCGCCTCGTCCGCTAATTTGAAGGTTTTGAGGGAGTCTATCGTCTCCTTTTTACCGGCGACGGAATAGATTACCAAGGTGTTCATCGGCATCTTGTCCTCTTTCGTCTTCAATACTTTCAGGGAATCTACCGTGGACTTTCCGGGTGTTTGCGTGACAACCAGATAACCCGAGGAAGCGGAGAACGCGAACTTATCGGCCGGAGAAAAAGTGGCGGTCTCTTGCCCTTGGGCCGCATACAAATAAACGGTAGCGTCACCTTCCCAAGGTTCCATCTTGCAAGCTACCCATTTTCCGTTGTCCGAGATCTCCCGGTCCGTGATTCGTTGCCAAGTGATCAGGTCATCAACTGTTAGGCTTTTAGAGGCGTTTTGCGCGAAGGCTGGGGAAAGACTTCCCAGACATGCTACAAAAGCCAAGTACTTTAAGTGTCTCATCATGGTTATGTATTGATTTTAAAACAAAGATAATGGCTTTATCAGAATCTTTATTGCTTTTGACTGGATTTTGCTTCTGGAAAAACACGTACGTGTTTCCGAGAAAACATGTACGTGTTTTTTGTAAAAGTCGTACGTGTTTTCTGGACAAGGTAATGTCGTTTTTAATGTGTTGATTATCAGTGTCCTCCCAAGCCGTAAGTTATCCACTAGGTATAGCCGTTAGTTATTCACTCGACAAGCCGTTAGTTATTCACTTGGGAGACCCAAAACAGGGCAGTTTATATTGAATATGTTATTTATTGTAGGAAGATTTTTAGTAAGCCTTTATTCAATGTACGCACGTACATTATATTATATACATGAAAATGAACGGTGAAAACGATCGTTTAAACTAGTCGTTTCGGTATAGACGAAGGATGATTAAGGATTTGATAGATATTCAATTAACACTATTATTAATATTTAAATTTTCGATTTATGAACAGAAAGATTTCTACATTGTTTACGGCGGGTCTGCTGATGGCGGGTTCGTTGTGCGGTAGTGCTTGGGCGCAAAGTTCTATTCAGCAATTGGCTGGCTTTGTGAATGGACAGGGGACGTTTACCGCAACGCCTGCTACGGAATTGAAGGCTGGACACCAGTATGTATTTGTTAATGATCAGACGAATAATGAGGCTTATGGTCATGAGCTATCGGGTAGCACCATTACAGAGTCTACGATAGGATTATCTACGCCTCTTGCTGATAATGATGATGTTAAACAGTATGTTTGGACTGTTGGCATAACTGAATCTCCGAAAGGCTTCTTCTCTTACAATTTTACGAATGTTGAGACAGGAAAGCTTTTAAGGGTTAATGTCGGCTTTACGGCTATAGAGAAAAACACGAAAGTAGAGGATAAGAATACGAATAAGGATTTCGTATTTGATGGATCTTCTGTTTCTGCTCTTACGGGAGGTGCATATTCTGGCACGAATAACAATTTGTATATTTATTCATCTTCTACTCCTCTCAACGGCTTGAATTGGGGTAGTAATGTGTCAACAGTATCTACGACGATTGCGGCTCCGATCTTTTACGAGGTTAAGTCTGAGTTGTTGACGAATTCAGAGGAATTGAACGCATTGTACAATACATCTGGTTTCTCTTTGGTAGAGAAGGAAATTGGTGACTTGAACCTGTATGTAGGAACAGGTGCGGCTTGGAAGACACAAGGTGACGAGATTTCTATCCATAACGCTTGTTTCCGTGTTCAAAAGAGTTACGTGGAATCTTATCCGTATGAGTTGAATCTGGATCGTTTCCGTTTCAGAATACAAGGTAGCAAGGCCGATCATAAGGATGCTCAAATCAAGTTGGAGATTTTGCAGCATAATGATAATTTCTACTTGACTACGATCTCTAACACTTCAGACAAGACGGATAAGTTCATCTTTAAGTTGGGCGTTGCCGGTACGAAGAAAGGTATCGAGTTGTTGAACAAGGAGGCTAAGGCAGCTGTTTATACGATCCGTGTATTGAGCGGTAAGCAAGGGGATGTGAAGAGCGTATATGGAAAATATTTGACTTCTGCGGTTGATAATGGTAGTTTTGAGCTTGTCGCAAAAGCGAAGGTGTTGTCACAGACAGAGACTCCGGCTTATCAATGGATGATTACAAGCGTGGATGATACTTATAAGATCACTTTCACGAATCGTGAGACAGGTGATCATTTCCTTACGACATTGTTCCCTAAAACAGATTTGGGTGAGAATGTATATGAGACAGCTGTTCCTTCAACTCGGGATATCACTCCTATCTATGTTGATGAGAATACCTACCGTGAGACTGCTTCGACTCAGACCGTAGAGTTTAAGCGTCTGTTAGTGGAGTTGACGAAAGTAGAAGAAGTTGATCCATACGCAGGTTTCTTGAACGTAGATGACCAGACTTTGGTAACAATGGCTTTCGCTCGCGACAACAACGTGACTTCCAATAAATGGTATACCGCTGTTACAAAAGACAATAATAGTAATGTCTACAAATTGAATGCTGATGGTAAGTTCGCCAACAGCGTATCCGATGCCGCTCAATGGCAATTGATCAAAGACGAGGCTCCGAAGACGATCATCGAGAGTAGCTTCGTTTACAATAGAGGTAACCACGTGACCGTACAGGCTAAGGGCGATAAAGGCTATGCTTATGCTTATCAATTGCGCTATATCAATGATGGTATAGAGACTAATGCCTATTTCCCGCAAGGTACAGGTACTAGTACCCATGTTAACGGTGCAGACGTTATGGCTGCGGCAGATGCGGCTAAGTTCGTTATTAAACAAGCTGCTGATGGCTCTGTTTATTTGATTCCTGTATCAAGTACGAATGCGAATGTTACAACTGTATTTGGCAAGACTACGAAATCAGTAGTAGCTGTTAAGTATAACAATGACGAGTATGTGTATACAACTCCATCCGTAGTTTATGCATTGCCGGGTAATAATCAAGACATGACATTAAAGACTTACTTGATCGAGGAAGCTCCGGAAATCAGCTATCCCGCTAAGAATGGCCATATCTCATTGGTAAGCGAGTTAGGCAACTATATCTCCTTGAACGAGAACCAAGAGGGTATCGTAGTGAATAATGAGCAATACTCATTCTATTTGCGCGTAACCGATACGAAAGCGATCGTTCCTTCTTTCTATATCTCTAAGGGTACGGAAGATCCTAATAGAAGCTTGTTCTTGTTCAATCCGAAGGATTCTGTGGACTATTATGTAGCGGACGGCATGTACGACAAGAAATATGAATGGGCTGAAAAAGCTACTAAGGCTATCTTCAAGTCTGCTTCTATCGAGGCAAACAACGATACGATCTCTACGGTAGTAAAGGGTAAGGAAGTGAAAGTTGCTAAAAATGCTGACGACGAAGGCGTATTAGGCGGCTTGGATAACTTCAAGGTTCAGATTATCCAATGCGCTGACGATGAGGGTATGTATGTGATCCGTTCCGTTAAGGAGAAAGGTCGTTACTTATATGGCCTCAACGACAAATTGGCTTGGGGTACTGATAAGAATAGCGCCATGAAGTTCACGATCACTGCTGGTGATCCTACTTCCAACGAGTCTGTAGCTGATGGCGCTGCCGGTGTTAAGGTAATAGGTGGCAATGGTATCGTAGAGATCCAAGGCGCAGCCGGTAAGAAGGTGGTTATCTCTAATATCTTAGGTAAGGTAGTAGCCGAGACTATTCTTGCTTCCGACAACGCTACGATCGCTGTTCCTGCTGGAATCATCGCAGTAGCCGTAGAAGGCGAGAACGCTGTTAAGACAATAGTTAAATAAAAATATAATGACGATATTAAGTTCCCGTGAGGGCCTCGGCCCAAGTATCCCGTGAGGGCGAACAAGCGGGAATGGATTAATATTAATACTAAAGTAATAAATTAAAGTTCATCCCTTAGTACTTCCGTGAGGAAGGAAAGCGGGAAAAGAATTAGCCCCGGTCGTTTATTCGATCGGGGCTTACTTTTGGGGAATCCACAGAAGAGAAAAAGACGGACTAATAAAAGACCGGCAACAAAGGTCACTAAAGTTTGCCGGGAGATTACACGAACAAGATTTCCGTATCCGGCAAGACAGCAGAGATATTTTCAATCGGATTGATGGAAATTTTAGCCGCATGTAACCATGCCAACTTTTGCTTTAATTTTTGCATCCAGACACTCATACGGGCTTTGTGTTCTTTTTCACCAGCAATGTCTAGTTCTATACAGGCAATAATGACTATCTTTTTCTGATTATCAAGTAGCAACTGATTAATCCGGGTAAAAAAATCCTCATCATTGGTCGAAAAACGAGCAGAATTAGTTACCGTGGCGATTGTGTCCCTAACTTTGACAGCAATCCTGCGCATTAATTCCTCGCCTTTTGCCTGAAGCACTTCCTGAGTCTCTGCATCGTGTGTATGCCCTCTGTAATTCTTTACTTCTACCAAAAACAACTGTCTGTTGTCATGAATACCTAAAAAGTCCACCGCTTTGGTAGGCTGCAAGGCATTGCTTACTTTTTTGTGCGCCAAATGTTCGTCGTACTTGACAACGTTCCATTTGGGAGATTGAAACTTGAAGTTTATGCCGCTTTCCTGAAAATTACTCATATTTGCTGATGAATTGTTGTTCCAAGTCGTAAAAGGCTGCATATTCCTCCAGAATCGGATTGCTCTGTATGCCTGCCAAGGTTTCGCTTTCCTCTACAATGATTCCCTTGCCTTCTTTTTTCAGCCCAAAGAATTTGACAGATACACCGGTGTGTTCTTTATACTCGGAATAAAGAGAAAGCGTATGTGTAAGCAAATAATCGTGTGTAGCGATGAAAATCTGCAAACCACATTCCTGAAGCACAAGGATGAACTTCGACACCACTTTGATAAGAGCCGGGTTCAAATTGGCTTCCGGCTCATCCCAGAACAGAATGGTGTTCGCATTAATTTCCCCATTCAGTATGAGGTATAAGATAGAGGCCAACTTGCGAAGACCTTCTGCCACCAAATGCGCTTCCATATTACCACTTTCCGTCTGTATATAGAAACGTCCGTTCATCTGCAGCACCTTGAACTGCAATTCCCGTTCCAACAACTCAACAGCCGGTCTCAACGGATTATCTTCAGACTCACGCAATACGGGGAGAGCCAATGCGTGTGCTAGATTGATGTAGGTCTGGTCGAATGAAATCTCACGCTTACTGCTCAAACCGATAAAACCCTCGAACAAAGAGAACATTTCACGAGGAGGGATGTAGATGAAATGACGGTCGTTCCACTTCTCGTCCGTTTCCAATTTCACAGTCGTCTTGGCTGCAGAGGAAAAGTTATATTGCAATACCTTGCTATCTATCGTAACCGCAATGTTCGCCCGACCGGAAGGTAGTCCTTTGCTGACCAAATTGCCGATGATGTCCGGCTTGAAATAATAGATCATATCTTCCGCCAAGATATACTCAAACTGCTCTTTGGAAGCAGAGTTCTTGCCGAGGAAGTCGTGACGTGCCTGCAAGGTGGCAGCCAAGCATTTAAGCACGTGTGTCTTGCCGGTACCATTCTTGCCGATGAGGACATTTACTCCTTCGGTGAAATCGAAACGATTGTTTGCAAAGCCCGTGAAATTAGTCAGTAATATGCTGTTAATCATTGAATATACCTCATTTTTAACTAAGTGTTCACAAAAGTAACTTAAAATTGGAAAGTAACAAAGTTGGATTCAAAAAAGTTACAGTTACCCAATGATGTATTCTATCCTCGGTAAACAAGATATAAGGACCACTACGTTTATCTCGTTGGCAAAGTAAGTTAACTTACTTGGGCATTTTAATTAGCTTACTTTGCCAACGAAGCTAGCTTACTTTGAAAGTAGGGTAATTCGGTATTAATGATTCGTCCCCTCGAATAAATCCTTTGAATTGTTGGATAAGCCATTCTTTAGCTTGAACTGGTTGAACGTATAGCTAAGGGTCAAGCCTATCAACGGGTAATCGGGCCGGATTCGTGTTTTGGAAATCAAGTTCGAGGAAGTGATCGTATTGACATAACGGGCCGTATTGAAGACATCCCGGAAAGAGAGGGTGGCCGTCAACTTCCGTTTGAAGAATTGTTGCCGTATCGCTAGGTTGACAAACCAGAACGACTGGGTTCTTCCTTGGGTGGTTACGGAAGGGCCTACGAAATTGCCGTCAAGCTGTATCCTTGTGTATTTCCCGGTCGTGAAAGCGTTGTTCCATGCGATCTCGTAATTGGTACTGGTCTCATTCTTCCCGTCCGTCTTATACTCGTTCTCTACCCGGTAGTGATAAAGGCTACCGTTTATTTGCGTATTCCACCAACTGGTGGCCTGCAAACTGCCCGATAGTTCTATTCCGGTGGAATAATCATGTCCCACGTTCGCCATGGAATCCAAGGTAACCCCGGCTTGGTAAGGAACCCGTAATCGTTCGATCTTGTCTTTGCGGGTTCGGTGGAATAGGGAGGCAGACAAGGCATTGTCGCCGGAAGTCAAGGAATAATTCAACTCGAAAGAATGAATGTACTCTGGGCGTATATCCGGGTTACCGATCTCGGCTGTATAGTAATCCTTGTAAGTGATGTATGGCTCCATGAAATAAAGCTCTGGTCGGGTCGTACGACGGCTGTAAGCGAATAGAAGCTTCTGATTTTGTGTGAGGTTATAACCGATATGGGCGGATGGGAACAACTCAAAACGCCTTTGTAGGCGGTTCGCCCAATCTTTGGAGCTACGTAATACTTGATGCGTATGTTCTCCCCGTAATCCTACTTGAAAATCAAAAGACCGGTAGCTATCCCCAACGATCGCATAAAGGGAGTTGATCCCTTGTTGGAAATAGAACGTGTTGTAAATATCGTCACGCCAGAAGAACTCTTTGGTATCCGGGTTCCAAAACTGCATACTATAATCGCCGTCTTCCGAGTATGAGAAATATTGATAACCCGCCTTGATTTGTCCGGTTTTGCTGTATGGAAATACATAATCGGCTTTCGCACGGACGGTCCAACGATGTTCGGCCTCCCACGCACGATGACCTTGCTGGCGTACGTTGTTTTTGTCGAACAGATCGCTTTGGAAATATTCCAGAGCGTCGCCTCCATATTTCAAGAAGAAGCTACCGCTAAGGTTATGCCCCTTATCATTGAACTTATGATCCACGGCCAGATTCCCTAGTCCGAAAGTCTCATGGATATCAAAGTCGTCAAGGCTCTTGAACTCTCCGTTCTCGAATTGCTCGCCATTAGCGGAACGTTCTTCCGTATATTCCAGATCTCCTTTTCGCTTGAGTCCGGCATATCCGCCTTCCGCGTTAATAGAAAAAGTCGTTTGTTTTTGCGTATAGCTCCAACCTCCGTTGAGAATATATGCGTAGCCGTTACTTTCACGGGGGCCATTGGAATAAGAAGTCGTTGTCGTATCGTTTACCAACGTCGTTTTCTCTTGGGTAAAATGACTTTTACGAAGTCGGTTTCCCACATAACCGCCTATACGCCATTGAGACGCCTTGTTTTGTCCGGTCAACAAGAAATCCAAGGTCCGGCTCCATACCGTATTCCCGCTTAGGTTGATTACTCCGCTCAGCCCTTCCCCGAAGTTCTTCTTGGTAATGACATTGATGATCCCGACATCACCCCCAGTATCATGTTGGGCGGACGGGGTGGTGATGATCTCTATATTCTGGATTTGTCCGGACGGGATCTGTTCCAAGGCTTGGGTCCCGGTAAATATACTGGGCTTTCCATCTACGTAGACCGTGAATCCGCTACTTCCCCGGAAGGTAACCTCTCCCTCGGCGTTCACCCGGATGGAAGGCGTGTTCTCTAGGATATCGACAGCGGTTCCTCCCGAGGAAAGCAGGTTGGAAGAAGCCTCGATGATCTTTTTATCCAGTTTATAGATGACTTGTTTCTTGTTGGCTACGACCTCCACTTCCTGTAAGCCTACCTCAAGCATTTGCATCGGGATAATACCCAGATCTTTGATTTGCTCTGTAAGGATAAACTCCTCTCCCATATAAACATCATATCCCAGAAAATGGATACGGATCGAATACGTTCCCGGTTTTACGGGCTGGATTAGAAAAGAACCGTTCGCTTCAGTCATAGCTTCTTCGACGATATGATCTCCATCATATAATACAACGTGAGCGTAGTCTAATGCCTTACGGGTGGTTTGATCGATTACGATTCCTTTAATACCCGGATTCGCATGGATAGATAGTAGTGCGCTAAGGAATACTAGCGATAGAAAAAGTTTTCTCATATTTTACATTCGTTTTAGAATTGATACCGCAAAGCTAGGGAAATAGGGAGGGAGCGGGCCGGACATATGTTTCATAATACCGTACAAATCGTTCAATCTTTCTGTTTTCTGTGATTTTCACCCACTTAATCTTTATATTTGGGGCATTAATCGGATGAATGGATGAGAATATACCTTTTACTGCTGTTTGTACTTATGGTAACGAGAACGCAAGCTACCAACGTTATTTTTGACCGGATAACAATGGATAGCGGGCTTTCTTCTTCCTCGGTGACCTCTATTTTGAAGGATCGTACCGGGTATGTCTGGGTCGGGACGACTGAAGGCTTGAACCGCTACGATGGATATACGTTTAAAGTATTCTTGCCCGTACCGGATTGTCCGGAAAGTATACAAAGCAGTTCTATCGATAAATTATTCGAGGATTCAGATGGAGGTATCTGGATCTTTTTTTCCTCGGGTGGGATTAGCCGTTATGACAGAGGTTCGGATACATTTTTGAATTTCACGAAAGAATGGCTTCGACAACAGTTACGTGTGTATGGTAGTCCTACTTGTTTCTCGGCCTCCGTTCCGGGACATATCTTTATAGGTACGGAGAACGGGATGTTGGAGTATGATGCTAAAGAGAAGAAATTGGTACGCCTTTCGCCGGCGGGTTCGGTAGTCTCGTCGTCTCCTGTGAATTGTTTGTATTCGGCGCCGGATCATTCGTTTTGGGTAGGGACTTTAGCTGGTTTTAGTTTGTATGACAAAGAAACAAACCACTTTCAAGATTATACGATACGGACAAATGACCGGGAGGATATCAATGCCGGCAATTTGAATGGCGTTAACGCGATCTATATCGACCGGTTTGATTATATGTGGTTAGGTACGGGACGTGAAGGGGCTTTTCGTTCGCTTGATATGGGAGAGCGAGAGATCTTCCAATCTGTCGGTCGTGAGGATACTCGGGTATATCAATTCTTGGAGACCGGTGATGGTGATTTCTGGATCGGACATAATAAGGGGGTAAGCTTGATTAGCCGGATGAACCGGCTTGCCTTGCGATGTGAGCATTTCTTTGACCGGCCGGAGGATCTGGAACCTACGGGAGAATGCCAAGTGCGATCCATCTTCGAGAGTAAGGACGGAACGGTCTGGTTTGATGATAGCCGTTTCAATCAAGGTCTTTTTTATTATTCTCCGAAGGAGAGGAAAATGGGACAGTTGAGGAACGTGCCGGAAGACGCACATTCTATCAGCAGTAACCAGATTACCTGTTTGTTTCTGGATGACTCGGATCATCTGTGGGCGGGGCATTCCACGTATGGGGTGAGCCATGCGGATTTAACACCTTCCTTGTTTCGATATACCTTGGGATACACGGAAAAAGAGAATCTGTCTTCTCTTCATATCCTAGCCGTTTATGAGGATTCGGACCTGAATCTTTGGGTTGCGACCTCTAGGGGATTAGATCGGATTAACCATAAGACTTCCCGGGTAGATATGCGTTTTACCTTCTCACCCCGAAAAAGTCCGTCCTCTTTATCCGGAAAGATTATAGGTTCTATCCGTGAGGATTCGGAGCGGAACCTATGGATCAGTTATCAAGACGCCAACCCGGACCGGTTGAATCTGGATGATTTCCGAATCCGCCCTTTTATACCGGATTACCAAGTCTCTTATGATTATCCGATCAACTCGTTGTCGGAGTTATGTAACTTATGCGTGAGCGAAGAATCTTGGTTTTGGGGAGGAGCGGATGAGGGGCGGCTTCGGGTGTGGGATACGAAGACGAGAGCACTTATCACGTATCGATATATACCGGGTGAGATGAATCCCCTTGCGTCGAATCATATTCATTGTCTGTTTGTGGACTCTTCCGGTTATTTGTGGATCGGTACGAATGCGGGGTTGGATCAATACGACAAGCGAACCGGGCGATTTGATCATTTCACGGTACAGGATGGCTTATCGGGAAATATCGTACGAGGAATCCGTGAAGGTGAGCCGGGCATCCTGTTTGTCAGCACGAATAAAGGGCTGAGTCGCTTGGATATACAAAACCGGCATATCGTTAATTATACGACGGCAAACGGTTTATTATCGAATGAGTTTATGGGTGGCGCTTGCTGTAAGCGCAAATCGGGTGAACTTGTATTTGGCAGTAATGAGGGGATCGTTTCTTTTGATCCCGTTCAGTTAACGGACGGTTTGAGAAAAATACCTGAGTCTTTGCGAATCACGAACCTCACGATCGGAGACTCACGTGAGAAGCAAGGTTTACAGGTGGGTTTTATCGCGTTCGATTATTCTCATCCCCGTAGTATCCGATACCGGTATCGTCTGGATGGATATGATACGGATTGGCGGGAGGTGGACGCCAGCGATCGTACGGCTATATATAACCGCCTACCACCGGGAAACTATGTGTTTCGGGTGGAAACTTCCGGCAATGGTTCCTATTGGAGCGCTCCCATTACCGAACCTGTCAGGATCTTTCCTCCTTGGTGGCGGACGTGGTGGTTTATTTTGCTGGTATTCGTGGTTGTATGCGTACTGTTGTATATCGCCTATAAGAGCCGGGTGCGCTGGTATCAGCTTCGCCAAGCCGAGTTGGAGCGTAAGATACAAGAACGTACACGGCTGTTGAAACAGGCCAAGCAAGAACTGGAGGAAAAAGATGATTTTTCATTGGCTATTTTTGTTGAAGATGAATTTGCTAGAATGTGGGTTGAAACAATAATTTCAGATGATACAAGTATAATAGAAAATTCTATAGAAATCCATGCTATGGCAGGAGATGGAACGGCAGTTGCTATTAATAAATACCACAACAATGACCCTTCTGTTAAATTCAAATCAATAAGTATTATTGATGGAGATTCAAGACAAGAAGACTCTTCCGAAAATAAAGTGTATCGATTGCCAGGAGAATGTCCCGAAAAATATATATATGACAAAGTATTAGAACTTATCAATAATCCCAATGAAACAAAAATTGGAGAATTAAGCCTGCTATTGCAAAAGAGATATGAAGACAGTGATTTTGTTGAGAAGAAAATAAAAGAAGTTGGACTGACATGTCGTGATTATCATTTACTATTCTTACAGATAGGGAAAAGTATTGGCTTTATATCAGAAACAGTAGTAAAAGGCGCATTTCTTCATCTTTGGTCAAGATATTGCATAGGCGAATCAAAAAGAATTCTATCTGTTATTAAAGAAAATATTCCATCTTAAAATTATACATAAATGAAAAAGATTCTATTATTAATGATTGCTGTGCTAGCGATGGTTGGATGTAACAATACCAAAAATAATGCAAAAGCATCCACAAATCCCATAGTAGAAAAATATACCGATGAGCAAGCCATTAAAGCATTTAAAGACTTGAAATGGGGGATGAATATTGACGAGATGATTAATTTAGGATATATATCAACAAAAGACACTTCTCAATGGGTTATTCCATTAAAATATAATCAAATAGGAAATGTAGAATTTGAAGATGTATCAATCATGACACATGATAACAAACTCTTTGCCGTAGTCTTTCATGAGTACATGAAAGGGTTTAATAACTCAATTCATAAATTACGCGAAGTCAAGAACTTGTTTAATAATCAATACGGTAACCCTGAGTTTGAGAAGACAGTTAGTGAAGACAGCCTAAAATTAGATATCAAAGAGGTACTATATTTATGGAATATAAAACATAAAAGAATCAAGGGTACTATAGAAAAAAGTTCTAATAATATGTTTTTTGTAGATGTAGTAATAGAAGATACAATTACGAGACATCTCCATGACTCAATAGCGATTGCATATCAATCAAGAGATTTATAAAATATATTATTAACATTTCAATCCTACTATCAAACCAACTATTGTATAGTAGATTGTGTTTTGAAACATTTAGAAGAGTAAGCGTAAACAATTAAGAGTCAGCGAGAAGATATAACGAACGATGGA
>OKSB01003075.1_pt1 | contig 13692 bp, 10 predicted proteins | sample 1601171 | NCBI WGS metagenome assembly OKSB01 (sample SAMEA3541496, study PRJEB24748) | human gut metagenome | biome: human gut; feature: human-associated habitat; material: faeces | place: China | collected 2012 | reverse complement strand
GGAACGGTTCACCGTCAAGCAGCTGGAACGCACGAAAAAGTCTTTGGAGGCGCGGCTGGAAAAGCTGCAAGCCGAGGACCGCAAGGACGATGTGGTGACGTTTGAACAGCTGGGCGTGGACCGGCTCTTTGTGGACGAGGCGCACAATTATAAAAACCTGTTCCTCTATACAAAAATGCGGAATGTGGCGGGCCTTTCCACTACGGACGCGCAGAAATCCAGCGATATGTTTGCCAAGTGCCGGTACATGGATGAAATCACAGGCGGGCGCGGTGTAGTTTTTGCCACCGGCACGCCGGTTTCCAACAGCATGACCGAGCTTTACACCATGCAGCGGTATCTCCAATATGACCGGCTGCAAGAGCTGGGCATGGCGCACTTTGACTGCTGGGCCAGCCGCTTCGGGGAGACAGTGACCGCTTTGGAGCTTGCCCCGGAAGGGACCGGCTACCGGGCGCGGACGCGCTTCTCCAAGTTCTTCAACCTGCCGGAGCTGATGAACCTGTTCAAAGAGGTGGCAGACATCAAGACCGCCGACCAACTCCATCTTCCCACCCCGGAGGTAGAATATCACAACATCGTGGCCCAGCCCACCGAACAGCAGCAGGAAATGGTGAAGGCGCTCTCGGAACGCGCTTCCCTGGTACACAGCGGCACGGTGGACCCGTCCCAGGACAATATGCTCAAGATCACCAGCGACGGGCGCAAGCTGGGGCTGGACCAACGGATCATCAACCAGCTGCTGCCGGATGAGCCGGGCACCAAGGTCAATCAATGCGTGGACAATATCATGCAGATTTGGCGGGACGGCGAGGCCGACAAGCTGACCCAGCTGGTGTTCTGCGACATCTCCACGCCCCAGGCCCGGCCTGCCAAAAAGGTAGCGAAGGCGCTGGACAACCCGACCCTCCACGCTTTGGAGGACGCGGTGCCGCTGGACGAGCCGGAACCGGCCTTTACGGTCTACGAGGACATCCGGCAGAAGCTCATCGCTAAAGGTGTGCCCGCCGAGCAGATTGCCTTTATCCATGAGGCCAACACCGAGGTGCGCAAAAAGGAGCTGTTCTCCAAGGTCCGCACCGGCCAGGTGCGCGTCCTGCTGGGCAGCACGGCCAAGATGGGTGCAGGCACCAACGTGCAGGATCGCCTGGTGGCGCTGCATGACCTGGACTGCCCGTGGCGGCCCGGCGACCTGGCCCAGCGAAAGGGCCGCATTGAGCGCCAAGGCAACCAGAACGAGACTGTCCATGTGTACCGCTATGTCACTGAGGGGACGTTTGACGCCTACCTCTGGCAGACGGTGGAAAACAAACAGAAATTCATCAGCCAGATTATGACCTCCAAATCGCCGGTGCGAAGCTGCGACGATGTGGACGAAACCGCGCTGTCCTTTGCCGAGATCAAGGCGCTGTGCGCCGGGGACCCGCGCATCAAGGAACGCATGGACCTGGATGTGGACGTGGCGCGGTTAAAGCTGATGAAGGCCGACCACCAGAGCAAGCAGTACCGCCTGGAGGACCAGCTGCTCAAAACCTTCCCGGAGGAGATCGAGAAAAACAAGGGCTTTATCGCCGGGCTGGAAGCGGATATGGCGACCCTGGCCGCTCATCCTCACCCGGAGGACGGCTTTGCCGGGATGGAAGTCCGTGGCGACACCCTCACCGACAAGGAGAACGCCGGTGCGGCGCTGCTGGACGCCTGCAAGGAGGTCAAAGGGGCCGACCCGGTGCCGGTGGGCAGTTACCGGGGCTTCACTATGTCGGTGTCGTTTGACGCTTTCCGGCAGGAGTATATGCTCCTGCTGAAAGGCCAGATGACCCACCGGGCGACGCTGGGCACAGACCCTCGTGGAAATCTAACCCGTATCGACAATGCGCTCAGTCAGATGCCCCAGCGGCTGGAAGCGGTGAAGAACCAGCTGGACAATCTCTACCAGCAGCAGGCCGCCGCCAAGGCAGAGGTGGGCAAGCCCTTCCCACAGGAGCAGGAGCTGCGGGACAAATCCGCCCGGCTGGCCGAGCTGGATGTACTGCTGAACATGGACGGCCGGGGCCGCCCTGCGCCGGAGGCGGTGCTTGCCAAGAGCAGCCGCCCCTCGGTGCTGGAGGGTCTGAAACGCCCGGTGCCGCCGCGCTGCCCCGAAAAGAAACCCAAACACCACGAACAGGAGGTGCGATAACATGAATACCGACAAAAACACGGCCCTCTATGAGAAGATGGCCGCCGAACAGGACAAGTTCCGGGACTGGCTGAAAAGCCAGCCCCCGGAGGAAATTCTAAAGCATACCTATGAGTACACGGTCCGGGAGGACATCCTGATGGCGATGGAGGAGCTGGATCTGCCCCAAAGCCGGGCCGCCGCGCTGCTGGCGTCGCCGTCCCCACTGGCCGATGTCTACAAGGAGTTTTCTGACCGGGAGACTTCCTACATGGATGTGGTGCGGGACAGCATCGAGCAGCGGGCCGAAGCGGCGCTAGGCGCTCAGCGGGAACTGCCGCTCTACCGGCACGACGCCGCCTATGCCCGTGAGCAGGGCGACCTGGATTTGTACCGGGCGTCCCGGCGCGCCAACATCGCCTGCAAGGAGGCCATCGAGGCGTCCATTTCGGAACATTACCGGGACAACCGGCTGGACAAGGACGCGGTGCCCCAGGTGATCGAGCAGTTCGGCTACACCCGCACCCTCTATGTGCTGGCAAACACTGTGCAGCAGAAAGATTGGGATGGACGGTTCAGCCCGGCCAACAAAGCGTGGGCCAAGACCGTGGACATCCCGCCCACCCCGGACGGCTTCGGCAGCGACCGCAACCTGGACTTCGTGGTGGACAGTCACCCCGGCCTGGTCAATCTGTTCTTGAGCCAGGCGCGGCAGGATTATTTGCGGCTCCAGCCGCTGACGCCGGAGGAGATTCACGCCGAGGCCGCCCGGCTGTTGCAGGAGCTTCGTGCGCCGGATACGCCCAACAGCCCCCACGGCACCCATTACATGGCCCGCGTTTCGCCGGACTTTCTGGCCCGCGCAGGCACCCAGGCCCACGACCAGCTGATGGCGCTGCTGCCGTTCCGTAGCCTGGCGATCACCGGCATGAAGGACCTGCCCGGCACCTATGTCACCATTCTGGCCAGCGAGGACCGTTCCAAAGAGCTGCGCCAGCGCCGTCCTTCGGTTCGCCGCCAGCTGAAGCAGGAGCCGCGTTCCGCTGAAAAGAAAGCGCCCGTTCGTAAGAAAAAGGAGCCGGAGCGGTGAGCGCCCCCAAGCGCAAACGGGAGGTGCAGCTGAACTTCCGGGTCTCGCCGGAGGAACTGGCGCTGATCGAGCAGAAGATGGCCCAACTTGGCACATCCAACCGGGAAGCCTATCTGCGCAAGATGGCCCTGGACGGCTATGTGGTGCGCCTGGAACTGCCGGAGCTGAAGGAGCTGGTCTCCCTGATGCGCTATTCCAGCAACAACCTGAACCAGCTGACCCGCCGCGTGCATGAAACCGGGCGCATTTATGACGCCGACCTGGAAGATATATCCCAGCGGCAGGATCAGCTCTGGGCGGGGGTTAGGGAGATACTGGCCCAGCTGGCAAAGCTCTTGTAACAGGGGTCTATGCCCATCTGCGGAGGGAGGAACGGCGTTCTTTTCGCCGCGCCTCCCTCCGCTTTTTTTGTCTGCATCCTTGTCTTTTGACAGGGCTTGCCGGATAATAAAGACAGATAGCAAAATGTTCTCACATCTCACAAAGGAGTTGAGATATCGATGTTGACCTTTGAAAAGGTTTTAGAGATTTTTGAGGACTATCTGGCGCAGGAGATGGAGCTGGAAGTCTACAAGAGCCGGTACGGATATGTCTGCGTGTCCTTCAACGGCTCCCCCCCGGACCCGCCCTATTGCGAGGGTGATGTGTGCCGGACCCCGAAGGAACTGTTTGACCATTTGCTGGTTGAGTACGAATCCTTTGCTTCCATTCAGTTGACAAAGGGACGCCGGGAAGAAAATGAGGCCGACAAGGAACAGGTCCGCCGTCTGTGCAAGAAGTATTTGGATCGTCGAGAGGAGGCCGCGAAATGACCGCATTGAAGCTGATTTTGAAGATTGTGATTGCGCCGGTGATTCTGCTGCTCACCCTGGCTATCAGGATTTGCGTGGGGCTGGTCTATGTATCCGGCTTAGTGCTGGGGTTTCTCAGTATGGTGATCGCCCTGCTGGGCGTGGCCGTCCTAGTGACATACTCCCCGCAGAACGGCGTTATTCTGCTGGTAATCGCGTTTCTCATAAGCCCCTTTGGGCTGCCGAAGTTGGCCTTTTGGCTGCTGGGCAAGGTGCAGGGTTTGAAGTTTGCGGTTAAAAATGTAATATACAGATAGAGTTATCTGAAAATCCCTTTAGCAACACTATAAAATTGCTTGCTAGAGGGATTTTTACCTCGGGCAGCATTTTCAAAACAGCAACTCAAAATAGGAAAACAGCGCACAAAAAAATTGAAGGATAATGAAACATGAGTTATACTATATATTACTGGAAATATGGACCAATAAATAGGATTGATGCCTCCTAAATAATAAGGCGTGCTTTATTATATGGAACGAGTTACAAATAAGGGGGATATTATGTATCTAAAATATATTCAGATCGTTAATTTCAAAAATCTCAAAACAGCGCGTTTTGAATTTTCCAAAGGAGCCAATACCATAATCGGAGAAAATGATTCAGGCAAATCAAATGCGTTGACTGCTATTCGAATTCTTCTTGATGATAATTACTACTATAATACGAAACGTCTCAAAGAAACAGATTTTTCGTACGTTCTTGGAGATTGGAGAGGACATTGGATTATAATATCTGCTTTTTTTGACGAAATTTCAAGTGAAGATAAAAGTAATGAATTTTGTGCTGAACTTACTCCAGAACAGGAAAATGCTGATTTCTTAAAGTCATATATTCGTTGTAGAGATAAAGATTTTGGAACAGTTTCTCTTTTTATTCGCCCTTGTAGAGCAAAAAGAGCAGAATTGGCTGAAGCTGCTCAAAATGGTACATTTGAGGCAGTTCGTTCTCAAATAAAATTAAGTGACTACGAATTTTATTATACATCACGTTCACAGGCAGATTTTACAAACGAAAATGTATATAAATCTATCGTTGGAGATATTTGTGCCGGCCAGTATGTAAATCCTGAGGATGACGACCAATCTGTTCTTGGTAGTAAAATCGATATCATGAACGTATGGCAGCATATATCAACAGTATTTATCGATGCTCTTCGCGATGTTGAGTCAGAACTTAGAAAACCGAAAAACCCCATCCGCCAAATTATTGACACTATTGAAGGAAATATTGAAGAAACTGATATCGATGATATAAAGAGAAAAATTTCCGAACTAAACCAAAAAATATCTCATATTCCTCAGGTTTCTGATATTGGGAGTCAGGTAAACCAAAAATTACTTGAAATGATTGGTGCAATTTATTCGCCAGAAATCAAGTTAGAGTCACGGCTAAAAGAAGATTTTGCTACACTTGCTAGGTATTTGACGATTTCTCCTTCCAATCAGAAGGATATAGATTTGTTGGGATTAGGGCATCTTAATATTTTGTATATTGCTATGAAGCTGGTTGAATTCGAGGTTAATCGTAATCGCGAACTTCTCAATATTATGATTATTGAAGAGCCAGAAGCTCATATTCATACACATATTCAGAAAACCTTATTCAATAATCTCCAAGTTACACATACATATACCCAAGTTGTGATGTCCACACATTCAACTCATCTTTCTGAAGTATCAGATATAGAAAAGGTCAATGTCATGAAAAAAGTTGATGAACAGACATCGCTTGTAATGAAACCTACCAATGGATTGGATCAGTTTGGAGCAGATGTTTTAGAATATAAAGGGATATCTTTTTCGAAAATACTATCGAGATATTTAGATGCAAAGCGGAGTGTTTTATTGTTTTCAAAAGGGGTTATTTTGGTTGAAGGGGACGGTGAAGAGATACTGATCCCAGCGTTGGCCAAAAAAGTCCTTGGAGTGTCTCTTGATGAGATGGGAATTGGTCTGATTAACATTGGAAGTGTTGGATTTGAAAATGTTGCATGTATTTTTGACGAATCACGATTACAGCGAAAGTGCTCCATCGTGACAGATTTGGATGTAGTAGTTGATGGAGCAAAAAAGTCAAGCCAGGTTGCAATGGATAGAGGTGCCTCTCGAAGAAAAAAGTTGTCCCAGCTCTTTGATGCGAATCCTTATGTTAGTGCATTCTATGCCCCGCATACCCTTGAAGTCGATTTCGCAAGCGAAGATAATAACAAACGTTTTGTTTGCGCGATCATAGACCGTGTATATAAAGATGCTACTACAAAAGAGAAACATATTTTAGCAGTTGAATCAGGAACAGAAGCAGAAAGATACGACTCGGTAATGACTGTGGCAAAGAATATCAAAAAGGGCTGGTACGCAACATTGCTCGCTGAAAAGATCGATGATGCTGCCACGATCCCAATGTATATTCTCGATGCAATTGCATTTGCATCAAAAGACATTTTGTCCGAGAAATTATTATGGAAAATGGCAAGTTATTCCTTTAATGCTTACAATTTGGATGAAGACTATGACGATTTGAAAACTGCATTTAAAGAAGCAAGGAGCTCAAAAGAAATTAAAGAGACAATAGAAATGTTCTGCGATGAGTTTCCAGATGATATGGTCTCCTTATTTATAGCTAAGGCAGGTGGTCTGAATGTTTGAGGGTGTAGATGACATACTTAAGGAACTTTCCCCTGAACAACAGGCTGCATGTACAGCTCCAAATAATGTTTTGTTGACCGCTTGCCCAGGCAGTGGTAAAACTCGTACACTCACACACCGATTGGCATACCAGGTACTCCAAAAATCAGATTCAAGAAAGATAAAAATAGCAATTACGTATACTAATCGTGCCGCTGAAGAAATTATCAACCGTTTAGAAGACATGAATATTGACCTATCAAGCATTTGGGCAGGTACAATTCATCAGTTTTGTATGCGTTATATCATTCGCCCTTATGCCATGTATTCAAAAAGGCTTTGTAAGGGCTATCAAATCATTGATGATTATTGTAAGAAAAAGTATGGACATGAGATAGCGGAGCGCCTTGGCATACGCCTTAGAAATTTTGATGATCCTTTTCAACGAAAACATTAGGACTGAATACGAACGCTTATTAGAGGAAAAGAAGGAAATCGATTTTGACACAATTCTGCTTCTTTCAGAGGAATTGCTGGCGTCTTGCCCATTTATTAGTTCAAATATAGCATCAGTCATAAGTAGTATTTTGGTGGATGAATTTCAAGATACCAATGAACTTCAATACTTGATATTGTCAAACATTTATAAAGCAAATAAGTCAATAACTTTGATGTTTGTGGGTGATGCTAATCAAGCTATTTATGGCTCTTTAGGTGGAGTGGCAAAAACCAAACAAGAGCTAGAAACACTTTATGAAACAGGTTTTGATTCTATGTCACTAAAAGGCTGTTATCGTTCTACTCAGAGATTGGTGGATTTATATAGCAGATTCGAAGTTTCTAGAACTGAAGCTCACTCAGTTGCAAAGCATAAGAATGAACTTGGTGAAATACATTTTTTTGATTCCGTTTATTACACAGATTTGGCATCTGAAATTGCAGCCTTAATAAAGGAAGAACTTGAAAATGGAACAAAGGCTGAGGAAATTTGTGTTATTGCTCCCCAATGGGGTATGTTGTTCGACCTATCTAGAAAACTACGTATAATACTTCCGGACATTCCATTTGATGCACCAGATATTTCTCCAATAAAGTATGATCCTATGAATCCTTTGTTTCTGATAGCGAAATTACTATTTCTTCCACCTGGAAAAAATGTGACGTTAAGAAAGCGAATTGCTACTGAATTTATTTCAATCGTTAGAGATGACTTCAGAATCATGGTGCCTGATAATATACAAAACTATGATGTCCTTTCCGCTGTTAATTGTTGTCGCGGCACAAATACAGATGGCATAACCTGTTTAAGCTCCGCAATTGAAAAGGTTTTTGCAATTCTACACGTTAGAATAAGCAAAGAAGCAGCTTTGTCAGCATTAACAAATTCTTTTTTTGATGAAATTCGCTCAAGAGTAGATAGGTATGCGCTTTCCACAGATTTTAATTCAATCAGTAAGTATTTTGGAGAAAAAAATGGCGTAGTAATTTCTACCCTTCACGGCGTTAAAGGCGAAGAATATACTTCAGTTATTGCGGCTGGTCTGTTGAACGGATACCTACCGCATTGGGACTATATTTTGAATCCCATGAAGAAATTGTGTAGGAAAAATGAGACCTATAAGCTTCTTTATGTTCTTTGCTCTAGAGCTAAAATGAATTTGTACTTATTTAGTGAAAGTGGGCGAACCACAAGAAACGGTTCCCAATATACTTCAACCGATGAACTTTCCTTAATTGCTGATATGCTCTTAAATTAAGGCAAAATGATAAAAATATACCTACAGCGGTCTGCTTCGGCAGGCCGCTATTCTTTTTCAGAGTGGATATTCTTGTGCGGGAGTACCGCTGTTCCGGAGGAACGGATACCGCCAATCCAGCGGCAGGAAACCGCTGTTCCGGAACAGAGATACCGCACTTAATTGATTGTTACCTGCGAGTTCACTCGCTTAAGGCTGGATCTAATCCATATACCTCCCGCATAGATCGATAATTCGCAGGATCGGTTGGAACGATGTTGATCTTATATGCGTCATGCTTGATGCGGTCCAGGATTGCTTCCGACAGAGGACTGTCATCACCACCCAGCTGATCATACCAGCCATTGGAATCATACTGAGAGCAGAAGATGGTAGATGACTTCCTGCGTCTCCTGTGGAGAAGTTCCAGTATATCATGCTGTTCCGATTCCGTGGGTTTCAGCAGGAGCCATTCATCAATGATCAGCAGGATTGGGTTGGCATATTTCGCCTGAACTTTTTTGTATGTACCGTCATTACGTGCCAGCTCCAGTTCAAGAAGCAGATCCGGAAGCCGGACATATTTCGTTTTGTAGCGCTGCTTGCAGGCTTCCATCCCAAACGCACAGGCCAGATAGGTTTTCCCGCTTCCGGTAGCGCCGGTAATAAAGAGATTCCTATGCTCTGTGATATATTCACAGGTTGCAAGCCGCTCAATCAAAGACCGGTTCAGCTTGCGCCCGGAAGTATAGTTGATATCTCCAATGTATGCCTCCGGCTGGTCAAACCCGGCATTGCGGATCAGGCGTTTCAGGCTGTTGCTTTTACGGTTGCTGTATTCGATGTCCACCAGCATCCCGAAACGATCCTCAAAAGGAATCCCTTTCATCCTGGGGTCCTCCATCTGGGTGCGGAATGCATCTGACATGGAAGTCAGGCGCATTTCAATCAGTTTATCTATCGTGCTTTGTGTGGTCATGGTTCCTTACCTCCTGTAGTAATCCGCGCCTCTTGTAAGCGCGTGGCTGTTTTTTGTTGGCTCTGTATGGCTGCCTGTTGCCTTCCTTTTATCTGGCATCTCCATCTGGTCGTTTCCGGTATCAAGGATGTTCTTGATACTCTTATAACTGGGAGTAGCCGTAAAGGAGAGTGCTTTCCGACAGGCGGCTTCCAATCGATGGGAGGAATACTTGTCGGCCAGCTTCAAAAGCCCCATACAACTGCGGTAGGACTGTTGTTCTACACGCTTGGAGGTAAGGATTGCGTCTACTACCTGACAGGTACTGGAACCGATCCGCTCCGCCCATTTGCGGAAACGGTCACCGTTCCATTCCAGATACTGTTGGTGGGACTCCGGCATATGCTCTGTAACCGTACTGTATTGCCCTTTACGGCCATAAAGACGGCGATGGGACGCAATCCGGTTGTGATTGTAAAAAATCTCAACAGTTTTATCTGTAACCCGTACATCAACTTTGCGCTTTATATATTCATAAGGAACTGAGTATAGCATTCCGGCAAAGGATATGTGATAATTGAACTGAACGGTGGCTTGTTTCCATTCCGCCAGTTCATATGGGGCGGCAGGTAAAGGTGCCAGGAGTGGCTGTTCTTCGTCGCGGAAGATCTCATACCGGCTGCCCTCTTTCTTTTGGAAAGGGCGATGGCTGAAATCTTCCAGTTTCTGTCGGATTGCCCGGTTTAACTCACCGAGGGAGAAGAACTGCTCATTACGCAGGGCTGCGGTGATCCAGGTGGAAATATTCCCCACACTGCCTTCGGCATTGGGTTTGTCCTTCGGAGCCCGGACGCGGGCCGGAATGATCGCAGTGCCATAGTGTTCGGCCATCTCCTGATAGACAGCATTAATTCGCTGATCGTTCCAACCCTTATTGTGATCCACCGCAGTGCGGCAGTTGTCCGGCACGAGAATCCTGGCGACACCGCCAAAGTACTCGTACATATGCACATGCGCCGCAATCCATGATGGCTGCTTTTCATCCATGAACGCTTCTACATATGGGTACTGGCTATAGGTCATAACTCCTACAAAAATGTGGGCATCCAGGATTTCGCCGGTATCCGGATCGATGATATGCGCCGGATCTCCGGCCCAGTCAACCTCAACCTGTTCCGCAGGTTTGCGGTTGATATGCATGGTGGCACGGCGCTTCTGTTCATCCTGCTGAATGTAATAGCAAAACTGTGAGTACATAAGCGGCTCATCCCCGGAAAGGCGGCATTCCTCAAGGTATTCTGTCCAGAGGAGTTTCTTATTTACTCCATTGCGGAGAAGTTCCTTGCGGATATGCGAATAATCCGGCATACGCCTGTTTGATTGAGACTCAGGGCTGTTCTTCTTTGGGAACAGCAATTGCTCAATCACTGCATCGGTCTGTTTTGGGTCAAGCGGCCATGAGATTCCTTTTTCTCTTGCAGCTTTTAAAACCTTATTGACCGTTTTCTTAGATACACCGCAGCTAAGCGCGATGTTTGTTTGGCTGAGATTCAGACTGGCAAGTCTGATAATCTCACGGTATTTGGTCATAACAGCTGACCTCCTAAAATGTATTTACGTCAAGCGACGCATAAATACATTATAAGGAAAGAAGCTGCGGTTTCCATTAAAACGGAATTGCGGTTTCCTTCATATCGGAACGATGGTTTCCAATCTCCGGAATAGGGGTGTAAAACCGCCCGGAATACTCACCGTGCCAAAACTACACCTTGACCGTTGGTAGTCCTACACTCTGACCGCATAAAACAGACACCCTCACCGCCGGTCCGACACCAGTGCCATGGTGCACCCATTCCGCGGAGATGGTGCATGGCGGCCGAGGGCGTGGTGCACCGGGCCGCCATGCGGGGAATCACTCGGGGATACCCTTGCGCTTTCGCATGGATTCGCCCTCGATCTGGATGGTATAGGCGTTATAGATTATACGGTCACAGATGGCATCAGCCAGGGTCGGGTCGTACAGGTTCTCGTGCCACTCGCTGGTGTCATACTGGGAACAGAAGATGGTGGAGGCCACCTTGTTTCTGGCCTCTACCAGTTCCAGTACATCCCGGGCCTCTGCCTCCTTGAGGGGGTAGAGCAGCCACTCGTCCAGAATAAGCAGCTTCTCTTTCCTGAGCTTTTTCATGTAATCCCGGTAGGTTCCGTTAGCCCGGGCCACAGAGATCTCCACCAGCAGATCCGGAAGGCGGATATACCGGACGGAGTAAAAACTGCGGCTGGCGGCCATGCCAAGGGCGCAGGCCAGATAGGTCTTTCCGGCTCCAGTCGCTCCCAGAATGATGATATTGTGCGCTTCCTGGATGTAAGCACAGGAGGCCAGGCGCAGGATCTGCTCCCGGTCCAACCTTCGTTCCGGGTGGTACTCAATATTTTCGACACAGGCGGCAGGGTCCGCGTAGCCAGCGTTGCGGATAAGCCGGGTCAGGCGGTTGCTTTTCCGGGCGCTCCACTCCGCATCTACCAGCATGGCAAAGCGGTCCTCGAAGGACACCGACTGGAACTGCGCGTCCGCCAATTGGGCGGAGAAGGCTTCCGCCATGACACCCAGGCGTATTTCATGCAGCTTCCGTACCGTTTCATTGCTCAGCATGGTCATTCCCCCCTCTTGTAGTAGCCGGCGCCTCTGGTGAACTTATGAGCCTTTGGCTCATCCGGCTTGGCCGGAGTGTCCTCAGCCAGCAGCTTGTCCTGCCCGGATTTCAGGATGGACTGGACGCTCTTCAAGCTGGGAGAGGAAGTGTAAGAGAGGGCTTTCCGGCAGGCGATCTCCAGCCGCTGGGCGGAATAGCGGTCCGCCAGTTTCAGCAGGGCCATACAGGACTTGTAGCCCTGCTGCTCAACCTTATGGGTGGAGAGGAAAAGCCGCACCACGGCAGCGGTATGCTGGCCGATCTGCTCTGCCCAGCGGAGGAAACGCTCGCCATTCCACTGCAGGTAGGCCTGGTGGTCCGGCGGCATATGTTCCTCTACCGTGCTGTACTGGTTGGGACGGCCCTGGAGACGCAGGTGAGAGGCAATCCGGGTACCGGCAAAAAAGATCTCCACGGTGGTCCGGGTAAGGCGTACGTCCACCCGCTGCTTGATGTACTCATACGGGACAGAGTAGTTCATGCGCTCCACGCTGATGTGGTAGTTATACTGGACCGTGGCAACCTTCCAGACTGCCAGCTCAAAGGGCACTGCTGGCAGCGGCTGCAGAAAGAGTTGCTCCTTGGCAAAACAAGACGCCCGGCTGCCCTCCCGTTTCTGGAAGGGCTTGTGGTTGAAGGTCTCCAGCTTCTCTCGGATGGCCTGATTCAGTTCTGCGAGGGACAGGAACTGGCGGTTACGCAGGGCTGCTAGGATCCAGGTGGAGACCACGCCCACGGAGCCCTCCACAAAGGCTTTGTCCTTGGGGCTGCGGGGCCGGGCTGGGAGGATGGCGGTGCCGTAGTGCTCTGCCATCTCCTGATAGGCCTTGTTGAGCACCGTTTCCGTCCGGGAATTCTTGACCACACCGGTCTTGAGATTGTCCGGCGTGAGGATGCGAGTGACCCCGCCGAAATACCGGTAGGCGTTGACATGACCGGTAATCCAGGCCTCCTGCTTCATGTCCAGAAAGGCCTCCGTGTAGGCGTAGCCGCTGTATGGCAGCACCGCTACAAACAGGTAGGCGTCCAGCCGCTCCCCGGTGTCTGTGTCCACCAGCGCCGCCGTCTGGCCCGCCCAGTCCACCTGCATGGTCTCGCCGGGCTTGTGCTCCAGATGCATGGTGGCTTTCGTTTTGTGGACATAGTCTGCGTAGTACTTGTTGAATTGGGTGGATTTGTAGGGCAGCTCTCCGTTCTGACGGCACTGCTCGCAGTATTCCACCCACAGCAGGCTCAGGGTAACGCCGCTCTTCTGCATCTCTCGGTGTACCCATTCGTAATCCGGCATCTTGTACTGCTGTCCCAGTGCAGTAGATGGATATAACTTTCTGGCGACTTCTTCTGCGCTGCAGTTCTTGATTTTGTTCCAGGAAAGCTCCTGTTCTGCGGCCCGCTGAAGAGCTGCAATGACTGTGCTGCGCGCACAGCCGCAGCTTTCTGCAATGCGGGTGTTGTTGATCCCCAGGCTGTGAAGCCGGAGAATCTCCTTGTAGTTGGTCATGGAATTTCCTCCTGTATCATGGATTGCATCTTGCGATGCGCCTCCATTATACAGGGGTGTCTGACCAGCGGTAGGGGTGTC
>OKSB01003074.1_pt1 | contig 13694 bp, 7 predicted proteins | sample 1601171 | NCBI WGS metagenome assembly OKSB01 (sample SAMEA3541496, study PRJEB24748) | human gut metagenome | biome: human gut; feature: human-associated habitat; material: faeces | place: China | collected 2012 | reverse complement strand
TAGCGGTAGTAACCCGAAAAGCTTTCGCGCACGAGGATGTTGCCCGAAAAGAGCAGCCACAGGAAACTCGACTTGCGGCGGCGCTCCATGCGGGCGGCGCGCTCCTGCTCGGCACGCTGCTCCTGCTCGGCCTCGCGGTCGGCACGCAGGTCGTCGTCGGCCTCGCCGCGCTGCACGCGCAGCACCTCGCGGCGGATCTTGCGGGCGAGTTCCGCCTCGCGGGCCGCGGCTTCGCGGTCGGCGTCGGTCGCGGGATCGAATTCGGTGTCTTCGTAGCGCATGGGTTACCGGTCGTTTTTAATCGCTGCACGCAGTTTGGCCGAGCGGGAGCGGGGATTGCGATCCAGCTCTTCGGGCGAAGGCGTGACGGCCTTGCGGGTAAGGAGCGTGAAAGGACTTTCGGCACGGCCGTAGAAATCCTTCTCGACTCGGCCGTCGAAGTTGCCGCTGCGCAGGAAATTCTTGACCAGCCGGTCTTCGAGCGAATGGTAGGAGATCACCACCAGCCGACCGCCCGGCCGCAGCACCCGAAGGCTCTGTTCGAGCGCCATCCGCAGCGCCTCCATTTCGCCGTTGACCTCGATGCGCAACGCCTGAAAGAGCTTGGTGAGGAACTTCGCCTCCTCCCGTCTGGGCGTACACGGCGCCACGGCCGCTACCAACGCGTCGGTCGTGGTGATCGGCGCGGCAGCACGGGCCCGCTCGATGCAGCCCGCGACCTTCCACGGCGTGGAGAGTTCGCCCCAGTCGCCCAGCACGCGCGTGAGCGCATCGCGGTCGTAGGTGTTGACCACGTCGGCCGCAGTCCTGCCGCCGCGGCGGTTCATCCGCATGTCGAGCAGCGCCGTGCCGCGGAACGAGAAGCCCCGCTCGACGGCGTCGAAATGGTGCGACGAAACACCCAGATCGGCCAAAATGCCGTCGACCTGCGCAACGCCCCGCAGGCGCAGCGCAGCGCGCAGAAAGCGGAAATTGCTCTCCACGTAATGAAAGCGCCCGTCGTCGGGACGGTTGGCGAGCGTATCGCGGTCCTGGTCGAAACCGTAGAGCCGCCCTTCGGGCCCCAGCAGCGAAAGAATGCGGCGCGAATGGCCGCCGCCGCCGAAGGTCAGATCGACGTAAGTGCCTGCCGGATCGACAGAGAGCAGTCCGACGGACTCCTCGAGCAACACCGGAGTATGGTAGCCCTGCTCCATGCGAGAAATAGGTATAAAAGCGTAATTTGGGGGTAAAGTTACCTATAATAAAAAAAATATCCCAACAAAATCGTTATATTTGCATGACGATACGGATATTCCTATGCCCCGAATTGATATCGACGAAGTGCTGCGCGAAAAGGCGTGCGGCTTCGTGCGCCGTGCGCGGGTCAACATCTGCGCCCTTCGGGAAGCTCTGCACCATGTGATAAAACATCACGCCGCCGTCTTTGTGGTGCAGCAGCTTCGTACTCAGGAATTCGTCGAACGCCGTTTCCGGCTGACAGCCAATGCCGCTGACGAGCTGCTGTCCATCCCAGAGCGTCTTACTGAGTTTGGAAACGTAGCGCATGACACTTTTCATACACCCGCGCGTCTGCGTCCCCTTTTTATAATTCACGAAATGGACGATTGCGATTTTGCCACACCTCCCTCCTGCATTTTCCTCAGAGCGGTATTGATCTTAGAGAATTCCTGCACGGCAGAATCCAAATTGGCGAACTGTACCTTGCCCATATTCGCCAGCACTGCCAGCTGGTTGAGATTGTTGCCAATGGCCTTCTGCTGCCGCAGGACTTCTTTCAGTCCATCGAGAATGACGATACATTTTCCGAGACAGCAGGTCGTCACATAATCACTCTGACTCATGTGCACCTGCGCCGCTTTTCGTCGTATCGTTTCTAAATCCGGTTCTGAGATCCGAATGCTGAATTGTTTATCTTTTCTCATGTTTCCTCCGTTCGTAAAAGTGGGTGTGGGCTTCTGCCCGATTTGAGGCATTTGGCAGGGAGCCGGTGCGCCGGCGACTAGCCAAATGCGATGCTGGCTCCTCCCAAACGGGAGGATTTTTCCCGCCGCGGCGGGGCTTCTCTGCGTTTTGAATCTGCGTTTTTCCGCGTTGCCCGCACGTCGGCGCAACGTGGGCTTTTGCACTGCTGCCGCGCACACACTCGCAGTCTGCCCGGAAAGCCGCACACAGCGGCGACACGCGCCTCACGGCGCGCTATGGGCGCTCGGCATACCCACAGGGTCGATCGTGCCGATTTTTTTCACGGTCGGGAAATCGGCACTATCGGCACGTTTTAGGGAAATCCACCGTTTGCCGTTGCTGCGATAGGTATCCGCCAGAATCCCGCTTTCTCTTAGAGCCGCAACGCTTTCCCGCACCAGACGAGTGACCTTTTTCGGCGTGATTCCCAGTGCGCCGTCAGGGTCGATCTTCGCGGACAGTGCCGATGGTGAACCGAGGTATTCAGGATCGGCACGGAGCAATTCAGAGAAAAGATGTACGAGTTGAAGCGTTGAAAGCTTAGAAGCGCCGCTGCAAGTTTTGCTGTCCTCAAGCAGCTTCCAGATGTGATCTTCCTCACCAAATTCCAGTTTCAAAGTCCGGTTCGGAATGTCGCGCCCGGTACAATGCAGAGAAGCGACATTGGCAAGGCGAGAGCTCTTTTGCAGCACAAACGTTGAGTCCGCCGCGCCGCTTAGTCCCGTCGAGCCGGAGATCATGTTCATTGGATCGTCGTCATGGAGCTTGCGCAGGTGGTGGATAAGCAGGATTGCGATGTGCCGCTTGTCTGCAAGTTTTTTCAGAAGCCCGATGTCCTGATAGTCATTCGCGTACAGATTGCTGTCACCGCCCGCACTGCGGACCCGCTGCAACGTATCAATGACAACGAGCTTTGTGGTTGGATGCTCCGCTAAAAATTGCTCGATCTGCTGTTCCAGCCCGTGCCTTAATGTGTCAGCCATGATCGCAAAATGCAGCGTCGGCGGTGCATCTTCCGTCAGGTCAAAGAGCCGTGTCTGGATACGCTGGAACGAATCTTCGAGACTGAGATACAGAACCTCGCCTTGCGTCGTCGCAAAATTCCACAGCGGCTGCCCCTGCGCAACGCATAAGCAGAGCCATAATGCCAGCCAAGACTTGCCGATTTTCGGTGCGCCCGCGAGGATATGCAAGCCCTCTGGAATAAGCTCATCTACCAGAAAGTGCGTCGGTTCATATGTCCTGCTTTGCAAATCTTCCGCATTGATAGTGTGTAGTTTATTCATATTGTCACCTCCTTTTGATATTGTTGCTGCGATTTTTATTTTCGATTTCCCGCACCAATATCGTAACATAAGGATTGACTTTTGAAAATAGGTAATGTATCATTTTGATAGATACACTATATCGATACAAATACATTCTCTAATGAGGAAACAGCTTATGGGCGTTTTAGGAAAAGACTTATTTGATTTACATCGGCCGCAGACAAACACCAAAGTCGAATTTGGTGCATCCGCCTATTGGGTAGAGGACAGACCGATGCCGCAGCCGTATGGAGCGGTGCTGACGGAAATATTGAATCTCGACGTTGCGCCGTTTCAGGAATTGCTGGATCGGCTGAACACAGCCGTTCAAGAAAAAAGTGGTGATGTTCTGCGTGCTTACATGGAGATGAAGAAGGGGCTTGCTTCTCTGCCGCTCTACCGGCTGTATCTGGAGGACTTTCGCGTCTTCGGCGATATGCCTGTTGAAGAATTTGTGGTTGGAGACGCACAGGATGCCTTTGCAGAATTCATAATGCAGGAAGATAACGATCTGCCCGCATTCATGCAGCAGCAGATCAGTGACATTCGATTGATTCAGGAGCGGTATGCGTGGTTCCTCGACGGCGTTTTTGCGGATGCGGTATTTGAAAAGAAAAAGGGCCAGAAGAAAATTCCTCTGGCCCCGATGATCTGTTCGCGTGGATATGAAGCTTTTATCAGCGGTGTCAGTCTCGGCGAAAACCCTGAGACAGACGCGCCGCCGGTGAAGACGCAGTACCGCATCCGCGGCGAGAAGGAAAAAGCCGAGATCGTCGAGAGGATGTACTTCGACCGGCTGCTGGATTTTGTCTATGTGGAGTTCATGAAGGGGCTGCAAAAGGGCTTTGTACCGAAACGCTGCACCAACTGCGGGCGCTGGTTTTTACAGAAACCGGGAGCGACCTATGCCTATTGCACAGAACCTGCACCGGGGCAGGACGGCAAGACCTGCCGTGAGATCGGCGCGAGCAGCAGTTTCCGCAGCAAAGTAGAGAACAACGATGTCTGGAAGGTTCACCAACGGGCTTACAAAAAATATTTCGCCCGCATCAGAAGCGGTCTGATGACCAAGAGCGAGTTCGAGGTGTGGTCCCGGCAGGCAGCAGAACTGCGGGATGCCGCGCTGGAACGATATGCGCGGGCGGAAAACGAGGAGGAACGGCAGCGCATCGCGCAGGAGGTCACTGAGGCGCTCAACACAGAATGATAGAAAAAGCAATTCTAAATAATTTAGAAAAAACAGCAGGGAAACAATATCATGAGCCAGAAATAATTCTAACGTATTGTGCCGCTACATAGTGTATGGAAAAGTGTGCATTCCTGTGTACCCGAATGCTTGAAAGGCATGTAGGAGGCTCTGACAAAATCACCAAAAGTGAGAGAGAATTTCACGCGAACTTGATGCAATATTTTCGCTTGCTAATTCGGTAAAGCATCATTATAATCAAAATTAAATTAGCCGTAATTTGCTTAAAAAGTTCCGAAAACCTTGAGAAATTTCAAGAAATGAATATATATATATATATATATTCAAGAATTACAGGAAATGGCGGAATGGGGCTTGCGGCGGAAAAGCAGGAGGAAAGACAGTGAAAGCACATCTGACAAAGCGACTTGTGTGCCTGATCCTGGCAATTGTTTTGTGCCTGTCTGCGGCGGTTATCCCGGCGCTTGCAGCAAACGACACGAAAAATGTCAAGGTTAAGGTTCAGAAGGTCAGCAACGACACCGTTCCTACGGAGCTGAATCCGGAGCGTCAGGCAGCGGCGGAAGATACCGTCCAGACACAGTCGGCGGAGGGACCGGTTCGTGTGTCCATCGTTGTAAAAGGTGGATCCGTTCTGGATAAATATTCAACGAACGGCCTTACCGCCAACTACGCTGCCGCCAATTACCGGCAGCAGGTGCGCGCTTCGCAGAACGCGGTGGCGCGTGAAATCTCCGCAGACGTACTCGGCGGCAAGAAGCTGGACGTGGTGTGGAATCTGACGCTGGCCGCGAACATCATCTCGGCAAATGTCGAATCTGACCAGATTGACGCAATCCGCGCGCTGCCAGATGTTGAGGCGGTCGTGGTTGAGCAGCGCTACTATCCCGACCGCTCGGCGGAGAAGCTGGCGACGCAGCCCAATATGGCCACGTCCTCCAGTATGATCGGCACGAACGTCGCATATGAAACCGGTTATACCGGCGCGGGCACGCGGATCGCCGTGATCGATACCGGCATCGATACCGATCACCAGTCGTTTGACAACGGCGCATTCGACTATGCGCTACAGCAGGAAGCGAACGGCAATGAGAATTACATCAAGAGCCTCGATCTGCTCGACCAGAGCAAGGTAACGGCGGTTCTCAGCCAGCTGAACATTGCGCAGAACGGCGTGAGCGCCGACGACCTCTACTATGGCAGCAAGCTTCCGTTCGCATATAACTATGTAGATAAGAATACCGACGTGACGCACGACAACGATACGCAGTCGGAACACGGCTCGCACGTTGCCGGTATTGCGGCGGCAAACAAATATGTCCCGCAGACAGACGGCGACGAAACCACCTATGTTTCCGCGCTGGATACCGTCAAGACACAGGGCGTTGCGCCGGAGGCACAGCTGCTGGTTATGAAGGTGTTCGGCACGAACGGCGGTGCGTATGATTCGGACTATATGGCGGCCATTGAGGACGCGATCGTTCTGGGCGCGGACAGCATCAACCTCTCGCTCGGCTCCAGCTATCCCGGCCCGTCGAAGTACACGGCCTATATGGACGCGGATACCGATCCGGTTCCGGTCTATCAGGCAATTCTGGACAGCCTTGCGTCCAAGGACGCTGTGGTGTCCATCTCTGCCGGTAACTCCGGCAACTGGGCGGAAAATGCCTATGCCGGCTCCAATGGCTACGATGCCAGCAGCGGCACGGGGCTGCTGTATGACGATGACGTCAGCATGGACGTGGTCGGCGCGCCCGGCTCGTTCACCAATGCATTTACCGTCACGTCGGTTGACAACATCGGCAACACCGGCGAATATCTGGAGGTTGACGGCCAGAAGTTCATCTACATGGAAACGACCGGTGAAAAGGCCGGCCATGGCATGAAGCAGATGAAGTCTATCGCTGGCAAGTATGAGTATATCCTGATCGACGGCGTGGGCAACACGGGAGATTATGACGCCATCGGCGGCAAAGACCTGCTGGAGGGTAAGATTGTGTTCTGCTCTCGCGGTGAGCTCGACTTCTCCATGAAAGCAAGCAACGCCGCGCAGTATGGCGTTGCCGCAACGATTGTTTACAATAATGTCCCCGGTACGATCAGCATGGATCTGAGCAGTTACTGGAACGAAGCACCGTGCGTTCTGGTGACGCAGGACACCGCAAAGGTGTTCCGCGACAAGGCAGAGCCGGTCTATGACAAAAACGATTCCAGCAAGGTGCTCTACTATAAGGGTAGGATGAAAGTCAGCGCAGATGCAGCTGTCATTCCGGACTCCGCCGAGTACATGACCATGAGCAGCTTCGCCAGCTGGGGTGTTCCCGGCAGCCTGGAGCTAAAGCCCGAAATCACCGCCCCTGGCGGCAACATCTATTCGGTCAACGGTCTGGAGCAGGGCGGTAAGGGCTATGAGAATATGTCCGGTACGTCCATGGCTGCGCCGCAGATTGCCGGTATGTCAGCGCTGTTTTCGCAGTATTATCAGGCGGCCGGTCTGTCCAAGACGAACCGCTCGGTGCGCCATCTGGCGCAGAGCCTGCTGATGTCCACAGCTACTCCGGCGCGAGAGGACGCGACGCATTACTGGTCGGTTCTGAAGCAGGGTGCGGGCGTTGCGAACATCGGCGCGGCCATCACGGCAGATTCCTATGTCTGGATGGCCGATTCTGCGAACAAGGGCGCTTCCGACGGCAAGGTCAAGGTTGAGCTTGGCGAGGACGCGGCAAAGAACGGTACATACAGCTTCTCGTTTGATCTGTACGATCTGTCCGGCACGGAGCAGACTTATGACCTGTCGGCAAGCTTCTTTACACAGGCAATGACCACCATCGGCGGTGATCGTTATCTTGATGAGGCAACCGCACCGCTGGTGGCAAATGTTACCTATGGCAGTGCGGCAAGCGGCAGCAGCGTTACTGTTCCCGCAAACGGTCACGCGACCGTCACGGTAAACATTGCACTGACGGCGGAGCAAAAAGCGGCGCTTGACCGCGACTATTCGGTTGGTGCATATCTTGAGGGCTATGTGTTCGCGCAGGAGCGCACAAGCGCCGAGGGCGTGAGCGGCACGTGCCACTCCATCCCGGTGCTGGGCTTCTACGGCTCATGGACGGCTTCGAGTATGTTTGAGGTTGGCGACTACTATCACTACCAAAGTGGCGAAGAGACCCGGATGCCGTATCTGGGCAACGCCTATACCGATAACAATGTGCTGTACGTCAAGTACGCATCCGACAACAGCCCCTATAGCCGCGGCAGCGTGCTTGGCGGCAACCCTGTTGTCAACGACAGCAAATATCTGCCCGAGCGCAACGCCATCAACAGCGAGAACGGCGACAGCATTTATTATTGGAAATTCTGCGCCATCCGCAACGTGGCAGACAGCCGTTTGCAGATCATCAACAAGACGACGAATACCGTCCTTGCAGAGCAGACGCTCGGCCACTTCCTTGGCGCGTTCTATTCGCAGTATTTTAACCCCAGTGAGTACGTCAATCTGCCGCTGGACTGGAAGCCCGCTGGCATGAAAGAGGGCGAACAGCTGGAGTTGAACCTGACGCTGGCACCGGAGTACTATGTGCAGGACGACGGCAGCGTGAACTGGGCTTCGCTCGGCAGCGGCGCAACGCAGACGTTTACGGCCGTGATCGACAACACCGCGCCGGTTGTGAACAATGTTACAGTTGCTGACAACGAAATGACCGTCAATATTTTTGACAACCAGTATGTGGCGGCTGTTCGTCTGTATGACCGCAGCGGTACGGTGAAACTGGCAGAGGCCGGCGCAAATCAGACGACTGCGGCCAATACGGCAAATGACTTTACGCTGAATCTGTCCAGTGCCAACGGCAACATTTTCTACGTCAAGGCATATGACTACGCGATGAACGAATCCACCTATCGTGTGGAAATGGAAATCGGCGAACAGCCTGGCGAACCGGCAATGTTCCTCTTTGATGCCTACTATACCGGCAACAAGATCTGGAACACCATGAGCGGCAGCGATACAACCTATGTCAAAACGCCGTATGCCGCAAGCGCGGATGATTTCTATGCGGCGGCCTATGTGGACGGCAAAATTGTTGCCTCCACCAGCACGGGCGATTTGTATGTGCTGGACGCCAATGACCCCGAGAACGCAAGCTATGTCTGCACGCTGGATACGCTGCTGCTTGACATGGCCTATGACAAGACAAGCGACACGCTCTATGGCGTGGATGCTGGCAGCAAGGTCTACACCATCGACCGCTACAGCGGTGAGCTGACGCTTGTCGGCACGCTTCCGGTCAAGGCCAGAACGCTTGCCTGCGATGACAGCGGCAATTTCTACTATGCATTTGCCGAGACAGATTACAGCTACTATAAGATTTACCGCCTGCCGATTACGGCAGTAACCTCCGATGCAGCCGCAGATCCGGAAGCAATTGTGACGGTCGGCCAGCGCTATACAACGCCGGAGGAGGACGACTTCAGCGCCGTCGGTTCGCTGGAGTGGGAATCGAAAGAGAATGTTCTGTTCTTTGCCGTCAGCTCCGCGCTGCACAAGATCGACCTGACCGCAAAGACAAGCGCAGAATGCACGGAAAGCGGCTGGGGCGATTACTTCCCGGCAGAGTTCCACGCGCTCTGCATCCCGCGCGAGGGCGGCAGCTGGAGCGCTTCGGAAAGCGCCGCCGCAGTTGCGCTCTCGGATCACAGCGTTTCCCTGCTCCTTGGCAAGACGCAGACGCTGAAAGCATCGGTTCTGCCGTGGAATCTTGCAAACCGTGAGGTTGTGTGGAGCAGCTCCAACAGCAGCGTTGCAGCCGTCAGCGCCAACGGCGTGGTTACGGCCAAAAATGCCGGTACTTGCACCATTCGTGCAGCTTCGGCACAGAACCGCTCGATTTATGACGAGTGTACCGTTACAGTGGAGCAGCTGAACGTAACGCTCACCGGTATGCTTCAGGATACAAACGGTAAGGCGGAGCTGTTCAGCTGGGATCTGAAAAACAGCAGCACATGGAAAGCCGGTATTGAGATCGACACCAGCATGGCGGCCATGGCCTATGACCCCGTGGATCAGGTCTACTACGTCATCGACGCGACCGACCGCACCATGGTCAAGGACGAGTCGCAGACGTGGAAGCTCCACAAGGTCGACCCGGCGACAGGCAAGAGCCTTGCGGTTGCAGACAACGGCATCGGCGTTCCGATGATCGACATGGCGTACAGCACCAAATTTTCCGCGGCAGGCGCTGCCCGTCTGGTCGGTATCTACCGCATGGGCTACGTCTTTAAGCCGTTTGACCCGATGGACACCAGCAATGTGACGCTTCGTGACGCGATTCAGCTTCCGGTCTCCAACCATCATGCACAGAACCTGATCGGTATCGCATCGCTGGGCGTGGAAACGCACAGCAGCGACGCGTGGTACGACGGTGCAACGGATTGGTACGGCGACCCGGAGAACCCGACCTGGAGCGGCGAATATGAGGCGGAGCACTTCGCGATCCTGGACGATGCGGGTTATCTGTGGGATCTGTGGATCAGCGTGCATGACGACGGCTACGGCTTTGATTATACCACCACAAAGACGCCGCTGTCGGCACTGGAAGCGCCTCCTTATGACTCGACCAGCAACTACGTCTACTGCTCCATGACCGCGTACAGCGACGGCAGCCTGTACCTGTCCCGCTTCAACGGCGACACGAACGAGATCTACCGCCTGCGCAAGGACGCGGACGGCAGCTATGAGGCCGTCCTGATCGACGACTTCGGCAGCGGCGTCTGGCCGGCACTGCTCGGCGGCGTGGAGACCAGCAAGGACGATCCGGTTCCCGTGACGGTCGACAAGAGCGCGCTGCAGAAGCTGTACGACGACAATCAGAACCGCAGAAAAGACGACTATGTAAGCGGCTGGGACGCATTCGAGACGGCAATGCGTGAGGCGGAGGCTGTTCTTGCCGACGAAAACGCCACGCAGGAAGCGGTAGACGCAGCGAAGGTAAAGCTGGAAGCAGCCATTGCCGGGCTTAAGAAGAAGCCCGAGACGCCGATCATCCCGCCGTATTATCCCATCCTCGGCAATACCGGCTCGTCCCGTGCGAACAGCAAGCTGCCGTTTACCGACGTGTCGAAGAGCGACTGGTTCTATGATGCCGTCAAGGGCGCATGGCAGAATTACCTGATCGACGGCGTGACCGCTACGACCTACAAACCGCACGGCACACTGACCGTGGCTGAGGCGATCAAGCTGGCCTCCGCGCTGCATCAGATGCAGAATACTGGCAAGGTGACGCTGATGAACGGCAAGACCAACTGGTATAACAGATATGTCGAATACGGCATTGCGAACGGCATTCTGGACAAGAGCTATGCCAACTACACCAGAGCGCAGATGAACGCCCCGGCGACCCGCCGTGAGTTTGTGTCCATCTTCTATCCGGCGATGGACGACAAGGCGCTCAACAACATTGCCGACAACGCGATCCCGGACGTGAAGCTGGGCGACAAGTGTGCGGATGAAATTTACGCATTCTATCGTGCGGGCATCCTGACCGGCTCTGACAAGCAGGGTACCTTCAACCCCGACAGCACCATTGTCCGCAGCGAGGTCGCAGCCATCCTCCTCCGGATGTACGATGCGTCCACGCGTGTACAATTCACTCTGAAATAATTTCCAGTCAAGCAACGAGCGGATTTGGACTTGTTCCGAATCCGCTCGCTTTTTGTATAAAGAAAACCACCGGCAATGCCGGTGGTTCCAAAAAGCTTTACAGTCCGACGTGTATTCCCGTTGCAGCATGGTTTCCTTGTCGCATTTTGCAGCAATATTATAATACCGTTCTCGCGCTGCCACGGACCACTTGACCGCTTGCGTCTCACATGGGATTGCACTCTCCAAAGTAATGTGAGGATATTTCGCTTTCAGATTAAGGACGATTTCTGCGGCGTATAAATCAACTCCAAGAGCCACGCCGCTAACAGAAGACTTGCTTCATCAGAGAGTTATATCAAATCATAAAAATCTTTCACCAAGGTGACATCACCCTTAGGTTCCATTCCGCGAGGGTAGGGGTTCAAGTCCCCTCGGGCGTACCACGAACAAAATTCAGACACATCTGATAGATATGTCTGAATTTTGTTCGTATAGTGAACTTTTCGAGAAATTCAAAATCTTACACGCAGTTGGAGGGTGACAGCACCTTGGGTTCAAATGCTGTCTGGTTGGCAGGTTAGACATTCACTGTTTTTTAACTTTTCCATCACCAATTCGTCGATCTCCTGCTCCAATTTCAGAATTTCCTTCTGCAAAGCCAAACAGTGGGCATCGAGGGATGGTCTCCTCAATGCCCACTGCTTTTGTAATTGTGTGACCTTTTTGAGCTCAGCTGCGTATCGCTTCCGCAGTTCTTCTGCATAATTCCAGACGGCTTGATCCAAAACCTCCTCATGGATTCGATGCGAACTGCAATGACCTTTTCCATTTCTGTGATACCCACGGCAGACGTACTCTACGCGCTGGCTTCCGTTCCAGTAACGGATCATGGGGATGAAGCCGTCGCCGCAGTCCCGACAGGACAGCAAGCCGGCATAGCGGTGCTTTGCGCGGTTTCCGGCTGCGGGACGCGCCTGCTGCTTTAACCGCTCCTGTACCAGAAGCCATGTGGTTTTTTCGATGATCTCCGGATAAAAATTTTCATGGCGCAGCCAGTCACCCGTGGAGATTGGCTGCGCTTTTCCGTTCCGGTATTCTCTGCGATGATTGATCAGGACGCCGGTGTAGGCTTCCTCGGTCAGAATGTTTTTTACGCTGGCATACGTCCAGAGGAACTTCCCATCTCCGGTTTTGTGCACCCTCCGGGCGTCATGACCGATCTGCTCCGTCCAAAGCTGCGCGGGCGTTTTGCAGTTCAGCGCATTGAGCCTGCGGGCAATTTCCTTTTGTCCGCAGCCCTGCAAATACAGCGCATAGATGCGGCGTACCGTTTCTGCGGCTTCCGGCTGAATGAAAATCCGGTTCGTATTTTTGTCCTTCCAGTATCCGAAGGGCGGCCGGATGACAAGACCGTCTTTTTGTTTCTGCCGATAGCCTGCGCGAATCTTTTTGCCGATATCCTTCGCGTAATAGTCATTCATCAGGCCGCGAACGCCAAGGATCAGATCATCCTCCTCGCGGAAGGTGTCAATTCCTTCGGTTACAGAGATCACGCGAACCTGATGATCCCGCAGGTAGTCGATGAACAGCGCTGTCTGCGTTTTGTGGCGGCCGAGGCGCGAGAGGTCTTTCGTCAGGACGGCATCGATCTTTCCTACCTGTGCAGCCGCTGCAAGCGCATCCAGCCCGCGGCGGCTGAAGCTCATGCCGCTGACATTGTCATCGGACGAACATCCAACGATGGTGTCACCGCGCTTTTCTGCAAAGGCGCGGCAGATCTCCTGCTGATTTTGCAGAGAATTCTGCGCCGGATCATCATCGCCTGAAAGCCGTGCGTAAAGCCAGACCCGCATGATTTCCTCCTATCCCACAAGCGTCTCGCCGTAGATCAGGTGCGCCAGCCTGTCCCAGTCAAAATCCAGCGCACCATACTGTTCGGTAAGAACGCCGTTTTCGTAGACATCCAGGTGTGTGCGGAACGGTGCTTTGATCTGAATGTCCAGACTGAGCGTCCCGTTTGTTTCCTGAACATAGATTTTTTCAATCAGCATCCGCAGGTGCGCTTCCGTCATAGCACCCTCAGTGAGAATGTCGTCGATCATGCTGATATCCCGTTTGAACTTCGCTTGCCGCTCCCGCAGGACGGCGGAGATGTTTTGCAGTTCTTCGATCTGCTTTTTTGCCGCAGCGATTTCTTCCTCGCGTTTTTGGATCATGCGGTCATAGCGCTCCGCGTGGGATCTGTCCCGAATCCGCTCCATCAGAATTGCCTCCATTTCGTCCTCCAACCGGAGAATACTCTTTTCCAGCTTTGCGATCTGCACGCCGGTCAGCTCTGCCTTTGGCGTCCACTGTGTGATCAGCTGCTCCAGTGCATCCCAGTTCTGCTGATACAGCACCTTGGTATTTTTGAGTTCGTCCATAATCAGTTTGTCCAGTGCAGCTTCTTCGATCTGGTGCTGGGAGCAATGCTCCTTGCCATAGCGGTTGTAGGTGCTGCAAGCATAGACGACCCGTTCACCGCTTTTCAGATGGATGCGCTTACCGAACATGGCTCTGCCGCAGTCCTCGCAGC
>OKSB01003071.1_pt1 | contig 13702 bp, 8 predicted proteins | sample 1601171 | NCBI WGS metagenome assembly OKSB01 (sample SAMEA3541496, study PRJEB24748) | human gut metagenome | biome: human gut; feature: human-associated habitat; material: faeces | place: China | collected 2012 | reverse complement strand
CGCTCTCCGCCCTTCGACGGCGGAGATCCTCGTCGCTGAACTGATAGACATCCGCCAGGATGCCGGCCACCATGTCCTGCTCCACCGCCTGCCGGAAGGCGATGGAGGACAGCCGCTCCTCCAGCTGTCCCATCCTTCCGTCCAGATAGGACTTGATGGAGGTGGGGAGAAACAGTCCGGCGTTGTTGGCGCTGAGGTAGTCCAGATAAAAGTCCACCGCCCGCTCAATGAAGGCGGTGATGCTCCGGCTCCCGTCCTCCTGATACCGGCGCTCCAGGATGGCCTTCTTCTCCGGTGAGAGGTAGAGGGGGAATTTTTCTTTTTTGCTCATAATGTTCTCCTTTCCGGGGGTTGACCCCTGTTTTTTCCTTGTGGCAGTAGGCTTTCGGGGATAGTGACCGCAGAGATGATATCATTGCCCGGATTTTGACCCCATTTCCAATCCCCGCAAAAGCCCCCGCAACTGCCCGCACTGCGGGCAGAGATGCTTCTAACGGGGGCGCTTACGACCCCGTCGTTTATCCTGCTTTTTCTTTCGTCCTTGGGATTGCCTCCGAAAGCGGGCCAAATGGGGCCTCCACCTCCGGGTCGGCACTGGGACTCGCTTCCGCTCCGAAAGGCGCACACAGGGCGTTCTGGGGGCTTTCACGGGCCGATTCTGCGAGGCGTTCCACCGCCCTCTGGCGGGCGGCATCCTCCTCCAGTTGCTGGAACTGCCGCTCGTAGAACAATTCGATTGCCGCCTGGATCGGACGGATGGTGTAGAGCAGATTCCCGTTGAGGGGCCTGCCGTCTTTGCTCCGCACCATCGTCGGCTCGGTGCGGATGAGACCTTTCTCCTCCAGGCTGCGCACATACTTGCTCACGGTGTTCTCACTCATACCCAGCGCCTTGCCGATGGTCTTGTAGCTGGGGTAGCACTGGTAGGTTTCTCTGTCCTCGATGCTCAGCAGATAGCAGTAGATGGAGATCTCCGGGTAACTGAGACCGATGTGAAATACTTCATTGGGGACCTTGAAATAGTTTTTGTCGGGATCTCGTTTAGGCCACTGTTGGAACTTCATATAGCACCTCCCGTATGCTCCTCCATCCACTGAATGTACTTTTCTTTCGGCACTACCATGCAGCTGCCCACACGCAGTACCGGGAAATCCGGTTCGTGCATCAGTTCATACCCACTGGACGGTGATGTGCCCGGCACCGTTGCCTCGCCGTAGTTCTTGTAGACAGATTCTTTCATGTTGACCATCTCCTTCTCAAAACTCCCTCTACTTCTTTAGCCGCGAACATTTGCGTGTGACATAGATTTGACATAATGTTTGGATGGTGTCCGAGTTGCCTCTCTACTTGTATTGGGGAAATCACATCCTATTGACATACATTTGACAGAAAAACGGAGCGTCTGCTTTGTAGCAGGCGCTCCGTTTTAGGTTGGATTATTTACTTATGTGCTGGTTTCCGCAGTCGGCATGTACCCTCCGCCTCGTCCCGTTCTTCCAGCAGAGAGGCCAGAGCAGAGAAGAATTTCTTTTGCTGATAGTCCACGCTGCCACGGTTCAGCTGATGGGCTTCCGCGTACTTGCGGATGGACAGGCCATCCATGAATCGCTCCCGGAAATAATCCTGGTATGTAGCCAGCACCGTTTTCAGGGCATTGTCCAGAAACTGCAGGTCCTCTTTCAGCTTGGCGAAGTTACTTTTGGTGATGGCAACGAACCTCTTTTCCTTTACGCAGAGGCGATATTTGCTCCGGTCGAAGTTGTAGTGCTCGCAGAGATCTTTTGCGTATGCGTAGTAGGTAAGAGATTGCTGATAATCTCGGGAGTCATAAGATTCATCCAGTTGCCGATTTTTTCGTTTACGTACCGGTCCCCGAAAGCCTTCTTCCTCCAGCCGCTCTATGGCTTCCCCTGAGATCTTCATATTGAGCAATCGCTTATACTTAGCTTTCCGCTCGCCGTTCACTTCGATAAAAGCGCAGAAGGACTTTTTGCTGGAGGTGTAGTATCTGGGGACAGCCGCAAAGGGGTAGGTGGTCCAGATGACACTTTCCACGCCAGTATCGGCATCGGTGGCCAGGGAGACCACATAGACCACCTTGCCGTCATACCGCCGGTAGTACCCGGCACGGATTTTTCTTTCTGCCATCTGGTCACCTCGCTCCAGAATGCGTACTGGCCCATAAACTGCCCTATAATACACAGCATTGAACTATTTAGGAGGCGTACTCTCTATCCAACTGGACTACTGCTACACCCAATATTTACATATCATAGCACGGCAAAAGTCGAACCGCAATCTTAATTGTAAAATTCTCCAGGCAAGCGGTATAACTTCATTTTAATAATTATGTGATCAAAAGCAATCGAAGTCGATATAATTTTGTGATTGGTGTTGCATTTTCATGTTTTTTGTATATAATAAAATCGTGATAAAAGAGCACTAAATCTATCATAAAAGTGTGATGGGGTGTATATATGGAACGATTGATTTTGAAAAAACTGCTGAACTGGAAGAATTCTCCCTATCGCAAGCCTCTGATTTTGAAAGGCGTGCGCCAGGTGGGTAAGACCTGGATTCTGAAAGAATTTGGTAAGTGCTACTACGAAAATACTGCTTATTTCAACTTTGATGAAAACGAAGAGTACAAACAATTTTTTGAAACCACAAAAGATGTAGACCGGATTTTGCAGAATCTCATGCTGGCAAGTGGTCAGAAGATTATGCCAGAGAAGACCCTCATTATTTTTGACGAGGTACAAGATTGCCCTAAGGTCATCAATTCCATGAAATATTTCTGCGAGAACGCCCCGCAGTATCACATTGCCTGCGCCGGATCTCTCCTGGGGATTGCCTTAGCAAAACCTTCTTCTTTCCCTGTCGGTAAAGTCAACTTCATGCAGATTGATCCCATGACCTTTACCGAATTTCTATTGGCCAATGGGGATGAGAACCTGGCAAAATATCTGGAGACAGTAAACACCATTGAGCCGATCCCTGATGCCTTCTTTAATCCTCTGTGTGAAAAGTTGAAGATGTACTATGTGACCGGCGGTATGCCAGAATCCGTTAAGATGTGGACGGAGGCAAGGGATGTGGATGCCATGCAGGAAGCCTTGTCTGGGATTATTGGCGCTTATGAGCGTGACTTTGCCAAGCACCCCAATATCAGCGAGTTTCCCAAGATTTCAATGATCTGGAAGTCCATACCGTCCCAGCTGGCGAGGGAAAACAAAAAGTTTATCTATAAGGTGGTCAAAGAAGGGGCACGGGCCCGTGAATACGAGGACGCCTTACAGTGGCTGGTGGACGCCAGACTGGTGCATAAAATCTACCGCAGCACCGCTCCCGGCCTGCCTGTGGCCGCTTATGATGACATATCTGCTTTTAAGATTTATCTGGTAGATGTGGGGCTCCTCCGCCGCCTGGCCCAGCTTGCACCGACTGCCTTTGGCGAGGGTAATCGGTTATTTACCGAATTCAAGGGTGCATTAACCGAAAATTTTGTACTTCAGACCTTGATTACACAGTTTGAAGTGACTCCCCGGTACTGGGCACAGACAAATCCCCCTTATGAGGTGGATTTCCTAATTCAGCGTGAAAATGATATTTTCCCTGTGGAGGTCAAGTCCGAAACTAACACCACCAGCAGGAGCCTTAAGAAATTCAAAGAGTTGTTCCCGGATCAAGTTAAACTCCGTGTCCGGTTCTCACTGGATAATCTGAAACTGGATGATGATGTGCTGAATATCCCGCTGTTTATGGCAGATCAGACTGATCGGCTGATTGGCTTAGTAATGGAGAAACAACTAAGATAACTCACATTGACCAATTTCTCTCCACAATTTTAAAAATCATTGAGGCGAATAGCATGAATCAATATAACGAAATTTCTACACTTCAATATATGGGAAGTAAAGCACGTATCATTTCTCATATATGTGACCCAATAATGAAGAATAAGTCAATTCAAACCGTTGTTGATCTATTTGCAGGAACAGGTTCTGTTGGCTATGCTCTTAAGTCATATAAAAATGTCATTAGCAACGACATTGAGTACTACGCATATATCATTAACCAGGCTATATTGAACGGATGTAATTTTTCCGAGTTAGAAGAAACTTCCTTTTGGGCAGTTGTAGAACAAAAATATACGCTTCTGCAAGAAAAAGTATCGACAGCTCTATTCGCAGAAAAAATCTTTTTTGTTGATAATGTAGACTATAAGCTATATCAGACTTTTTGCGAAAAAACACCATCTGTATTTGAACCTTACAGCGACGATCCCCGAATGAAAGAACTTGCAGAGTTAGTATCTCATGTAATTCCAGGGAATGAACCTGCTCTCGACTTTCCCTGCTTATTTTTAACTTACTTTGCTAATGCCTATTTTGGCATTGCACAATGTTGTCAAATTGATGCATTGCGTGGCGTCATTGAACAAGTAATGGATGAACATACTAAAAATGTCCTGTTAACCGTCCTAATGTCTGTGATGAGCGCAACGGCTTCTACAACAACACACTTTGCCCAGTTCTTAAAAGTGAAAAGCAAATCAACATGCAACAATTTGCTTACCAAAAGAAAAATCAATATCATTGAAGAGTGTAAGGCATTAATGAAAGAGTACCGGAAATCCGGATTGTGCTCCCAAAAAGAATGCAAAACATTTGATTGTTATAACCTTGATTTTTCTGAATGCTTAGATTCTATTGTTTTAAACAAAAGCACTCTGGTATACGCTGATCCCCCTTATTTCAAAGAGCATTATTCCAGATACTACCATGTACTAAATACACTGTGCTTATATGATTACCCAGCAATGGCTATTAATCCTCAGACACACGAACTTTCGATTGGTAGATATAGAGAAGACAGACGGGTATCAGACTTTGGTAAAAAAGCTAAAGCTTTAGGCGCATTTGAGACGCTTATCACAAAATGTGCCACAGCCGGGGCGTGGTTAATGATTAGCTATTCCGATAATTCCATCGTAGACATTACCGATCTACAAACATTGGCGGAAAAGCAATATGATGTTCTGATTGAAAAAGTAGAACTTAGCCATTCAAAACAAGGGCGCAGTTCTATATCAAAGGTTGATGAGTACATTTTCATTTGTCGTCCTAAGGAGTTTGTCCATGATGTGAATGAGAAATTGTCGGTAATTAAAGAACTCAAACCAATTGTTGATAACCCCGCAGGCTTCATGCACAATTATATGGCACGTAAACCTTATAATGTTGTCTCTGAAATAATCAAACGTTTTTGTCCTGATAACGGATGTGTATATGATCCTATGTTTGGTTCTGGTACTACCATCATTGAGGCAAGCAAGCTCGGACGGAAAGCTATCGGTACAGATATCAATCTTCTCGCATATAAGTTGTGTAAAACATCTCTGTCAAGATGGGACCTGAACCAAGTTGAAATTGAGATTGATTCTTTCTGCGAGGAAGTTCGTTCTGCATGTAATCCTCTATATATGTTTGTTGAAGAGGAGGAAAATCGCATATTAGAGAGATGCCATTTTGATAGACATGGTGCGGAACTTGTTCCGACGATGTATTGGTATAAATTACAAAAAAAGGGGAAGTTAACTGGCCGAAAAAAAGCAGTTGCATCAAGTAAATTTATCGTGCAGTATAAGATGCTTAAACACAACGATAAACAACATATTGACGATCAGGCATTGATTCCTAACTCCCGAATTGCTATTAAACCTAATGCGACAGTGTATAGTTATTTCTGCAATAGAAATTTGGTCGCAATCGACCGAATAATTGGTATTCTTCATTCGCATCAAGACAGTTATTGCTACGATATTTTAGAATTGCTTGTTTCGTCGGCAATTAATTTGATTAAATTATCTGATAAAAAAGCATCCAGTCAGATGCCATATTGGCTTCCCCAAAAGGATGTTACTTCAAGAAATGCTGTCATGATAATAGAACAAAAAGCGATTGCTTTTAAGGAAGGTCTAATATATCTTAGCGAAAAATGCAAAAGCTTTGTTGATGAGAAAAATATAGTTCTCAAGAATATGCCTGCGCAGAACATTTCAATGGAGCTACTTCCAAACGAATCTGTTGATTTAATTTTGACCGATCCACCTTATACGGATCAGGTTCCGTATCTCGAGTATAACCAGCTTTGGTATAAAGTGATGGGATGGCAAGGATTTACCCATGAGTCATTAGAAGCTGAACTGGTTGTTTCTGATGCTCCAAGTCGAAATAAAGATGGTGACGATTTCAATCGCGTTTTCGAGGCGATTCTTGGCCGCATTTCTCCTGCCCTGAAAACAAACGGATATTTCATAATGTTTTATCACTCGTTTGATTTGAAATCATGGAGCGATATCCTCAGGACGATGCAGAAACATGGTTTGGCATATTGTGGTCAGATTCCAAGTGCTACACCAAGAAAATCCTTTAAAACAATTATGACTCCTAAAGGCACGCTTGATGGTAACTATATCGTTGTATTCCAGAAAAGAGCAATCAGTGAAACACCACAATTTAATGGAACTATAGACGAGGCAAAGAAGCTTGCGGTTCAATGCGCAAAGAGAATCATTGCAGAACGCAAAGAGGTAACATCTCAAGATCTGTACGATTGTGGTATGCTCAAAGAATCTTTTGAACGCGGATACCTGCAAATTCTGTCGACAAAATATAAATCTTTTGTCGATGTTATCAATGATTTCTTCGTGTTCCAGGATGGGGTATGGAGGTGTAAGTAATGTATTGGTTATTAGATTACGCAGAACAGGAAAACCTGCGCCAGCGAATGATTCACTTACAAAGCACAATTCTCAATAGGCAGCCTCGAGATCAATCAGAGCAGATTTTTCCTTTCATTGGTAGAAAGAGCCGCACTATTGCAAGAACATTGATTGAGAATCTCACGGATGAGAATGGGCTCGTCGTAGATCCTTTTGGCGGGTCTGGTACATTTGCATACGCTGCTCTTGATGCTGGTCGTCATGTGCGATTTAATGAGTGGGAGCCGTACGCCTATAAAATGTCTACTGCTCCGTTTCGTGGTGTTCCATCTTCCGAGGAATATTGTGCAGCTTTGCGTTTTATTGCGCAGCGGGTAGAACCTACTATGAATGCCATCTATAAAACAAGATGCCCAAACTGTGGAGCTGAGTTGCCTTTTGATGGTTTATTCTTTGACCGTGAACCGCTTGAGTACTACCATCCAACACAGCACGAACGCCTTGGAGCAAATGGCGAAAATGTAATTTTTAGAAATAGACGATATAGATGTCATTGTGGCTGCACAGAAAAGCATTATGATGATTTTGATGAAGCCGTACGCCGCCAAGTGGAGGCTATGCCTTGTAACTTTCCCAATGTAGAGTTGATCGAGAATTCTCGATTGAATTTTACAGCCCCGCAGTATACGGCATATCAGAATCTATTCTCCAAGCGTCAGCAAATTGCATTGATGACACTCAAGGATGCGGTTGCTGAACTTCCGGATGCTACACGTGCCTTCTTTGAAGATACTTTTATTTCGATTGCACACTGCGGAAAATACACTGACTATCGTAGTAAGAGTCAAGATAATCATTGCCCTGAAAATCGCCTAAAGGAAACCAATTTATATCATAGATTTTTAGAGAAACTGGAAGAACGCAGAAAGTATATCGCTGCGCAAGACTTTGACCCAAATTTGTTAGAAGTAAGTTCTATGGACTATAGACGCTTTCTGCATACTATTCTGCCCAACACAGTCAATCTTCTGCTGACAGATCCTCCATATGGTGATAACGCTCAATACTTTGAGCACGCCCAAAGAATCCATCCGCTTATGGGGTACTCATTAAAAGACGATGATGACAGACTTCGCAACGAAGTCGTGATTAGCAATGCCCCCTCCAGAGTAGATAAGCATAGTAAAGATCAATTTCTTAACGATATAGAAAGACTATTTATTGAAGCGAGTCGGATTGTTGATGACCATGGATTTATGGTGTTGTATTTTAGACCGCAACAACGAGATTGGGTTAGCGATCTTAACAAGCTGAAGGATTTTGGGCGACGTCATGGTTTTGAGCCACTTCTAACTATTTCTGCGGGAATTTCAGATCCTTCAATGCGGGCATTGGCTTCTGCTGCTTGGACATTCAAAAATGATGTATGCTTTATTTTCCTGAAGTTACAAGAAAGCGAGCGCCGATGGTACGAGGGTGAAACTGATATTGACGAACTCGTTTTCTTAGCTGCTACAAGTGCTGCCACAGATCAAGGCAATCCGTTTGTGATTACTCAGTTTAATCAGGAGTTCTTGTCTCAATTGCGTAGATGTGGATTGATGCGATTGGCTCATCCGATGTATGAAACCAAAATTAGAAGAACCTTAGAACGGTTTACAACAAGAAATGGTGCGCAGTATCGACTAACTGGCCTATCTCCGTATACTCTGATGAACCGTGAGATGAACGCTGAGATTAGACTTCGTGAGTTTGCTCCAGTCGTCATTGAGGAATTAACAGCTAATGGACAAGGTTTTACTTTTGAGGAATATGTGATTCACCTTTCTTCCTTCATGGAAAATGGTAGTCGAGAAATCATCAATCAATTGCACACCGCCAATAGACTAATTCCAGAACTACTGAATGTTTATGCTGTAGAAGATCCCGAGCAGGGGAAATTTTTTGCTCGTAATACAGTCACTACCAATTATGACACTAATGGTCGAGAGCATTTGTGCACGATGGACCCTTATGACTTTGAAAGATTGATTGCGGACTATTTTGTTCGGAGAGGTTTTATACATGCAGAAGTCATTGGTCGTTCTGGCGATAGAGGCGTTGATGTCCTTGCTACCAATATTCACGGAGAATATGAATTGATCCAATGCAAGAGGTACCGTCAGGGTAATAATATTGGCTCCACACCTATCCAGCGTGTCCATAGCTATATGCGCACACGAAATGCAAGTAGAGCTTGGGTAATTACAACTTCCGATTTTACTCCTGAAGGACGTGATGAAGCTCGTATTACGAATGTGACAATCATGAATGGTTACGACCTACTGCAGTCTTTGGAAATATATTATCCTGGACGTTTTTGCTTGTAAAAATCTTTTTGTGTACAAAGGGCAATCCCGATGGCACTTACATTGTATACCTGTGCTATCAGAAAGGAAATTGACATGCGATTATCAAGGATAAAAATAAAAAACTACAGATTGCTTATTGATGCCGAACTGGAAGTCGATTCAAAAATAACTTTAATTGTAGGGCGCAACAACACTGCCAAAACCTCGTGCTTCGAGTGCATCGGTAAAGTATTGGCTGGAACCCCGTTTTCTTTCAATGATTACCCGTTGTCAAAAAGAGAAAATCTATATGCTAATATTACTTCATTCATGGCAAAGGAAATAACTTTTGGAGAACTCTACGAACGGTTGGAACCAATATCTATAGAGTTCCTTGTAGACTATGCCCTGGATGATCCGGAGGACAACTTAGGCGCATTGTCACCTTTTATTATCGATGTTGATGTGGATACCACTACAGCGTTGATTCGTGCAGAATACAAGTTGAAAGCAGATGAGAAAAGTGTCTGGAAAATTTTAGAACCAAGCTATTATAAAAACGGGAACTTTACTCCTGTCGATGATGTTCACAACATTATTATAAGCAATTTTAACAAACTTTTTGAAATAGCGATTTATGCAATAAATCCCAAAAATCCAGAAGAAACGCAGATTAAAAAGCAAAAAGAACTGGCCGAATTATTTCCGTTTCACATTATTCAGGCAGAGCGCCGCCTTGGTGAAGATGGAACCCAAGACAATTCTTTATCTTCTCTCATCTCTGATTTTTTTGACATGAGCGAAGATGAATTAGATCCAAATGTTGCTGAAAAAGTTAAGGAACTTCGAGCTATTGTTGAAAACGCTAATAAAAATGTCCAACAACAAAGCGATAACATCCTAAGCGATCTTGTTAGCAACGCAGTGGGGTTCGGTTATCCCAATGGAGAAGAACTACAGTTAGGGGTTACAACCCAACTAAGCATTGATGACCAGATAAAGAATCAAACGCAACTGTCTTATACTGCTGGAACAGGCAAAGAACGACTCCCCAGTACCTATAATGGCTTGGGGTATAAAAACCTGATCAAAATGGAATTTCTTCTTGCAGCATTTGCCAAAAAGGTAGAAAAATGTGGGGATGCCTGTATACCGTTGCTTTTTATCGAAGAACCAGAGTCCCATATGCATCCGCAGATGCAGCACGCCTTTGCGGAGTACTTAGAAGCGTTCCTTGCGAGGATTACTTCTGTAGGAATTCAAACCTTTTTAACTTCGCATTCTGCTCATATTGCGAACACAATGGTTTTCTCTAAAATTCGATATGCGCAAAAAACAAAGGCAGGTGTTATCTATAAGAACCTAAATACATTTGCTCAGGAAAATGCTTCTAACACTGATTTCATCCGAAAGTATCTTACTCTAACCAAGTGCGATTTATTTTTTGCAGATAAAGCAATTTTTGTTGAGGGGGCATCAGAACGTCTGTTGTTACCCGATATGATCGATAAATGCGCTAAGGCGGGGGACTTTGATTCTCAGAAATATAAACTACCTGCTCAGTATTATGCCTTGGTTGAAATCGGCGGTGCGTATGCCTATAAATTTATTCCGTTTGCTGAGTTTTTGGGTATTCCGTGCCTCATTCTTACTGATTTGGATTCTGTGTCCGGTCAAAAAGGTGAGAACGGGAGAATATACTACAAATCCGTTCCGGTTTCATGCGGTGAAACTACATCTAATGAAACTCTAAAATGGTGGATACGGAAGAATAAAGGGCTTCCAGAGGATGATGATACTAAAATCACTCTAACTGAGATTACATCGATGTCTCCTGCTGATAAAACCAGGCGCAAATGTCACATTGAATTCCAAACAATAGAGGACGGATTATGCGGACATTCTTTGGAAGAAGCAATCCGAAATGTCAACCGTGCACACTATGAACTGGGGGATAGTCCCACTGAAGACGAGCTTGAGTTTCCAGGGAAGAGTAAAACAGATTTTGCTCTTGATTTCATTTATAAATGTGAGGATTATACTATTCCAGCCTATATCAAAGATGGGTTGGTGTGGCTTAATAACCAACGGGTGCTTGAGTAAGGGGGTGGCAGTTCATGAATGAAACACACAAAGGAATAAACTACGACCTCGCAAAAGCTGAAGCTGATAAAGTAGATGAAGAAATCATTGCAGCACTCCAGAATGGGAACAGCTTTCGTGTGGAGGCTGGTGCAGGCTCAGGTAAGACATATTCGCTGAACAAAGCCATTGAATGGCTTCAGACAAACAAGTGGGCGGAGTATCGTCGAAAGAAACAGACTGTAGTCTGTATCACATATACTAATGCTGCGGTAGATGTGATTGCTGAACGACTATCAAAAGATTCGTTTATTCTTCCATCCACAATCCACTCCTTTGCATGGAACGCTATCAAGCAGTATCAGAGTTTTCTCATTGACATTGTCACAAATGATCCTGACTTCTTGCCAGATGAAGGAGATTTTCTCAAGGTCACAGAAGTTACATATACCTTGGGACATCGTTACAAGGAAAATGGAATTCAATATTTATACCACGATGACGTTCTAAAACTCTTTTGCCGGCTTTTAGATAATGCAAAATTCCGGCGTGTATTCACAGACAAGTATCCTTTGATTTTAATTGACGAGTATCAAGATTCCTATAAGCCGATCATTGATCGTTTTATTAGTTTCTTCATCGCAGAAAAAAAAGGCCCTCAATTCGGTTTTTTTGGTGATGCTTGGCAAACTATTTACCAATCCAACAAAGCTTGTGGCCTAATTGAAAACGAGAACCTCGAGATTATAAAGAAAGGCTCAAACTTCAGATCTGCACCACGGATTGTTCGGCTTCTAAATGATTTACGGCCTGACTTGCCTCAAACATCTGCAATAGATGGCTTTGACGGAGAAGTGATTGTAATCACCTGCGACGATTACACTGGACCTCGCCGGACAGAACGCAATCTAAAAGGCGAATTACCTGCGGAAGAATTAAAGAATCGTCTAAACAATGTCACAGAGAAGATCAAGCGTGAATCATCTAAAGAGGATGATCTAAAGGTTCTAATGATAACGCATAAAGTCCTTGCTACGCAGCAAGGGTACGAACAACTTTTAGAGATTTTAGATGACGGGCTGAGAGATAAAGAAGATCCGTTCCTGTTGTTCTTTATGGATACCGTTGAACCAATCTATCAAGCACTTAAAGATTCAAATATGCAGTTGCTTTTTGATACACTTGGAATTAAACGCTTTCCCATTAAGAAAAAATCCGAAAAAGTCAAATGGAAGGAGCTACAGCAACAGTTGGAAATTGCTCGTACCAAAAGGGCAATTGATGTATTTGAGTTAATCAAGCGAACCAAATTGATTCCTATTCCTCCTAAATTGGATGGGTGGTATCATCTATATCAGAAAGCGCCGGAAACAGTGTATGTTTCCAACACTTCCATTCAATCATTTTTAGAATTGGACTACCTGCAATTTATCGCAGCGATCGATTTTTTGTTTCCTGATGCTATGTTTTCTACTGAACATGGCGTTAAAGGCGAAGAATATGACAATGTTGTCTTTGTTATCAGCAAAGGTTGGAATCTATATCAGTTTGAAACCTATGCACCGATGATAACAGGACATGTTAATGTTCCCGAAGGAAAGCAAGCTTCTTATGAAAGAAACAGGAACCTATTTTATGTTTGTTGCTCAAGACCAAAAAAGAGATTGTTTTTCTTTGTGTCTGTTCCAATAGATGCAGTGTTCAGAGCTTTTCTGACTGAACTGGTGGGAACTGATAACATCTATACCTATAGCCAATATCTCAAAACAGATTTACAATAATTAACGCGAAACAGTGCCCACCGATCATTTCTGACGACCGATGGGCGCTGCTATTTATATTAATTATTTATCCTTCACACCGCCGACATCATCCCGGCACCTGGTTTGACAGGAGAATGGGCGCTCGCTTTCGTCATTGTGCAGTTCTATTGAGAGCCTCCACGCCAGTTCAAATCCGGCGATAAAACTGTCGAGGGAGGTCAGTTCTATGATAGAGTCCTGGGCGTCGATGATCCGCAGCACCAGCTTGCGTTCCGGCTTTGCCAGCACCTCGATCAATGCCTTGTGGCACGCGGTCACTTCTTCCTTCTGCTCTGAAAGCTCCGGCGGGGTATAGAAGCAATCATACAGCCCTTTGAGCAGTTCATTTTCCATTGTCATCGCCTCCTTGCGACACAAACATATACCACACCTCCCGCAGAATATCCATTAGAATTTCAGGAGGCTATCCAGAATATTTGCTGCTTCCCTAAGATCCTCCGTGGATGCTTCTTTGGGCTTGTCTTTGCTTTTGTCGGCTGTATGTGTCAGGTATGGCGCATAGTTCTGCCGCGTCATTGCGATCCTGAAGTGGCCCAGCATCTGTGATACCACTTTGGCGTCCATCCCATTTTGCAGAGACAGGACGGCGCAGGTGTGCCGGAGATCTACGAACCTGATGTGATCCAGCCCAGCCTCTTGGATGATCTCATTGTGCAGCCGGCGCACCATCTGGGGTGAGTAGGGCCTCTGGGTGGCCGGGTGCATGAACATGAGCGGACTTCTTGGGTGTTTGGCGTGTT
>OKSB01003070.1_pt1 | contig 13704 bp, 8 predicted proteins | sample 1601171 | NCBI WGS metagenome assembly OKSB01 (sample SAMEA3541496, study PRJEB24748) | human gut metagenome | biome: human gut; feature: human-associated habitat; material: faeces | place: China | collected 2012 | reverse complement strand
AACAAAACGATTCAGGAGGGTATGAATATGCCACAGGCAAAGCTGTCCGATCCTTCCGGCCGCGGCAAGGCCGAGGGGTTTAAGGTGATTTTTCCCATGATGCAGCACCCGTACACAGAGGCCGAGATCCAGGCCGTTGTAGATGTGATGCGCAATGCGGAGGGCCAGACGCAGGGCAAATATCTTGAAAAGTTCGAGAAGGATTTCGCCGCATTCGTGGGTGCGAAGTATGCCTTCGGCGTAAACAACTGCACCAACGCGCTGAAGCTGGCGGCTATCTTCTGCCACATCCAGCCCGGCGACGAGGTCATCGTGCCCGCGTATACTTACTGTGCGTCGGCCATTCCCTTCGGCGACCTTGGCGCACATATCGTCTGGGCAGACATCAATAAGGATACCTGGACCATCGACCCCGATGATTTCGAGCGTAAGATCACGCCCAAGACCAAGGCTGTGGTGGCCGTTCACCTGCTGGGCATCCCCTGCGACATGAAGCGCATCGTGGCCATCGCCCGGCGTCACGGGATCAAGGTGGTGGAGGACTGCGCACAGGCGTTGGACTGCCGCATCGACGGCCAGCATGTGGGGACCTTCGGAGATTTTGGCTGCTTCAGCTTCCATGCGGCCAAGACGATGACGACTTTGGGCGAGGGCGGCATGTTTGTGTGCAGCGACGACCAGGTGGCTCACAACGTGCCGGGCATCCGTCACAACGGCCTGTGCGCGTTCCAGGGGGAACGTGAGCGCTACTGGGTTCCCGCCATGAGCAACGTGGACGAATTCCTGGAGGACCGCTGGCCGCAGAACTTCTGCCTGGGCGAAGCGCAATGTGCGCTTGGCTCCGAGCAGCTCAAGAGCGTGATCGCCAATAACGAGATCCTCATCGAACAGGACCGCAAGATCCGCGAATGGCTCAAGGATGTGCCGGAGATCACTTTCCCGGGCATCGTTGAGGGAGGGCGCTATGTCGTCCACCAGTACATCATGCACTACGACGGAAGCAAATACGGAAAAAACCGCAACGACCTGCTGGACCTGCTGACACAGAAATACGGCGTACGCGCCATCGTGCAGTATTATCCGCTGTATCGCTACCCGCTGTTCCAGAAAAAGGGCTGCGGCGCGTACGACTGCCCGGTGCTGGACGCCTGGTGGGACAACAGTTTCTCGTTCCCGTGGTGGTGCGGTATCGACGACGAGAGCATGCGCATCATGTGCGAAGGCCTCATCCATGCGGTGAAGGACCTGCGCGGTTGAGCGCGGGCAAAAACGGAACGGTACCCTGACAAGCGAAAATGAACAGGGAAACGGCCGAAAAGGCAGCGGGCCCGATGGCGTCCTCGGCGGAGCATCGGATGCCGGCCTTTTCGGTTTCGTTTTGCCATTACGGCGGAGAGGATAAAGAATATGGCATTCGACAAGACACGTTTCGGGGGCGTGGTGGCTCCCATCGTGACCCCCTGCGGTGAGGACGACAGCCTGGACCGCGGCGCACTGGAGGCAAACCTCACCCGGCTGCTGGCAACGGATGTTGCAGGGCTGTACATCAACGGCGGCACGGGCGACGCGGCCAATCTGACGCAGGACGAGCGGCTGGAAACGGCGGCGCTTCTGGTGCCGCGCCTGCTTGCCGCGGGCAAGCTGGCCATTGTGCATGTAGGCCAGACAAACCAGCGCCAGGCCGTGGAGCTGGCGCGGCAGGCCGCTGCGCTGGGCGCGCATGCGGTGGCGAGCATCCCCCCGAAAAAACCGTGGCCGCAGATCGTAGAATATTACAAGGCGCTGGCCGCCGCTGGTGCGCCGGTGATCGTGTATTATATTCCCGGCGTCACAGGCATGACGGCAGGCATGCCGGAGCTGCGCATGCTGCTGGACATCCCGGGCGTGGTAGGCATCAAAATGAGCGACTGGAATATTTTCCTTCTGCGCAGTGTGGTGCTGGAATATCCGGAAAAAGTGGTGTATTCTGGATTTGACGAGATGCTGGTGCCAGGCCTTTTGTACGGCGCGGACGGATGCATCGGCACCTGGGCGAATCTGCTGCCCGATTTATATGCAAAGGTATACGCGCGCGTGCGCGCGGGCGGGACGGACGCCGTGAAGCCGGTAATGGATGAGTTCACCGCATTTCTGGCCGTGGGCTGGAACTACGGCATTATCGATACATTTGAAGAGCTGATGCGGGCCAGGGGCTATGCCGGGCGGTGCTTCCGCAGGCCCAGCGCATGGGAGCCGGGCAAGGTGGAGCCGGCCGTATTGGCCGACCTGCTGGCGCGGCTGCAAAGGCTGGAGGATATGGCGGCGGCGTTATGAGCCGCGGAAAGGAGCGACCCTATGCAGTATACGAAGATTCCCGGCACAGACATGCAGGCAAGCAGGATATGCCTGGGCACCATGACTTTCGGCAGCCCGGTGGCCGGACCTGACGCGGTGCGGCTGGTGCGGTACGCGCTGGAGGAGCATGGCGTCAATTTCATCGATACGGCCAATATGTACGAGGGCTACAACCGTTATGCGGGCAGCGCAGGCGGCGTGGCGGAGGAGATCGTGGGCGAGGCCGTGGCGCACCGCCGCGGGGATTATATCCTGGCCACAAAGGTGGGCATGAAGGTGGGGGAGGCCCCGGAGGACGAAAATACCAGCCCCGAGGCCATCCGCATTCAGCTGCGCCGCAGCCTGGCGCGTATGCGCACAGACTATGTGGATGTTTATTACCTGCACCGGTACGACCCCGATACGGAGCCGCATGCCGTCGCCCGCGCAATGGGGGAAGAGCTGCGCGCGGGCACCATACGCGCCTGGGGCGTCAGCAATTACACAGCGGCTCAGCTGGCCGCGCTGCTGGCGGCGGCGGCGGACGAGGGCGTTCCGGCTCCGGCTTTGTGCCAGCCTGCCCTGAGTATGCTGAATACCGGCGCGCTGGAGGAGCTGCTGCCGCTGTGTGAAAAAGAGGGCGTGGGCGTGGTGCCGTACCAGCTCCTGCAGGGCGGGATGCTGACGGGCAAATACCGCCGGGGACAGGAAGCGCCCGCGGGCAGCCGCCTGGCGGAAAAGCCGGAGTGGATGAAGCCTTTCACCGACGAAACCTATGATGTGATAGAGCGCTGCGCGGCCGAAGCCGCGGCAGAGGGTGTGACGATGACACAGCACGCGCTGCGCTGGGCGCTGGCACAGCCCGGCGTGGTGAGCGCTCTGGTGGGCGTCAAGCGTGAAGAACAGATCGACGAGGCGGCGGGCGCGGTGCGGTGACGCCGGCCCCAAAAAAAATGCGGCGCGCACAGGCGCGCAAAAGGAGAGTGTGAGAGATGGCGTGTTTGACCGACAGCATCCCCTGGCGCGGGGACTTTGAGCAAAAGCTCGTTTATGCGCCGGAAAAACGGCCCGGGTTTGTGGCCTGGGTGACGGCGTTTCCCTACGGAGACGGTTCCATCGGTATTTCGTTCGACGAAACGCTGGAAGCTGAAAATCCGGATTTCATCCCGCCCCGGCTGGAATTTGCCGAGGCGGCGGGCGTGCCGGTTTCTTATTGCTCCGTGGAGGGCGGCAGCGCGCGGCAGCGCTCGTACCGGGTGTATATGCGTTCTGTGGACGGTGTGAATTTTACCGAAACGGGCCGCTGCGGGCGGCGGGAGGGTTCGCTGTGCAACGCAGGCTTTCCCGACGGGCGCATCGTGGGCTTCGACGTGCCGCGCTACAACGATGAGCGCACGGGCTGGAGCGACTGCATCCGCGTGCGGGAGAGCCGGGACGGCGGCAGCACATGGACAGATGTGCGCCGGCTGCTGGAAGGCACTGCGCCCTACCTGTGGCGCGTGCGCTGTCTGCGGGACGGTACGCTCGTGGTGCTGGCCAGCCTGTACGGAACGCCCTGGGGCCCGGGCAGGGAGCGCGCCACACGCAACACCATGCTGCCCGGCGAGACCTACCAGAGCAAGATACAGCCGTTTTTTCTCACCAGCAGGGATGGCCGCGAGTTCAGCGCGCCGAATTACATCCTGCCCGGTATCGGCGCCCATGAATTTGATTTTGTGGAACTGCCCGACGGACGGCTTCTCTTCATCGCGGGAGACGTGCAGGGCACGTCGGTGGGGCGCCAGTTCGTCACGCCCTCTCCGGACGGCTGGCTGAACGGCACGCTGTACCCCATCTGCACGGGCGCGCCCGGGGACCCCGTGCGTGACCCCCAGGGGGGGTATGTGCCCGAGACCATTGCATGGGACGCACAGCGGGGCTGCATCGTGGGTTACCGGCGCAACAAATGCTTTTCACTCTCCAACGATTACGGTGAAAATTGGACGCGCATCGAGCCGGACGTCCCGTTCGATTTCCTCTACCAGCCCTATCTGCTGGCGCTGGACGGCGGGCGGCTTGGCCTGTATGGCCATGTGGGCGGCGACAACGCTTTTGGCGAGAATGACATGACCATCCAGGCGCAGGTGTTTGCACCGGAGTGCGCCCGCGATATGCCGCGCGCCGCGCAGCTCTCGCTGGAGCGGATGCTTGCGCCGGACGGGAGCGGATATATCAATTCGTTCCGCGCACGCCTGACGGCGGGCGGCCGCCCGCTGGCCGGGCAGGAGGTGGAGTTCCGCTTCAACACCTATTGGAACGAAGACGGCAGTGTAAACACCACGGCGCAGGAGGATGCGCCGGATAAAGAACAGGTATGCACGGACGCGGAAGGCTGGGCTGTTGCTTCGGCAGTGCGCTACAACGGCATCGGAGACATACACCTGGCCTACAATGTGGACGTAGTGTGCCATGGCTCGCAGGATGTGCGCGCCTGCACAGGCCCGATGATGACGATCCTGGCGCTGACGCCGAGGCGTGAGGCTGGTTATCCCTACGACGCTTACTTTGCGGGCGGAACACTGTACCTTGCGCCGCAGTTCCTGCGGGATTTCCCGCAGGCGGAGGAGGCCCTGCGCGGGGCGGCGGGCGGCTCCGGCGTTCTGCCGCAAGGCGCGCTGTGTGAAGAAGCCGTGGAACGGCTGCTGGGGTGCGGCGTGCTGCGGCGCGGGCAGGACGGGGCGCTGCGGTGGATCCACAGCGTGCATGCGCCGCGCCCGCTGGACGACGTGCGGCCCATGGCGAGCGCGGACTGGTATGTCTGACGGCAGAGCCGGTGACTTGGATAAAAAGAAAAAGAGGGGATACAGGATGGACTATGGCGTGACCATTACGCGGGGCGCGGCCCCGTGGCAGATCTTTCAGCAGGGGCCGGACGGTACGGCGTGCATTCGGCTGGAGGGAAAATATCATCTGGTGCATCTGTCGCAGGAGCTGCCGCTGCAATTTTCGGCCGTGCCGCATGCGAGAACGACCGTGAAGGCCCGTGTAGCGCTGGAGAGCACAGGGGAATCCGTCGTTCCGTGGACGGAATGTACGGTGCTGGACAGCGAAAACTGGACGATAACCTTTCCGCGGGTACCGGCGGGCGGGCTGTACCGCATTGAGACGTATATGGATTACGAGGGCTGGGACGGCCTCTCCTGCACACGCGGCGATATGGTGCACAATGTGGGCGTGGGCGATGTGTTCGTCATCGCGGGGCAGAGCAATGCGGCGGGCCGCGCAAAAAACCCGGTAGCGGACGACCCTGAGCTGGGCGTGCACGTGCTGCGCACGAGCGCCCGGTGGGAGCTTGCAACTCATCCGCTGGGCGAGACGACGAACGCCCTGCACGTCGGCCATTATGAGAACCACAACCCAGGCCACAGCCCGTGGCTGCATTTCGCAAAGCGGCTCAAGCGAGAGCTGGGGTATCCCATCGGCCTTGTTCCATGCGCTTACGGCGGCGCGCCGCTGCGCTGGTGGAACCCGGAGGAAAACGGCGCGCTTTTCACCAATATGCTGGAGATGCTGGCAGATTACGACATCCATCCCAGGGCGGTGCTGTGGTATCAGGGCGAGGCCGAGGGCTACGAGGACAGCGCGCAGACATATCTGGAGCGGTTTGCGGCTTTCGTGCGGCACACACGCGCGGCGCTGGGCCAGCCGGAGCTGCCGTTCCTCACTGTGCAGCTCAACCGCTGCATGGAGGGCCCGAGTGAAAAGCTGGACCGCCAGTGGGGCATGGTGCGTGAGGCGCAGCGCCAGGCGTGGCACACGCTGGAGCATGTGACCGTGGTGCCGGCCGCGGACCTTGCGCTGTATGACTTCATCCACAATGCTTCAGAGGGCAATCTTGTGGTGGGGGAACGGTGCGCCCGCGCCGCGCTGGCCGAATGCTATGGGCGCGATGTGGACTGGATGGCGCCGGAGCCGGAATCCGTGGTTCAAACTGCCCCGGACACGGTGACGGTTCGCTTTTCGCGCATCCGCAACTGGCTCAATCCCTTTGGCGTGCCCGCGGCCCTGCTGCCCTTTGAAGCCGAGGACGCGCAGGGCCTTGCCGCCCCGAAAGCGTATGAGACGGGCGCGGACAGCCTGACCATCACTTTTGAACGCCCGCTTGGCGCGGATGCGCGCCTGCATGGCGCATGGCGCATGAACCCGGGCGCGGCCATCCCAAGCGATTGCATGCGCATGCCCATGCTCTCGTTCTACGGCGTGCCCGTAGAACAGGGCTGACTCTTTTTGCCGCGCGCGGCGCGGCCGCATTTCACAGACAGGAGGGCTGCCGCCCTATGAAAAAAGATCCATTTCAATATATTTTCCGCTTCTGCTGCGACCCCGGCTTCAACGATGCCGAGGAGATCCCGGCGCTGCTGCGCTATGTGGACGAGGCGGATATCGACGACGTGGCTGTATTCGCCAACGTGGAGGAGATCAACACCGGCCATATGAGCTTTGACGAGCAGGACGTGTATCTTGCAATGATGCGCAAAATCAGCGCGCTGCTGGCCGAAAAAGGTGTTACGATGTCTGTTAACCAGTGGCACAGCGTCATGCACGCGGACCTTGGCAAAACGCTGCGGCCGGAGCAGAACTTTCGCCCCATGGTGGATGTGGAGGGAAATGAAGCGAAGCTGTGCGTCTGCCCGCTGTGCGGCGAATGGCAGAAATACATCGCCCGGCTGTACGCGCGCTATGCGGAGCTGGAGCCCTCCATCCTTTGGGTGGAGGACGACTTCCGTCTGCATAACCACGAGCCTCTTGCGTGGGGAGGCTGCTTTTGTGACGAGCATATGAAGCTGTACAGCGCCCGCGCGGGCAAGCCGCTGACGCGGGAAGAATTTCTGGCAGGCGTGCTGTGTCCCGGCGAGCCGCATCCTTATCGGAAGATATGGCTGGATGTGAGTCGTGAGACGATGCTCAGCGCCGCCGGAGCCATCGGACAGGCGGTGCGCGCTGCGTCAAAGCAGGCGAAGGTGGGCCTCATGAGCTCGGCTCCGCACATCCACGCCGCCGAGGGGCGCGACTGGCATGCATTGCTGCACACGCTTGCGGCCGGACGCCCGCCTGTGGACCGTGTGCATCTGCCCGGATATCAGGAAAATTCCCCGTCGAACTATCTGCACGGATTCAATATGGTGTCTATGCTCACCCGTGTAATGCTCCCATCGGAGACCGAGGTATACCCGGAGCTGGAAAACTTTCCGTTCTCATTGTTTTCGAAATCCCGCCGGTTCACGCGTTTCCAGCTGCTGAGCGCACTGCCGCTGGATCTGGCGGGCATCACCATCGACTTGTATGACCTCAACGGCAACGGCATCGTTTGGGAGGACGGCTATCAGCAGATGCTGCACCGTACAAAGCCCTATCTGAATGCCCTGTCCCGCAGCGGTGTGTTCAAAGAGGAGCGCCTGGGGGTACGCGTACTGTACAGCCCCTGTTCTTCATACACGCTGCACACGCGGGAAGGCTCTTCCATGGAGGAGCTGTATCCGCAGGAGGCGTTTTTTGCCGGCTTGCTGCCCGCCATGGGCGTGCCCTATGCTTACGCCGGCAGCCCCGAACTGACGGGTCAGATAGTGGCGGCATCCGGCCAGGTGCTGCGCAATTGGGATGCGGGAACGCTGGCGCGGCTGTTCGCTAATAATTTCGTTATTTTGAACGGAGACGCGGCCCGGACATTGTGCGAAATGGGACTTGGCCGCCTTGCGGGCATTGAGAGCGTGCGCTGGCTGCGCCAAAACGACGGCGGCTACGCCTATGAGCAGGTGACGAACGGCAAGACCTACCGCGGGCGTAAAAACGCACGGGCCTCGGCCATCGTCTCGTGCAGCGACGCGCTGGATGTGACCTATGCGCAGGGCGCACAGGTGAACGAATATACTGCGCTGTACGATTCCTTCCGCCGCCGTACCGCCCACGGCCAGGTGGTGGTGGACGGCCGCGTGCTCATCTATCCCTTTGGGAATTTTGAAAGCTCTGTGTCCATCCCGCCCATGCTGCTGAACAGCATGCGCCAGGCCGTGCTGCACGACGTGCTACGCACAGCGGGCGCGCCGTTTCCGCTGGTGTGCGGCGCGCCGTATCTGGAGCCGTACTGCTTTGTACGGGACGGGGGATTGGATGTCTACCTTTTAAACGGCAGTACGGATGATGCCGACGCTGTGGAGCTGGCGTTTTCTGCGGGAACTGCGCCGGAAAGCGCGGAGGTCTGGCGTTCGCACGTAGAACAGGCCGCGCCGCAGGCCGCTGTGTGTGAAGCGGCGGGAACAGGCGTTCGGGTGCCGGTAGATGTGCCCAGCATGGAAGCTGTTCTGCTGCGCATGCCCGCGCCGGGGGCGGAAGGGGAGACCCCGGCATGAGCAAAAAAATAAGGGCATTTATTGGCTATCTGAAGGTGCTGGTGAACGGCGAGACGCTGGGCGGCGGATTTTACCGTTTTTTGTCGGTGCATGCGTGTTTTCTGGTATTTTACGGCCTGCCCCATGTATTTATCAATACGATGCTGTTGGGGCAGACGGGCGACGTAAAGGTCGTGGTGATGTATAACGCTACGTTTTTCCTGGGCAGCGCGGCGGCCATGCTGCTGGCGGCAGGGCTTTTGCAGCGCACGGATTCCGGCGTGACGGCGGTGCTGGGTATTTTGGGCTACAATGTGCTGTATCTGCTGCTGATCGTGCTGGGGGACAACGCCTCGCGCTGGCACTTGTGGCTTGGGCTTCTGGCGGGTCTTGCGGACGGCTGCTACTGGCTGAGCTACGGCCATCTGCTGTCGGATTCCACAGACCTTACCAACCGGGACAGCGGCCTTGCCATTGTGAACATCTGCGCCAACGTCGTCAACCTCACCATCCCGCTGCTGGCGGGCTTCATCATCGACGCAGTGGGCGGTACGCGGGGCTATATGGCGGTGTTCGGGCTGTCGTTTGCCGTGTCCGCCGTCACCTGTGCGCTGGCGCTGCGGCTGCCCAAGCGCCGTATGGCGGGCGCGCATAAGGTGGACTATCCCCGCACGCTGCGCGCCATTGGACGCAACCGGCATCTGCTGTACAGCCTGGCTGCGCAGGGCTGCAAAGGGGTGAGAGAAGGTGCGTTCACGTTCATCCTCAGCATCGTTTTGTACCAGATGGTGAAAAATGAGCTGCTGGTGGGCTTCAATACCTTCCTTTCAGCCGCGGCGGCCATCGCTTCCTACGTCATCGCCAGCCGCATCCTCTCGCTGGCGAACCGGGTGCGGTATATGGGTGTCGCGGTAGCGGTGCTCACAGGCATTGCCGCACTTTGCATCTTGCATCTCAGCCCGATGACGGTTATTCTATATACAGTGGTCAATTCGTTTTTTGCGGGCTTTCTGGAGAATTCCACATACAGCACTTTTCTGGATATGATGCAGCTGGTGCCCGAGATGGACGACCACCGGCCCGAGCTGCTGGCTGTCAACGATACCGTTCTGGAGCTTGGGCGCTGTGTGGGGCTTTCCATCATCATCGTTATGAACGTATATGTGGGCGAGGATGTGGGCGTGCAGGTGTGGAGCCTGCTTGTGCTGACGCTCACCCAGGTGGGCACGGTGCTGCTGTGCCGCGGGGCCATGCGCTCCGCGAAGCAGGCCGCGCCGGGGGCTTGAACGCGGGCGTTTTTCCGCATAAACAGAAACATATTTGCCAAAAACGGAAGAGCCGTTGGCCGCAAAGCACTTTCCGTTGTTGAAAAACTGCGGAAAGAAAACCCTGCCGGCCCGGCAACGCAAAGAAATTCAGGGCGGCTGCTGTCCCAGCAAGCTTCCCATTGTTAAAAAAGGAGAAATATGATGCAGGCAAAGATCATAGACAGAAAGTGGGTCGTCGAGTGGTTCGACGAGCGCCAGTGCTATCATATGCCCAGCCTGACGCTGGCGGACAACGGCAATCTGCTGGCCGTATGGAACGGTGGCTTTTTGCAGTGGAACGGCGACCCCATGGGCCGCGACGCCAAAGACTGGGTGTCTGTGCTGGAGCCGGGCGCAAAAGAATGGTCGAACCCGGACGCCGTGGGCTGTGACATCCGTTATTGCTGCCATGACCCGGTGTTTCTCAAAAACAAAAAGGGGGAGATCATTCTCCTGTTCGCAAAATTTCTGGACACCGAGGTGAACTTCACCACCTGGTGCAACGGCCGGGACGAGCTGTGGACACGCAAAACGAAGGACGGCGGCCGCACATGGGAGCCGGCGCAGCCCGCGGGCATCCAGAGCGGCCACGCCTCCAACGACAGCGTCCTGCTGGATGACGGCACCATCGTGTTCGCCTCCACAAGCAGTGAGCTTCCGGATAAATACTTCGGCGCAGTTCGCATCTATCTTTCTCACGACGACGGCGAGACATGGGAAAAAGGCCCCATCCTCTCTGCGGACGACGGCAATCTCATTCGGGAGCCGGCGCTTTGCCTTCGGCCGGACGGCACCATCCGTATGTTCACGCGTACCTGTCCGGGCAGTACGGGCTGGGGCGCGGGCGTGAAATCACTGGTGTCGTATACAGCCGAAAGCCGGGACGGCGGCAAAACCTGGACGCAGCCTGTGCCCACAACCATCCTCAATAACGAATCGAAGATCGATGTCATCAGCTGGGACAAAGACACCATCCTGATGGCCTACAACGACACGCCTGTGGCAGACTGGCACGAGCGCAGCCCTCTGACGCTGGCCTATTCGAAGGATGAGGGAAAAACCTGGAAAAACCTTATCGAACTGGCCGCCGCGCCGGGAAATAAATGCCAGCCCGCCATGTGCAGGGACAGGGACGGCCGTCTGAATGTGGTATATATGAACCGGCATACGGCCATTGAACACCTGGTGCTGGAGATCACGGAGTAAAAACAGAAAGCGCGGCACGCTGTGCCGCGCTTTGTGTGGTTCACGCGGGCCCCGCGCCCGCGGATGCCGCCGGAAAAATTGTGGATTTTGCGGAGGGGAAACGCATGGCACAGGGACAGGCCGCCGCGCCGCCGGGCGAGGCGGAAACGCAGGACGGCGCGCTTTTGGCGTGCATTCTGGACATGGGTGAACTGCTCTTGACCAGCGGTGCCGAGGTGATGCGCGTGGAGGATACCCTCACCCGATTGTGTATGGTGTATGGTTTTGCGCAGGCGGACGTTTTTACCATCACGTCCAGCATCGTGCTGACGGTGCGCACACCGGAGGGGCGCGCCCTTACACAAACGCGGCGCATCCGCGCGCGGGATACGGACCTGGGCCGTGTGGAACGGGTGAACGCGCTCTCACGCAGACTGTGCGCAGGCCCGCTGCCGCCGGAAAAATTCCGGCAGGCGGTGGAGGAGGTACGCAATGCCCCGGCTTACCCGGACGCCGCCCAGTGCGCCATGTACGCCGTTATCTCAGCGGCGTTCTCCGTCTTTTTCGGCGGCACGTTACGCGACGCTGCGACGGCGGCCGTTTCGGGCATGCTGCTGTTCGGCGCGCTGCGCTTTTGCCAGCGGCTGCGGCTCAACGGTATTTTGCAGAGTATGCTGGCCAGCGCGCTGGCAGCACTGGCCGTCATGCTGATGGTGGGCTTCGGCCTGGGCCAGAACCCGGATAAGATCATCATCGGCAACATCATGCTGCTCATTCCGGGCATTGCGCTGACGACCTCGCTGCGGGACATGATCAACGGCGATACCATTTCCGGCCTTCTGGGACTGAGCGAGGCCGTGCTCAAGGCTCTGGCCATTGCCATCGGCTTTGCAGCCGTGCTGATGCGGATGGGGGGATGAAAATGGCTTGGTATTTTGTACAGACGCTTATGGGCTGCATCGGTTCGGTTGGGTTTGCCGTGCTGTTCAATATCCGCGGGCGCAAGCTGCTGCTGGCCGCCGGAGGCGGCGCGTTGGCGTGGGCGGTGTATCTGGCCTGCACCTGTAACGGCCTGGATATTTTTGCGGGCCTGTTTTTCGCCACGCTGGCGGCGGCGTTGGCCAGCGAGCTGCTGGCGCGCGCCGTCAAGGCGCCGGTCATCATGCTGCTGGTTCCCATGCTCATTCCGCTGATTCCAGGCGGCGACCTATATTATATGATGAGCTTTCTTGTGCGCGGGCAGTATGAGGCGTTCGGCCAGTATGCCCAGCGGGTGCTCACCGAGGCCGGTGCAATTGCGTTGGGCATTATCTGTGTGGCGTCGCTCATGAATATCATCGCGGGCCTGCGTGTGCGGGCGCGGGGCGGCAAATAGAGCGCTTCAGGGTGTGCCGCGGCTTGAAAAAACCATCCGTATCCTGTATGATAAAAGGTATATTCCGCATGAGATACAAGCATGCAGGAAGGGAGAATGCAATGAAGATCATGGCAGTGGATTACGGCGATGCCCGGACGGGCCTTGCTGTGTGTGACCGCACCGAGTTCCTGGCCAGCCCCATCGGCATCATCGAGGAGAAGAGCCTGGCCAAGGTGGCGGAAAAAATCGTGTACGCCAGCCGCGAATATGAGGTGGGGATGATCGTCATCGGCCTGCCGAAAAACATGGACGGCACCGAGGGCCCGCGCGCCCAGAAGAGCCATAAGCTGGCCGATACGCTGCGGGCCATTGTGCCCATTCCCGTGGAGCTGTGGGACGAGCGGCAGACCACCGTCTCGGCTATCGGCTACCTCAACGAGACCAACACCCGCGGCAAAAAGCGCAAGCAGGTGATCGACGCGGTGGCGGCGACGATTATTCTGGAAAATTATCTGGCCTACCGCAAGAATCAGAGGGAGGAATAGGATGGCGTCGATGCAGAAACTGGCCGGCCTGATGCGGCGGGCCATCGAAAAATAAGATATGATTCAGCCGGGGGGCAGGATTGCCATCGGCATCAGCGGGGGAAAGGATTCGATGGCGCTGCTGATGGGCCTGCACCAGCTGCGCACCTACATCGGCATCCCCTATGAGATTGTGGGGCTGACGCTGGACCCGTGCTTTAGCGGGGTGCAGACCGACTACAGCCCGATTGCCGCCCTGTGCGAGCAGCTGGGGGTGGAGTACATCTGCAAGCGCACCGAGATCGGGCAGATTGTCTTTGACCGGCGGGCGGAGTCCAACCCCTGCAGCCTGTGCGCGCGGATGCGGCGGGCCTGCCTGTGCGACGAGGCGCTGGCGGCGGGATGCAACAAGATTGCGCTGGGCCACCACTTCGACGACGCGGTGGAGACCTTCTTCCTCTCCCTCTTTTACGAGGGGCGGCTGTCCTGCTTCCAGCCGGTCACCTATCTGGACCGCACCGGCATCACTCAGATCCGGCCCCTGCTCTACTGCGGGGAGGGGATGCTCCGCAACGCCGCCGAGCGCAACCACCTGCCCGTGGTGTTCAACCCCTGCCCGGCGGACGGCAATACCAAGCGCCAGGAGGTCAAGG
>OKSB01003066.1_pt1 | contig 13719 bp, 10 predicted proteins | sample 1601171 | NCBI WGS metagenome assembly OKSB01 (sample SAMEA3541496, study PRJEB24748) | human gut metagenome | biome: human gut; feature: human-associated habitat; material: faeces | place: China | collected 2012 | reverse complement strand
CAGTATCCTACGACGGCGGCAGGCACTACGTACATCCTTCGGTAAAGAGCGCCATGCGCAAGGAGTATCCCATCGTCAGACCGCTCTATTACTATTACGACAAAAAGAACGAAACCGCCGTAAAGCCTTTCCTGCAATTCACAGCCTCGCCCGAAAGCCGCAAAAAGACGCTCGAGTTAGGTTTCATTCCACGATAACACACAATAACAATTATGAAAAAGCTGATAGATACTATAGCCGGACGTGTGCTCACGGTAAGCGGATTCGTTACAAGCATTGTAATACTGCTCATAATAGGATTTCTTTTCACCGAAGCGGTGGGACTGTTCAGCAACCCGGTTGTCGAAAAAGGCTACGTGCTGGCCGTAAATCCTGCAAACACTGTGGAGCGGCTTAACGCACAGCAGATAAAGCAGATTTTCGACGAGGAGATAACCAACTGGAAAGACGTGGGCGGTTCTGACATGCCTGTAAAGACTTTCCGCCTTGAAGACCTCGACAAATACTATTCCGAAAAAGAACTGGGCGCGGAATATGAGCACGCCGGCAAAAAAATTGCCGAACAGATACACAAAACGCCGGGAATAATAGCTTTCGTGCCTGATGTGCTGGTAAAAGACCAGCCGGATGTCAGAATAATGCCCGACAACAACATTTCGGTCAAAGACGTACTGGGAGGCAACGAATGGTTTCCTACAGCCACGCCGTCACCTATATTCGGTATCCTGCCGCTTATAAGCGGGACGCTATGGGTAAGTTTCTTTGCAATATTGATAGCTCTGCCCTTCGGGCTGGCTGTATCGATATACATGGCCGAAGTAGCCCACTTCAAGGTACGCAAAGCGTTGAAACCCATAATTGAACTGCTGAATGGCATACCGTCGGTAGTATATGGTTTCTTCGGTCTGACTATAATCGTACCGTTCCTGCAAAACACGTTCAACCTTCCCGTAGGCGAATCCGGACTTGCGGGAAGCATTGTCTTAGCCATAATGGCTTTGCCCACAATAATAACAGTGGCCGAAGACGCTATGAGAAGCTGCCCGCGAAGCATGCGCGAGGCAAGCCTTGCTTTGGGAGCTACACAATGGCAGACCATTTACAAGGTTGTGATTCCGTTCTCGATGTCGGGCATTACGTCGGGCGTTGTTCTGGGAATAGGACGCGCCATAGGCGAGACCATGGCCGTGCTGATGGTTACGGGCAACGCGGCTGTCATGCCCACGAGCATTCTCGAGCCGTTGCGAACAATTCCGGCAACGATAGCCGCCGAGTTGGGCGAAGCTCCTGCAGGCGGCGCGCACTACCAGGCGTTGTTCCTTCTGGGAGTCATACTTTTCTTCATCACGCTTATAATCAACTCGTGCGTAGAGATTGTCTCGGCGCGCAACAAACTGAAAAAATAATGGCTGTACAAATCGACATGGCTTATTCCCGCCGAAAGCGTACCATACAGAAAACCGTTTTCCTGTGCTTCCGCCTGTTAAGTTACTTTATAGCCCTGCTGCTGTTTTACATTCTTGGATTCATTCTCATTAAAGGAGCGGGCGTAATAAACTGGGACTTCATCACAATGCCTCCCACCGACGGCATGACTGCCGGAGGAATCTGGCCGGCCATAGTAGGAACGTTCTACCTCATGTTGGGCAGTGCGGTTTTCGCATTCCCCGTGGGCGTAATGAGCGGCATTTACATGAGCGAATATGCCCCGCAGGGCAAGGTGGTGAGCTTCATACGCATGATGACCAACAACCTCGCAGGCATTCCGTCGATAGTGTTCGGACTGTTCGGCATGGCATTTTTCGTCAACTACATGGATTTCGGCGACAGCATACTGGCCGGCTCGCTTACGCTGGGACTGCTGGCCCTGCCCATCGTAATACGCACCACCGAAGAGGCATTCAGGGACATTCCGGGCAGTTACCGCGAAGGCAGCCTTGCCTTGGGAGCCACGCGCGCACAGACTATATGGAAGGTATTGCTCCCCATGGCCGCCCCGCGAGTAATAACCGGGCTCATATTATCCTTGGGCCGCGTATCGGGCGAGACCGCGCCCATACTGTTTACCTGCGCGGCATATTTCCTGCCCAAGCTGCCGCAAGGCATTTTCGACCAGTGCATGGCGCTCCCCTACCACTTGTACGTGGTAGCCACGAGCGGAACCGACATCGACGCGCAAATGCCCATTGCCTACGGCACGGCGTTCGTGCTCATAGCCATTGTGCTTGTAATGAATCTGCTGGCCAACGGAATCCGCAAGCATTTCGAAAACAAGTTGAAAGCAAAATAACCTACACCCCGATTAAAAATGAACAAAATCGAAGCTAAAAACGTTGATTTCTACTACGGAAGTTTCCACGCCCTCAAAAACATAAGTATCGACATCCCGAGCAACGAAGTAGTAGCCTTCATAGGGCCGTCAGGCTGCGGAAAATCCACTTTCCTCCGTCTGTTCAACCGCATGAACGACCTGATTCCCGGCACCAGGCTGGAGGGAAAAATAATAATCGACGGCCACGACATCTACGCACCCTCAATTAACGTGGATGTGCTGCGCAAGAACGTTGGCATGGTGTTCCAACGCCCCAACCCTTTTCCGAAAAGCATTTACGAAAACGTGGCCTACGGACTGAGGGTTAACGGAATCAAGGACAAGGCTTTCATACAGGAGCGAGTCGAGACGGCGCTGAAAGGGGCGGCCCTGTGGGATGAGGTAAAAGACAAACTCAAGGAATCGGCCTACGCCTTGTCGGGCGGGCAGCAGCAACGCCTGTGCATAGCAAGGGCCATGGCCGTAGAGCCTTCGGTGCTGCTCATGGACGAGCCGGCTTCGGCGCTCGACCCTATTTCGACAGCCAAGATAGAAGAACTTATTTGCGAGCTCAGCGAGCAGACCACGGTGGTTATCGTGACGCACAGCATGCAGCAGGCAGCCCGCGTAAGCAACAAGACGGCATTTTTCTACCTCGGCGAAATGATTGAATACGGCGAGACAAAGAAAATATTCACCCACCCCGAAAAGGAAGCCACTCAAAACTATATCACCGGACGTTTCGGCTGATTTGCAGCTGCCGGAAAAAACAATAATCACCTAAAAAAGAACGACACAATGGTAAAATTCGTAGAAAATGAATTGCAGGCCATACGCACAGAAATCAGCGAGATGTGGACATTGGTTTACCAGCAGCTGGAAAACGCATACCAGTCGGTGCTGAACGCCGACAAACAACTGGCCGACAAAGTGGTTGCGCGCGAAAAAAGGGTAAACGCCTTCGAGCTCAAAATCGACAGCGACATCGAGGATTGCATAGCCCTCTACAACCCCGTGGCTATAGACCTGCGCTTCACCCTGGCCATGCTGAAAATAAACACCAACCTCGAACGCATAGGCGACTATGCCGACAGCATTGCCCGCTTCGTGCTGCGAACCGAAATAAAACCCGAAGACAAGGAACTCTTCGGCCGGCTGAAGCTCAAGGAAATGTACGACACGGTGCTGAACATGCTCAAAACAACGCACGAGGCATTGCAGGCCAAGGACATCGCAATGGCCAAGTCGGTTTTCGAAAAAGACGAAATACTCGACGAGCTGAACCGCGAGGCCATAGACACCCTTACCGGCTATGCCACGGAACACACCGCCTCCATACGCCTGTGCCTGGAAACGGCCGGGATATTCCGCAAACTTGAACGCGCCGGCGACCATATCAACAACCTGGCCGAAGAGACCATCTTCTACCTTGACGCCGAAGTGCTGAAGCACAACAAGACGCTCTTCCTGCCCGAACACACTGTTTAACCCAAATCGGGTTTAATATCGCCAATACTGCACGTGGGCGAAACGGGGTTGCAAGCTCCGTTAGCCCGCGTTTTTTTATCAGGCGTTATCCGGGGTCAGAATACAGACAAAAAGCGACGCACCGTAAAACGCTGATATAAAGAACGTTTAAACCCCTCTCTGAGAAAATTGAAAAAGCAAGGCACATATTTTAAAATAGGTCAGACATATTTTCGATTATGTGCCTTGTATTTTTTGAGGTTTGGAATCTGTGATTGCAATAATGCGGACACACCCTGACATGTACCCCGTTCACGGCGCGGTGCCGCGATGTTACGGCCCGCTGCGCGCTCTAATGCTTTATGCCCTCGAACATCTCGTTACGGTCTTCCTTTTCGGGCTTCGATTTGTCCTTATAACTGTTGAACGTCCAGCCGAGGGTGAGAGTTATTTGCGGGTACTTCGGCTTTATCCGCGTTATGGAGCGAAGGTCGGGCGTATTAATGTCGTTCACGTACTTTGCCGTGCGGAAAACGTCGCGCATGGCCAGCGTGGCGGTCAGCCTGCGGTTGAACAGTTGCTGCCGCACAGCCAGGTTGGCGTAGAAATACGACTCCGAGCGCCCTTGAGTGGTTACCGAAGGCCCTACGAAACTGCCGTCGAGCTGTACCAGGGTATATTTGCCGGCACGGAACCGGTTGTTCCACATAATGTCGTAGTTGGTGCTCGAGGTGGTGTTGCCCCCTGCCCCGCGCTCGTTCTTTACCTTGTAGTGGTATATGTTGCCGTTTACCGAAGTGTTCCACCAGCGTAGCGGCTGCAGGCTCACGCTCAGTTCCACGCCGGTGGAATAATCGTGCCCCACGTTGGCCATGGAGTCCAGGGTAACGCCGGCCGAGTAAGGCACGCGCAGGCGTTCTATCTTGTCCTTGCGGTAGCGGTGGAACAGCGTTGCCGAAACGGTATTGTCGCCAAAAGACTTGCGGTAGTTCAGTTCGAACGAATTGATATACTCCGGACGTATGTCGGGGTTGCCTATCTCGGCGGTATAGAAGTCGCGATAAGTGATGTAAGGCTCCATGTAAAAGAGCTGCGGCCGTGTGGTACGGCGCGAGAACGAAGCCACAAGGCGGTGTTCGCCCGGGAATGTATATCCCGCATGCACCGAGGGGAACACTTCGAAACGGTTCTTGGTGCGGTCGGCGCCCCCGACGGAGCTTTCCAGCACCGTATGCGTGTGTTCTCCCCTCAGGCCTGCCTGTATTTCGAAATCCTTCCATGTTTGCGACAATATGGCGTAAACAGAGTTTACGCCTTCCTGGAAATAGAACGTATTGTAAATATCATCGCGCCAAAAGAACTCTTGCGTCTCCGGATTCCACCACTTCATGCTGTAGTCGCCGTCCTCAAGATAAGAATAATACTGGTATCCGGCCTCGAGTTTGCCTCCTTTGCCGAAAGGCAGGGCATAGTCGAGGTTCACGCGCATTGTCTCGCGGTGCTCGCTCTCGTATGCGCGGTGTCCCTGCTGGCGTTCGCCCTGCAGCGACATAAGGTCGTTGAAAAAGTACTCCAGCGCATTGCCGCCGTACTTGTAATAAAAACTGCCGTAAAGCTCGTGCCCCTTGTCGTTGAACTTATGCCGTGCCGACAGGCTGCCAAGGTAGATGTCCTCGTCGTTGTCGTAGTCGTCCTTACTGCGGAAATGCTCGGTAACCGGCACACCGCCCGCAATGGAACGCGTCTCGGAGTACCTCATCTTGCCTACGCGGCTGTTGCCCCCGTATCCTCCTTCAAGATCGAGCGACACGGTGGTACGCGGAAGCGTAAGGTTCCATCCTCCCTTGAGCGTGTAATGGTAGTTGTTGCCCGTGCGCGGGCCTTTGGAGTGCGAAACGGTTGTCTGGTCGCCGACAACGGTGGTCTTCTCCTGGTCGAAGTCGCTCTTGCGCAAGCGGTCGGTCCACTGCCCGCCCACATACCACGCTGAACGCTCCGACTGCTTGTTCAACAGGAAATCGGCGTGGCGCGAGAGCCATGTGCTTCCCGACAAGTTCACCATGCCGCTGAAGCCTTTCCGGCTGTTTTTACGGGTAATTATGTTTATTATGCCCACTTCGCCCTCGGTATCATGCCGGGCCGAAGGAGTGGTTATTATCTCTATGTTGTCTATCTGCCCGGCCGGCACCTGCTCCAACGCCTGCGAGCCCGTAAAGGCGCTCGGCTTGCCGTCCACATAGACAACGAAACCGGTGCTGCCGCGGAACGTCACTTCGCCGTCGGCGTCAATGCGCACCGACGGCGTGTTCTCCAGCACATCGACGGCCGAGCCGCCGCTGCCCGCTATATTGGCCGAAGCGTCGACCACCTTCTTATCCAGCTTGTATATTACCTGGCGTTTGTGGGCCACCACCTTCACTTCGGCTATACCCATTTCGAGCGGTGTCATGGCCAGCGTTCCCATGTTGGCGCCCTTGCCTGAAGCAATGGTTATCCCGCCCTTGGTTAGCACATCGTAGCCCAGCAGCCGGGCCATGACCGAATAGTTTCCGTCCTTGACCTTAATGAACGAGAAACGCCCCTCGTCGTCGGGTATGGTTTGCTGCACCGGCGTAGTGCTACCTGCAGGAAAAAGGAATATGTCGGCATAACTTATTGCCTTGCCCGAAGAACCGTCAACCAGGCGGCCCGTTATCGTGCCGTCGCCCGGCGCAGCATTCAAGGGAAGGCAGAACATGCACAACAGGACGGGAATTATCAGAATCATTTTCATCGAATCGAGATTAACTACTTTTCTTGCGGGCTATCGTGCCCCGGGAATTTCGTATAAAACGTGCTAAAGTAATAAAATTATGCCACACCAATGCAAAAAGCCTGTAGTTTAAACCCTAATCGGTCGTTAGGCTTCGTCAAATTGCGTGCTTATGCCCGGCAGATAGCTTTACGCCCGGCTGAAGGCATAGCAGGCTACGGCAAAGCCGGACGCAAAGACAGATGACGCAGAAGTGCGTAAGCTGGCGAAGGAACCGCGCCCGATGTTACTACTTAATTTACTAATGACCGTTTTGGGATTATGCAAACTTCACTTTGCAACAACTACTGCACAACGTGATACACTCCCGAAAAGTATTCAAAACCCGCAATTTTAACACATCTGACTTTTTGTCAGCCAACTACGCCCTGATAATTCAAAAATTCACGGCTTTATCATACAAAACAGCTGCAAAATGCGGCTTTTTATAACATTTTTCCACAACTACGGCATTTTTAAGCCAACAAACAATAAAAATCCATAAAACATGTATTAGCCCTAAAGAGAATAAATTTGTACTTTTGCAAAATCTTATTAAAAATGTAACCGAGAAACGAGGAAAAGATACATAACCGGTTCCATGCCGCACAGCGAAACACTTGCTTCTATCTCTCTTCTACAAGCGAAACGTGCATGGAACGGATAGACTATATTTATTAACTACAATAAACGCATTAAGTCAAACATTCAAAAGTAAGATTATGGGTAAAAGATTGATTATGTTTGTGCTCGGAGTGTTCTCATGCCTCCTCGTACAAGCACAGGTCAAGACCGTAACCGGAACAGTCACTTCGGCCGATAACGGCGAGCCGCTGCTCGGCGTGTCAGTCAGCGTTCCGGGAACGACCGTCGGCGTAAACACCGACGCAAACGGTAAGTTCACACTCTCCCACATTCCTGCCAGCGCAAAAGTGTTGCGTTTCTCCTTCATCGGAATGGAAGCGCAGGAATTGCCTATCAAGAGCGTGATGAACGTACAGCTCAAATCCAGCGACTACGTGCTCAAGGGCGCGGTTGTAACCGCCCTCGGTATCAAGCGCGACGAGAAATCGCTGGGCTATTCGGCCACCAAGGTCGACAACGAGGACATCACCGCTGCCCGCAACGCCGACATCATGACGGGCTTGCAGGGCAAGGTAGCCGGCCTCGACATTTCAAGCACCGGCACGGGCCCGGGTTCATCGACTTCGGTCATAATCCGCGGTTTCAGCTCTTTGGGCGGCAACAACCAGCCGTTGTACGTTATCGACGGTGTGCCCGTTGACAACCCCGCCACCACATCGAGCGACGGTGTTAACGAGGACCAGCTCAACCACCACTACGACTTCGGTAACGGTGCAGCAGCCATCAACCCCGACGACGTAGCCGAGATGACAGTGCTCAAGGGCGCTGCCGCAACGGCACTCTACGGTAGCCGCGCTGCCAACGGCGTTATCATGATTACCACCAAGAAAGGTTCGAAGCACGAAAAAGGCCTCGGCGTTTCCTACAACGGCGGTATCCAGTTCACACAGGTTGCACGCTTGGTTGAAATGCAGAACATGTTCGGCCAGGGCGCATACGGAGAACACGTAGCCATTGAGAACGGCTCCTGGGGGCCCCGCTTCGACGGCGTGAAAAGGGTGTACGGATACGTTTACAACAACACCCAGCGCGTTAAGAGCTACCGTGCCATAAAGAACAACATACGCGACTTCTTCGACACGGGCATTACGTTCAACAACAGCGTTTCGTTCAACGGCGCAACCGACAAGAGCGACTACTTCGTTTCGCTCTCCAACGTTAACGACAACGGTATCTATCCCACCCGCGCCGACTCGTACAACAAGTACACTTTCTCGGCACGCGGCAGCTACGAGGCCAACAAGAAGCTCACCTTCAGCTCCTCTATCAACTACACCTACTCGAAAAACAGCGCAGTTGCCGGCGGACAGAAGCTCTCGCCTATCTTCTCGCTCTACAACGTTCCCCGCGACATAAGCGTAACCGCACAGGAAGACCTGAGCGACCCGTTCAACTCGCCGGGTTACTACTTCACCCCCTACAACGCCACCAACCCGTACTACCAGCTCAAGAACTGGAAGGATACATACGAGCAGGACAAGATTTGGGGTAAGTTCCAGGCAGACTACAAGCTGTTCGACTTCCTTACGCTCACATACCGCGTAGGCCTCGACCACACCGGCGGTAAAATCAACAGCGGTGTGCCCAACATGAGCGCCCTCTTCCCCGGCACTCCCAACTGGACCGCCAACCAGGAAATCGGTACGAACTACGGTTCCTACTTCACACGCGACATACGCCGCCGCGAAGTAAACCAGGACGTAATGGTTAACTTCAGCAAGCCTATCGAGGACTTCAACGTAAACGCTATAGTAGGTTTCAACACCAACGAACGCAAATACGAGTGGAACCAGGAGATGATTACCAACCTCGACCTGCCCACATGGTTCAACGTTTCAAACTCGGGCGAAACACCCTCGATTCGCGCTAACCGCCAGCACCGCCGCCTCATGGGCCTCTACGGCCAGGTTGAAGGCTCGTGGAAAGACATGGTTTACCTCACCGTAACGGCGCGCAACGACTGGTCGTCAACACTGCCCAAGAAGAACAACAGCTACTTCTACCCGGGCATAACCGGCAGCTTCATATTCACCGAGCTTTTAAACAAGGACATCCGCAAGTACATCTCGTTCGGTAAGTTCCGCGTGGCTTGGGGTAAGACCGGTAACGACGCTTCGCCCTACATGACGGGTACTACTTTCACACAGGCCACCTCCGACGCTTCGGGCTGGGGCGAGGTTAAATTCCCGCTCGGCGGCGTAAACGCCTTCACCGCAAGCAACTCCATGGGCAACAACAACCTCAAGCCCGAGATGACAACCGAATGGGAACTCGGCTTGAACATGGCGTTCTTCCGCAACCGCTTGGCATTCGACTTTGCTTACTACAACCGCAGCACCAAGAACCAGATTATCTCAATGAACATGGACCACGCAACCGGCTACTCCTCGCGCAGCATCAACCTCGGCGAGATAAGCAACAAGGGTGTTGAATTCCTCCTCACCGGTACTCCTATCAAGACCAAGGACTGGCAGTGGGATTTGGCTTGGAACATTTCGCATAACTCCAGCAAGGTAGTCGACCTGCCCAGCGAAGTGGGCAACGAAGTGCTTATCTTCGGCCTCTCGGGCGGTACCTCGATGTACGCCGTAAAAGGCAAACCCCTCGGCACATTCAAGGCTCAGACCTTCGAGAAAGACCCGCAGGGACGCGTGGTAGTTGACGCAGGCACGGGCCTCCCCGTACAGAACTCCACACTCGAATACTGCGGCGACATGAACCGCAAGTACTCCATGGGTATCTCCTCAACCCTGCGCTGGAAAGGCCTCAGCCTCACAGCTGACCTCGACATCCGCAAGGGCGGCAAGATGTTCTGCAACACCAAAAGCTTAACCTACTTTACCGGTATTGCAAAACAAACCATCTACAACGACCGTAACACGTTCATCGTTCCCAACTCGGTAAACAAGGTAACCGACCCGACCACGGGCGCAGTTTCCTACGTTGAGAACACCACGCCGCTTACCTACGAGAACATCCAGACCTACTGGGCCGACCTGTACGACCGCGACGGAAGCGACCTCGTAAGCAAGGACTACGTGAAACTCCGCAACGTGGTAATCACATGGCAGCTGCCCAAGAAGTGGCTTGCAAAGACCCCGTTCACCGACATTTCCGTATCGGTGTTCGGCCGCAACCTCATTACCTGGACTCCCGACGACAACACGTTCGTAGACCCCGAATCTTCTACCCTCGGCAACGACCTCGAAGGCCAGTTCGGCGAGTACACCGTAAACCCCTCGACACGTACATACGGCTTCAATTTAAATCTTAAATTCTAAAAAGGAATTTACAGCATGAAGAAAATATTTTTAATGGCTTCCGCAGCCGCGCTTCTCTTTTCCAGCTGCGGAGACTTAGACATCAACGAAAGCCCGAACAACCCCAGCGGCGGCAACGTAACGGCAAACCTTATCATGCCGTCGGTTGAGAACTGTGTGGCTACAATCACTGGCGACGGGTTGTACAACATTGCAGGATTCCTGACACAATACTTCGAGCAGGCTCCCGTAGGAAACCAATACAACGACATCACCTGGTACAACATACAGCCGAGCAGCCAGCTCGTCGACCGCAGCTACGCCATGGCTTACGCTAACGCGCTGCAGGACATCGAGGAGATTAAGGGCAAGACATCCAACACGGCCGACCTTTTCGCAGCCACGGTGCTCCGCGCCTACACGCTCCAAATGCTCGTTGACGCCACGGGCGAGACGCCTTACAGCGAAGCCCTCAAAGGCTCCGGCATAAGCAAGCCCCACTACGACAACGGCGAGGACGTTTACGCCGGTGTACTCAAGGAAATGGACGACGCCGAGGCAGCCCTCAACCCCGAGGACCTCATGGAGACCAACGACCTGTTGCTCAACAAGGACCTCGACCAGTGGAAAGGCTTTGCCAACGCACTGCGCCTGCGCATGTACCTGCGCATGATTTCGGGCAACATCGACGCTGCCAACTACACCGCAAAGCTCAAAACCCTTGTCAGCGAAGGCAACTTCTTCACCGGCGACATAGCTTTCGACGCATACAGCGACGAGGCCAACAAGCGCAACCCGTGGTATTCGGCAAACTACATCAACCTTGCGCAGAACCACGTGGCTTCGCTCCCGATAGTAAGCTACATGACCCTGACCAACGACCCGCGTATTGCCTACACGTTCGTAACCGCAACCGTGGGCGACAACGCAGGCCAGTATGCAGGCCGCATTCCGGGCAGCCACCAGCAGGCCGCAGTGGGAACGTTCAACGACATCGGCTACTTCAGGGCGCTCAACTAGTACGCAACGAAGCCCGTGATGTTCTTTACCCAGGCTGAGTTGCAGTTCCTCCTGGCTGAGTGCTACATCAAGTACTTCAGCGACCTCTCGAGCGCACAGTCGGCTTACGAGGCAGGCGTTCGCGCCGACTTCGACGCACGCTCCATAAGCGGTGCCGACCAGTTCCTCGCAGGCAGCCGCACATCGTGGGCAAGCGCTGCAAGCAACGACGACAAGCTCAAGCTGATTTACATGCAGAAGTGGGTTGCCCTGCTCTACATGGACCACATGGAGGCCTGGTCGGAAATGCGCCGCACCGGCACACCCGCTTTCGGCCTCACGGCACAGGAATACGTGGCCGACCCGACGCAGTACACCACCGGCGACCTCATCTACCCCTACCGCGACATGCTCGGCACAAAGAAAGCCCCGTTGCGCCTGCCCTACTGCTTCAGCAGCACCAACATCAACGAAAACGCTCCCAAGCAGCCGGACATCACTACTACACCTGTATTCTGGGATAAGTAATATTCACACACTTAAACAATGAATATAAACATGAAGAAGATAAATTTGCTCATCGCCGCGCTGGCTTTCGTAGGCCTCACCTCGTGCGACTACGACGGCAGCGACGATGCAAAAGTAACCAAATACGTCACCATTGAACTCACCGGTGGCAACCAGACCCTCGTTCCCGTAGGCTCTGAATACACCGACCCGGGCTACACCGCAACAGAGGGCACCGAGGACGTTACCAGCAAGGTGGTAGTAAGCGGCGACCAGGTAGACCCCGACAAGGTGGGTATCTACAACGTTACCTACTCGGCCAAGAACGTAGACGGCTTCGCAGCCGAAGTAACACGCACAGTGCTCGTTTACGACCCGGCCATTACTACCGACATCACCGGTACTTACACTGTTGAAAAGGGTGAAGACTTGTACCCCGACCAAAGCGACTTCTTTACCAGATACGTCATCAAGGGCAACACAGTAACCCTCACCCAGCTCGCACAGGGCCTCTACTCTATCAGCGACTGGTGGGGCGGCCTTTACGACAAGACCGTTGGTTACGGCAGCGCATACTGCGCTACGGGTTACTTCCAGCTCAATGCCGACAATACCATTACCGGCATTTCGGCTTCGACGCCCTGGGGTGACGTGCTCGAAAGGGGTGACGGTGTTTACGACCCAACCACAGGCAAAGTCGTACTCAACGTAGAGCTCAACTACTACCTCAAAATGACATTATCGAAGTAAAACCCTGAATAAGAATTAAGATCATGAAGAAATACATTTCATTATTGGCATTGGCACTCGTGTTCGGGGTAATGACCTCTTGCGACAGCGACCCCAGCGACACCGATACCAATCCCGGTGGCACCGCAGTCAAGAAGATGTGCGGTGACTGGATTGTAACCGCATACACCTGCGAGAACCAGGGCGACGTTGCCAACATCGACAACTGGGAATGGGAAGAGCTCGGCTCGTTCTCCAACTATCTGCTCACCTACAACACGGCAGCCAACAAGTCGACCGAGATGTGGGTGGACGACAACGGCGAGCTCGCCCTCGGCGCGACCGACGACTACTCCCACAAGGTTAAGGTGAACGTGAAGTACGGCAAACGCACATTCTCGGTTGAGAACGCGGCTAACGAGTACAGCGACAATGCCATCACCATCATCGGCGGCAAGGTGCTCCACAACGCTGCCCGCAACGCCAACAGCGTAAAGGTAGACAGCATTGTTTACTACGTCAAGGCTGCGAACACCACGATGGGTTACATCAAGGTGTCGGGCATACGCAACGACTTCTAAGACCTTCACGCGCCCCAGGCGGCGCAATGCGATAACGAATCCCGGGCTCATTGCAGAGCCCGGGATTCTTGTTTCCCGCCCGCAGGCTGCCGGCCCCGCACGGCCAAGCCCCGTTCCCGGCGGCGCGAAAAACATGTCTGACATATTTCGAAATAGGTCGGACATATTTCAAAACACAAGGCACATATTTCAAAATACGTGCCTTGTGTTTTTTCTTTACTCAAAAGACGTGGAAAGCCGCCGCCCGGAAACTGCGGCAAATTACTATCTTTGCAACATTACCTAACCTACACGCAGCACCATGACACCGCACTCCCTGCTGCCGGCCTTGCTCATCGCCTCCGCAGGCCTGTGCTTCCGCGCCGCTCCCGCCGCTGCCGCCGCCGCTGCTCCCGAAGAGGAGAAGACCGAGTTCGACGTCATCCTGAA
>OKSB01003064.1_pt1 | contig 13729 bp, 10 predicted proteins | sample 1601171 | NCBI WGS metagenome assembly OKSB01 (sample SAMEA3541496, study PRJEB24748) | human gut metagenome | biome: human gut; feature: human-associated habitat; material: faeces | place: China | collected 2012 | reverse complement strand
ATTTCTGATTCTAATTTTTTAGATTTTAGTGTCCAAGTTTTGTTGACCAGTGCAGATGGCCTTTTTTATAGCGTCTGATTCCCCTATAATATCGGCAAATCGATGGCGTGATACCATGCCGCGTTTATGCAGATTACTGCGTATTTTTTGTTCTGTAATCTGAATGGATTCAATATCCCTAAAGGTAGCTACGACGCCTTCAATTTGATCGCCAATAAGAATAGGAATGCGGTTCGTGTTGATAATGGCATTTTCTACCTTCATTAATTCGTCAATTTCCATTTCGCCGCTTTTTAAGGTACTTTTCAGCCGTGTCGTAGGCAACACATCTTCTATATCTTTTCCCTCATAGGGTTTATTTTTCAAAGGCAGAATCCGTTCTGCCTGCTTATTGACGACTTCGACCTTGCCGTTTTTATCAATGGCAATAATCCCATCATGGGTATAATTGAAAATAGCTTCATAGCGTCGCAATTGTACTTGTAACACTTTCCGCTTCGTTTCTTCCAACAGCAGGGACGACAGGGCTTGCTGGGCTGAATCTAGCGCCGTTTCAATATCTTCCTGTGCGTTTTCCAGGGTAATATAATCCAAACGGTAGCGTCTGGCATATTCCCGGGTTACCGTACCGCCTACGCCCAATACATTGCCATCCTGGATAGCCTTTTTTACAGCTTCTTCGGCACTTTGTTCATCATGAAAGCGGTAATACGTAGCCTTAACATGCATTAAATAACAAAGAGTTCTTACACTGCCCTGAATCTCTTCGACAGAAAAGAAAGCAATCGAACCTTTTATATTTCGTATTGTTTCAAAGGCCTCAATATAGCAGCCACTGGAAAATTTGACAGTAATAACCGGTATATCAAAATTTTTTCGTAAAAGAGCGCCTGTACCGCCACGGCTGATCAACACTTTGGTTCCCGATTGAATGGCTCTGGTCGCAATTTCTTTCGCTTTTTCTACAGCTCCTACCTTCACACAGACGTCTAAGTTCCGTTTCGTAATAATTTCTTCAGCCCGTGTAGCCAGTAATTCAGACGGAGCAATAAATAATATCTTCACGTTTTCCACCATCCGCGTAGTAAAATCCGTATCCTTAGCCTAATGCCAGCCAGGGATACAAAAACTCCTCATATGTATAATAAAGGTTTGATACTCTCTATTATACATGGAGGAGTTTTTATTTTAAATAAAACTATGCGATTTTAATGAACCTTCTATCAAAAGATTCCATAGGCACCGATCAGCGCCAGCAATACATCGAATACCACGCAGAATACAGACCAAGCGAAGAGTTCAACAAACAATTTATTGGAGCTGATCTTTTTCGCGTATTCTGCATCGCCCTGGTACGCACTCATGATGATGGCACCACCTGTAGAAGCCGGGCTTAAGCCTGCACACGCGGCACAAATGCCAATAGCCGTGACCATCTGTTCAACCGGAGCACCTGGAACGGTTTCAGCCAAGCCGGCAACAATCGGCATCATCGTCGGGAATACGACGCCAATGGCAGAACTGAACCAAGACAAGACACCAGCAGAGCCACCGGCAATGGCAGCAGCCGTAGCAGGCGACATAACAGAAGCCAGAACAGAAGCGATAAGGGCAATGCCGCCAGAGCTGATGATGAACTTAACCAAGACGCCGACACCACAAACCATGACCAGTGTATCCCAAGGAATTCTCTGCAGAACCACCTTGGAATCGCCAATATTGAGAAGCAAGAGGAAAACAGCTACAATGAAGGAAGCCAGACCTACGTTCATATTAAGGAAGATAACACCCATCAGCATGACCAAGATACTCAGCAAGGCAATGATCTGCGGACCAGTAAACTTTTCAATCTTTTCGTCTTCCTGTGATACAGCGGCCGGTTTTACCTTATAGCCCTTATAGTACACAAAGACAATGATTGACAAGAGAGCTACAGCGATGAACGAGCCGCCTACCATGGTTACAGCCAAGTCCGTATAGCCTGCAGGCCCCATAATAGAAGAAATCAAGACACCTTCTGGCGTAATTGCTGTAAAACGACCGGTAAAGGTACCCAGCTCACCGATAATCAGCAGCATAATTGGATGATATCCCGTCTGATGTGCCAAGGGAATACCGAGTGCAGCAACAAAGGCCAAGGCCGGTACACAGCCCGGGCCAATCCCGGCAATTACAGCACCGATGAGAAATAGGAGAATTGGGATAAACCAAACTTGCTTCTTAAACTTACTGGTAATCTTTTTGAGTAATAGCTCCAAACACCCATTATATGCAACGACCCCGAAAAACAGGGTGATACCCATTAAGGTAATAAACAGGGACGAGTTAAAACCGGTAATAACATCTTTGGCCTTGAATGTTCCTGTACCGTAGGCAATGATGGATGCAGCGGCGATAGCCAGCAAGCCGATGTTTATCTTGCGCACAAAGCCGATAATAATGATAAGGAGTAATACAAGTAATAACGCTATTTTGATATCCATAGTATTCCCCTCCTACCGGAAACATTTTGATGTCTGGTCAATATGGATATGGTGACCACTGTAGACACCCGTCGGAATTATCTGGACTTCTTTTTTTGCTAAATTCAAAACCTGTTCAAAATCTACACCTGTTTCGTAGCCCATTTCATTCAACATTTATACCATGTCTTCCGTCGCCAAGTTGCCCGATGCGCCCGGTGCAAAGGGGCACCCGCCTAAACCACCCAAGGTAGACTGAACCTTTGTGATCCCTGCTTCAATCGCTGCCAAGGTACAAGCTACGCCCATATTGCGTGTATCATGAATATGTACCTGCAAATCCAATTGCGGATAGGCAGCTTTTACGGCCGTAACGACTTCCTTCACCTGTCCCGGATTAGCAATACCTATTGTATCACAAAGGCAAACGTTCTTTACACCTAATTTGACGTACGCATCCAGGAATTCGACGATGTGTTCTACCGTGAATTTTCCTTCAAAGGGGCAGCCAAAGGTCGTTGCCAAATCCAATACAATATCCATATCGGGATAAGTCGTCATGATTTCCTTCAACGCTTCATAGGATTGTTCATGCGTGCGATTGATATTGGCCTTATTATGGCTGGCACTGAGAGAAACCACATAAGCAACCCGCTTGATTCCCACTTCTGCAGCCGTTTGGGCACCTCTCAGATTAGGAATCAAGGCCATCAAATCGACATCAGGATATTTTTCTAAGCAAACGCGGGCAATTTCTTTTGCGTCCTTAAGCTGAGGAATCGCTTTAGGCGAAACAAAGGACGTAATTTCAATGTGTTTGATACCAGCCTTGACTAAGCCATCAATAACGGCCAGTTTATCTTCGGCAGGAATATACTCTTTTATATTTTGAAAGCCATCACGCGGGCCGACTTCATAAATATCGATTTTTTCCATACAAGCAGCCTCCTTCAGAGATTACAAAACCTTCTTTTCTTTCAGCTCTTTCAGCTGTTCTTCTGTCAGGCCCAACATCTTTCCATAAATATCTGCATTATGCTGTCCCAGTGTCGGTGCCGGCATACGAACGTTCTGTTCCCAATCTCTGAATTTGATCTGGTCGCCTGTCAATGTCGTATGACCAGCTACGGGGTGTTCTACGTCAACAAACATCTTACGGGCATCGGCAATATGCGGATCCTTGACGATTTTGTCGATAGTCATAATCGGACACGAAGGAACACCGGCTTTTGTCAGGCGGTCAGCGACTTCGTCGACAGTCTGGTCTTTTGTCCAGTTTTCTACGATTACTTTCAGTGCTTCATGATGAGCAACGCGATCCTTTACGGTCTTATACGCAGGATCATCGGCCAATTCAGGCTGGCCCATTTCTGCGCTCATCAATTTCCACAGTTTATCATTGCCACAGCCGATGATGACGCTGCCATCTTTAGCAATGAAGGAATCATACGGATAGGTCGATTCATAACGGTTACCAATACGTTCCGGAATACGGCCACTAGCCAAATAGATCTGTGTAATGATTTCCAGGGAAGAAACGACAGAATCGACCAAAGCGACATCAACCATTTCCCCTTGACCGGTTTTAGCCTGACGTACTAAGGCGCCTAAAACACCAACCGTAAGGCTTAAGCCACCGAGAACGTCGCCCATAGCTGTACCACAACGGGTAGGCTGTCCACCGGGCCAGCCGGTTACACTCATGAGACCGCCCATGGCCTGACCGATGATATCATAACCGGGGCGCTGGCTGTACGGGCCATACTGGCCAAAGCCGGAGCAAGCACCATAAATGATGGACGGGTTGATTTCCTTCAATACATCATAATCGAGACCCAGTTTTTTCATCGTGCCAGGACGATAGTTTTCAATGACTACGTTGGCTTTCTTTACCATTTCCTTGAAGATTTCCTTACCTTCCGGTTCCTTCAGATTCAATGTAACGCCATATTTATTACGATTCAGGTTCATGAAATAGCAGCTCTGTTCATTTAAGAACGGACCGAAGGCACGGCTGTCATCGCCTTTGCCAGGACGTTCAATTTTAATAACCGTAGCGCCCATGTCGGCTAAGAACATACCACAGTAGGGACCTGCTAATACACGCGTTAAATCCAATACAACTACACCATCAAGAATTCCTTTACCCATACGTATTCACCTTTCTTTTAGAAAATAACGACTACAAATAAATGCATACTGACCTCTTCGTGCATACGCTCAGCCTAAGGTCTTGGCTGACTTGGCTGTATTGTATCGTACTTTCTTCTTACGGTAAAATTGTATTGTATTTAATCATTGTCCGTTTTTGATTCTTTTTGTATTTTATTGATTTTAACAAAACACTTAATTGGGTATTTCTCTCATAAAAAAGATAAAGAACTTATCCCATTTTTTGTAACCAACCCTCCATTGTTGCTGTTTTATGTATGAATCTGTTCACTTTTTCCGATACAAAAAAGTACATTTTCTCTCTGTAAAAAATTTATTTTACAGAGGCCTGGTCATTCCGAATTTTTCTGCTCCTATATGACAGATACTCATAGATACAGCAGCCTCCTAGCCGGCTATCAGTCCGAGGCTGTCGCCGTTGGGGCGTAGTGCGTCTTTGCCAGGCTGGTTTCTTCTTTTATTTTTTTCAAGGAGGCCTGCTATGTAGTCTACGCTGTCGTGGCCGCCGTAGGAGGCGATCCACGTGGCGCCTACTACGTAGAAGGAGTCTTCTTCTTGCTCGAGTTCCATGAGGTCCCTGGCTGTTTCGGGCGTAATGGAGCCGAAGGCTTTTATGTAGGCTTGTACGGCTTCGCTTTTTTCTGGGTCTGGTGATGCTGTTTTGGTGTCAGCTTCTGGTTCTGCTTCATTTTGGCCATAGTCCGGGTGCGTCGCTTGGCTGTAGAGGTCCGATTCGCCTTCGTCCCACGTGTAGTCAGGGTATACGCTTCCTGTGTAGTCATCCGGATCGCCTTCGTCCCAGGTATAGTTGGGGTATTCGCTTGCTGTGTCGTCGTCCGGGACGCCTTCGTGCCAGGCATAGTCCGGGCAGATGCTGTCTGTGTCAGCGTCTGGTGTGGTTTCGTTTTGGCTATGGTCCATGGGTACGGGTTCTCTGTCCGATTCCGGTTCAGACGGGCTGTGTGAGGCGTCATAGGCGTGTTCTAAGGCTGTTATGGGGATGACGGTTACGTCGTGGTCGCCGGGTTTGGGGCAGACCGGTACTGTCTGTTCAGGTGCTGCCTTTTGAGCGGTGCTTTTCTTTTTCTTGGCTGGTTTTGTCGTGTCTTTTTCCGCATCAATGCCTTGGAGTTCGTTCCAGCGGTTGATTTTGATGACGCCTTGGTCGTCCCGCTGGATCAGTTCGTACGCTTCCAGCAGGTCCAGGGCTTTGCCGATAAAGCGGGCGTTGCGGTGGTAGCCTATGGCGAGCTGCCGGGCCGTCATGGCTTTGCCTTTGACGGCATAGACGTAGCCCTGATCGCGCAAGACGCAGGCCAGCTTGATGAGGTGCAGGAAGAAATAGAAATAGGCTTCACCGTTGCGTTCAGCGGCTAAGCAGAGAATGCGCGGATCGTTCAACAACTCGATATGAAATTTGAACCAGTGGATTTTTTTGGACATGAGAACGTACCTCCTAAACAGTCTGAAAATTTACCCCTCTATAATATAGGGCAATTCTGAACTCAAAATTGTAACGCCTAAACGGCGTTTTTTCGCATTGTTTATAAAATGTTTAAACTTTTTCCTTTTTGCAGGCCTAAATTTCCCCTTGCTATATAGGGGGGATTCTGAAAGCGATTTTGGAAACAAAAACGGCAATATTTTATAAATAATTTATACTTATGTCCGTTCTCCTGTTTTCCTCCCTCTGTTTTATTCTTTTGTTATTTTTTCCTATCTCTTCTCCCTCTCCTTCTTTTTCTCTTTCTTTTTCTCTTTCTTTTTCTCTTTCTTATTCTTTTTCTTCTCTCCCTCTTATTCTTATTCTCTTCTTATTCTTATTCTGTCTCTATTTTTTATATGATTTTTTCTTTGAAACGATACAAAAAACCGCTCCTTCAGGCAGGAACGGGGCGGCTGGAAAGCCGATAAAATCAGGGGTTTGCTGCCTTTTGGCTACTGTCACAGCCAGGCGGTACCAGTGACGCAGAAGTGACGCAGAAGTGACGCAAGAGTGACGCAAGAGTGCAACGTTTTGTGCCTGGGATTGGTCAAAGTTTTGCAATTGTTGCGACAAGTTATGTGACAAGTTATGCAACAAAACAGATACATACTTATAGTAATTTATTGAGCTAGTATTGCCATAATTATTTGTCAAATCGTGACAAATAATTGCACACATACAACGACTAATTCTGTACATAAAAACTTTTACACGTCGATCTTACAGAACAATACTAGTACCGTTAACTACACTTCCAATTACGAGTAGGATTAACAAATGATTTCCATAAGCCGGAATTTTCACATATGCTGCTGAAGTGGCTCACTTTTTAACTACCGCGTGGTTCAAATTTTAATCAGCGGATAAGACAGGCTACCTCCGCTCAATCCCTAGGCGCAATGAAGATCTGATACTTCTCGTTTATTCGGTCAAAAAAAGACCTCCTGAAAGGTATCTTTCAAGAGGTCTTAGGCGAAAATAATATTACTACATGTTGAATCCATTAAGATTCTTTCAATCAGCTTTCTCTATGGTCAATCTGGGCAGCATATACATTAACACGGTGATTGATAAATTCGCTCCATTGAGGTGCATCCCATCTATCTCGTTCTTTTTCACAGCATTCTATTAAATCAACAAGCCGATCCGGATATACATCATTACCTTGAAACATGGCTATAAAATATTTACGGAATTGTTCCAGCGTCAACGGAAGGATATTTAATCTTTGTTTTACTGGACCTTTAGCATACCATATTCCATGCCTGAAGGTTTCAGTGGTATTTGTATCCACGCGTATGGCGATAAATAACCCATAAACAGGCTTATCATAAGCTAAAACCGCATCAGACACATGTCTTCTAACTGGTTCTCCTTCCATAGCTTCTTGACGTGATGAGCTTGACATTGTAACCTCTGTAAGAATAGTAAAATCAGGAAACTCACAGTAAAGATCACCCTTGCCGCCACCTGCAGCAGAGACTGGAAAAAAGTCAGAATCCAGTCTGAACCCTCTAACTTCATATGGCTTGTTAACCATATGATTAATAGCCAGAGCCGCTCTCCAAAGCGTCCATTCAAGATAGGCTGGCATTTCGTCCTTAGGAACTTCAATGACATAATCTTCATCATATTCCTTTTTACCACCTCCATGGATGAGTAACTCCATGTAAGCTGCGATTTCACGCCATTTATCCTTTTGCTCTGAGGCATAATTAATTTCATCAGTTTGAAATAACAGTTCTTCTAAGCGTCTGCGTGCAATATTAATTTCTATGGCCGTATTGAGTGGAAGATCTGAAATATCGTATACGATATGGCGGTCCTTAAGGATTTTTTTCAGTTCGTTTAGTACATTCAGTGCTACTTCTGCATCATCGGTAGGTAATGGGGCTCCCGTTGTAAGTGTTATTAGTTCATCAGCAATAGAAATATCTGACGCTGTACTTTTCGCCATCTTTTCAGCAATTAACCGCTTCGATGGAACAATAACAATACCCCGCCCTTTTCGTTGAATAATTCCTGATATCCGTAGATATCTCATATTCATATCGCAATAATCCTTAAAGTTATCCGATTTTTTAGAATAATGAGCACCTCGTTCACGGATTACAGAGCGATCAAACTTCTTTTTGGCAACAGATGCTTTTCTTTTTTTACGTAAATCCAGTATATGGTCAACAACTTCATCCAAATCATACGTCGGATTTGTCGTTTGTCCCCATAGAGCAAATTCTATTCTCGATAACTCTGAGGAGCCAGTACGTTCCTCTAATCTTAGCATTAATGCCAAAATCCATCTAAACGGAGAAAACAAAGCAGTTCCATCCGGTAATGCATATTGTTCAACGCTAAGCGATCTTAAAAAACATTCCTGCATAGCCGGCACCGTATCGGCTTTTAAAAATATTTTACCGAAAGGTGTTATTTCATCCACTGGTCCTAATAAATCTTGAAGATATTTATCTTTACCTTTATATTGATCATAAATAAATCCATACCTGGCAAACATGAGACGCCATTTTCTGGCATGGCTTCCGGAGCTATCCTTACCAGCCTCATTATGAATGATACCATTTGAATTCAAATAGCCCATAAAGCCTAATTCGTTCTCATGTCCATGGAGCTTTCCAACATAAGGAGAACTGGCATACACTTTAAACCCATCTTGAATACGGGCAGGATTACGTAACCCCGTGTTCCCTATAAGCCAGATATTTATATTTTCTGATTTATCAATCATAATACACTCCTAGTAACTAATAAACAGAAATTCTTGCACGTTATTTCTATGTGTCTTTGCTGACTTCTGATTTCCAAATCCGTAAGTATAGTCAACAGGTATTACTTCTACATTCTTCTTATACTGCCTTAATAACCCGATCATTTCTTCTTGTGTCGGAAGACAGTTGGAAGAATAAGATACGATTAAGATACTATCCTTATATTTATCAAATAGCTGATCAAACGCACTGTAAGCACTATCTTTCTTTGAAAAAGGAGTTGGGTAAGATTTAAATTTCTTTGTTTTGGTATGCTCCTGGATTTCCACATTTTTCCAATCTCTTGCTAGCCCTTCAACAAAGTGATATCTTCGCACATATTCATTATCTGATAATGGTGAATAGTAGGGTGGGTCCATGTATACAAGATCAGGATGTATATTGAAATTACTCATAGCATCCTGACAACAGGTTTTATTGTTTTTTCCATTATCAAATACTGCATCGTTTACAGCTACAACTGCCTCCAAAAATTGCTGTTTTAATGAAATTTTTAAATCTCTTCTGCCATCATCATATCGGCTACCTGTATAGGTAAATATACCTCTAGGCCTTTTCTTAGTACATGCACGAATCAGAGCAGACATAGCTATCACACGCTTATATTCATCATCTATTTTCTTTATATTTTGTCTAATAGCATCAATCAAGCGATTGTCTTCATCTGAGAAATATAGCCCTTTAAAAGTTTTTTCAACAAAGTGATCTTCGATTCCCTGATCATTAAGTAGTTCTATGGCTTCAGATTCAGATAAGGTTATATGGTTATTCTCCACCATAGCTTTCGAAAAAGTTGAAGACATCGTCATATAGTCATTACTGATAACCTGTTTTCCGTGACATTTGAACATATAGCTGACTACGCCCGAACCAGAAAATAAATCTAATACCGTATTAAATTGGAATTTTGATGCAGCATCCCAAATATTATCTAAAAGTTTCTGTTTCGAACCCATGAAGCGGGTTGCCGGATAGCGTTGAATTTGTTCTAATACCGCATCAGAAGTCTTAATTAAATTTTTCTCAGGATACGCCTTAACAATCACATCTTCCCCTTTTCTTGCGCTACCTTTTGATGATATGGACCGTTTCGTTTTGATCACATCAATATTGAAGTCTCCATACAATTCATGTACCAACTCATGATTGGAATTGGTAAGCAAAACATAACAGCCCCTATCTCTTAGTCTTACAACTTCTTCCGCAAGGTTTCTCTGATCTTTTTCATAGAATTGTTCCTTTGTATATCTTTTGAAATCACCGTATTCTGATACAGGGACATATGGAGGATCAAGAAAAACAAAATCTCCTTTTTCTGCATATTGCTCTAAAACATCAATATAGTCGCCACAGATAATCGTCGCTTTTTGAAGAATTTCTGAAGCTTCTCGTAAATGGTCGGCATTACAAATTGTCGGGTTCTTGTAACGCCCATATGGTGTATTAAATTCTCCTTTCTTATTCACGCGATATAGTCCATTAAAGCATGTCTTATTTAAAAATAAAGTTCTTGCTGCGGCCTCTACTGGACTTAAGGTATTCCAGTCAATTTTACGAGTTTCATAGAAAAGCTCTTTTGTATTTTTGTAAAGGGACAGTTTTTCTATGACTTCATCCACATGGTTAGCTACTTCAGTGTAAACATTTATTAATTCTGGGTTACTGTCTGAAATAATGGCATGTTCTGGGTTAATGGCAAAAAAAAGTGCTCCTCCACCAAAAAAAGGCTCTATATATTTTTTGTAAGATGCTGGCATTCTCGGTATTATCTCCTTAAGCAATTGAGATTTACCGCCTGCCCATTTCATAATTGGTTTCATAACAGTAAGTTTGCCATCCTTCAATATAATTACTCCTCTTAGCGTTTAAATTCATTGAACAATCTATAGCAAGACGAAGATTTTAGTGTCGTATTTTATATTTAATTATTCTTTTATATAAAAAAACTCCACCCCGTGTGGAGCACAGGAACGGAGCTCAACAAATTTTCCATAAATTCAGCTACATAATATTATATTTTATCAGATTTAGCAGATAATCTCCATAGCATATGTCAGTTATTCTATCTTTAAGCCTGTTTCAGTGAATTCTCCCCGTAGCTCAGCCCAGCCTGTAAACCTGCCCTACAGCTGATACATCCCGCGTCTCATGGTGATGCCAGACATACGCCCATCCTACTACATTTTTCACATCACTAATCAGACATACATTTGTCTATCACTCGTTCCAAAAGCACAAAAAATCCCCCTGCCAATGCATGCTGCGGCGGACTGTTTTTCGTAATGTTTCCGCATGGCTTGGGGGATATGCTATAATAATAGCAATTATGGCACTTTATTTAGGAAGGAGGTGTTCTACATGGCCCGTCAACGCCATCGTACACCCTTAGATTACGAGGCCGAGGATAAACAGGATATACGCCGGCAGGAGTTTATTTTCCTGAGTACGTTTTTTCTGATGGTTCTGCTCATGGTTTCTTTATATTTCCAGCTTAGCCTGCTGGCGATCGGCGCCGTAGTGGTGGCGCTCCTGGCTTCTACGGTTGGTTTCTGCATTCATTATCGTACCTTTTTTTCCATGCGCGACCGGGGACAGCGGACGGAGAGCGTTCTCATTTCCCTTTATGGCAGTTTGATCCTGACGCTGATTTGTGCGTATTATTACACGCAGGACCAGCCTTTGTCTCTCGATTATGCGCTGATTTTTCTCTTTGGTTTCTTTTTCTTCACCTTCATGGTCTACCGCAGTATTGCCCGTTATTTTGTCGTCGGCAATAAACGGCAGCGTATCAAAAACTAAAAAAACGGCAACGAGGCCTTTCCTTCGTTGCCGTTTTTTCTTTAGTTCATGATACTGGCGAGATAGTGGCTGATTTCGATCAGGTTTTGGTCCGGGTCGCGGATGTAGACGGAAAGGATGGGGCCTAGGGCGCCGGTACGCTGGACGGGCCCTGTTTCGATGGGTACGTGCAGCGCTTTTAGCCGTCTTTCTACGTTTTCTATGGTGTCGTCAGTGACGAAGCACAGGTCAGCCGAGCCGGGCGTAGGCTTTTCTGCCTTCGGTTCCCATTCGTGGCCTTTTTCGTGGAGATTGATTTTTTGCCCGCCAAAAACCAGAGCATGGCGCGTGCCGTGGAAAACGACGTCTTTCATGCCCAGGACTTTGGTGTAAAAGGCGACGGTCTTTTCTACATCGGCGACGGTCAGGACGAGATGGTCCAGCCGTTTCAGCGTAATAGGCGCAGGTTCTGTGTGCTGCATAGGAACACCTCCTTACAAAAAAAGCACGATCCGCCTGGGCGAATCGTGCTCGTGTACTGCAATTAGTTGTTTTCTTTAGCGAGGATGTCCGTCGTGATAGCGTCGGAGCAGCATACAGCTACTACGTCAGCAATATCTTCGGAGGAGCAACCACGGGAAAGGTCAAGGATCGGTTTTGCAAGGCCCTGAACCAAAGGTCCAAGAGCAGTGGCATTCGCAAAGCGCTGTACCATCTTATAACCGATGTTAGCTGCATCGAGGTTCGGGAAAATGAGGATGTTGGCATGGCCGGCAACTTTGGAGCCCGGTGCTTTGTGTTCGCCAACTTCCGGAACGAGGGCAGCGTCAGCCTGGAGTTCGCCGTCGAAGTCGAAGTCTACGTTGCGTTCTTTCAGGATTTCTACAGCCTGGCGGACCGTGTCAACCGTTTCGCCGGAGCCGGAGCCTTTTGTGGAGTAGGAAAGGAGAGCAACTTTCGGGTTGAGCATCTGAACGGTTCTGCGGGCACGTTCTACGCAGATGCAAGCGATATCGGCGAGCTGGTCAGCTGTCGGATAAGGGATAACGCCGCAGTCACCGAGTACGAGGATACCATTGTCGCCGTACTGCGGAGTATTGGTAAGAAGAATGAAAGCACTGGATACAGTCTTGTTGCCTTTACGGGGTCCAATAACCTGTAAGCCGGCGCGGATAACGTCAGCGGAAGTCGTAGCGGCACCGGAAACAACACCGTCAGCTTCGCCCATGGCAACGAGGCCGGCTGCGAAGAAGGTGTAGTTGGTCATCATGATTTCGCGGGCTTTTTCTACGGTCATACCTTTCTTTTCGCGGCGTTTTGCGAAGTACTGGCACAATTCGTCCATGCGATAGTATGTAGCAGGATTCAAAACTTCAACACCTGTCAGATCGATCTGGAATTTGGCAGCATCCTGTTTGATTTTGCTCAAATCACCAACGAGGATAATGCGGGCGTAGCCTTCTGCCAAAACGCGTTCAGCAGCTTTCAGAACACGACGGCTATTGGTTTCCGGAAGTACGATTTTCTTCTGTGCTTTGGAAACACGAGCTTTCAAATCTTCTGTAAATCTCATGTGTAACAACTCCTTATGGATACTAGATGGTCTTAAAACGTTCCACGTCTATTATAGTACAAAATATGATGCAAATCAAAAGGGTTTTACACATATTTTGCATGACAAAAAGAAAAGTACAACGTATTAGTTCACCAGGCCTGCAGGACAGTTTTTCCGCAGTGTTGCGCCCTCTTTCAGGGGGATGCAAAAAAAGTCTGCCTACCGGTTAGGGTACGCAGACTTGTAAAGAGTTTTGGTGGGCGATAACGGGCTTGAACCGCTGACATCCTGCTTGTAAGGCAGGCGCTCTCCCAGCTGAGCTAATCGCCCAAAAAAAATGGTGACCCCTGCGGGATTTGAACCCACGTTCACGCCGTGAAAGGGCGGTGTCTTAACCACTTGACCAAGGGGCCATGCAAAAGGATGAATATGGTGATCCACCCGAGATTCGAACTCGGGACACCCTGATTAAAAGTCAGGTGCTCTGCCAACT
>OKSB01003061.1_pt1 | contig 13733 bp, 10 predicted proteins | sample 1601171 | NCBI WGS metagenome assembly OKSB01 (sample SAMEA3541496, study PRJEB24748) | human gut metagenome | biome: human gut; feature: human-associated habitat; material: faeces | place: China | collected 2012 | reverse complement strand
GTCTGCCACCGTCACCTCCTCACCTGCCGCAACCAGTTCATCAATCAGCTTAAGCAGCGCTTCCAGTTCCACATTATTGGCTGTCAGTACTTCTGCTGCTACACCGGTTCCTTCCTTGAGCAGCCCCGCCAGAATATGTTCGGTTCCGACATAGTTGCAGCCGGACGAACGGGAAAGGCGGTTCGCATAATTCAGAGCTTTTTTCGCCTTATCTGTATATGGAATCAAAATTTATACCTCCTGTTACAATTCTACAAATCAATAAATTCGATATCGTCATCGGTATCTTTTTTGGTTGTTTTCTTCTTTCTTCCGAGCATGGAGCTTCGAACTTCTTCTGCCAGTTCTTTCTGCAGCATGATATCTTCATCATCTGCATCCCGGTAATGGTTCTTTCGCTTCTCCCGCTCTTTTTCCCTGTCATCGGTATCTTCTTCCGGATCATCCAGGTCATCCTCCAGATTATCGTCAAGATCATCCTCCATACCCTCTAACAGTTTATGCATAAATCCGCCTTTTTTGCGGAATGTTTCCTTTCCGTAACGCTTGGATATCCCGGTGTCATCCGGATCATCCGTTTCATACAGTTTTTCATCGTCCGGATCATCGTAATCCTCATCGTCGTCATCATCATCGTCATAAAAATCATCATAAGGATCGTCATCATCTTTTTTTCTTTTGACGATCAGAACCACTATGATAATCAGAAGAATCAGTACAACCACAACGAACGCACAGAGAATCAGCCGCATCTGGCTTTCCGTACTCTGGAACAGGCCCGTTTCCCCTTCCTGGGTAGAAGCTTCTGCAGATGTTGTCTCTTCCCCTATGGTATGCTTATACCGGTTATAGTTCATACATACAAACGGATAAATTTCTTCCGGATCATCCAGATCCAGCATATACAAAGCACCGTTTTGTCCGTTTTCATCCACCAGATACAAAAGTCTCAGCGGTGTGTCTATTCCGTCTTTGCGCATGCACGGATACTGATTTTCCCACAAAGTCACTGTATCTTTGACAAAGCCATCCAAAACATAGCGATCCGGAATACTGTCTGTCAGATAGAGATTTGTTCCGTCAATCGTAAAATACTGCTGCCCGTCTGCCGGAGCCTGTGTCTCTCCTTTTTGCTGTGTATCCTGTGATTCCTGCTGCGCAGCTCCTCTGGTCACCTGAATGGTATAGGTCTTTTTCACACCATTTTCCGCCTGCACGACGATCTGTACTTTATTTACACCGGTTTTCAGTTTGTCTGCCCCACTGACCGAGATCACAGATGCCTTAGCATCATTTGGCTGTGCGCTGACTGCCAGAGATGTCACCTGATCTCCCACTTTTGCCTGATATTCGGTAACTTTCGACTGAAATTCCGGAGAAAGGGTTCCTTCGGAAATCGTCAGGGATGCCAGCGTATTGTCTTTTGATTTGTCATCTGCTGCCGCTGCCGAATTTTCAACAGCTACAGATACACTTGCACCTCCCACATCCACGCGGTCCCCTTCCTGATTGCCCGCAGATGGTGCGGATGCGGCAAAACTTGCAGTTCCCGCCGCATCTGCTTTAAATTTAACAGTTCCGCTTGCACGTTTGTTTCCGGAACCGTAACTTCCCAGAGTCATAGAAACCGTGCCTGCATTTACACTGGTTTCCGCTGTTGCTGACTGATAAGTAAAAAGATCTTTGGAATATGTCAGATTTACCGTTCCCGTCACCCCTGCCGGAAGTGTCACTGTCACTGCCAGAGTATCTCCTATTTTCACGGATCTGGCGCTTAAAGCAATGATCATGCTCTCCGCCTGTGCATGCACATCCGGTGTCATGATACAACTGATCAGAAATACCAGTGCCAGTACCACTCCCAGTATCCGTTTTCCTTTTGCTTTGCTTTTTTGTCTCATATGTTCTGCCTTTCTTTTACTGCCCAATGGTGATCTTCCCCTGAAGATGTTTGTTCAGATATACCAGATCAAGCACATTGACCCCGTCTTTTTTGCGGTTTGTATCTGCGGCCTTAAGATAACATCCGGTAAGCTTTTGGGTACCATTCAGATGCCTGTTCAAACGGTTCAGATCTGTTTTGTTGATCTTTCCATCTCCGTTTACATCTCCATAAATCACAAGCGTATAGGAAGAAACTTTCTTGTTTTTGCTGTCATACACCTGCAGAACATTGCCGGTTGAAACGATTCCGGTAACACTCTTTTTGGATGCACTGAACAGTTTGACCGTTCCCGCGGTCACTTTAAGTTTTTTTAAAAATGCTGCCGCCTTTGTTCCCGGCGCAATCCCCGTAACCATTTTGTTTTTCAACTGATATGTTTTCGAAGTCACGGAAGTCCTCTCGGTCTCTGCCACTGCACCAGCTTTCTTTACAATGGTAAGCGTATAGGTTTTGGATGCTCCGCTCTCCGATTTGCAGGTAACTTTACACGTATTGGTTCCCGTCTGAAGTTTTTTGGTGCCGGTTCCCGTCACAGAAGATTTCGCAGCTACCGGTGATGCACTTATGGTAACGGAAGAAACTTTGCTGTCCACCAGAAGGGAATACGAAGTCGTGTCCCCGCGAAATACCGGTGTCAGTGTCTGTCCGGTTACGCTGAGCGATTTCAGATAGTTATTCGGATTTCCACTGGCTGTAAATGTCACTGCTGATGCCGGCATACCGGAATAAACCGGAATACGGAATACAAATGCCTGCTGCTTGTCCGCATACCCCTGTCCAAGTTTTCTGCCCTCATTGTAAGCAGCCGCAAGGTTTGCCATATACTGGTGGCTGTACAGATTCTTCTGATTCACCACATTAAACTTCTGGAAATACAAGGTATCCTGACCCACGCCAATGTAGTTTTTCGCCAGAATTTTTGCGCCTCCTTCAAGTGCTGCATACCGGGTATTCCATCCCGCTTTTTTTGCATATGCCAGTCCGTTTTTGATGACCAGTGTGGAGGTAATGCCCGCTGCCCCCACATTAAAATAGTTATAGTACCCCTTATAACCGCTATAAGTTCCGGAAATCAGGGAACTGGTTCCTTTTAACCCCTGCTCCTGACGCACTCTGGATGCAAGATGATACGGGCTGACCCCGGTTTCCTCACCGATATCCATAAATGCCTGCGCATAATCCAGCGCAGATCCGTCGCTGTCCTCAACCATATTCTCCATAAAGGTTCCTTTCAGGATAGAAGAAACTCCCTGCCTGGTCTGCACCTTGCTGAAACTTAAACTTTCAAATTGAAAAATATCGGTTTCATTGAGAAAATTCCGTGGATCTAAATAATAAGCGATATAGTCTGCATCAGCACCGACCCACGAAGATCCGTCATAGACCGTCCACACATTGGTGGTCCAGTCATATGCACCGTCTGCGGTGGATTTGGTTGCGTCATTTCCGGTCTTCGGAACAAGATTGACTCCGTTTACACTCTCTTTGCTGACCACGGTATTCCAGTCAAGCCCGGTCTTAACCGCCTGAAACTGCCACTGCGGATATGCTGTGTGAAGTGCGGAAAGTGCACTGATGTAACTATCCGGAAATCCTGCCGCACGCAGCTGCACGGCATAACTGCTGGCTGCTGCATCTGTACGCACACTGACTCCGGCAAGCGTTCCTGTTATAAGAAATGCCCCACAAAGCAGGGCACTCAAAAAGCGTTTTATCTTTCGCATATTCTTCCTCACCTGTTATGATCTGACTGCGCGGCATCCCAAATGCAGTGCAGTCTTTCTGTATCATTATATAGAAAAAGCATATCTGCGTCAATTCTGTGCGTTGTTCTTTTTGTTCCGGGTACAGTTACTCTCCTTTATGATGTAATGCGGACGTCTTTTGACTTCCATATAGGTTTTTGCAATATACTGTCCCATAATTCCCATACAAAACAGCTGGATTCCGCCAATGCATGTCACGATACATACCAGCGACGGCCAGCCGGCAACCGGATCCCCGAATACCAATGCGCGTACGATTTCCGCGATGATTGCAATAAAAGAAACCACGGTGAGCACCAGCCCCAGATACGAGGAAATCTTCAGCGGAACATCCGAAAAATTGATAATCCCATCAAACGAATAGCGCACAAGTTTCCAGAAATTCCACTTGGTTTCTCCCGCAGAACGTTTTACATTTTCAAATTCCAGCCATTTGGTATCATATCCGACCCAGGCAAAGATTCCTTTGGAAAACCGGTTATATTCACTGACAGAAAGAATGGAATCTACCATTGCACGGTTCATCAGACGGTAATCCCTTGCCCCGTCTGCAATCTCAATGTGGGAAAGTTTCCGCATAACTTTATAAAACATGCGTGCAAAAAACGAACGGATCTTTGGCTCTCCCTGCCGGTTCACCCGGCGGGTTGCCACATTGTCACAGTCTCCGGCTTCTAACATCGCAGCCATCTGTGGCAAGAGCGATGGCGGATCCTGCAGATCCGCATCCATCGTCGTCACATAATCCCCCTTTGCATAGGACAATCCTGCCAGCAGCGCCGCTTCTTTTCCAAAATTGCGGGAAAAAGAAAGATAGTGCACGCGCTCATCTTCTGCTGCAAGTTCCCGGATCTTTTGCAGTGTTGCATCCTTCGATCCGTCATTGACAAATAAATATTCAAAATCATAATCGCCCATTTCCCGTGTCACGCGGTTTAATTCCCGGTACAAAATCTGCAGAGATTCCTGCTCATTGTACATCGGTACGACGATACTGATGCATTTTTTCCCCATGTTTCCCCCTTGTCTTATATCTTATCCACATACTAAACAGGAATAACAGAAGCGCAGCTATGCTGATGGCAGCTCCGATCTGTACGCCCGGTGTGGTATAACGCAGCTCGATTTTGTGCGTTCCTTCTTTTAAGTGTACACCAATGAGTGCATCTGCGAAAGGCTTTATTTTCGTCTTTTTCCCATCCACATACAACGTCCATCCCTCATCTGCCGGTACCGACAGAATCAGTCTTCCCGCCTGCCTGACATCGATACTTCCAACGATCCTGCGATCTGTCATTTTTTCGAGTGACATGGTCTGTTCGCTGAGCGTCTCATATGCAGTGCACATGGCCTTGAAATTCAGGCGGTACACATGGTATTCGATCGTTTCTACATTGAGATTGGTAATATGGATCTTTGTTCCGGCTTTGCACTCTCCCAGATCCAGCAGATACCGGTGGGTGGTCTTTCCATACTGCTGCGTCCATCCGTCATCTCTTGATACCGTCAGGGAATCCGCGTTGCAGGTCACATAATCCGCATAATAATATCCATCCTCAGATATATCAATTGTCGTATCCCCGGCTGCCTGCGACTGTGTACAAGCTGCCGGATAAAGCATGTCTCCTTTTGCGCCCAGCTGCTGTGCCAGGGAATTCAGGGAACCGATCCTATCAAGCATGGAAGATTCCCAGCCTTTTATTGCCTTCTCGCTCATCATATAGCCAAGCGGCAGGCAGTAGTTATTCCGATAAAGATAATTTCCATTGCTGCTTCCCACAAGTGTCCGCAGTGGACTTTCATCCACCGGATTAGAGGAAAGCATATACTTCACCGAAAACATGGCTGACGGAAGCGGGGAAGCACCATTGTAACAATAGAAATTTTTTCCGCCCTCCATATACAGGCTCTGGAAGAGATGGCTGACATCCAGATTCATCAGGGAGGAAAATATGGTTGCCGAACGGTATCCGTACAGGCTGTCATCGTTTTTGGTTTTCCGCCCGCTGTCCTCCACCCGGTAAAATCCGTCATTTCCGTTATCCTCTTTTGCCTGTTGCAGCAGATCTTCGTAGTACCCCTGTTTATCCGTATATGCCACGCGGCTGGTAACGCCAAGCCCGGTTACCGCCATATTGACTGCCAGTTCTGCAATGGCAACACAAAAGGCAGCTTCCCGCAGGGCTATCCGCATTTTCTTCGGGGCAATTTTAAGCAAAAGAAGCAGGATTCCATAAACTAGGATAAAGAGCATGGTAATAACTACAGCCATGTACTCCGTCACCAGTTCATCCCCGTAATATCCGGAGAGAACCATCAGTGTCAGTGCGGCAAGCACTGCTATGATGATATGCCAGCATCTGGTTCCTTTCCATTTGCGGATCGTTGCAAATCCCATGACCAGAAGCACAAAAATGTAAAGGAATGACTGTCTGCCCGGCAACGCCTGCGGAAAATGCATGCCATGCCAGATATAATCCAGCTGATTATCCGCAAAGCTCACAAGGAAAAAGACAAGCATCAGCATACGCGGAACTTTTTCCTTCCAGGAGATTCTGCGGTTCAGCACATACAGCCATACCAGTACCAGGGTAAATGCCCCGGCATACAGATTCGGCCAGTGATCATTTCCCGTATAACTTGTAGTGACGGCTGCCGCACGCCCCAGCTCCGCAATAACAGAAAAATACCACTCCAGCGTTTTCGGAAAGCTGTCTTCAGCAGACCCGGAAGCAGAAAGCACGGCGATCTCCGGCAATAGCAGTACCATCGAGACAGACCCTGCCAGCAGGGAATACCATGCAAACCGTAAAAATGCTTTCAGTTTTCCTCCTTTCTGCGTAAAAAAGAGAAGAATAAAATAAAACACCAGAAAGATACAGATCATGATGGAAATGTAATAATTTGCAAACACCGACAATGCAAGTGTCACAAAATACAGTCCCGGTTTCTGCTCCCGTACCAGTTTTTCCAGTCCCACCATGATCAGAGGAAAAAGAAGGATGCAGTCCATCCACATGATATCCCAGCTGTAGGCTGCCACAAATCCGGACAATGCATATGCCGTAGAACATACAAGTGCCGGAATCACCTGATTTTTATGGAGTTTTGAGTCTTTTCCAATCAGATGAAAATGATATTTTAAGAATAAGAAAAAAGTCAGTCCGCACAGGGCAATCTTTGCCAGCACCAGTATCGTCATAAACTCGATCACATAATGTTTCGGGCAGAGCACGATCAGAAAATTAAGCGGACTCGCCAGATAATAGGCATACAGGGAAACAAAATCCGATCCCAGTCCCAGGTTCCAGGAATACTGCAGACTTCCGCCGGTTCTTAATTTATGAAGAAACTCTGTAAAAAACGGACAGTACTGATGATACATATCGATATGCAGAATACAGTTATCCCCGAAAGGATATACCCCGTTTCCGATACAGATGACCACACAGATTATAAATGGCATAAGAAATGCCATCACATAAGGAAATGACCGGTGCGACACCATCCGCGAAATCATTTTTTTCATGTTCTTACTCATCCTTTTCCTTGTTTTTTTCAAACAACTGATAATACTGAAGCTTCTTGTAAGTCTGAAGCTGTTTTTCATCGGCTCCGATCCCTTTTGTCTGCCCCGCTGCAGAGATCACCGGGTAAGTTTTGCTCAGACTTAAGAGGTAATTCTGGTATGCATTCGTTGGCACTCCTGCTGCGGTAAGTACCTGCGCCGCAAGATAATTCAAACTCGTATTTTTATCTTTCGCTCCCTCGATCCCATAATTACTCCACACCAGATAAGGTACGAGATAACGTTTTTGTGTCTCTACCTGTGCCCCGTTTTCCACGACAGAAGCCACTGTATCATTCGGCTGATGATCCCCGAAAAATACGATGATCGTCCTGTCATCCACTTTGGAAAAATAATCAATCAGATTTTCGAGTGCCTGATCGGTCTTGTGGATCAGTGTCAGGTACTGATTGAGCGGTTCGCTGGCATACTGTGACTGGATATCATTCGTCAGATTCATATAGGTATCGGTATATCCGCCATGATTCTGCATCGTCACATTGAAAATAAAGGCCGGTTTGCCAGAGGCTTTGTTTTTCTCATAAGTTTCTATAATGTGCTCCATATCCGATGCATCGCTGATATAATTGCGCACATAGGAGACATCCCTGTAATCTTCCATAAAATCCAGATTGTCAAATCCAAGCAGAGGATACACTTTATCCCGGTTCCATCCGCTGGCCTGATACGGATGCTGTGCATAGGTCGCATATCCTAAGGATTTCAGATAACCTGCTAAAGACGGTGTCCTGCTCTTGATGTACTGCTGATACGGAATACTTCCGTTCGGAAGGAATGCCATCGTATTGCCTGTCAGAAATTCAAATTCCGAATCCGCAGTGTTTCCCCCACACACAGATGTCTGGACATATCCCGTGACCGTGTTTTTCTCCCCCTGCTGCATCCGGTGCATAAACGGCATGTAATCCTCATTGGTTTCTAACGGTCCCAGCACTTTTAAATCCGAAAATGCCTCATCCATGATGACAATGATGTTGGGCAGATCCTGTGTGTCGGTTTCTGTTGTTTTCGTTTCGTATTTCGCCAGTGTCTCTTTTGCTTCATCCGCATCGTATCCTGCCGGACGTTCCACTGCCACATAGGCAAGATCCATGGCAAAGGTCACCGCCATGCCATTTACTTTTGTCATATATGCCGGTGTGAACAGAAACGGATACAGATAATGTTTTGTCTGAAACGATTCCTGCTGCAGGGCATTGACAAATGTACACAATACCAGTCCCACCAGTACGATACTCCCCAGCCTTATTTTCCAGGAAAAACGCGGGCCTTTTTTAAAAAGGCAGGTCAGCACAAATAATGCAATAAAAACAAGTGTAACAATCACCATGCGCCGGTCCGGTGTAAAATCATAGTTTCCAGCCACACTGGCTGCTGTTCCAGCCGAAAACAGATCCCACGGAACAAACGGTGTGGAACGGAATTTCATCACATAATGATTGGTAATTCCAAACGCCACAGCAAGTCCGTACAGCACTCTGGACGCAAAACACATTCTTCCGGTCAGAAAATATAACATCCATCCGATCAGCTCAAACAAAAAAATATTAAAAAGCTGTGCTCCCACACGCACTTCCGCAAACGGATTGTGTTCATAACACTCCATCAGGTAAAAAGCAAACACCGGAACCACGGCATACCAAAACAGCCATATGCCCTTCTGTTTCCACCCTTCTGTCCGTTTCTGTGCGTTGTTTTTCTCCCTTTTTGTCTGCTTGCGTGCGACTGTCTGCTCCATGTTCCCTAACATAAAAATGAGTATGGCTCCTTCCATTCCTTCCATTTCCATCGCTTTCATACGATTTTATCTGAATAGAATTTTACCACACTCATTCTGCTTTTAAAACGCATTTCACATTTTTATCATAATTTCATTCTAGTAATTGGATAACACCAGACGCTCCCGGTATGCACGATCCATACCATCGATCACGCGGCGTGCCTGCCCGTATCTGCGTGGATTGATGGTGATCACCCAGAGGGTATCTGCCCCCTGGTAGGTTTCCCTCTTGAAAAAAGGAATCTTTTTACTGTTCTTTGTAAATGGAATGTGCTGTTCAAGCAGTGCCTCCGCCGTATGTGTACTCACTCTGGAATTGGTGGTACGGCACAGTTCCACGTCGTTATCCTTATAATTTCCAAGTTTCATCATCATGCTTTTTGCATCTTCCTCCTCCTCATTGACCGGGAACAGGATTGCAGCACCTCCGGCAATGAGAATCTGCAACTTTTTCCAGAAAGTCCAGACTCGGATTATATCTCCCGCTCTCCAGACGGGAAATATTTGACTTTCTGGTACCGACTTTTTCTGCGAGCCGTTCCTGTGTCATCCCCTGCTCCTTTCGCACCTGCCGAAGCTGGGATGCAATTTCCTGTCTGGCGTGATTATGTTCCTGCATATCCGCCCCCTTACACCTTTATAAATCGTGCTCATGTATTCTAAAGTTATCATATATGATAACTTCTGTCAATGAACCAAAAGTCCTATTCCCGAAATCATAAAAAGGCTTGCAAATGCGTCTTTCATATGTTAATATAATATTTGTTCGCGCCGGCATGTCGGAATTGGCAGACGAGGCAGACTCAAAATCTGTTGATGGCAACATCGTGTGGGTTCAAGTCCCACTGCCGGCATATAAAAGACCTCAGGTTTCCAATCGGAAATCTGAGGTCTTTCTTTTTGCGGCACATCGTTTTCTTAAACCAACAGAGGACGCATCCCGTTTTCCCCGGGATTTGCGTCCTCTGTTATTTTACCTGTACATCCTAACTCTTTTATTTTGTGATCCTGATATCATCAAAACAGTCAAATGTTGCAAAGTAATCTTCCGGTGTCTCTGCACGGCGGATCATCTTCACACTTCCGTCTTCTTTGAGCAGTAATTCTGCAGAACGAAGACGTCCATTGTAATTATATCCCATGGAAAATCCATGTGCTCCGGTATCGTGGATCACAAGATAATCTCCCATGTCGATCTCTGGCAGTTTCCGGTCAACCGCGAACTTATCGCAGTTCTCGCAAAGACTTCCTGTCACATCATACACGTGATCGCATGGTGCATTTTCTTTTCCAAGAACCGTAATGTGATGATATGCCCCGTAAATTGCCGGACGCATCAGGTTTGCTGCACATGCATCCACACCAATATACTCTTTGTAGATATGTTTCTCATGGATGGCCTTCGTCACAAGGCATCCGTAAGGTCCGAGCATGAAACGTCCCATCTCGGTATAAATGGATACATCCCCAAGTCCTGCCGGAACTAAGATCTCATCGAACTTTTTGTGCACACCTTCTCCGATGACAGCGATATCATTCGGCTCCTTGTCCGGTGTATAAGGGATTCCCACACCACCGGAAAGATTTACGAATCTGATATCACATCCGGTCTTTTCCTTTAATTCCACGATCAGTTCAAACAGTTCTCCTGCAAGCTTCGGATAGTATTCGTTTGTGACGGTATTGCTGGCAAGAAATGCATGGACACCGAAATGCTTTGCTCCCTTATCCTTTAAAATCTTAAACGCTTCGATGAGCTGATCCTTTGTCATGCCGTATTTGGAATCTCCAGGGTTGTCCATGATTCCGTTGCTCAGTTCAAATACTCCGCCTGGATTGTAACGGCAGCTGATGGTCTCCGGAATATGACCGATCGTTTCTTCTAAGAAATCAATATGGGTGAAATCATCCAGATTGATGATTGCCCCGAGTTCATCCGCATAGGCAAATTCCTCTGCCGGCGTATCATTTGAAGAAAACATAATATGCTTTCCGTCAAATCCACAGGACTTTGCAAGCATCAGTTCTGTGTAAGAGGAACAGTCACATCCCATATCATATTCCTGTAAAATTTTTAAGATATATGGGTTTGGGGTTGCTTTCACTGCAAAATACTCGCGGAATCCCGGATTCCATGCAAAAGCTTCCTTTACTTTTTTTGCATTCTCACGAATGCCTTTTTCATCATATAAATGAAACGGTGTCGGGTATGTTTTGACGATCTCCTCCACCTGACTCTTTGTTACAAACGGCTTTTTCTCCATAATCTGGCTCCTTTATCTACACTTTTTCGTCTGATGTTATGCTACAACAACTCTATTACAAATTCAAGCAATTTTCGCCTTTTCCTTTTATTTTTCCACAGATTATGATATGATATGCATGATCGAATGTTAGATTAAGCGAACGAAAGATGAGGAACATCATGGGTGTAACAGTTTTACCTTATATTGATCAGACACAGACAGCCAGGCTGCAGGAAGCAGCTTCTGCCAATATACAGACACCGAAAAATACGGATGAAGCCGTCACCACATTTAAGGAATGTCTGGCTTCCGCTGAGCGCAGCGTACAGGCCATGGCAGTGGACGCACTGCTTGCCGCCAGCAACAGTGGTGCCGTTTCCCTGGATACGGTACAGCAGATCCTTGGATTTACCCCGCAGACCGATGCACCGGTTGATACGTCTCCGGTCGCGGATACTTTCACAAGTTCCAGTTCTTCTGCTAATACGACCGCAGCAAATGCCACATCCTCCGGCAGCGTTTCCTCTCCGGAGAATCTCGAAGAATATTTCAAAGAAGCTTCCGAAACATACGGTGTGGATATCAACCTGCTCAAAGCCATTGCCAGACAGGAATCCAACTTTAACCCATCCGCAACCAGCTCTGCCGGTGCCATGGGTGTCATGCAGCTGATGCCGTCCACCGCCAAAGGACTTGGTGTCACAAATGCATACGATGCACAGGAAAATATTATGGGTGGTGCCAAACTGATGGCGCAGAACTTAAAGAAATACAACGGAGATGTTTCCCTTGCGCTTGCCGCATACAATGCCGGCAGTGGAAATGTCGACAAGTACGGTGGGATTCCACCGTTTAAGGAAACACAAAATTATGTCAAAAAAGTGCTTGGTTATTATCAGAATTCCAACGCTTAATTTCTAAAAAGAACCCGTGAAGATGAACAGTCTGCTGTTCATCTTCACGGGTTTTTTACTGTCTAAAGAAAATCTGATTATAATTTGAATCTGGAAAGAAGATCTCCAAGACTTGTTCCAGCCGTTTCATTTGAGCTGTACTCGATTGCCTCTGCCTCTTCTTCCTCCTGCGGCTTTTCCATAATATCTTCCAGCGCTTTCATGCTCAGGCTGACTTTTCCATCGTTGGTATTTAAAATCTTCGCCTTTACTTTCTGTCCCTCTTTTAAAACTTCATGAACGGAAGAGATCCGCTTCTGGCTGATCTGTGAAATATGAACCAGACCGCTGATGCCATTCCCGATATTGATGAATGCTCCGTATGGCATAATGGATTCTACGGTTCCCTCTACCACAGATCCAGGCACAAGCATGGCAATCCGGTGATTTCTTTCTTCCTCGCGCTCCTGTCTTGCCACAACTTTTCCGGACAATACCAGTTTATTCTTCTCAGGATCTACGGTAATCACAACGACACGCACATCTTTTCCGATCCATGCATCCGTGTCTTCCACATAATCTGCGGACAACTGGGATGCCGGAATGAATGCCCGGATTCCTTCTAAGAATGCAACCACACCACTCGGCACACTCTCTTTGATCCGGACAGTCACAACCGTCTGCTGCTCCATCATCTCCCGGAGTTTATCCCAGGCAAGCACTTCGTTTGCTTCCTTTTTCGACAATTCGATGTTTCCGTGTCCGTCATCTGTACGCACAACCGTTGCCTCGATGATGTCTCCCGGCTGTAATTCTTCCTTGGCATGAAAATCCGGATCATTGCTCAGATTTTCAATTTTGATAATTCCCGGTGCATAATAATTCAGGTCAAGTGTCACTTCTTCATCGGTTACTGCTACCACAGCTCCACTGACAATATCTCCTTCGTTAATCGTGCGGAAAGAACGTTCCAGCTCCTTTTCATAATCCTTCATTGATTCCATCTGCAAAACCTCCTTTAAAACATCTGAAAAATTGCAAAACGGCAGAACCCCAAAGGATTCCACCGTTTTATGAAGCGAGCTGATGACGGGAATTGAACCCGTGACCCCTTCCTTACCAAGGAAGTGCTCTACCTCTGAGCCACATCAGCATCTCGTTGACCGCGTCAACTCCTACATCATACACGGTATTTTCTAAATTGTCAAGAATTTTTTAATTATTTTATCAAATTACAATTCCCAGCGTGTTGCCGTTTTCCCCTGATGTGATCCGCAATGATTACAGCCCGGAAAACATGCCCCTATGGGTCAGGGCTATAATCATGCAATCATTTGCACCGCAGTGCAAAGCCTGACAGTATAACGCGTGGTTATCAGACAATTTTTAAATTTCAATTACATATCTCTCATATGCATTGATCACTTTGGTATCTCCGATGAAATCCTCCCGCGGAATATCCCTTCCATAATTCATATGCATATGTCCATGCACAAAATATTTCGGATGGTATT
>OKSB01003060.1_pt1 | contig 13734 bp, 5 predicted proteins | sample 1601171 | NCBI WGS metagenome assembly OKSB01 (sample SAMEA3541496, study PRJEB24748) | human gut metagenome | biome: human gut; feature: human-associated habitat; material: faeces | place: China | collected 2012 | reverse complement strand
GAATCTTTTCCGCCTTGAGGCCGTCGACCGTCGGGGTGAGGACCTCGTCTGTGACCTTCTTCATGAAGGCGTCGTCGACCCAGGGCACGGGCGAGTAGGCCCCCATGCCGCCGGTATTGTTCCCCTTGTCTCCGTCGAGCGCCCGTTTGTGGTCCTGGCTCGAAGGCAGGATGCGCACCGTCTCGCCGTCGGTGATGGCGAGCACGGTCATCTCCATGCCCTGAACGTAATCCTCGACGACGATGAGGTTGCCCGCGGTGCCCAGCTTTTGCTCCTCGAGCATCATGCGGCAGGTCGCGACGGCCTCATCGTAGCTTTCCGGGAGGAAGGCGCCTTTGCCGGCAGCGAGGCCGTCGGCCTTGACGACGAAGGGCGCGCTGCGTTTTGCGAGCGCGGCCTTGCATTCCTCGAGGTTGGTGCAGAGGTCGAAGTCGGAGGTGGGTACGCCGTGTCTCTTCATGAACTGCTTGGAGAAGGCCTTGCTGCCCTCGAGGCGCGCGCCGGAGGCTCCTGGGCCCATGACGAGGATGCCCGCCTCGCGCAGCGCGTTCGCCGTACCGGCCACAAGCGGCGCCTCAGGTCCGACGAATACGAGTTCGATGCCGAGTTTTTCGCAGAGCGTCTTCATCGCCTGCGGATCGCAGGGATCTCCGGCGTGGCAGCGCGCGAGCTTCGCGATTCCAGGGTTGCCGGGGCAGCAGTGCAGTTCGCTCGTTATCTTTGATTTGGAGAATGCGTGGACGACCGCGTGTTCTCTGCCGCCTCCGCCTAGTACCATTACCTTCATTTTAGCGGCTCCTAATGCCTGAATGTGCGGCTGCCGCCGGCAAAAAGGCTGAGTCCGAGCTCTTCGGCCTTCTCAAAGACCTCGTTGTCACGGATCGAGCCGCCCGGTTCGATGACGGCGATGACGCCGGCCTTATGGGCCAGTTCGACGGAATCCGCGAAGGGGCAGAAGGCGTCGGAGGCCATTACAGAACCCTTGGCCTTGTCTCCCGCGAGCTTGATGGCGTACTCCGCCGCGTCCACGCGGTTTGTGAATCCGCCGCCGATGCCCACCGCCGCGCCGTCCTTGACGAGCACGATGGCGTTGCTCTTGGTGATCGCCGCGGTCTTCCAGGCGATATTTTATTCCATCCTTGTTTTTGGTTTGGCGGAGCAGTTTCGAAGCGGTCGCTCTGCCCGATTTCGCCGTCGGTCTGAAGTGCGAATCTGTTCTTAAAATGCGTATTTTGCAAGACTTTTTTATGCATTTAGAGCGTAATTGCTGATGATTTTTTTGCGAAAAATTAATTAGGATAAAATCTTTTTATTATTTTTGCGACAGAGAGAATCCTCTTTCCTCGTCAAATCGCGAGGGGGGGGGGATTTTTCCTTGGCGCCGTTCTCGTGTCAAGTTGATAAAATCCCGAAAACTCGATAAGTAATTTTTCTGGAATCCGTTCAGGGTTTCATTTTGTAGATTGTATCGACTGTTTTAAGTATGGCATTTCATTATGCTTATCACATCCGAAAGCCAAACCGGGAAGCCGGTTCATTAAATCTCATCCTATGAAAAAGTTGTACCTATCCTTTCTGGCCATGCTTTGCATGGCAGGAGCGTCCGTACTGAATTCATGTTCGGACGACGATTCCACTTCATCCGGCAACCCCGACATGCCAGAAAGCGGGAATGCCCTGATCTGCAACGGTGTCGTACGGGAAATCAAATCCGCCGTCTACTCGGTCGAGACACCCGGAAACGGTGAAAAGGCAGATGCTTCGGAAGCAGCCTCTGTCTATACGATCTATCTTTCGCCGACGGCAGGGCTTGTGGATGTGGATGGCATGCTGATCGCCGACGATGCCGTGAAGATTACCGTCAAACAACCTTCCGGAGCTGTCGATCTTACGGCTGCCGGCAACGGAATCGTTTATGGGGAGATCGACGTGAACTCCTCGAACGTCGGAGAAGCCTCGAAAGCGGATCTCTCGGTCGAGTTCCTCTCGGCCCGCGTCGCTCGTATTTCCGCCGAAATCGAAACCGGCGGAAAAACGCTGACGGTTGCCTATTACGGACTGTGCAAGAATTCCGACGCTTCGGAGGAGGGAGATGACGCAGACAAGGTGTTGCTGGATAAAGTTCCGCTGTCGTGGTACCTCGGCCCGGTCAAGGGCGTGGAGTCGCACAACTATTATATGGCCTTCACGGATGCCGAGCATACCGTATCCAAAGGGCGGGTGACGCTCAAAGAGGCGGGTTACCTTTTCGTGGCCGACCTCTATGCGGTTCCGGGCGAAGATGCCTACACGCTTCCCGAGGGTGAATATATGGCCAGCCAGCTCAACGAGGATCACACGTTCACGTCCCAATATACCGGTGTTCAGTATATCGACGCCGAAGGCAATAAGACCCAGTTGTCGCTGGTTTCGGGAGAGCCGTTGAAAGTCTCCCGCGAGGGTGACGTCTGGAGCGTTTCGCTTCGTTTCGTCGATACGGACGGTTCCGAAAAGAGCATCGTCTACGAGGGACAGCTCCAGATCGTCGATCAGCCGGAGGACGGCGGCTTCTACCTGCCGCAGATCGGACGCGACGTGGAAGTGGTCGGATTCAGCGCCACCGCGACCTATTACGGCAACATGCTCGAAGCAGGTACCGGCATGATGCAGATCAACATTTACGACGAAACCTACGACACGGAGGAGGGGCAGGGCGGTCTCGCCGCTGCGCTCGTCGTATTCAACGACCTGTTCGGCAATCCGAAGGAAGCCGTGATCAAGCCCCACGAATATCTGGCCAACACCTCGTTCCAATGGGGGTCGTGGATGCCCGCCGTGGAAATTCCGATGGAGGGGCTGGTATTCCCGCTCGGCACTTATGTCCAGTTGGACGACGGAACCTCTTTCGGACAATTTTCCTACGGAAAGGAGGGCATCATAAAGATCGAGGATGCCGGTACGACCCAAGGTGAAGACGGCAAAGAAGAGCCGGTATACAAAATCGAGTTCAACCTCACCTCGAAGGACGGCTTTACGCTCAAGGGCTCGTACACCGGAGTCATTCCGATCACCGACGCATCCGACGACAAGTCCGATGACGACGGCACCTCGACGCTCGAGCGTGACTACGACATGGATCTGTCGAAGATCAAAAAGGCGCATTACTATACTTCGGATCAGGTCTATATCCAAGGCATCGGCTACAAACCGATCAGTTCCTACGGATGCGGTCTGCAATTCATCAATATCGGTATCGAATGGGTAGGAGACCATCTCGAAGACTTCGTGGATCGCGAGCCGGGCGGTGACATCGTCCGTGTGGAACTTACCACCGAGCCGGGCAAGGAGAACGAAATCACTCCGGGAACCTACGAGGTGACCGAACAGCGCTGGCCGGCATACATCAAACCCGGCGTCATGATGCGCGGCATTATGCTGGACGGCGGTCTGCATGGCAGCCGGTGGATGCACCAGACTTATTCGATGTGGGGAGATGACAACAAGATCTTCGAATACATGGACGGACACGCCCTGCTCTACGACGGTCAGGTTACGATCACCAAGGTCGAGGGCGAAGGCAAGGAGAACTGGTACCGGTTCGAGGTCGACGGCATCTGCGTGCGCAAGCATCATGTGCGCGGAACGTGGGAAGGCCCTGTCGTAAGCCAAACGGGGCGTGCTGCGGCAGAGAAGGATCATCTCGAACCGCCCAGACTGCTTCGCCGCCTGCCGGCTCCGTCGGTTCCGATGAGCCGTCTGGCCGAAGAACTGCCGGGCATCATGTTCCGCAAGGCCGGAATGACCGAATGACAACAGAAAAACCGGATAGCGCGGGGTTTTCCCGAACCCCGCGCTATTAAAAACAATCGTTATGAAAAACTCGACCCATTACAGACTGCGCGCGCTGGCGTGCGCGTTGCTCGCATCGGCAGCCATGCTGGGTGCATGCGATGACGACGATCCCAACGACGATCCCGACCCCGGGAAGAAGCCTCCTGTAACTCTGACCGATCAAATCCAGTACGACGGAGGCGATCTCGTCGGCATCAAGTCGGCAATCTATGTCGCTGAAGAAGACGGCAGCCACACCTTTTATCTCTCGCCGACCGAGGGGCTGATCAATGCCGAGCAGATGAAACAGGCCGACGATTATCTGCGCGTGATGGTGGAGAGCCCCAAGGGCACCGTGAACACGGCCTCCGATCCGTTCGAAATCGAATACAAGGATATTTCGGTGAAAAAGACGACGATGAACGACGTCGCGAGCGTAGAGCTCTCCGCAGATCTGGTGACGGAAACCCGGCTCAATCTCTATACCTATGTCGAATTGAAGAGCGGCAAGACGCTGATCGCCCGTTACCAGAATACCTGTACGGAAGAGCGTGACGTCGAACTGACGAACCAATACGAGATCGACAATCGGATCGCCGCCGTCGGAAGCGTCGTCGAGTGGCGCAATGTCCGCGAAGGCAACCGCCGCTTCTGCCTCTACGAGCAAGAGGGCCTGACCGCTCCCGAGGAGGGGGCTGCGGGCGTGGAGATTCTGCTTGCCGAGGAGCTGTTCGGAACGGCGGAAATCGACCTTGCGACAGCTGATCCTGCGAAGGTGCAGATTCGCTGCGGTGAATTCGCAACGGGCGCCGGGACGACCGGAACGCTGACGGCGAAGTACCTGACGGATAAATTCGGCACGATCGAGGGGCTCATCGTCGCGCTTGACGCTTCGAAAGACGGGAAGCGCCTGCGTGCCGCCTACGAAGGCACGTTCGCCGGAGGCTATGCGGCCACCAATACGATCAAGGTGACGGAGCCGGCAGCCGGAGGCGAGGCTGCGGCCGCAGCCGAGGCCCCGATCGCCGCGCTCTTCTCGCAGGAGCCGCAGGTCGGCAGCTACGTATTCGCTTTGGGCGATGCCGAAACGGCCGCAGCCCCGGCTGATCTTGCCAAAGGTCATTGGGCTGCGTATGTGCGGGTGCTGGCGGCCAAGTTCGACGGCGTGATCGACGTTGCGGCGCAGACCTCCGATTACTGGTTCCGGCTCTACGACCACAAGACCTATCAGACCTACTACGGCGAGGATGCGGGACTGACCGGTACGATCGAGACCCATCCCAATCCCGCTGGCGGCAAGGAGATTTATCTGCGGGTAAATCTGACGCTGAAAAACGGCATCGGGGTCGAAGCCGAATACTACGGTGTGCCGACGGCTGCGACGGCCGACGCAATGGATGAAGAAACATTGAAGCCCGTCAAACCGTTCGAGCCCTATATCAAATTCCTGGACAAGGATAACAAGGACATGCTGTATTGGCCCGTTACGGCGATGGAGGTGCGGCACGACCCGGCTTATCGGGATAGTTATACCGGCGATCTGCTATCGGGATATTGCTTCTATTTCCGGAATGCTTTCACCGAGAGTATCGATGCGGATAATACTACTCCGATGTTTTTCCTGCCGGACAGCTACCTCGACCATGAAGGAGAGATCGACCTGCCTGCGGAAGGCACGAATTGCAAATGGAACCTCAGGTTCCAGTATAGGTATCTGTCCTCATATAACGGGTACGGATATTCCGACAAGGCTAAGTACTGCATGCGGTGTCCCGAGAAGGCGGCAGTAACCGTCAAGCAGGAGAATAAGGAGTGGATCTTCAAATTCTCGATGGTCGATTGGGGAGTATTCAGTACATGGAACCCTGATCCGACCGGAACCGGAAACACCTTGATCATCGAATTCCGGGGCAAGGCTGCCAAGTATTCGGGCTCGAAGCCGAACGACCTTGCAGACGATTTCTACAAATAGGCTGCGATCCGGCCGGTTCGGTGACCGGACAGGCGGATGACAGCCCCCCCCCTCCCTCCGGGCTTCCGGAAGGGGAGGGGATATGTTTCGGCTCCGGGCCGGAACACGAAGACGGCAAATTTTCTATAATCAATTTTTTTACCAGCGTTAAAATGGCGCATTTATGACCAAAAAAATCTTTCTATCATTGATGGCTGTTCTCGGCCTGCTCCTGTCCGCCCATGCGCAGGAACGGGAAATTACGGGTTCGGTCAAAGATCATGCGGGGGCCGGCATCGTCGGCGCCACCATTCTGGTCGAAGGCACTACGAAGGGTACGACCTCCGGTGCGGACGGCAGTTTTTCGATCAAAGCCGCACCGGACAATGTGCTGGTCGTGTCGTTCATGGGTTATCAGTCCCACACGATCAAGGTGGGGACGCAAACCCGGATCGACGTCGTGCTGAAAGAGAACACACAGGCTATCGACGACGTGATCGTCGTAGCGTTCGGTACGGCAAAAAAGGAGGCTTTCACCGGTTCGGCGACCGTCATCAAATCGGACGACATCGCCAAGTCGCAGCAGTCGAACGTAGCGCAGGCTCTGGCCGGAAAGGTCGCGGGCGTGCAGCTGACCAACACCTCGGGACAGCCGGGAGAGAGTCCGAAAATCCGCATCCGCGGCTTCAGCTCGCTCAACGCCGGCAACGATCCGCTCTGGATCGTGGACGGCATGCCCTACTCGGGTGACCTGAACAACCTCAATCCGAGCGACATCGAGTCGATGACCGTGCTGAAGGACGCCGCCTCGAACTCGCTGTACGGCGCCCGCGGCGCCAACGGCGTGGTGATGATCACCACCAAAAAGGCCAAGTCGCAGGAGGCTCACGTGACAATCGACGCCAAGTGGGGCGTCAATTCGCGCGCCGTCCAGGATTATGCGTACATCACCAACCCGGCACAATTCTACGAACTGCATTACAGTGCGCTGAAAAACTACTATGTCAATTCGGGAATGAGTGTCGGCGAGGCCCATCTGCGCGCCAATACGAATTTGACGGCCAATGCGAATGACGGAGGTCTGGGCTATATGGTCTATACGGTTCCTTCCGGGCAGGAGTTCATCGGCATCAACGGTAAGGTCAATCCCGCTGCGACTCTCGGCCGCCGTCTCGTCTATGAGGGCAAGGAGTACTACATCCGTCCCGACGACTGGACCGATGCGGCTTTCCGCTCGTCCCTGCGTCAGGAGTACAACGCTTCGATCTCCGGCCAGACCGGGAACGCCTCGATCTACGGATCGTTCGGCTATTTGAACAACGAAGGTATCGCCTACAACTCGGACATGGATCGTTATACGGCCCGTCTGCGCGTGGACTATCAGGCCAAGAAGTGGCTCAAGTTCGGCGCCAATGCCAACTACACGCATTTCCGCTACAACCAGATCGACGACAGCGGCGCCGGTAACTCGTCGGGCAACGTTTTCGCTTATACGACGGCCGTCGGTCCGATCTATCCGCTCTACATCCGCGACGGCGAGGGTAATGTCATGTACAACGAGGACGGCATCAAGCTCTACGACTACGGCAACGGCGACAATGCCGGTATGGAGCGTTCGCTCTTCCCCAACAGCAACGCCCTCTCGGATTCGCGTCTCAACAAACAGGAAGCCGAAGGCAATGCTTTCAACGGTACGGGATATATCGACGTCACCTTCCTCAAGGATTTCAAATTCACGTTCAACGCCGGCGTTTCGCTCGACGAAACCCGCTCCACCTCGGTTACGAATCCCTGGTTCGGACAGTTCGCCAGCGAAAAAGGCATGGTCTCGAAGGGCCATCAACGGAATTTCGACCTCAACCTACAGCAGATTCTCAACTACACCAAGCAGATAGGCTCGCACAACATCAACGTGATGCTGGGCCACGAGTCCTACCAGAACCGCATTTACACGCTGTCGGCCACGAAAAGCAATATGCTGACGCAGGAAAACGACGAGCTTGCCGGGGCGATCATCGACAAACAGGGAGCCGGCTCTTACCGGGTTGAGTACAACAACGAGGGTTATTTCGCCCGTGTCATGTACGATTACGCAGGCAAATATTTCGCCTCGGCCTCCTATCGCCGCGACGCTTCTTCGCGTTTCCACCCCGACCATCGCTGGGGTAACTTCTGGTCGCTGGGCGGCGCATGGATCATTTCGAAGGAAAATTTCATGGAGAGCACCTATGAATGGCTCGACAATCTCAAGCTGAAGGCCTCGATCGGCTCGCAGGGTAACGACAACATCGGTAACTTCCGCTACACGAACACCTACACGATCGAAAACGCCAACGGAAAGGTCTCGACCGTCTTCAACGCCAAAGGATCCGAGAACATCACCTGGGAGACCAACTCCAACTTCAACGCCGGTGTGGAGTTCAGCTTCCTGCGCGGTACGGTTTCCGGAGGCGTCGAATATTTCCTCCGCAAGACGACCGACATGCTGCTGTCGTTCCCGGTAGCTCCGTCGCTGGGCTATTCGTCCTACTACGCCAACGTGGGCGACATGCGCAACAGCGGCGTCGAAATCGAGCTGAACTTTACGCCGATCCGACGGGAGCATGTCCAGTGGGACATCAACCTCAACATGACGCACCTGCGCAATAAGATCACCATGCTGCCTTCTGAACGGCGGACCAAGCAGGTCGATGGCTACTCCGGTTACGTGAGCGGCTCCACTTTCTTCGGAGAAGGACTGCCGATGTATACTTTCTACATGAGAAAATATGCCGGGGTTTCGGACGAGGGCCTTTCGATGTGGTACATGGACGAAACCGACGACAAGGGTAACCCGACGGGCAAGCGCGTTACAACGACTGAATATGCCAAGGCATCGGACTATCTCTGCGGCGACCCGATTCCCGATCTCTACGGCGGTTTCGGCACGAGCGTCAATTTCCGGGGCTTCGACCTGAGCGTGGCCTTCACCTACCAGATCGGCGGTCTGGCTTACGACTCGGGATACTCCGCGGCGATGTACTCGCCGGCCAACAAGACGACGGGTATGAACTGGCACAAAGACATGCTCGACGCATGGTCGGCGGACAATACGTCGTCGAACATCCCGCGTTTGCAGTATGAAGATAAGGATCAAAACGGTATGTCTGATCGCTTCCTTATGGACGCCAGCTACCTGAACCTGCAGAACATCAACTTCGGCTACACGCTGCCGTCGAATTTCACCAAGAAGGTCGGAATCGAGAAGGTGCGCGTCTACCTTGCCTGCGAGAATGTCTGGTACTGGTCCAAACGTCAGGGATTCGATCCCCGCTACTCTTATTCGGGATCGACGAGCCAGGCCACCTATTCGCCTGTAAGGACGATTTCGGGCGGCATCAACATTCAATTCTAATCGGCCTCAAACACTTTACGACAAACGACATGCATATGAAAAAAGCGACAAACATAACGCTCGCGACGCTGGCGGCAGCTTTGCTGGCAAGCAGCTGCATCAAAGAAGCCGACCCCTATGAAATAGCTACCGAGGATCAGGTCACCCTCGAAACGCTGATAGAAGGCATTCCGGCCTCGCTCGTACAGGCCGGTTCCGCAGGCTATGCAAAGGATGGCCAAGCTTGGGATTTTGCCCTGCCGGCCATCCATATCGCCACGGAATCCATGACGGGCGACGTCGCCATCGGCGGCAATATCGGTTACGACTGGTTCGCACAGTGGGGAACCAACGAAGCGCTCGGCGCCGACTATGCCGTGGGTGCACTCACGTGGGACAACTACTATGCGTGGATCATGGCGGCCAACAACGTCATCAAACAGATCGACGCCTCGGATTTCGCGACGCTCGACGCCACGCAGAAGTCCTATCTGGGCTTCGCCTACGCCTATCGGGCCATGTTCTACCTCGATCTGGTGCGTCTGTACGAGTTCAAGGAGAACAATTACACTGAAGCGCCCGGGGTTCTCGGGCTGGGCGTGCCCATCGTACTGCCCGAGACTACCGAGGCCGAGGCCAAGAACAACCCCCGTGCCAAGGTCGACGACATCTACGATCAAGTGATCTTCCCCGACCTGGACAAGGCCGAAGAACTGTTGAGCGGCTTTACGGCTCCCGACAAGTATACGATCAGTCCGGCGCTGGTCTACGGACTGAAAGCCCGGGCCTGGCTTGAGCGCGGTACGGCCAAGAACGACGCCGAAGCCTATGTTTCCGCTGCCGAGTACGCCCGCTTGGCCATTAACGCCAGCGGCTGTACACCCCTGACGCAGGAGCAGTGGGAAGACCCCTCGAACGGCTTCAACAGCGCCATGTCGAACAATGCCTGGATCTGGGGCCTTGCGCTTCCGAGCGAGAGCGTTGCCAACCTGTTCTGCTTCACGGCGCACATGAGCACGGAGAATGCGTGGAGCGCCTACGGAAACGACGCCTGCCGCTGCATCAACAGCAACCTTTACAACAGTATCGACCTGCGCGACTTCCGCCGCCATTCGTGGCTCGATCCCGACCGCAAAGACCCGGAGAAGGAGTCCTACGACTACAAAAGCTGCCGCAAAGAGGGGAAGGAATACTTCAATGACCTGCCCGATTACGCGAACATCAAGTTCCGTCCGGCGCAGGGCGCTTATGAGGATTTCAAGGTCGGCGGAGCCGCAGACCATCCCTACATGCGCGTCGAGGAGATGTACTTCATCGAGGCCGAGGCCAAGGCGCATGAAAATCTTGGCGAAGGAATTCGGCTACTCAATGAGTTCATGAACAACTACCGCATTGTGGGCGGAGGTTACGACTGTACGAACATGTCGTCGTCGGTTGAAAATTTCACCAACGAGCTGATGCTTCAGAAGCGCATCGAGTTCTGGGGCGAAGGCATCGTCATGTTCGACATGAAGCGGCTCGACATGTCCACCCGACGGGGCTATGTGGGAACCAACTCTCCTGCCTCGTACCGGCTGAATACGGAAGGCCGTGCACCCTACTGGAACTTCGTGATCTCGCGCGGTGAGACGCAGAACAACCCCGTCATCGCCACGCAGAACAATCCCGATCCTTCGCAAACGGTCAAGCCGTGGAACGGGTGATGACCATCTGCGATCAAGCTGTCAAATCTAAAAGCAAATTACCGTGAAGACATTCAAGCATATATTACCGTTCCTGCTGGCACTTCTTGTCCTTGCCGGCTGCGAGGACGACGTGAACTATACGCAGGGAACCGCGGAGAATCCCGATTGCTACGGTGTCTACTTCCCGAAGAAGCAGGCTACCCGGACCGATCTGGAGTTCGAACCGGGAACCCAGACCGAAGCGACCTATACGGTCAAACGGCGCAACACCGTGGATCCGATCGTCGTTCCGGTCGTCGTGAAGTCCAACGTCGAGAATATTTTCGTCGTCGAGCCGATCGCATTCGATGCCGGAGAGGACGAGACGACCTTTACGATCAGTTTCCCCAAGGCCCAAATGGGCACGACCTACACCTGCGATATCAACATCGAAGATCCGCGCTACGCTTCGATCTACGGTGCCGATAAGGTGAACCTTTCGATATCGCTCGTGCTGGCCAAATGGGAATTGGTCACCGACGAAAAGACCGGTGAGACCAAAGGCCGCTACCGCGACGACATTCTGGGCAACTTCGCGTCGATAAACAACCCCAATGCTAATCCGAATCCTGAAATTGAACTTGAAATCTACGAGCGTTCGGACAAGAAGGGCTATTACCGCATGAAAGCCTACACTCCGGAGCTGATGAACATCTTCGCCGGAGGACAGGTAAACCACGAGAACCGCAACGTCTGGACCTATGTCGATGCCTCGGATCCGAACAAGGTCTATTATCCCTACCAATCGACCGGTCTGACCCTCTTTGCCGATATGGGCGAGTGGTACATCGCATCGCAAACACCGGAAAATTTCGCCATGGACGAATCGGCCGGACAATATGGCACGCTCAAGAACGGCGTGATTACCTTCCCGGCGCAGGGTATCGTGCTCGAACCGAGCGAAGGTGAATATGCCGGAAAATTCTTCTATGCCAACGCAAACGGTCTGCAGCGGATCATGCTTCCCGGAGCCAGGGTCTACGATTACTCGGTGGCCCTCACCAAAAGCGAACCCGCAGACGGTGTCGTCGAAATCGGCGCCACCCTCTCCGAGGACACCCGGGAGTTCCGCTATGCGATCTTCACGGGCAATTTGAGCGACGGCGAGGCGAGTCTCAAGGCACAGGAGATGGCCGATGGCAAGATCGCCGCGGAACTCATCAAGACGATCACCGCTTCGGGGACGATTTCCGTTCAGGATCTGGAAGGCGGCACCGGCAAGTACACGCTTGTAGGCTGCATCTACGGTTCGGACGAAGAGGCGAATCCGGAGGGCGGCGAAACGGCGTCGCAGAATCTGAAAATGCAGGGCTACGCCTCCATTTCGTTCGGATATATCGCCAAGGGCGACGAGGACAAGGTTTCCGTCATTCTCAACATCGGGCTCGAAGCCACGAACGAATTCGCGGGACAAGGCATTACGACGGACAATGCGGCGAAATTCTGGGCCTATGGCAAGGGGATTGAATCTGTCAAACACGGAGTCTTCAAGACAAAAGACATCCAAGGATTGGACATGACGGCTTTCCTCAAAGAGGAGGGCAAGGATTTCACCAAAGAGCAGCTCGACGCCATCAACGGCGGACATTACAGCGTCATGCTCACGGGGCTGAACGGCGACACGGAGTACACGTTCGCCGGACTGGCTTACAACGGATATGCCAGCAAACTCTTCACGGCATCCATCAAGACCACCGGTGTATACAACCCGGGATTGGAGAGCGAGTTCCTCTACTCGGACTTCCTGCCGCAGAAAGAGCAGCCCTCGAAGGAGTACCTGATTTCGACCGAATGGAACTATTATGCCGTCAACGTCATGGATGAGAAGCCGATGCGCCGGAAGATCGGCACGGTGACCATCGAAGACGATCCGGCGGACGACAGTTCGGCCGATCTGCTGACCATCACGGGACTCCCCGGGGTCGAGTTCGACGAAGGCGGTCGGATTCCGGCGGTCTACGTTCCCTCCACTGCTCCGCTCGCAGGCATAACCGGCGCTATCTCCCCGCTTCTTTCGCAAACGCCGATCGGTGTCATCAACGGAGAGGACATCCTCGCCGGCTGCGTCTCGGAGGAGAACCCCGAAGCCCTCTATGCGGTCAATTATCCGTTCATCGGAGGCGCCGTGGCCGACGGTTACATCTATTTCGTGCCCACCCCGAACTATGTCGAGCAGGGGGCCACGTTCCGTTATCTGTATACGTTGAGTACGACGACCCCCTATTCGATCCTTACGGATATGTTGCTCGTCGATCCCGCCAAGGATATGGGCGGCATTCCCGAACTGGCCGCAGAGCGGATTGCAGAATTGCGCCGAATGGCCGCAGGACTCCGGCAGCCGCGGAATTACGTCGAACGGCTCGAATTCTCCGTTTCCGCAGAACGCGGTTCCGTCAAAACCGTACCGACCGACTATGCGAAAGGATTCCTGCCCGCATCGGCTCCTGAAGCGAAAGTCGTAAGGGCTACGGTCGGATTCAGCGACGCTGTGCAGCGTGCGAACGGTTCGGGATCGGAACTCCGCTTCCGGAAAACGGCCGCTGCCGAAATCACGCTCAAGTAATATCGGATCGGGAGAGGCCGGTCGTCCGGCAAGTGTCGGCCTCTCCCTTTTTTCCAAGCCAAAAACAACCTGCCGGACTCAAAAATCAGCATGATATATGCATAACAAAACGAAACTCCTGATTTTCGCCTCCCTGCTGCTGGCTGCCTGCTCGACGGATCCCATGCAGGAAATACCGAACCGCGGGGATTCCGCTCCCGAAATCGAGACTTCGGACAAAATCTGCAATACGTCGGACGACGCCGTGGCCGGTTCGCTCATCGTAAAATTTGGCGAAGAAGCCATTCCCAGTCTCGAACAGAATGCGTTGAAT
>OKSB01003058.1_pt1 | contig 13738 bp, 11 predicted proteins | sample 1601171 | NCBI WGS metagenome assembly OKSB01 (sample SAMEA3541496, study PRJEB24748) | human gut metagenome | biome: human gut; feature: human-associated habitat; material: faeces | place: China | collected 2012 | reverse complement strand
AACTCAATTCTATCACTATATCTTTCCGCATTTCACTTTTTTGTAGTAACTTTGCGGTGGCTATTGATCAAATATGCTGATCTGCGTTCATGTTTTTGTTGTATTCATTAAAATTGATAATTGCAATTGCAACGCATTTGCTTGTTTAGTTAAGGTGGTTTTCATTTGTGACAAGCAGTAAAGACATCCTGTCAGTGATTGATCGGATGTTTTTTTGACTGCTGGAGAGTGAAGTTTTTATAAACCATCCCGTACTTCTGTCTGTAAACAAGATTGAATATGGGGATAGATTGACAAACTGTTAAAACGAATCCGAATAACAGACAGGGCATCTGCGATCAATAATCAAGTTACGATTACCCTCCGGTAATGTGAGGCATCTTACCGGACTCTATTGATTTAACACATGAATCGTATGGCAAGCCACTAGCGCGGCCGTTTCCGTACGCAGCCGGCTCTCTCCTAAAGAGATCGGCTCGAAGCCATTCTCTTGAGCCAGTTTGATTTCTTCCGGGCTAAAATCACCTTCCGGTCCGATGAGGATTAAGGCATTCTCTCCCGGCTGATACGTATGTTTTAATAGTGGCTTCTCGCCTTCCTCGCAATGGGCGATAAACTTACGCCCGTCAAAGGGAGTGGCGACAAACTTCTTGAAATCTGTCATTCCTTCTAACGCCGGCAAAGTCGCTTTCTGGGATTGCTTCATGGCACTGACCAATATCTTCTCCAATCGAATCGGCTTGATCTCTTTACGCTCTGAGAAACGACAATTCAAACAGGTGATCGCATTGATCCCTATTTCCGTCGCTTTCTCCACGAACCACTCCATCCGGTCCATGTTTTTGGTAGGAGCTATGGCTATATGGAGATTGAAGTTCCAGAGATCGGGTTGTTTCCAACTCTCTAAGAGGGTCACCTCACAATGTTTGGGATGCGCCCGGCTAATAGCCGCTTTATAAAAAGAGCCTTGCCCATCCGTCAATACTATCTCATCGCCTTCACCTAGGCGAAGTACCCGTATACAATGTCCTGCTTCTTCTTCCGGTAATTCCGGCTTGATAGCTATATCTGGTGTATAAAAAATCTGCATGACCATCTAATTTTCAATTCTGAATTCTCAATTTTCAATTACCCAAGGATCATACCAATTATAGTAGCCGATAGCACAGAGACCAAGGCTCCGCCGATCATGGCCGGTACGCCGATACGTGAAATTAATCCTCGTTTTTCCGGGGCTAATACGCCCAATCCGCCTAATAAGATACCGATAGACGATATATTAGCGAATCCGCAAAGGATATAAGTAGACATCAAGATCGATTTCTCATACATGAATAATCCGGCATCTTTCCATTGCTGTAATTGGAAATAGGCGACAAATTCGTTCAATATGGTCTTTTGTCCCAGTAAAGATCCTACCAGCATGATATCCTGGCCCGGTACACCTATCAACCACATGAAAGGAGCGGTGATTACGCCCAGTATGAACTGGAAAGTCAGTCCTTTTGCTTTGCCGTCCGAGATCTGTACGATCCAGTCGTTCAATCCCGTGTAACGCCCGATTACGTCTTCCGTAACATAATTCGCTAACGCTACTAACGAGATGAATACCAATAACATGGCAGCGATATTCGTCATTAATTTTACGCCGGTAACCGTACCTGATGAGATGGCATCTAAAATATTCGAGTTCTCTTTTTCCTTGCCGGAGACAGCTACATGGTCCGTGGCTTCTTCCGTCTGCGGACAAAGCATTTTCGCTAAAACGATTGAACCCGGTACTGCCATTACGGAAGCCGAGAGCAAGTGAGTGGCGAATAAAACCTTCGACGCCGGATCTGTTCCTCCCAACATACCTATGTAAGTACCCATTACGGAACCGGCGATCGTACCCATTCCGGATACCATGACCAAAAATATTTCCGAACGATTCATTGTCGGCAGGTAATTCTTGATCAACACAGGAGATTCTGTCATTCCCATAAAAATATTACCGGCGGCCACTAATCCCTCCGAGCCGGATATATTCATGAATTTACGCAATACCCACGCAAAGGCACCGACTACTTTCTGGATAATCCCCCAATGGTAAAACATGGAAACCAAGGCGGAGAAGAAAATAACAATCGGTAGCGAATGAAGCAAGAAACTGAATCCTGCCGCTTTAGAGGCATACGGGCCTAATAAGAAAGTAAGACCGGCATCCGTGAAGTCCATCAACTTAACAAATATCTTGCCACATCCTTCCAATAGGCTTCCGACGAACGGCACATATAAAACCGCCAAGGCGAATACGATCTGCATGAACAAACCTCCACCTACTAATTTCCAATCGATCCGTTTACGGTCATAACTCATCGCATAGGCGATACCTAAAATCGTAATGATCCCAAGCAGACCTCTTAAAAGTGAGACCAGTCCGAATCCTCCTTGTTCTCCAATCATTTGTTTGTGTCCTCCTCTTCTTCTCGACGGCGCAACTCGTCTTTATACATTTTCGCGTATTCGTAATTTTCGTCCGCTATAGCGTCTTCTAATCGCTCGTTTATTTCTTGGATATCCAATAGGCTTAACCATTTCTTTAACTGGGCTTCGTCCTTAATCTCATCCGGTTCTAATTCTAATAAATTGTCATCCTCCTCTGGTTCGTCAGCGGGGATGGACAGGGTGTCTTCCAGTACGACACCGCATTCCTTTACAATCTCCTCGGAAGTAAAGATGTCGCATTTTACCCGAAGCGCTATGGCAATTGCGTCGGAAGTGCGAGAGTCCAGCTTTATCGAGCGCTCACCGTCGCTAAACTCTAATTCTGAGTAAAACACACCATCTTCGAATTTGTATATGTAAACTTCCTTAAGAATGACGTTGAAGGCTTGCGCAAAAGTGGCGAATAAGTCGTGTGTTAATGGACGAGGAGGTACGATATGCTCCAAAGCGATCGCTATAGACTGTGCTTCAGCGGTTCCTACGATGATTGGAATTCGCCGTGGACCATTTTCCTCTGCCAAAATTAACGCATAGGCCCCGGATTGAATTTGGCTGTTCGCTAATCCTTGAACCCTTAATTTTATTCTTGTACTCACAGATCTGAAATTTAAAATTGTATACAAAAGCAAAAGTAATATTATTTTCGGGATTATCGCGAATAAATGTGATTAATCACTTTCAGTGTGTTTGGGGTTAAGGGGAAGGATAATGGAAAAACGGCTTCCTTTTCCTATTTCGGACTCTACGGCGATATACCCATCGAAACGTTCGGCTATCACTTTGCAAATGGATAGTCCCAAGCCGGTACCTTTGGCGAATTCATCCAGTTTCGTGAAACGATTGAAAACGGCGTCTTGCTTTTCTTTCGGGATACCAATGCCGGTATCTTCTACGAAAATATGTACATGCCGCTCTTCCTCTCGGTATTCATAACCAATCAATATATATCCCTTTTGCGTGAATTTAATAGCGTTGCTAAGAAAGTTGGTAATCACTTGTGTCAACCGAAACTTATCCGTGGGAATGGATATGCTTTTTTCCGGTATTTGCATACGAAGTTCTACGTTCTCCGGCATTAAAACTTGGAAAGTCTGGTAAATCGTGCTTATTAATTCATTTAGAGAATATTGCTGGAAAGAGAATGACATACGGCCCGATTCGATACGGGAAAGATCTAAGATATCATTGATAAGGTTCAATAACAGATCGCTGTTCGTATTGATTAACTCGGTAAAGTTTTCCCGTTCTGCCTTACTGAGCTCGATGTCTGTGTTCATAAGATTCGAGAATCCGACAATAGCGTTCAATGGAGTCCGGTTTATCGAATGTTCGTTTCAGTGTTTCATTAAAAATCGGGTAGGTATCTTTCTTTTGCTCAAAAGAATGGATAAGCACGATTTTCTTTTCTTCTTTTTCTTGGCAACCTAGGGTTAACAAAGAGACAAGAAATATGGATATGGCAAAAATTAAATATTTATGTGTGTGTTTCATGATTCTTAATAGATAGATCTTTTGCAAAGGTAGAAGTTTTTTTGACTATCAAAGCAAAAAAAAATGGTCATCCGTCACGGACAACCAATCTTCATTGCTAACCTTAAATCTAATACCATGAAAAACACGGTGCAAATATATAGTATTTTATGTTGTACAGCATGATTTCGTGGCGTAAATCCTTGATACGTTAGCTTTATTTTAATAATAGTCCGTCCTGCTAAAGGACCGTTAACAGTTATTGCTTGCTTTTCACGTACTCATCGGCCTTCTCTTTTACCCGATCGGCACGTTTTTGAGTCTCGGGATGGCTTGAGAACATCTGCATAAACTTGGACGATTTAGCTTCCGACTCACTCAGTTGTAACAATTTATTTAATGAGTTAGACATTCCGTACGGATCTCGCCCGTAATCTATACAAAACTGGAAACCGAATTCGTCCGCCTCATACTCTTGTTTCTGGGAATATTGAGCGCCAGCCAATGCCTGTGCCATGTCTCCCAGTTGAGAGTCGGTCAGTTTGGATACGGTTCCACTTACGGCTCCGGCGGCGTTTTTAGCGGCGGAGGTCAAGTAAGCGTTTTTCATGGCGTCTTTAGAGTCGGAATGAACGACGTGCCCGATCTCATGACCGATAACGGCGAATACCTCGTCATCGTCCATGATTTTCATCAATCCGCCACATACGCGTACACTTCCGTCTCCACAGGCGAAAGCGTTTACATCTACTACATTATATACTTTAAAGTTTAAGTCTAGGCCGGAAACTTTTTTTACATTGGCGGTCAAGCGTTCCAAGCGTTGTCCCATTTCCGTATCCGGGCCCGCTACCTCGTTATGAGTGTCCATCCATTGGATGTACTCTTTTGCCATTTTGGCTACATCCTCGTCGGATAGAGTAGCGGCATGCGCTACATCAGTCGCGGCATTAATCACTTTTTTCGTATTAATGGTCTTGCCGCCAATCTTGAATTGGGCGGAAACTGTTAGGCTCACTCCTGCTAAGAAAGCCAAGGACAATAAGATTTTTTTCATGTTTTAAATTAGTTAGTTGTTTGTGATAAATAATTTTCGATCTGTTGAAAAGTAGCATCTTTCAACAATACTTTCTTCTCTTTGTTCAATAGGTATAATGTGGGTATCGCTTTTAAGTCGTAGATCTCGTCGTTTTTAAGCGAAACACTTTTGTCGTATGAGTTGATCCAATCTTTAGGCATGACGGAAACGTGTTCTTTCCATGCGTCCAGATCCTCGTCCGGATAAACGGCTAAGATCTTTAGTTTGTTGCTTTTTGAAAATTCATTGATCAAGAAGGACGATTCCATTTGTCTGGTTATTTCTTGACAAGCATGGCAGTCCGGATTATAGAAAAATAATAATAGATAATCCGCTTTTATATTGTATAATTTCCCGGTTTGTCCGTTCGCTAATGTGTACGTGAAATCGGTCGCAGGCGTCCCGATTCTGTTTTTTAATGCGAGCTCTAGCAAATGGGCGGGACGTATCTTTTCCACATCGCTTAATGACGAGGATTCGGTAAGATATTCCAATACCGCTATATACATTTCCTCATTCCTTAAGGGGGAGTTCGGGTCGTATAGATATTTCTCCATCATCTCGGAAAAGTACTGAAACATGGCACTGTCTTGTTCTGTTTGTTTCATCATCGCTTTTACGGAAGAAGACATAGCCGCAGGCGAGACATAGTTCATCAAATCTATATAGTTGGATAATGCCTGCTCGGTCACTTGAGGTTCATGGATATAGGTCGTATCCTTGAAGTCGAATTTATCCCAATAATGTTTCACTAAATATTCGGCCCTTTCCACTGGGTCCGTGATTAAGGTGGGGACCGAGACCATTTCAAAGGTGGGTGGCGCTACATTGGATTCCTCCGTTTTTTGATTGCGTTGACCACTGCATGCGTTGACGGTCAACGTCAACAATAAAACATATAGATATTTCATATTCATTCATATATTTATGTTTCAATCCACAAATATATAGTATTTTTTTTATCTTTGTTAAATTAAAACAGCAAAAGGTAGAATATCATGGATTTTCGATTAAAAGTATTTCATAGCGTAGCTTGTAACTTAAGCTTCACGAAAGCGTCCCGGGAGTTGTTCATTAGTCAACCCGCTATTAGTAAGCATATCCATGAGTTGGAGGTTCAGTATAAGACGCCTCTCTTTGAACGAACAGGTAGCCAGATCCGTTTAACTCGTGCGGGCGAGTTGTTGTTTTCGCATACCCATTCCTTATTGGCTTCGTATCGTCAATTGGATTTCGAGATGAATCTGTTGACAAATAATTTTCTGGGGGATTTACATTTAGGTGCCAGTACGACAATATCCCAATATGTTCTTCCGCCCGTGCTTGCTTTATTCATTAAGATGTTTCCGGATATACATGTATCTGTATTGAATGGGAATAGCCGGGATATAGAGTTGGCTTTGCGAGATGGAAAAATAACGTTAGGATTGGTGGAAGGAACTACCCGTCAAAATACGATGCATTATATACCTTTTATGAAGGATGAGTTAGTGGTTGTCACTCATGTAGGGTCTAAGTTGGCTGCTTATGACGAACTGACGTTGGAACAACTTTGTGCTTTGCCCGTAGTACTTCGTGAAAACGGCTCCGGTACGCTTGAGGTCTTGGAGGGGGCTTTAGCAAAACACCAGATCAAACTGTCGCAATTGAACGTATTATTGCAGCTAGGTAGTACGGAGAGTATCAAATTATTCTTGGAAAATTCCGATGCTTTGGGAATTCTTTCTATTCGGGCGGTGACACGTGAGCTGATGGCTGGACGTTTGAAAGTGATAGATATTGAGGGCTTTAAGGCCGAACGGACTTTCTCCTTTGTGGAGCCGCAGGGACAGAACAGCGGTATGGAAGAAAGTTTCATGCGTTTTGCCAGTCAACATTGGCAATAACTTTAGGTTATTCGCTATAAAAACTTGTGAAGTAAGGGATCGGATGAAAATATGTACTTTCGCGAACGAAATCAAATAATGATATGTTGTACTAAATAAATCAATAATTATGTTTAGCGAAAAACGAGGTAACGTATTACATGGTGTCTTGCTGATAGCCCTTTTCTCTTGTTCCGCATTCTATATCGCGGAGTTCCAGTTTGTTAAACAAATGTCATTCAGTCCGCTGATTGTCGGTATTATTTTAGGTATGTTATACGCCAACAGCCTGAGAAACCATTTGCCGGAGACGTGGGTTCCGGGTATCCTGTTTTGTACTAAGCAAGTACTTCGTGCGGGTATCGTACTATATGGGTTTAAGCTGACCTTCCAGAGCGTGATTGCGATCGGCCTTCCGGCAATCCTGATCGATATGGTGATCGTGGTGCTTACCATCTTGATCGGTGTTTGGGTGGGACGATTGATGAAAATGGATAAAGACCTTGCTTTACTGACTGCCACGGGTAGCGCTATTTGCGGGGCTGCTGCGGTATTGGGCGCTGAACCGGTCGTGAAGTGCGAGGCTCATAAGACGGCGGTTGCCGTATCGACAGTCGTGATTTTCGGTACGCTTTCTATGTTTATTTATCCGGTGATGTACCGTGCGGGTATTCTTGATTTAGACCCGGAGCAAATGGGACTTTATACGGGTGCGACCTTGCATGAGGTAGCTCATGTGGTAGGAGCCGGTAACGCTATGGGAAAGGAAATTTCGGATGCGGCTATTATCGTGAAAATGATTCGTGTGATGATGTTGGTTCCTGTGCTTCTGATTACTACCTATCTGGTGGCGAGAGCGCGGAAAAGACAAGTGCAGAAAGGACAGAAGTTTCAGAAGATTGCGGTGCCCTGGTTTGCAATAGGCTTTATGGGTGTCATCGCTTTCAATTCTTTTGATTTGCTTCCTGCGCAGTTGGTGGCAGGTATTAACACACTGGATACCTTTTTGCTGACAATGGCTATGACGGCACTCGGGACAGAAACAAGCATCGATAAATTCAGAAAGGCCGGAGCCAAACCTTTCGTACTGGCTCTTTTACTTTATGTGTGGCTGGTAGTCGGCGGATATTTCCTTGTGAAGTATCTCACTCCTTATCTGATGTAGGAGAAATCATCTGATGTAAGAGAAAAACGTCTCCTTGCAAAATACTTATTATCACTTTCACCGCAAATTGTACAATCTTAGACGGATAAATTAAGTGTCAGTCACTGAGAACTTCCCATTTTATCTGTATGATAGATACAATTTGTGGCGAAAGTGATGTGTTTCATCCGGGCAGGCTATATTTATCGCTTTTCTTTCGGATAGTTAGGACCGTAAAGCATCGTTTTTTTGCGGACAACCAATTGACCGTCTTTCACAAATTCCTCTCCCCGTTCACTGAGGTGGCGGATCATTTCTGCACGCATGCCTGCCAGCAGCTTTTTATATTTCTTGTCGTTCACAGCATTATGCAGTTCTTTAGGATCTTTGGCAAGGTCAAACAATTGCTCTTCACCTGTATAGAAGTACCAGATATATTTAATCTTTCCGTCGGTCAAGGCACACCAATAGTTGCCATCACTGTAGCAAGTGGCATGTTCCAGATCAATGTATTTGCGCCATTCCGTTTCTGTGCCTTTAGCCAAAGATAGCAGAGAGCGTCCGTCTATGTCGGTGGGAACGGAGGTTCCCGCTATTTCGAGGAAAGTTGGCAGCAGGTCACGAAGTTCTACGGGATTATCCACCTTACCGGGAACGACTTGCGCTTTGGCTGGCCATTTAATAATATAAGGTATGTGCGTAGATCCTTCATACGGGTAAGTCTTCCGCCAGTGGTAGTGATCTCCCATCATATCTCCATGATCGGAAACGAAAATGATAAGGGAATTATCATACATCCCCTTGTCTTTTAAGGTCTGGAGGACACGCCCTATCTGTTCGTCTATGAAAGTGATGTTGGCATAATAATAGCGTTTGGAGTGACGTGCATATTCATTTCCGAAGTTGCCGTAGGGAGCATCTTTGGCTGCTTTTTCGGGGTCCAGTTCTTTAGCGTATTTCCCACACCAGTCACCAATGACGGGATCGGGAACCTGTGCATCCTTATACATGTCGAGAAAGCGTTGAGGCGGGTCGTACGGGCTGTGGGGACGGGCAAAGGAAACTTTCAGAAATAAAGGCTGATTGCCGTTATCATAATTCTGTATCATCTGACAAGCCATTTCACCGGTCCAATAAGTAGGGTGTAGACTTTCTTTCAGTTTATAGGTAGCTGCTCCGTGATCGTTCCATCCGATTCCGGTTTCATCCGGGTTCTTTCTCGGTGCCTGTATTTGAAACCATAAGCGATAGTCACTGATGAAATTCGGATCTTCCCGGCGTCCGCTTTCATCCAGCAGCGTTCCTTCGAAACCGTGTTTGATTCGTTGCGGATGCCAGTGCATTTTTCCGATACCGAAGGTATAATATCCGGCATCTTTCAGCATCTGAGGCATTTCGTGGTTGTACTTGGGGGCAATTTTGCCATATCCTAACAAGCCATGATGCCAGGGAGACTGTCCGGTCAACAGTCCGGCACGGGCAGGGGTACTGCTGGGACACGAAGAATATCCGTTCATAAACAACGTTCCTTCGCTTGCCAAAGCGTCCAGATGGGGGGAGATTACAGATTCATTACCCATGCATCCCATGGCGTCGCCACGTTGCTGATCGGTCATAATTAAGATAATGTGCGGTTGGTTTTGTGCATAGGCCAAAGATGAGCACAATCCGGCCGTGACGGCAAATGTACATTTCAGGTTAATCATATTTTCAGGTTTTTCATAATGTAATACTGCAAAGGTATAAAGTTTTATCTATTTTGCGTGAAAGCATTTCTGCTTTTTATATGAAAAAAGAAACTGTTTCAGAAACAGGTGGGGGCACCTGTACTGAAACAGTCTCTTTTATTATAGGTAATCGCCTATAACTTATAAAGGCATATTTCCATGTTTTTTAGGCGGATTCGTCTGCATCTTGTTCTCTGTCATTTCCAGTGCCTGGATCAGACGTTTGCGGGTTTGTCTCGGATAGATGATTTCATCGATGAATCCTAGTTCGGCAGCTTGGTAGGGAGTGGCAAACTTTTCCTTGTAGGCTTCCAGTTCTTTATCTTTTGTCTCTGCATCCGCTTTGCGGAACAGGATGTTTACCGCACCTTCCGCACCCATGACTGCGATTTCCGCACTCGGATAAGCGAAGTTCACATCTGCACCTGTCTGTTTGGAGTTCATCACAATATACGCGCCACCGTATGCCTTGCGGGTAATGACTGTCAGTTTGGGAACGGTAGCTTCGGCAAACGCATAAACGATTTTAGCACCGTGGCGGATGATACCGTTGTTCTCCTGCGTATATCCGGGAAGAAATCCCGGCACATCTTCGAAAGTAATCAACGGAATGTTGAAACAGTCGCAGAAACGGATGAAGCGGCTTGCCTTGTCGCTGGCGTCAATGTCGAGAACACCGGCAAGGTAGGCCGGCTGATTGGCGACAATACCAACCGAACGGCCTGCCAGACGTGCAAAACCGATGATGATATTCTTTGCGAAGTTAGTCATTACTTCGAAGAAATAGCCGTTATCTACTACCCGTTCGATGATATCCTTCATGTCGTATGGTACATTCGGGTCTGCGGGGACGATGGTGTCGAGTACGGCATCTTCACGGTTGGTCTCGTCAGTACAGTTCTGCTTTTTCGTTTCGTCCATATTATTCTGAGGCAAGAAGGAAAGCAGTTCGCGAATGCTCATCAACAGTTCTTCTTCGGTATTGCACATAAAGTGAGTGACACCGCTTTTACTGCTGTGTGTCATGGCACCGCCCAGTTCTTCTTTGCTTACCTCTTCGTGAATCACAGTCTTTACCACATCCGGACCTGTCACAAACATGTGACTCTTTTCTTTCACCATAAAGATGAAGTCGGTGAGGGCAGGAGAGTAGCAGGCGCCTCCGGCACACGGACCAAGAATAGCCGAAATCTGAGGAATCACGCCGCTTGCCATTGTGTTCTGATAGAAAATATCCGCATAGCCGGAAAGGCTTTCAATTCCTTCCTGAATACGTGCACCTCCGGAATCATTCAGCGCAATTATCGGAGCACCGTTCTTCAATGCCAGTTGCTGCACTTTCACAATCTTTTTCGCGTTCGAAGCAGACAGTGAACCTCCGTAGACTGTAAAGTCGTAGGCATAAACAAATACCTGGCGCCCGTCAATCTTTCCGTAACCGGATACGATGCCGTCTCCCGGAATCTTGTTTTTGTCCATGCCATAGTTGGTGCAGCGGTGAACCATCAACTTGTCCAGTTCAACAAAAGTACCTTTGTCGAGCAGCATTTCGATACGCTCGCGGGCAGTCATCTTTCCGTTTTCGTGTTGCTTTTCAATCTTTTCCACGCCCCCACCGAGGGAAGCGATGCGGTCACGTTCCTGGAACGTGGCGTATGCTTTATTTATTTCTTCCATAATGCAATCCGTTCTTATTATTATGCAATCGGTTCTAATGTTATTAATGTCTGTTCGCCGGTTATGCTATCACCTTCTTGAACCAGAATTTCTTTAATGCGGCAATCCGAAGTCACTTTGTAGTTGCTCTGCATCTTCATTGCTTCGATAACGATGACAGTATCTCCCGCTTTCATTTCCTGACCGACTACAACAGGTATTTTCACTACCTTGCCCGGCATCGGAGAAATGATACAGTCATTCTGTTCCTCTTCCCCTTTCTTGCGCATCCGTAGATATTTCGCCTGGCTGTCCACAATTTCTACATTGAAACTGCTATAATGCGTATTCACTTTATAGCTTTTCCCGTTATCACGGCGAATCAGCTGTGCATTCGAACTGCGTCCGTCCATCAAGATGTTGCAAGTGCCGTTTTCCGCCATCACTACATCTGCTTCAAACGGTTTTCCATCAATGGTAAGCACCACCTTGTTATCTTCCTTGCTGACCAACTCTACTTCGGCCACACGGTTTCCTATATGAATTTCCATAATTGAATTCTCTTTGTTAAAATTAGATTCTCAACACTCCCTTGTGCAGTCCGAACTCTTTCCATTTGCTGATAGGACGGTTGTCGGTAGCCATACCGCTGTTGTTCTCTTCGAGGTTCATCAAGTAGTCCATATAGGCGGCAATCAAAGCAATATTTTCGGAATGTTCGCTGGTGCGCATGATGCGTTGTTGCAGATATTCGCCGTTCTTGGTGATGAATCCTGTATCATAGTGACCTTCCACGAAATCGGGAGTGTCCATGATGGCACGCAGATAGCTGATGTTGTTTTTCACACCGGTCAACTTATATTCGTGGAGTACGCGGCGCATCCGCTCGATAGCGTATTCGCGGTTGGTAGCCCATACAATCAGTTTACCGATCATCGGGTCGTAGTAGATTGGAATTTCATATCCCTCGTACACATAACTGTCAATACGCACACCGATACTGTTCGGCTCTGTAATCTGTTTGATGATACCCGGACTTGGCATGAAATTCATTTCAGTGTCTTCGGCACAGATACGACATTCGATAGCGTGCCCGCGTTGCCGGATATCCTCTTGTTTCAGTTGAAGCACTTGTCCGTCGGCAACTTTAATCTGCTCTTTTACCAAATCTACCCCAATCACTTCTTCCGTAATCGGATGCTCCACCTGTAAACGGGTGTTCATCTCAAGGAAATAATAGTTGCGGTGTTTGTCAACAAGAAATTCGATAGTACCCGCACCGATGTAGTTCACCGCTTTAGCCGCAGCTACCGCCTTTTCACCCATATCTTTCCGTAGTTCGGGAGTGACGAAAACCGAAGGAGTCTCTTCTACGATTTTCTGGTTACGGCGTTGCACGGAACATTCGCGTTCGCATAGATGAATGACATTTCCATGCTTGTCACCAAGAATCTGGAACTCGATATGATGAGGCTCTTCAACGAACTTCTCCAGATAAACCGTATCGTCACCGAAAGAAGAAAGAGATTCGCTTTTGGCGGTTGTATAGGCCTCTTCCACTTCTTCTGCGCTGTGGATAAGGCGCATCCCTTTTCCACAGCCACCCATAGAGGCTTTCAGCATCACCGGATAACCGATTTTATTGCAAAGCTCCACAGCTTCTTCCACACTTTTCAGGTTTTCTTGTGTGCCGGGCACAACGGGCACTCCGGCTTCAATCATTTTGATGCGGGCGGAAATCTTGTCGCCCATTGCTTCCATTGTTTCCGGATTGGGACCGATAAAGATAATGCCTTCTTCCTGACAGCGTCGTGCAAAAGCCGCATTCTCGGACAGGAATCCATATCCCGGATGAATGGCGTCTGCGTGGTTCGCTTTCGCCACTTCGATGATTTTTTCTATATTCAGATAACTCTCTTTAGATGCGGCGGGACCTACACAATATGCTTCGTCTGCGTAGAGCACATGCTTTGCAGTCCGGTCTGCCTCGGAAAATATCGCGATACTCGTTATTTCCATCTCCCGGCAGGAGCGCATCACCCTCACGGCTATCTCACCGCGATTGGCTACTAAGATTCTTTTTATCATACTTTTCTAAATTAAGTACATACTTATTTTGTGTCTTCCCACCTTGCGGACATACTCCACCTGATGAAAACACAGTATTTTCCTGATTTGGGGCTTAACAAACGATGTCCTTTCTCCTTATCCACGAGGCGGAAGAACGTTTTACGTGAAATGGCAGGTCTTCTGACTGACTCTTGTCTTATTTGCCTTCCCGATAGAACATCAGTGGCATCAAATTAGTTCA
>OKSB01003055.1_pt1 | contig 13755 bp, 10 predicted proteins | sample 1601171 | NCBI WGS metagenome assembly OKSB01 (sample SAMEA3541496, study PRJEB24748) | human gut metagenome | biome: human gut; feature: human-associated habitat; material: faeces | place: China | collected 2012 | reverse complement strand
GATGATGAAATTGGTCGGGCACAAAGAAACATTCCTTTATGAAATCGGGGGTCATGGCCATGGCCCTATGGGCGATCCGGCATTCTATATCTTGAAGCAGCATATAAAGAGGATATTAGGAGAGCCTGAAAAATAATTCAAAATAAGACGGCATCCGTTAGTTAGAACGGAACTGCTTGACGAAATCCCTGGCAATGTTTATTTTGTCAGGGATTCTTTTTTCCCCGAATGTATCTGAATACTGTTCCAAATGTATCATGTGACAAATAGGATAGTGTGAAAACCATTTGGGAGCCATATTTCATGTGCACATCTCTACTTTTGCTTTCGGAAAGATAATTCTTTATTACCTACATTAAACTTAAAAATATTACAATGAAAAAAAGTAGACCGACCATTGGTATAGTGAAATCCCGAGTGTTCCTGACAGGGACTGCGTTCGTACTTATGGCATGTTCGTCGGGAGAAGAATTTGCCGGGCATTCGGGCAAAGGAGAGGAACCTGTTATTACACCTGTCCTTTGTACTTCCGGTGCTTCGGAGCAAGCGGTGAAAGTATATGATTTCTTAAGGGAGAACAGGAATAAGAAAACACTGTCCGGAACAATGGCATGCCCGAGTTGGAATGTCAATGAGGCGGAATGGGTATATCAGCATACAGGCAAGTATCCGGCTATTGCTTTTTTTGACTATCTCTCTTTGGAGTATTCCCCTTGTTCGTGGATTGATTATTCGAAAACGAAAATAGTGGAAGACTGGTGGAACAAGAACGGGCTTGTGGGTGCGGGCTGGCATTGGAGAGTGCCATGTGTCCAAGGAAGTGCCGAACGGCACTATACTCCGGGGGACGGTTCTGTAGATCCGGGTACGGGAAAAAGGACGACGACTGTTTTCAGTGCTGCTAACGCTACAAAGGAGGGCACTTGGGAAAACGAAGTCGTCAAGGCCGATTTGAAGAAGCTGGCGGGCTATTTGAAGTTGCTTCGCGATAAGAGAATTCCTGTAATATGGCGTCCTTTGCATGAGGCTGCCGGTAATATCTATAATTATAAGAATGGAAAAGCCTGGTTTTGGTGGGGAAATGACGGGGCGGAAGCGTACAAGAAACTATGGATTTATATTTTCAATTATTTTAAGAAAGAAGGAATCAACAATCTGATTTGGGTATGGACTACACAAACTAAGGATAGCGAGTTTTATCCGGGGGATGAATACGTCGATATGGTGGGGCGTGATATGTATCCTGCAAAGGATGAGTACACTACTGGGGAATACTGTTTCAGGCAGTACGGTACGATAACTGCTTCTTGTCCGGGTAAGCTGGTGGCATTGAGCGAATGTGGAAATGGCGAACAAAGCGGGAAAGTGTATCATCTTGCCCGGATATCCGCCCAGTGGGAGGCAGGGGCAAAATGGACATACTTTATGCCGTGGTATGATTACAGCCGTACGAAAGAATTGGATTCGGAAGCTTTTACTGCGACATCCCATAGGTATGCAGATAAGGATTGGTGGGTGGATGCAATGTCACAGGATTATGTAATCACCCGCGATCAATTACCCTCTTTTAAATAATACTTAATAGCTTGAAGATGAAAAATAAACTAGTTATGGCAGGCGTTTTCCTGCTTGCTTTAGGAATGGGCGGATGTGTGATAAGAGAGCAACAGTCTGCTTCGAAAACTGCGGAGACGGAGGCATTGTTGGATAAGTTAATCCGCTTGCCGAAGAAAGTATTCATGTTTGGTCATCAGGATGATCCGGTATATGGTATCCGGTGGGATGGAGACGAGAACCGTAGTGATGTCAAAAGTGTGTGTGGCGATTATCCGGCAGTGATGGCTTTTGACCTGGGGCGTATTGAAAGGGGAGGAGAGAAGAACTTGGATGATGTTCTTTTCGAACGGATACGAGCAGAGATTATAGCACACTATAACAGGGGTGGTGTTTGCTCTCTTAGCTGGCATGTGGATAACCCTGTGACGGGAGAAGCGTCTTGGGATGTGAGTGATTCAACGGCAGTTGCTTCCGTCCTTCCCGGAGGAGAGAATCATGGGAAGTTTCTTGGATGGCTGGATAGGGTAGCAGATTTTATGAATTCGCTTGTCACGAAGGAAGGAGTTAAAATACCGGTGATTTTCCGTCCCTGGCATGAACATACGGGGAGCTGGTTTTGGTGGGGACAAAATCTTTGTTCTGCCGAAGAATATAAGTCGTTGTGGAAAATGACTTATGATTATCTACAGGAAAAGGGAGTGAATCATTTGCTATATGCTTATTCTCCGGGTAGTGAGCCCGATAATGTGAATGAATATCTGGAACGCTATCCGGGTGATGGCATGGTAGACTTGTTCGGGTTTGACACTTATCAGTTTGAGCGTGAAAAATATGTGGATACAATGGAGAAGTCATTGACGATTCTTACGGAGGTCGGAAGGTTGCATAAAAAACCGGTTGCAGTGACGGAGACTGGATATGAAGCTATCCCGGATTCCACCTGGTGGACGGAAACCTTGTTTCCTATAGTGGACAAATATCCTGTCAGCTATGTATTGGTCTGGCGAAATGCCCGCGAAAAGGAAGCGCATTATTATGCCCCGTATCCGGGACAAATATCTGCACTTGATTTTGTGGAGTTTTATAAGCATCCTAAAACCATTTTTGTGTCTGATTTGAAATGAAATTAAAATACTAAATAGATGAAAGCATTTAAAGAAAAAATTCGCGACTTATTTGATGATTACGAGAAACTGGTAACTCGTAAGAATATACCTGTTGAAGGTGGAAATGGAATTTTCACACGTTATCAATATCCTGTTCTGACTGCTGCCCATACTCCTGTGTTTTGGCGCTATGACTTGGACGAAAAGACAAATCCTTTCTTGATGGAACGTATCGGCATGAATGCTACGTTAAATTCGGGAGCTATCAAATGGAATGGTAAATATTTGCTGGTGGTGCGTGTTGAAGGAGCGGATCGTAAATCTTTCTTCGCAGTGGCTGAAAGTCCTGACGGCATAGATAATTTCCGTTTTTGGGATTATCCCGTGACTATGCCTGAGGACATTATTCCTGCGACAAATATTTATGATATGCGCTTGACGGCTCATGAAGACGGATGGATTTATGGTATCTTCTGTGCCGAGCGTCATGATGACAATGCCCCCGTGGGCGATTTATCCTCGGCAACGGCTACGGCAGGCATTGCACGTACCCGTGATTTGAAGACTTGGGAGCGTTTGCCGGATTTGAAAACAAGAAGCCAGCAACGGAATGTGGTTCTTCATCCTGAATTTGTGGATGGAAAGTATGCGTTGTATACCCGTCCGCAAGACGGTTTTATAGATGCCGGAAGTGGCGGTGGTATCGGTTGGGCCTTGGTAGATGATATTACTTGTGCGGAAGTAAAGGAAGAGACGATAATCGACCGGCGTTATTACCATACAATTAAAGAGGTGAAAAATGGTGAAGGCCCTCATCCTATTAAGACATCGAAGGGATGGTTGCACTTGGCGCACGGTGTACGTGGGTGTGCAGCCGGTTTGCGTTATGTGCTGTATATGTATATGACTTCCTTGGAAGATCCGGCGAAAGTGATTGCTTCTCCTGCGGGCTTCTTTATGGCGCCGGAAGGAGAAGAGCGTATCGGAGATGTCTCTAATGTATTGTTTACCAATGGCTGGATAGCTGATGAAGATGGTACGGTTTTTATTTACTATGCTTCTTCTGACACCCGTATGCATGTGGCGACTTCTACAATAGATCGGTTGGTCGATTATTGTATGAATACGCCTGCGGACGGTCTTTTTACTTCTACTTCAGTGGAGACGCTGAAGAAACAGATTGATAAGAATCTGAAACTGATGCATACTTTATGATAGGGATTAGGGAAAAGATAGGCTATGGTTTCGGTGATATGGCTTCGTCCATGTTCTGGAAATTGTTTGGCTCCTATTTGATGATATTTTATACGGATGTGTTTGGCATGCCTGCAGCAGTGGTGGGCACGATGTTTCTCATCACTCGTGTTTGGGACTCGGCGTTCGACCCTATAATCGGGATTATTGCCGACCGGACGCAATCGCGGTGGGGAAAGTTTCGTCCTTATCTGTTGTATCTGGCTATTCCGTTCGCTGTGATCGGTGTGCTGACTTTTACAACTCCTGATTTCAGTGATGGGGGGAAAGTAATATATGCGTATTTTACATATTCGTTAATGATGATGGTGTATTCAGCTATCAATGTGCCTTATGCTTCGTTGTTGGGAGTGATGAGTCCGGAATCGAAAGACCGGAACATGCTTTCTACGTATCGTATGACTTTCGCTTACATCGGAAGTTTTATAGCATTACTTTTGTTCATGCCGATGGTGAATCGGTTCAGTATGGGACACGACGAGCAGCATGGTTGGATGATGAGCGTCATTGTAATTGCGGTGTTGTGTGCGTTGCTGTTTTATGGTTGCTTTGCATGGACTACTGAACGGGTAAAACCTATTAAAAAGCAGCAGAATTCCTTAAAAAGTGACTTGCAGGATTTGCTTCATAACCGTCCCTGGTGGATTCTGTTGGGAGCCGGTGTAGCTGCATTGGTCTTTAATTCTATTCGTGACGGGGCAACGGTTTATTATTTTAAGTATTATGTTGTAGAAGAAGAATATGCTTCCATTTCTTTATTTGGAATTTCCTTTGTATTGAGCGGGCTTTATTTGGCTGTCGGGCAAGCCGCCAATATTGTCGGAGTGGTGTTGGCAGCTCCATTGAGCAATCGTATCGGCAAAAAAAAGACATATATGTGGGCGATGTCGATAGCGACGGTACTTTCAGTAATTTTCTACTGGTTTGATAAAGAGCAGTTGATGTTGATGTTTATTTTTCAGGTGTTGATAAGTATTTGTGCGGGTAGTATCTTCCCGCTTTTATGGTCGATGTATGCAGACTGTGCTGATTATTCGGAACTTAAAACGGGTAACCGTGCTACGGGGCTTATCTTCTCTTCTTCTTCCATGAGTCAGAAATTTGGCTGGGCTATCGGAAGCGCCGTTACGGGCTGGTTGTTGGCTTTTTACGGTTTTGAGGCCAACGCGGTGCAGGGCGAGGAAGCTATTCATGGAATAAGGATGTTCCTAAGTTGGCTACCGGCTATGGGTACGGTGCTGAGTGTCATCTTTATCAGCCTTTATCCGCTTTCCGAGAAAGAAATGAGAAAAATCACTAACCAATTGAATGATAAAAGAAAGTAATAAGATTATGAAAATACATAGATGGATTATTAGCCTGGTATTCTGTTGTTGTGTAACTTTTCTTTCCGCACAAATCCGTGGAACGGAAATTACTGTAGTCGTATCTCCCGACCATACAGACTGGAAATATCAGTTGAAGGAAGAATGTTCGTTTACAATTCAGGTATATAAGGCACAAAACCTTTTGCCCGGAGTGGTAATAGACTATGAGTTGGGGCCGGAATGGTATCCGGTGGAAAAGAAGAAAGGGGTTTTATTGAAAGACGGAAAGACAAGTGTAACGGGGTGTATGGATGTTCCCGGTTTTTTGCGCTGTAAAGTGCGTGCATCTGTTGACGGGCATGTATATGAAGGATTGGCTACTGTGGCTTACGCACCTGAAGAGTTGAGGCCGCATACATCACTGCCTGCAGATTTCCGTCAATTTTGGGATACTGTTTTGAAGGAAGCCCGACAGATTCCTTTGCTTCCTACTATGGAGCTTATTCCTGAGCGTTGTACGGATAAGGTAGATGTCTTTCATGTCAGTTTCCAGAATATTTGTAACGGTTCGAGAACGTTCGGCATTCTTTGTATGCCCCAAAAGCCGGGTAAGTATCCGGCGTTACTTCGCGTGCCCGGTGCCGGGGTGCGTCCTTATTCGGGAGATGTCCATATGGCTTCCAAGGGAGTGATTACGTTGGAAATAGGCATTCACGGGATTCCTGTGACAATGTCGCAGATGATATATGACGTATTGTCGAAAGGAGCGCTTAACGGGTATCCTTATCAAAATGATAATAGCCGGGATAAGAGTTATTATAAGCGTGTTTTCGCAGGTGCTCTTCGTGCGGTCGATTTTATAGCTTCTTTACCGGAATATGACGGAAAAAATATGGGAGTGACAGGTTCCAGTCAGGGGGGAGCACTTTCTGTTGTAACGGCGGCATTGGACAAACGGATTACCTTTTATGCGGCTATCCATCCTGCGATGTGTGACCATCAGGCACATTTAAAGAAGACTGCCGGAGGATGGCCTCATTACTTCTATTATTTTCCTCAACCGTCAAAAGAGCGGATTACCACAGCAGCGTATTATGATGTGGCAAATTTTGCACGGCTTATTACTGCACCGGGTTGGTTCAGTTGGGGATATAATGACGAAGTATGTCCGCCTACCTCTATGTATGCAGCTTACAATATTATTACAGCTAAAAAGGAGTTGCATCCTTATTTAGAGACGGGACATTATCTATATCAGGAGCAATCCGATGAGTGGAATAAATGGCTTTGTCGTCAACTAGGTTTATAAATTGGCAGATGATATGGAAACGACAGTTAGAAAATTAAAGGAAGAAATGCAGTGTATGCTAACGGGCAATATTCTTCCGTTTTGGATGAATCATATGGTAGATTCGGAGTATGGCGGTTTTTATGGACGAATTTCCGGCACAGGAGAACGTGTTCCCGGAGCTTCTAAGGGCGTTGTTCTGAATGCAAGAATTTTGTGGACTTTCTCATCGGCTTACCGTTTGTTGCATAAGGATGAATATCTGAAAATGGCAACCCGTGCCAAACAGGAATTGATAACTCATTTCTATGATCACGAATATGGAGGGGTATTTTGGTCAGTTTGTGAAGACGGTTCTCCTTTGGATACTAAAAAACAAATTTATGCATTAGGTTTCGCTATCTATGGATTGAGTGAATATCACCGGGCTACGGGAGACGCAGAAGCGCTTGAATATGCTATACGTCTGTTTTATGACATTGAAGAACATAGCTTTGATCGGATTAAGAACGGTTATTGTGAGGCGTTGACCCGTGAATGGAATGAAATAGAGGATATGCGTTTGAGTGAGAAGGATGAAAATGAGCGGAAAACGATGAATACGCATTTGCATATTCTAGAGCCTTATACAAATCTTTTTCGTGTTTGGAATAATGAGTATCTGGAATGTCAGTTGCGTAATCTTATAGAGCTCTTTACCGACCGGATACTGGATATTGAAACCGGGCATTTACGGTTGTTTTTTGATGATGACTGGAATAGTAGACATGACATGGTTTCGTATGGGCATGATGTAGAAGCGTCATGGCTGCTGCATGAGGCTGCCTTGCTTATCGGTGATAAACGATTGATAACCCGGATAGAACCGCTTGTGATAGAGATAGCGGAAGCGGCTTCCGAGGGGCTTCTTCCAGGTGCGGGTATGATTTATGAAATGAATAGGAGTTGTGGTTCTATAGATGCCGAACGGCATTGGTGGGTACAAGCGGAAGCGATTGTTGGATATGTAAACCTTTACCAGCATTTTGATGACCGTTTGTCACTGTTGAGGGCAGTACGATGTTGGGAATTTGTGAAAAGACATCTGGTTGATAACGACAATGGAGAATGGTTTTGGGGAATACGTGCAGACGGAACAGTGAATCGTGCAGAAGATAAGGCGGGTTTTTGGAAATGTCCTTACCATAATGGGAGAATGTGTATGGAGATAATGGAGCGGTTTTAGGTGAATAATAAAGAAAGGAGTATTAAGATGAAGAAATGGATTTTAATCGTTTTGCTTTTTACCGGATGTTCGGCAGACCATCAGGCACAGGAAGCGGTAGTGCAGACACAGGTGAAGGTGGATTTCAGTAAGATGCATTTCGGTTGTGACGGGAATAGTATTACTGCGGGTAATCAGTGGTCAAAAACGGTTGTTGATATACTTGGTTTTGCCACTCATCATAATGTTGCGGTAGGATCGGCAAAATGGGCATGTTATATTGATACGCAAGAATATGGCAGTAAGGACTTTGTCGGTATTTCCGGTGGGTGGAAATCTACAGATGATAAAGTGGAAATACAGAAAAGACACAATAATGTGGCAAAAGTACATATTCAGAAGTTTATATCAGAAGTAGAAAACGGTAGTTTTCCGGTACCGGATATATTTGTTTTTTCTATGGGTACAAATGATACTAAAATAGGAAGGGCGTCTGACGCTTTGAAAGAGAAAATATTGGATAAAGTGGATCTTACTACTATGGCAGGGGGAGCTCGCTGGTGTATTCAGACTATAATTGAGCGTTTTCCGGAGTGTCGGGTATTTCTCTGTACGCCAATTCAGTCGGGAAGTGTGTCTCATAATGACCTGAACTTGAAAAAAATAGCAGTTTTGCGGGAAATATGCAATGCTTTTTCTGTTCCAGTGATTGATTGTTATTCTGAATGTGGTATTAAAGCGGAAGATGAAGTTTGGGAAGAACGTGGGCGTTATTTGAAAGACGGATTACATCCAGATGTAGAAGGGCAACAATTAATGGGGCAATATATTGCAAAGAAAATACAGGATTATTTAACGGTAGTTTTGTGCTCAAAATCTCTTCTGTAGGGGATTTGCTGGTCTTGCTTGCTACCCTGTCTCCATGAATAAATAATGTAGACTACTTTAATAAAGGTATCCTGTATTATATTGAGTGTTTATCTGTCATTCAAACTGAAATAAGGAAGAATGACAGATCTGTTTTATATCTTATTTAGCGAGTAATTGGAGAATTTTATTACTAACATCGCTGTTTTCCTGAACACCGCCAAAAAGCTTGGATTGTGGACCGTATGCAAACAGTGGAACCATGATTGGTGTATGTCCTTTAGATACAAACATTGCTTTCATTTTGCCTTCTTTTATGTTTCCGTCACGTAAAGCTAATGCTCCGGTTTCATGATCAGCTGAAATAATCACTAATGTATTTCCATCTTTTTCTGCAAATCTGATGGCAGCTTCTACCGCCTTATCAAAGTCCAATACTTCACGGACAACTGCCGAATAATCATTGCTGTGCGCACTTTTATCTATTCGGGCACCTTCTACCATTAAGAAGAAACCGTTAGTACTCCTGCTCGAAAGATAGTCAATAGCCATTTGGGTGGTAGACGGAAGGAAATCTCCCCGGTTTTCGTTTACAGAAGCTGTTTTGCTCTTTGTGGGTAAGTATCCCAGTTTTTTAGATTTCTTGATAGCTTTGTCATTCGGTTCCTCTATGATGGTAAACTCTTTTTTGATTTCCTTTTGAACGTTTGGTGCTTGTTTTTCAAATAGTTCATAACTACCGGCAGAAAAGAATGTCAGCTTACTGTTAGGAAGATCTGCCCAAATTTCTTTAGACATTCCACGTTCCGGTTGGTGAGCAAAGAAAGCAGCAGGAGTAGCTCCGTCGAGATTGTCAGTGGTAACGATTCCTGAAATGTAGCCATAGCCGGATAACTTCTCCGGTAAGTTTGGAATAACTTGGTTATTTTCATCCATTCCGAGCGCTCCGTTTTTAGTTTTTTTTCCGGTTGAGTAAGCAGTTCCGGAAGCAGCTGAATCTGTTGTAAACTTGTTGGCAGATTGCGTTCTGACGAAACCGCATGTTTTTAAATTAGTGATAGTAAGCTGTCCTTGATTGGCATACATTCCTGAACAGATATGCGCCAGTCCCATGCCGTCACCTATCATTAAGATGACATTCTTCACCGGTTTGTCGGTAGCATCCATGTCAAATGAAGGAACATACGAACTTTGTGGATTTTCGTTCTTAAAATCTCCTTTGACGATTTCTTGTGCTGATAGATTATAGCAAAAGAATAAGGAGAAAATAAATAAATGAGCTTTAAATTTTACATTCATGGCTAATATGTTTTTAATTAGAAGTAAGTAATTCGGATATGTTGACTGTATCGTATGGCTTTTCTCCAAATGCGGCATAATATTCTAATTGCATCTTGTTGTTTTCTTTGTCAATAGAAAGGATGCCGTAGCCCGGTAAATCCATTTGTTTGAAAAAACGGATATGGGGAGTTTCTTTATCAATCCATTCCATACGCTGTTGTAGAGTAGAAGGTTGCCATTGTGGGTGTGCCGTTACAAATTCAGGACCATAGTCTGCAACTACATTTTTCGGAACCAGCATATTTTTATCTTTGATGACACTGTTGACGAGAATCTGAACGATAGGTCCCCAAGGAGTGTCCCGACAGACAACGGAGTATAGATGCAGATGTGCACAGAGCACGATTGCTTGTTGACTGGCAATGATTTGCAGCAATTGTTCCCTCTTGGCATTATCTTGTCGGAATACATGCCAGCATCTTTCGTTTACCGGAATCACAGGCTCGTGTAACATGACAAACTTGTAAGTTGCCTTCGAACCGGCTAGTGACTTTTCTAATTGTTGTAGCCCTTCCGGATTCCGATCCCATGGATCATAACACACAAATAATACATCATCAAGAGTAGTAGTGTAATTGGCTGACTGTAAGGATGGATGTCCTGCCAATCTTGCCATATTGGGTAAGTATACTTTTTCAAAAGCTTCTTTAGCCCCTGGCCCTGTGATATCATGATTACCTTTAGTCATAATGAAAGGTACTTTCAGATTCATTTTGTTGACAGCTTTAAAGGCACTGTTAGCCATCTGTATTGCTTTTTGTGGAGAACCGGCCAATCCTTCTGACAAGTCCCCCATTTGCAGAACGGCTTTTATTGACGGCTGGTGTTTTTGAACTTGCCCGCTGATTATCCGGGAGAATTCCGGCCATGTATTTTTCGTGAATACTGAATATTCTTTGGTAACTTGGCGCAGATCATCCGGTTTGGTGGATAACCATTCCATATCGTGATCTTCCAATAAATCATAGTGTATATCTCCCAACAAGAGAAATGAAACTTCTTTTTCATTTTGCTCTTGGGAGTATGATTGCAGAGAAATCAAAAGCGATAAAAGGACAAATAATATTTTATTCATATTCTGTTATTTATTCATTTCAAAAGAAGGGGGCACACTGTCTGCCGCCCAATTCTTATTGGGAGTGTTTCCCATTGTAAATTCCAGTTTGCCGCCATTCATCAGTTCTTTATGTTCGAACCAGGACTGGTTCCAATCTTTGCCATTTAATTTGGCTGATTGGATATATTTATTTGTCGGCGAATAGTTGTGTGCAATGACTTCGAATGATTTGCCGGCTCCTGTTTCAATAACTGCTCTTTCGAACATAGGAGTTCCGATGACATAAATAGGCAAACCAGGAGTAATAGGATAGAAACCTAGCATGGAGAAGACTACAAATGCTGACATTCCTCCGCCATCTTCGTCGCCCGGGAGTCCCATCAGGTCATTTCTAAACCATTCATCGAGCAATGTCCTTACTCTTTTTTGAGTTCTCCAGGGCTCTCCTATATAGTTGTACAGATAAGGAATGTGCATACTGGGTTCATTAGCCATTGAAAATTGACCTACATTACCCGTATGATCCGGTAATTGTGCATAAAATACATATTTGGCTTCGCCCAATGGGGTGTTATACATCGTTTCAAGATTATTTCTGAATGCTTCTTTCCCTCCCATCAGTTCAATTAAATCAGCAATATTATGGGGAACATCCCATCGGTATATCCAACCGTTATTCTCGCCGTATGCTTCACGAGCACCTAATCCACCGGCAGTGGCATAATCAAAGGGTTCTATGAATTCGCCTTTTGCATTTTTGGGATGGAAGAATTTTGTTTCAGGATTGAAAATATTCCGATAGTTTTTACTCCCTTGTAGAAAGTAGTTATAGTCTTTCTCATACCCAAGTTGTTTGGCTATTTGTGCCAGACACCATTCATCGTAAGACGTACCTAGAGTGACGGCTACCGGTTGGCGTTTTTCAAATGGGTGTACTTCGTCAGCTGTTTCTTGTTCTCCCGGTGCCAATGCCGGTAAATATCCGTTTTCCCAATAGAATTTTGTGATTTCACCTCCCTTTATGCCTGACCACGGGGCTAACGTTTTTTCTGTAATACCAAGTTTGCAGGCTTCGTAAGCAGCTGATAAATCAAAGTTACGGATTCCTTTTATATATGAATCAATAACAGTGGCTACACCGTGATTGGAATTCATTCTACGGCTGTCTCCCGTAACTTCAGGAAATGTAGGCATCCAGTTATGTTCCATTTGCTGTGCCATTCTGATAAAAGACTGAATCATGTCAGCTTCCATTTGTGGTTCGATGATAACACGTAAGGGGTGGACTGCTCTATACGTGTCCCAAATCCAATCGTCGGTATAAAATGGGACAGAATCTTTGTGGATACTATTGTCGAAAGCACTGTAATAGCGGTTGTCTTCCGAAAGGCAAATCATCCGTTCGTAAGTCCGGTAGAGGGAAGTATAGAATATTGCTTTTGCATTTTCGTCTATTCCTTCCACTTTGATTTTATTTAATGTTTGATTCCAGATGTTTTTGGCAATGTTCATCTGGTTTTCCACATCATAATCTTTTATTTCCCGCTGTAGGTTGGCTTTTGCTTGCTTTTCATCAATGAAGGAAATACCGTAGCGAACTTTGATTGTTTTTATATCTGTTGAATATAAGAGAGCGATACCCACGTTCTTGCCTTTTATGGCAGTGTGGCTGTGATTTATTTCTTCTTTGCTGACAGTCATCGTTTTTTCCGGCAGTGCGGAAGTCTCCATATAAACATATACTTTGGTTTGATGATCTATGTTCTGATAACCGGAAATGGTATTCTCCGTAGTTTTAAGCTCACCATTGGTGGTACTAAGTATTAAATATGGAGCATTGTTTTTCCGGAAACTTAGTTCATAGATTCCTGCCTGGTGGGAAGGAGCGAATTTAGTGGAAACCTCTTCTTCTTCAAAATAGGAAGAATAGGAATAGGGTTTTATCACTTCATTATCATAACAATAGTAATATACCGGTTGTAATCCGCTCTCTGCTCCCTGATAGAAAGACAGGCTGAATGCAGACTTTCCCCGATGCGAGGTGACAATGACCGGTAAGCCTTTTATTTTATCAGAGGTGTAATCTGCTCTTTCCGGATAGATGCGGAGCATACTATTGGGAAGATGGACAGTTGGGTAAGTAGGAACTAACAAATGACTGATATTCCCCATATAGGGATTTACATAGTCAACCGGAGTTAACACTACCTCTTGCTTGTTGCTGCATCCATTGACGATTAAAATCATTAACAGTACTAACGGAATGAATTTTCTCTTGTACATAAACAGATTTTTTTATTTTTCGATGGTTTTAATTAGATTTGCTGTAAATATAGGATGATTTGATTAATGAAAACTTAATGTAACCTTAAAATCTATCTTCTACAAATATTTTTTTTTGTAAAGTTTCGCCATTAAGAGAATATTAATCACCATAAAATATCTTTGGTTCATCTTTAATGCATTAATCAATACTGTATTTTTTAATTTAATAATTAAGTATTATGAAAAACTAAATACAGTATTAAAACAGGTTATCTCTTACTGGCTATTGGAAGCTACTGTTTAGTTTAGTTCATTAGAGCACCGGAATGAATCTATTTTTAAAGGTGGGGCTGCTCTGAACCGAATCTCTAGGATTTCAGGTTGGCCAAAAGAATCTGATGATTGAAAAAGAGAGAGTTCTGCTGGTTTATATCAAATAGGGACGAAGCGTATAGGCATAAAAAAAGGAGCAACGCCTTGCTCCAACCTTTGTTAACCTTAAATCTAAT
>OKSB01003050.1_pt1 | contig 13766 bp, 10 predicted proteins | sample 1601171 | NCBI WGS metagenome assembly OKSB01 (sample SAMEA3541496, study PRJEB24748) | human gut metagenome | biome: human gut; feature: human-associated habitat; material: faeces | place: China | collected 2012 | reverse complement strand
TGATTCTCCCTCTATATCAAAAACTTTTATTAGTTTTGCTCTTTGTAATATCTCAAACTCTTAAAATAGAAGCAAATGAAAAAAGGTTTGAAAATCGCAGCTATCACAGTAGGAGTCATCATCATTCTGATGTTCCTTCTTCCTTTCGCCTTCCAGGGAAAGATAGCCGACATTGTAAAAACAGAAGGCAACAAGATGCTTAATGCACAATTTGACTTTAAGAACCTTAACATTAGCCTGTTCCGTAACTTTCCACAGGCTTCTGTCACTCTCGAGGATTTCTGGTTAAAAGGTACTGGTGAATTTGCCAACGACACCCTTGTACAGGCCGGAGAAGTTACTGCCGCAGTCAACTTATTCTCTCTTTTCGGAGATAGCGGTTACGATATTTCTAAAATATTTATTGAAGATACACGTTTACATGCCATTGTATTGCCGGACGGACGTGCCAACTGGGATATTATGAAACCGGATACAACAGCAACAGCCGAAGCTCCTGTTTCAGAAGAAGAAGCATCTTCTCCTTTCAAAGTGAAGCTACAACGCTTTGTTATCAAAAACATGAACCTGATTTATGACGATCAACAAGGGAAGATGTATGCTGATATCCGCGACTTTAACGCAGTCTGCGCCGGAGACTTAGGAAGTGACCGCACTACTCTGAAGTTGGAAGCGGAAACCAAATCACTTACTTACAAGATGAATGGAATCCCTTTCCTGGCCAATGCCAATATCTCCGCAACAATGGATGTGGATGCCGACCTTGCCAATAACAAATACACATTAAAAGACAACACCATCCGCCTCAACGCCATTCAGGCAGGTATCGACGGTTGGGTAGCCTTGAAAGATCCGGCTATCGACATGGACTTGAAACTTAACACGAACGATATCGGGTTTAAGGAAATCTTGTCACTGATTCCAGCCATTTATGCAACGGAATTCTCCAGTCTGAAAACAGACGGAACCGCTACGCTTACTGCAACGGCCAAAGGTATCTTGCAAGGCGACACCGTTCCTGCATTCAACATTGATATGCAAGTCAAGAATGCCATGTTCCGCTATCCGGCTTTACTGGCAGGAGTGGATCAAATCAATATCAGTGCCAACGTCCAGAACCCGGGAGGAAATATCGACCTGACGACGGTCAATATCAATCCTTTCAGTTTCCGTCTTGCCGGAAATCCGTTTAGCCTGACGGCTAATGTAAAAACACCGATCAGCGATCCGGACTTTAAAGCTGAAGCTAAAGGGATTCTCAATTTAGGTATGATAAAACAAGTCTATCCACTTGGAGATATGGAGTTGAACGGTACCATTGACGCCGATATGCAAATGTCAGGACGCCTTTCCTATATCGAAAAAGAGGAATACGAACGTATGCAAGCTTCAGGTACTATCGGACTGACGGGTATGAAACTCAAAATGAAAGATATGCCGGACGTAGAAATCAAGAAGTCTCTCTTCACTTTCACCCCGAAATACCTCCAGTTGAGCGAGACAACCGTCAACATCGGAAAGAATGATATCACAGCCGACAGTCGGTTTGAAAACTATATCGGTTACGCATTGAAAGGTACTACATTGAAAGGAAACCTGAATATTCGTTCCAACTATTTCAATCTGAACGACTTCATGGCCGCTTCTGCGGATGAAGCGACTGCATCAGAAACTGCGTCTACCGACTCCGTAGCTACAGCTGCCACGGGTATTATGGAAGTTCCCCGCAACATCGACTTCCAAATGGACGCTAACCTGAAACAGGTGTTATTCGATAAGATGTCTTTCAATAATATGAACGGCAAGCTTGTGGTAAAAGATGGCAAAGTGGATATGAAAAACCTCTCCATGAACACCATGGGTGGCAACGTGGTCATGAACGGCTACTACTCCACTGCCAACGTAAAGAAGCCGGAAATGAAAGCCGGATTCAAACTCTCCAATATCGGTTTCGCACAAGCTTACAAAGAATTGGACATGGTGCAGAAGATGGCTCCTATCTTCGAAAACCTGAAAGGTAATTTCTCCGGAAGTATTAATATACTGACAGATTTGGATGCAACCATGAGCCCTGTACTGAATACAATGCAAGGTGATGGCAGCCTTTCCACCCGTGATCTTAGTTTGAGCGGAGTGAAAGCAATCGACGAAATAGCCGATGCCGTTAAACAGCCAAGTCTGAAAGACATGAAGGTGAAAGATATGACACTGGATTTCACCATCAAAGACGGACGCGTAGAAACCAAACCGTTCGATATCAAGATGGGAGACTACACATTGAATCTTTCCGGTAGCACAGGCCTCGATCAAACCATCGACTACTCCGGAAAAGTGAAGTTGCCGACATCTGTAGGCAATATCTCTAAACTAATGACTCTTGACTTGAAGATCGGAGGTTCATTTACCTCTCCGAAAGTCAGCGTCGATACTAAAAGCATGGCCAATCAAGCTGTCGAGGCTGTAGCCGATGAAGCTATCAGCAAACTCGGACAGAAACTGGGACTGGACTCTGCCGCTACCGCCAATAAGGATTCAATCAAACAAAAGGTGACAGAGAAAGCAGCAGAAAAGGCACTGGATTTCTTAAAAAAGAAACTCAAATAAGAGAGAAGGAGAATGAATTATGCTTCTGAAGCTATATGACAAAAATAATAACCCGCAGGATTTACAACGAATCATCGACATCCTGAATGACGGCGGACTGATTATCTATCCCACTGATACGATGTACGCCATCGGCTGTCATGGTTTGAAGGAACGTGCTATAGAACGGATATGCCGGATCAAAGAGATAGACCCTAGAAAGAACAATCTGTCTATCATCTGTTATGACTTGAGTAGCATCAGCGAATATGCGAAAGTAGACAATAATATATTCAAGCTGATGAAGCATAATCTTCCAGGGCCATTCACCTTTATTTTGAACGGAACCAACCGGTTACCCAAAATCTTCCGCAACCGGAAAGAAGTGGGTATCCGTATGCCGGATAATAATATCATCCGCGAAATCGCACGCCTGCTGGATGCTCCCATTATGACGACCACTCTGCCCTACGAAGAGCATGAGGACTTGGAATATATGACAGATCCCGAACTGATAGATGAGAAGTTCGGTGACATTGTCGATCTGGTCATTGACGGAGGTATCGGAGGTATAGAACCTTCCACTGTAGTGAAATGTACCGACGACGAACTGGAAATCATCCGGCAAGGGAAAGGCTGGCTGGAAGAGGTATAAAAGCCGAAAAATGAATCGAACTGGTATGCTATATGATAGGAACGTGAATAAATAAGTTTTATTATTAGTAGCATGCCAGTTCGTTTATACACAGCAAAACAACGATTGGTTATCCCCCCAACAAACCAAAACCATCATATTCATCATGAAAAAATTAAATCACATCGGCATCTTTCTTGTATGTCTATTCATTACTATCCAATCATTTGCAAGTGAACCCATACGGGTAGCGTGCATAGGAAACAGTATTACTTATGGAGCATTCATCCCCAACCGGGAAATGAACTGCTATCCGGCACAACTTCAAGCTTATCTGGGAGATGGGTATGAGGTCAAAAACTTCGGAGCCTCTGGTCGAACTATATTGTCTAAAGGAGATTACCCATATTCCGAAACAGATACCTACAAAGCATCTCTGGAATATCAGCCCGATATTGTATTAATCAAATTAGGTACTAACGATACCAAACCGCAAAACTGGAAATACAAAAACGAATTCAAAGACAATTACCAGACATTAATTGACACATACCGGAATCTGAAATCACATCCACGTATTATTCTCCTGACTCCTATCCGTTGTTTCCTGCCGGAGGGTTCGGAAATCAATGCACAACTGATAGAAAACGAGGTACGCCCCACGGTGGAAGAATTGGCCTGGAAAAATCAACTGGAAATTATCAATCTGTTTAATCTCTTCGGCGACCAGTGGGATTCGGTTATGCTACCGGACAAACTGCACCCCTCTTCTATCGGAGCAGGAGTCATGGCCCAAAAGATATATGAATATCTCGCTGTAAAAGCAACAGCTTCTCCAACAAAGCTGCAGACATCACTGGGAATACAAGATGCCAAACGATTCAACTTCCATGGACACCAAGGGTATGAATTTGAGAATGAGGGAGTAAAATGCCTTGTAGTAGAGCCCGCAAAAGAAGCCATAGGAAAACCTTGGATGATTCGTGCACGCTTTTGGGGGCATGAGCCACAGACTGACATAGCATTATTGGAACATGGCTTTCATATTGTTTACTGTGATGTAGCCGACTTATATGGCTCGGATAAAGCTGTTCAACGCTGGAATAGTTTTTACAAGCGAATGGTGAAAGCCGGATTCAACAAGAAAGTGGCACTTGAAGGGATGAGTCGTGGCGGGCTGATTGTCTATAACTGGGCGGCACAAAACCCGGAAAAAGTGGCATGTATTTATGCAGATGCCCCCGTAATGGACTTCAAAAGTTGGCCTATGGGACAAGGTAAATCTGCCGGTTCCACCATGGATACGAAACAACTTCTCAATGCTTACGGTTTTAAAAACGAAGCTGAAGCGTTGAACTGGAAAAAGAATCCGATAGACTGTGCACCGACAATGGCAAAAGCCGGAATCCCCATCCTGCACGTGGTAGGTGATGCTGACCAAGTGGTGTCGGTTGCTGAAAACACAGCCATTTTCGAACAACGTATGGAGGAATTGCATGCACCAATTACTATTATTCATAAGCCTGGAGTGGATCATCACCCGCACTCCCTCAACAATCCCGAGCCTATTGTGCAGTTCATCCTCAAAGCTACGAACAGGGCGGAAAATATGTGTGTGCATCCTGTACCGGGAAATGAATTCCGTTCGGCAGCCGGATGGACCCAAAACTCGGACTGGAACAGCGTAGCAAAAGACATAACCACCACTCTCAATGGGAAACATTTAAAACTGTTGTTATTGGGAAATTCCATCACACAAGATTGGGGAGGTAACAGAAAAGAAGTGACTTACAAGCCCGGCAAAGAGGCTATGGACAATGCCATAGGAAAGGATAATTGGGAAAGTGCCGGCATATCCGGCGACCGCACGCAAAACCTGCTTTGGCGTGTCCGTTATGATAACTACAATAGTTGCCACCCTGAAAACATAGTGATTGCCATTGGAATTAATAATCTGATAAGTGGAAAAGACAGTCCCGAAAACACGGCTGAAGGAATTATCGCAGTAGCCAATGAAGTACGGAAGCAATTCCCCGAATCACGTATCATTCTTTTAGGTCTGTTTCCATCCGGTAAGGAACAACAGAGTAAAGTGCGCACACAATGTGATAAGATTCATGACATATTACAACATCACCGATTCGAGAAAGTTGAATATATCAATCCCACCAAATGGTTCACCGAAGCGGACGGAACTATGAAAGACGGACTTTATGGAAATGATTACATTCATTTCACTGGTGAAGGATATAAAGTAGCAGCAACAGAAATAGCCAAAATACTTGCTCGTTAGACAATCATCCAAAATCTAATCTTCACATAATAGTATCAGAAATAAAAAGGGCTGCGTCACATTTTCAGTGCGCAGCCCTTATTTCTATTATTTCATTACAAATTACTTAATCAATGATTCCGGATCCAAATGAGCAGATTCGATATCTTTGAAGTAACGGTAAGTACCCACTTTCAATTCAGCTGTAGCAGCATCATCACAAACGATAATACCCTTTTCATGCATTTGCAATGCACTGATTGTCCACATCTGTGTGATAGCACCTTCTACCGCATGATACAAAGCACGAGCTTTGTTATGACCATTTACAATAATCATCACTTCTTTTGCAGAAAGCACAGTACCTACTCCCACTGTCAAAGAAGTCTTAGGAACTTTGTTGATGTCATTATCAAAGAAACGGGAGTTAGCAATGATGGTATCCATTGTTAACGTTTTCTGACGAGTGCGTGAAGTCAATGAAGATCCCGGTTCGTTGAATGCAATATGTCCGTCAGGACCAATACCACCCATGAACAGGTCGATGCCACCGTATGACTTGATCTTTTCTTCGTAACGTGCACATTCTGCATCCAGATCCGGAGCGTTACCATTCAGAATATTAGTATTCTCGGGTTTAATGTCGATATGACCGAAAAAGTTATTCCACATGAAAGAATAATAGCTTTCCGGATGTTCTTTCGGCAATCCTACATATTCGTCCATGTTGAATGTTACCACATTCTGGAAGGAAACGATTCCTTTCTTATTCAGGTCGATCAAAGCTTTATACATGCCCAGAGGAGATGATCCGGTGGGACAGCCCAATACAAATGGTTTCTCGGGGGTTGGATTGGCAGCTTTTATTTTAGCGGCAACGTAATGTGCAGCCCACAGAGATACGGACTGGTAGTCCGGCTGAATAATAAGTCTCATAAGTCGATTGTTTTATAGGTTAGTAAATAATTGTTCATTCTTTATTTAGCGGTCTTTTTTCAAGCGGTCCGCCATCGCACGTGCCAGATTCTCACACTGGGTATAGGTAATATCCTGCATCGCCTGTTTCATCTCTACCGGATCGCCTACCAGCTCGAACTTACTCTTTTCCGCAAATTCAGCCATACGCTTCACAGCAGCTCCTGCCCAGGTGAAGGAACCGAAGTATCCCAAATAACGTCCTTTGAGTTCGCGAACCAGAATCTTAGACAATAACGATTCCACTTCCGGGAATATCTGATTACTGTATGTCGGAGAACCGACAATCAATCCTTTATAACGGAAAATATCTGCAAGGATATAAGAAGGATGACTCTTCGTCACATTGTGCATCACAATATTCCTGATTCCCTGTGCTGAGAGTTCCGCAGCAATAGCTTCCGCCATCTGTTCCGTATTTCCATACATACTGCCATATACGATAACCACACCTTCGTCCGCATCATAACGGCTCAGACGGTCGTAGATACCGATCACCCTGGAAATATTCTCTGTCCATACCGGTCCGTGTGTAGAGCAAATGGTAGTGATAGGCAGTCCTCCCAATTTTTGCAGGGCTTTCTGTACCGGACTACCGTATTTGCCAACGATATTAGAGTAGTAACGCACCATTTCACCCCAGTACTTATCTACATTGATACGGGTATCCAGAAATCCTCCGTCTACAGTGCCAAAGCATCCGAATCCGTCACCTGAGAAAAGGATTCCGTCCGTTTCATCAAATGTCATCATCGTTTCGGGCCAGTGCACCATCGGGGTCATATAGAAACGAAGCATATGCTTGCCTAATGCAAGGAAGTCTCCGTCTTTCACCAGATATTGCTCGCCGGTAACACCGTAAAATCCTTCAATCATACCGAAGGTTTGTTTATTGCCGACAATAATAATATCCGGATAGTGCTGCTTAATCAATCGAATGGAGCCCGAATGATCCGGTTCCATGTGATTTATAATCAAATAGTTAATAGGGCGTTCGCCGATTACTTGCTTGATCTTGCGCAAGTAGACTTCAAAATAACAGATATCTACAGTATCCACCAACGCCACCATTTCATCATCAATCAGATAAGAGTTATACGAAACTCCATAGGGCAACGGCCACAACGCCTCAAAACGGTGTTTATTACGGTCATTTACTCCCACATAGTGGACATTTCCTTTAATTCTTGTTTTCTGTTCCATTCTTCAACTTTAATTAATTTCTGCTCACCAGCTATGATCCTCTGAGGACAGAGATTTATTCTGTGGTGAAGTTATCTTCCGCAAAAATAACTCTTTTTTCTGAATCCCTGTACTTCTTACCTTGATAAGCTCCCCTTTCTTTCATTCTTTTTTGCAAACGAGTTACAAATTCATAATTCTTCAGTCCCCAGTCCGGAGCAATCAGCAATTCTTTGGGAGACTGCGAAACAAAACGTTCCAATACCAGATCCGGGCGGAGATGCTCTACATAGTCAATCACCATGTCAATATATTCGTCCACTTCCGTAAACAGATGAAAACCTTCCGGATTCTCTTCGTATTCATGCGCCATGCGAGTACCACGAATCAACTGTAACTGATGAATTTTGAGTGTGGACAAAGGAAGCGCGGAAAGGATTCCTGCCTGCTCTACCATTGTATCATGTGTCTCTCCCGGAAGACCGAGGATGACGTGCCCGCCCGTCAGTATGCCACAGGCGGCGGTACGCTGAACAGCCTCTACCGTATCCGCATACGTATGTCCGCGATTGATACGCCGCAATGTCTCATCACTGGCACTCTCAATGCCATATTCCACCATCAGGAATGTATGGCGGTTCAGTTCTTCCAGATACTGAAGCAGTTCTTCCGGCATACAATCCGGACGCGTACCGATCACCAATCCTACTACCCCGTCTACCTGCAACGCCTCTTCATATTTACGTTTCAGTCCTTCCAGTTCTGCATAAGTATTGGTATATGCCTGGAAATACGCCAGATATTTCATCTCCGGATATTTATGGGCAAAGAAACATTTCCCCTCCTCCAGTTGGGTAGCAATCGACTTTTCCGTCCGGCAATAGTCCGGGTTGAAAGTCTGGTTATTGCAATACGTACACCCGCCCCATCCCTTCGTCCCATCCCGATTAGGACAAGTAAAACCGGCATTTAATGATATTTTCTGCACTTTGTAAGGAAAATGTTTTCGCAGAAAGGTTGGGAAATCATTATATTGTATTTGATAAGACATATCTATTTAATTCATTTGTTATTTGTGTGGCAAACATAAGAAAAAACAGCGAGTTACGGAAAGATGCCCCAAAATATCTTCAATATATTAAAAAAAACATAAAGTGCATAAGATAAATTAATATTTATTGCGAAAGCAGAAACTATTTAGTTAGTTTTGTGTGATTTTAAGCATTGACGGGAGGATACTTGTGAAAGTCTTGTGCAATTATTCCCCAATTATGATTTCATCTCACCATACCCCATGCGACTCTCGTCAATAAACTATCCTCTTTATGTTCTAAAAACAGAATATAAAGAGGATTTTTAGCATACTGTTAAAACGCTAAAAAAAGGACGTTTTCTCGTCATTTATAGGATCTCCATACACCATCGCTCCCAGGCGACCATTTCCCAAAGGTAATGCTTCTTCCCAATACTTGGCAGGACTATCATACCATAGTACAGCCTTTTGCTGGGACCGGGCTGTCATACCTACACACATTGCCAATACAAAACAAAGGAAACCTCTTCTGAATAAATTATAAGCCATATATATATACAATTTGAGTTAACAAACGATTGATATGGCAAAGTTAGGACAGGAAGATTTTCTTATAGAGTAAAATTTGGTAAGATTGGAGTAAAAACGTCTATCGGCCAGCTTGTATTTATCACATTAAATACAAGCTGACCGATAGACACTCAAACAAAGGAGTAAAAATTAGTCATTCAATCATAAAACAGTCATTTTTTATATCCCTAACCGTTCTTTCAACAATCTGTAACCCGAAAGGCTTACCCGAAGTTTAACCCCATTTTTCAATAATAGCTGGTACGTTTCCTTCCCAAACAATTCTACACGGGAGATTTGAGTGACATTGACAATCGTTGAGCGATGGACACGAACAAAGGTATCGGAAGGCAAATGAGTCTCAAAATACTTCATCGTCTGTTCCTTCAGCTATTCCCCCGAAGGAGTAATCAGCATAACGTAGTCTCCGCATGCTTGTATGTAGATTAATTCATCCGTTTTAATCAAATGAATTTTCGAACCGTCTTTCACTGTGATACGGTCGATCTGCTCTATCTGCGGTTCTTCCGGCAGGCTAACCGGTTGATGCATTATCAATTCTTTTTCCAGTTCCTGATTCAGTGCATCTTCTTTAGCGACAATCAAACGATACCAAAGAAGAATGGCAACCCAGGTCGGAATGCCAAACAACAGACGAAAAGGGATGGTAGATGCAAAAGTGATATAGGGTATACCGGCTATCCTTGTTACAATATCGTAAACCATAAAGCTGCCGGCTATCCAGATCAGTATTCCTGCCACCAGAGTAATGACTTCCGTCTGAAAGATAGAGACTACTCCGACAACAAACCAGACCAAATAACCTAATGCCATCAACCAACCGATTGTCGCTATTCCGTCTATGACAGCAGGCACATAGTCCGCACCTGTGTATACACTCATTATCATTACCTGAGCTACCACCAGAACCAACGCTACCACCAGTACCGGCACCCAACGATAAGGATAATCTATAATCGGATGTGTTTTCATACGTTAGTCTTTAACTTCCAGTCCGCCAAAAGAAAGCCTTCCCCGAATGACTAATACACTTTCCTTGTTAATATTCCCGTTTTGCCAGCGTTTGTCATCACAACCGCCAAAGAAAGCATTGCACTTAAATACTACTTTCCAGTCAGAAGGGACATATATTTCGATGCCTCCCCAGCTGCAATCCAAATCGATGTATGTTTCTCCCGGTGCGATATGAGTATGGCGCAGGTCAATCGTTGTTCCTCCACAAGAGGTACGGACGACTGCTCCTTTAAAAAGTTCATCAAGCACAACATGACGTGCAGCTCCAAAAGTGTTATCAGAACGCAGAAAGCCATCTTCCGATTCACTTTGCTGCTGATTGTTGGCAAAGTTCATGCCCGCATGACCATAATGTCCATGTTTCATCCATTCTCTATGGTCACGAAACATACGCTGTTTATCATTCCATGGTCCTCTGTGTCCGGATTTAAAAAGAAATAAAACTCCGGCTATGATCAAAGCTAAGGGCCAGACCATTGCCTGAGAATTCTCAGGCAGCCATGAAAGACCTCCTAGCAAAAAATAAACACCTACCAATACAAGGATAATTCCACCAACAAAATGACGGCGTATCATCGAATAAATTCCCATTATAATAAAAAGAGAATACCATGATACTATTATACTAAATAATTCAGCAGTAATCCAACCCATATTGCGGGCGAACAACAAAATCCCTGAAAGGATAAATAATGAAGCTACCAAAAGTTTTCCTGAAAAACCTGTAGGAGATGAGAATTTAGATTTCTGTTCCATCGTTTCTATGATTAATGATTGATGGTTCAAAGATACATCATTTCTTTGTGCTCTTACAGGCTTTTCAGATGATTTCCGGTCAGTAAACCGATGAATACCGGATAAAAATCGGTGAATGGAACAGAGTAAAGCGCAATAAATTATGCTCTAATTGAATCTAATAACAAAAAATACAATGTGAAAAACAAATATTGCACACCGACGTCTTTTCTTCCCTATACATTTGCAATCATATAATTAACACAATACGTGAGTACAACTAATATTTTAAAGAACTAATGCCATGAATAAAACTTTTTTAGGAGCTTTTCTTGCATCTGTCTTCATATCATTCACAGCCTGTTCGGAAGAAAATCTCGAACAGGACACAAATCCTCCAACAGAACAGCCGGGAGATTCTACTGATCCGGATGATTCGGGAGAGGATCAGCTGCCGGAGTATCCGACTCCCGACCGTTCGACAGTCGCAGCTTTTCCCGGTGCCGAAGGAGCCGGAAAACGAACTAGTGGTGGAGCCGGAGGAATAGTATATACAGTAACTTCTCTCAAAGATGACGGTTCAGAAGGTACTCTCCGTTGGGCGATAGAGAAGTCGGGCAAAAGAACGATTGTATTCGCTGTAGGTGGAGTCATCCCTTTAACCAAACAGTTGCAAATAAAGAATGACGATATAACCATTGCAGGTCAAACTGCTCCCTACCCCGGTATTTGCCTGAAAAATTACACTTTACGTGTCAACGCAAACAATGTCATTATCCGATTTATCCGTTCACGTATGGGGGATGAATGTAAGACGGAAGATGATTCGATGAATGGGTATCAAGATTCTTATCCCGGCAAAAGGAATATTATTATCGACCATTGCTCAATGAGCTGGAGTACGGACGAATGTGCTTCTTTTTATAGTAATAAGAATTTCACTATGCAGTGGTGTATCTTGAGTGAAAGCCTAACCAAATCGGTACACGTCAAAGGAAACCACGGATATGGAGCGATTTGGGGAGGTGAAGGAGCAAGTTTCCACCATAATCTGCTGGCTCATCACAGTAGCCGCACTCCTCGTCTGGATGGCAGCCGCTCCGTAGGAAGATGGGAAAAGGAACTTACCGATCTGCGCAACAATGTATTCTATAACTGGGGCCCCACCAACGGAGGATATGCCGGAGAAGGCGGACGATATAACTTTGTGAACAATTATTATAAACCGGGACCGGCTACACCGAAAAACAGCCCTGTCCGCTATCGTATTGCCGCCATAGGAGTACGTACAAAGAAGTATTGCACGAATGCGGACGGCACACCCAATGCCTGGAAACCGATGGAACACGTATGGGGGAAACTCTATGTAGACGGCAATGTTATCGAAGGAAATGAGGAAGTAACCCAAGATAACTGGACCAAAGGAATTTACGGACAAATTAATAATGCTTCTTGTGACAATACATTCACAAAGAAGGTGAAAAAGGAAATGCGTCTGTCCGAACCTCTGGATGCAGGTATTATCACTACTCATAGTGCAAAACAAGCTTATGAACTCGTATTGGACCAAGCCGGATGCTCCAGGCAACGGGATGCCATTGATATACGTGTTATAGAAGAAACCAGAAACGGTATGGCTACCTATATCGGTAGTGTGACAAAAGGAGCGGAAAGTGTTCCCGGCCTGATAGACTTGCCGGCAGATGTGAAACCGGAAGGAGCCACCAGCCCCTGGCCTGCATTGAGCGATGGCGGCATTACAGCCGATGAACTGCGGGATGCTGATGGCGATGGCATACCCGATGTCTGGGAAACGGCCCATGGACTGAATCCGGAAGAGGTTTCCGACGGCATTGCCACTACATTGAGTAAAGAAGGTTATACCAATCTGGAAGTTTATCTGAACGGTCTGGTAAAGTAAAATTCAAACCAATTATTAAATATATTAAGTATGAAGAAGATAATTTTTACAGCATTATTTATGGGCATTTTATTAGGAGGTCATGCCCGGAATACTGCATCGCCATTTCAGGCTGTAGTGGCCCAGGATGGTAGTGGTGACTACACAAGCATTCAGGCTGCTATTGATGCAGTACCCGACAACCGGCAAGAGCCGTGGTTGATTTTCGTAAAGAACGGTTCGTACAGGGAACACGTGGTAATACCCGAAACCAAAACGTATGTCCACCTAATCGGTCAGGACAAGGATAAAACCATCATTCATCATCTCCTGAATGTAGCCCTCCGCCTTGCCGATGGAGCGCTGCTGGCGAATGAAGTACTTCGCGGAGCCGCCGCCCACCTTGCGGGAGACCAGCATCATCGCCGCCACGCCCACCAGCAGCACCAGAGGGTTGGACAGGATGGTCAGGTCCAGCTCTGCGCCGGACAGCACAAAGAACAGGATGTTGATGGGGGACACCCACCGGTCCAGACGGTCCATCAGCTCCTCCGAGGTGGGGCAGACGTTGCAGAACACGGTGCCGGTCATCATGCACACCAGCAGCAGAGAGAAGCCGCAGCGCACGCCGCCTACCTCCAGCAGGGAAACACCCACCGTCAGCAGCACAAAGGCCACCGACAGGCTCATGCGCTTGGACCGGGAGTGGAAGTAGACCTCCAGCAGGTTCAGCAGGTAACCGGCAACGGCACCCAGCAGCAGGGACAGCAGGATCTCCATGAGAGGCTCCACCACCACGCTGAGCAGGTCCATGTGGCCCTGCTCCAGGGCGTTGGCCACCCCGTAG
>OKSB01003041.1_pt1 | contig 13801 bp, 14 predicted proteins | sample 1601171 | NCBI WGS metagenome assembly OKSB01 (sample SAMEA3541496, study PRJEB24748) | human gut metagenome | biome: human gut; feature: human-associated habitat; material: faeces | place: China | collected 2012 | reverse complement strand
CCTTTTTACTATGAGCTGAAACTTATAGGTCCTCTTGGGCGGGACCGTCCAGCAGACGACCGTCCAGATCGAACCGGGACCCGTGGCAGGGGCACTCCCAACTCAGGGTATCGGGATTCCACTCCAGCTGACAGCCCAGATGAGGGCATCGGGCGGTCACAGCGTGAATTTCACCGGATTTGTCCCGGTAGACGCCGAACTTCTCCCCGTCAATCTCCACAATGCCCCCGTGGCCATAGGGCAGCTCCTCCAGGGGAATCCGCCCGGGCTTCCAAAGCTGGCGGCTCAGCCCCCGGACGGCCTGAAGCGTGTCCTCTGCCAGCTGCTTGGCAGAGGCGCTCAGGTGGAAGCGGTGAGGAGAAAATACGGAGAGATCCTGAGGCGACGTCCGCCCTAGAGCCAGGTCCCGCAGCAGCTCCGCCGCCTCCCGACCCGTCAGCTCCCCGCGCTCCCACAGCGCGTCCATCACGCTCCACTCCGCCTCCGTCAATTTTGCAGCAGCCATATGCCTTCCTCCCGGTGATTTACATTTGTAAACTCAGGATAGCATGTAAGTTTACATTTGTCAACAAAAGTGCCGCAAAAAAGCTCCGTCTTTTCAGACGGAGCTTTTTCATCAATAGTAGCGCTTGTTCTTGTTCTTGCGGGCGGCTTCGGACTTCTTGCGGCGCTTGACGCTGGGGCTCTGGTAGTACTCCTTCTTCCTCAGGTCAGCCAGGACGCCGGCCTTGGCGCAGCTGCGCTTGAAACGCTTCAGCGCGCTGTCGATGGACTCGCCGTCCTTCACATGGATCTCAGACATCTATATTTCCCTCCCTCCGAGGTATCCGGCTTAATCCAGGATACTTTAAGGGCCATAATCTATGGCTTTAACATAAGTATTATACAAACCTTCCGGGCCGTTGTCAAGAGATTTTCCGGAAAATCAGCATTTCTCCCGGGAGATCAGTCCGCCGCTCTCCGGTACACGATGGGCACATCGTACCCGAACGTCCGCTTTCCGTTCACCTCCATGGTCTCCGCCACCTCCAGGGACTCCTGAGAGAATCGCTCATACAGGGTGAACTTCAGCACCGGGGAGAACATGCTGACGCTGCCCCCCTCCCACACGCCGTCGTGCAGCGTATAGAGGGCAGGCGTGAATTTCTCGGAGATCTCCAGATCCTCCCATTTCAGGGGCGGCAGCGTCTCATAGGTGGCCGCGCCGCCGTCCGCCGCCTTGGGCAGCTGATAGGATGTCAGCTTCACCGCCTCCCCCTCCTCCGTAAAGAGGAACAGATGGGGTGAGGCGTGGGTCTTTCCCTCCGTGGTGTAGTAGCTCTCCTCCAGCACAAATGCTCCCGCAAAATCCGCGGGGAGGCCGTCAATCTTGTCGTTGCACACGGTGTTGACATGCTCTGCCAGCGGCAGGGCGGGGCTCCCGCTCCGCCGCAGCTCCTCCAGCTGCCGGGTATTGTCAAACCTGCCGCACAGCAGGCGCAGGAATTCATCCAGACGGCTCATAGGTTCTCCTTTCTCAGGCAGGGCCTGAAGCGCAGGCCGGACGGGATTTCCCGTCCGGCCTTTTGGTGTGATTGGGATGAACTGGGATGCTCCCACCAGATGCATCGGCCGGTTCCCGGTCCAGCGGGGCTCCCGCATCGGAATGCAGCCGGACAGGCACAGGCCGTCCGCCCCAAGGTTGTTGCCTCCGGCAAAAACGCTTGTACGCACCGCTGGGCGCAGTCTTATTTCGCGGGCTTGACGATCAGGTTCACCAGCCGGTTCTTCACCAGGATGGTCTTGATGATCTGCATCCCTTCGGTGGCCTTCCGGACCTTCTCCACCGCCAGGGCGGCATCCACCACGGCCTTCTCCTCACTGTCGGTTGGCATGGAGATGGTGCCCTTCAGCTTGCCGTTTACCTGGACGGCCAGCTCCACTGTGGAGGCCACGGTCTTGCTCTCATCCGCCACGGGCCACTCCGCCTGGCAGCACATCTTGCCCGTCTGGGCGGCGAAGCCCAGGTTCTCCCACAGCTCCTCGGTGATGTGGGGGGCGAAGGGGTTCAGCAGCAGGAGCAGATACTTCAGGTCGCCCCGGGTGCAGCCGTTGGCGTTCAGCTCGTTCACCATGGTCATCATGGCGGCGATGGCGGTGTTCATCTTCAGACTGTCCACATCCTCTGTGACCTTCTTGATGGTCTTGTGGATGACGGCCTCGTTGGCGGGGGTCACATCATAGCTGTCGGAGGCGCTCTCCGCCAGATTCCACACCCGGTCCAGGAACCGCTTGGAGCCCTTCACCGCGTCGTTGGACCAGGTTGCGGCCTTCTCAAAGTCGCCGATGAACATGATATAGAGGCGCATGGTGTCGGCGCCGTACTGGTCCACGATGTCGTTGGGGTTCACCACGTTGCCCCGGGACTTGGACATCTTCTCGCCGCCCTCGCCCAGGATCATGCCGTGGCTTGTGCGCTTGGCATAGGGCTCCTTGGTGGGCACGGCGCCGATGTCATACAGGAACTTGTGCCAGAACCGGGAGTACAGCAGATGCAGGGTGGTGTGCTCCATGCCGCCGTTGTACCAGTCCACGGGAGACCAGTAGTCCAGGGCCTCCTTGGAGGCGAATGCCTTGTCGTTGTGGGGATCCATATACCGCAGGAAGTACCAGCTGGAGCCAGCCCACTGGGGCATGGTGTCGGTCTCCCGCTGGGCGGGGCCGCCGCACTTGGGGCAGGTGGTGTTCACCCAGTCAGTCATCTTGCTGAGGGGGCTCTCGCCGGTGTCGGTGACCTCATAGGAGTCCACCTCCGGCAGCAGCAGGGGCAGCTGCTCCTCCGGCAGGGGGACCCAGCCGCACTTGGGGCAGTTCACCAGGGGGATGGGCTCGCCCCAATAACGCTGGCGGCTGAACACCCAGTCCCGGAGCTTGAAGTTGGTCTTGGGACGGCCGATGCCCTGCTCCGTCACCCACTTCTTCATGGTGGGAATTGCCTCTTTCACGGTGAGGCCGTCCAGGAAGCCGGAGTTCACCATGATGCCGGTGTCGTCCTTCAGGGTGAAGGCCTCCTTGGTGATGTCTCCGCCCTGGACCACCTCCACGATGGGCAGGCCGAACTTGGTGGCGAACTCCCAGTCACGCTGGTCGTGGCCCGGCACGCCCATGACGATGCCGGTGCCGTAGCCCATCAGCACGTAGTCGGAGACGAACAGGGGCACGTGCTTGCCGCTGGCGGGGTTGACGGCCTCGATGCCCTCCAGCCGGACGCCGGTCTTCTCCTTGTTCAGCTCGCCCCGCTCAAAGTCGGACTTGCGGGCGGCCTCCTCGATATAGGCGGCCACAGCATCCCAGTTCTGGATCTGGTCCTTCCACTGCTGGAGATAGGGATGCTCCGGGGAGATGACCATATAGGTCACGCCGAACAGCGTGTCGCACCGGGTAGTGTAGACCGTCAGCTTGTCGCCGTTGGTGGCGGTGAAGTCCACCTCCGTGCCCTCGGACCGGCCGATCCAATTCTTCTGCTGGATCTTCACCCGCTCGATGAAGTCCAGGTCGTCCAGGTCGTCGATGAGCCGGTCGGCGTACTTGGTGATGGCCAGCATCCACTGGCTCTTCTCCTTGCGGATGACCTGGCCGCCGCAGCGTTCGCACACACCGTCCACGACCTCCTCATTGGCCAGGACGATCTTGCAGCTGGTGCACCAGTTGACGGGCATGGAAGCCTTGTAGGCCAGCCCCTTCTTGAACATCTGCAGGAAGATCCACTGGGTCCACTTGTAGTAGCTGGGGTCGGTGGTGTTCACCTCCCGGTCCCAGTCGAAGGAGTAGCCCAGCATGTGGAGCTGCTTGCGGAAGTTCTCGATGTTGTCGTGGGTCACCTTGGCGGGGTGGATGTGGTGCTGAACGGCGTAGTTCTCTGTGGGCAGGCCGAAGGCGTCATAGCCGATGGGGAACAGGACGTTGTAGCCCTGCATCCGCTTCTTCCGGCAGATGATGTCCATGGCGGTGAAGGGCCGTGCGTGGCCCACGTGGAGCCCCTGGCCGGAGGGATAGGGGAACTCGATCAGGCCGAAGAACTTCTCCCGAGTCTTGTCCCCCGTGACGGCGGTGAAGGGCTTCTCCTCCAGCCACTTCTGCTGCCACTTTTTCTCAATGCTGGCAAAATCGTATTTCATATCCTTCTCCTCATTCCTGTGAATGGATTTCTCTGTTCGATTTATTTTTGCCGCGGCGCGCCCCCGGGCGTCCTCTCTTGCTTCTACGGGGCAATTCACCTTCTGTACGTGGCAAAAATACTTTGACCCAACCGCCTTGGGTGGCGTCGCCAGTGACTGATGCCGCTGGTGAAGGCACTCTGCTGCGCAGCCGTTGGCGGCTCTGCCGCCTGACGGATGCGGTGTGCCCCCTGCGGGCAAGGAGATGTCAATCCCCTCTTTAAGCTGTAAAAGCGCCCCCGACCTTACGGTCAGGGGCGTAAAAGCTACGCGGTACCACCCTGGTTTCGCCAGCCGTTGCCGGATGGCGCTCAACGGCCCGGAGGGCCTCGGCCAGTAACGGGGCCTGCCGTCCCACCCTACTATGTCCGTTCAGGCGGGAGACTCCGGGAACAGTCATCCGCGAAGGTCCCCCACCGGCTCGCAGCAGCCGCCGGCTCTCTGAAGGCGGGACATTTCGCCTTTCTTCCCATCAATGTCGTTAACGGATTTATTCTATGTGGATTTTCCCATTTTGTCAAGGAAAAAAGCGCACAAACTTCCCAACGATCCAGAAATCTCACAAATATTCGCTCAGCCTACATATTTTCCGGGATCACAGCGCCGTCCGAGGCGTACCAAGTGACGTCGTTCGTCATGTTCTCTTCATACCACGTGTTGAAGTCCGCCTCACTGACCTCCATTCCGTTCAACTGGCAGCGGTCCACCACCTTTTCGCCCAGCGCCTCCCCCCAAAACCGGCCGTCATGGAAGGACAGCTGATAGTAGTAGCTGACGTCCGCCCCGCCGGAGCCCATATAGATGCCGCTTTCCTGGAGATCCATCAGCCAGCGGACGGAAAAGGATGTGCCGCAGACCTCTCCGCTCTCTCGGTGGAACACCAGATAATTATAGCCCCTGTCCTGGAGCAGCAGCACCAGCTCCGGCTCCTCGCCGCCTACGATGTCCGCCACCGCCAGCCGATCCAGCGTCAGTGTCTCCGGCGGGTTCTCCGCCTCGGAATCGCTCCAGTATCGGTCATGGACCGCCGCCATAAAGGCGTCAAAGGGCTCCCAGTCTCCATCCGGATAGCCGTCGTACGGCCCCGCCACCCAGCGAAAGCTCTCCTCCCCGGTCAGCACCGGCAGATACGCCCGGAAAGCCGCAAAGTCCGTCTCCGGCATGGTCTCCTCCAGCCCGGAGACATCCAGGTCCGGCAGCAGATTCGGGGACTCCGGCGCAGGATCCGCTCTCTCTTGGAAGTCAGTCGCCTCCGCATCGGCGGCAGGCACCTGGCCCTCCGCTTTCTCCGCCGGGGCAGTGCAGGCTGTCAACAGCAGCAGCGATGCCACAAGGGCGGTCATACTTCTCTTTCTCATAGCGCACCTCTCATTCTGTTTTTATCTGTGTTTTACAGGATAGGCCCGGTGCCGGGAAATTTCCCCCTCAATTCCATGACAGCTCTATTACAAATGGTAACAGAGTTCATGGGGGCGCTCACGCCCCTGCTCCGCCGGCGGCGGTCTCCCGCAGCAGCTCCTCCGCTGGCACACCGAAGAGCTTCGCCAGGGCCAGCAGGTTGGAGGTGCTGGGGTCCGCCGTGCCGGTCTCCCATTTGCTGACCGCCTGCCGGCTGACCCCCAGGGCCTCCGCCACGAACTCCTGGGTCATCTGGCAGCGCATCCGGTGGGCCTTGAGGACCTCTCCCAAGGTGCGGCGGGTCTCCGCTTTTTCCCGGCGGGCCTCCCCGCCCCGCAGGTACTTCCGCAAAGCCCGGATCAGCAGGATCAGCAGATAAATGAGCCCTGCCCAGATGGCCAGAAACAGGAGCAGCAGCGGGAGCATGATAATGGAACTGAATGCCATTGCAGTTGCCTCCTTTTGTTTTGATGGTCTCAGCATACCCGGGGCGGGCGGTTGCGTCCACCAGCTATCGCGCAACTCTGGGTTGATAAGCAGAAAAAAGCTCCGGCGGTCAGCGCCGTCGGAGCTGATGTTTCCCCTTTTCACCGGACACGGCGCCCCACAAAATCTTCGTTTTGCGTGGCACCACATTGGACTCAAATGGGCAGGCAGAGCCTGCCCATTTCATATTTTTGCCTGCGGCAAAACGCTTGGACACGCCACTTGGCGCGAAGGGCGATCAATTCTCCGTCAGCACACCGGAGAGATCCACCGGCTTGCCGTCGTGCCAAAGCCGCTCCAGCGAATAGAACTCCCGGGCCTCGGCGGAGAACACGTGGACCACCACACAGCCGTAGTCCAGCAGGACCCAGGTGCCGTCCCGGTAGCCCTCCCGGCGGAGAGGATCCTCCCCCGCCTGCTCCTTCATGGCCTTCTCCACTGCGCCGCACAGGGCGTTGATCTGGGTGTTGGAATTGCCGGTGGCAATGACGAAATAGTCCGCCAGGGTGGTCTGCTCCGTGATCTCGATGGCGGCGATGTCGCCGCCCTTTTTCTCGTCCAGGGCTTTGGCCGCAGTCAGGGCCATCTCTTTGGGTGTCATGGACTCATCCTTTCTGATCGTTTGAATCTGCGGCACACCTGCCGCTCAGGTTACAATAATAAACCCGTCATCCGGGGCCGCGGTTCCGCCGTCGGACGTACCTGGGTCTACAGGAGGCGCCGTCTCACCATCAGACGGCTGGGAATCCGGCGACTCTGGGGCGGTTCCGCCGCTCTCACCTGCCGCCGGGTCTCCGCTGCCGCCCGGGAGCTGGCCGATCACCTGTCCTGTACCGGGGTCCAGGATCTGCCCGGTGCCGGGATCGATGATACCGCCGGTCTCCGGGTCGATCAGGTCTCCCGTGTCCGGATCGATGCTCCCCGTACCGGGCTCCGTGGCTCCGCCGGGATCCGTGGTCTCTCCACCGCCGGGCGTCCCGGCCGCCCCGCCGGTCTCCGGCGCTCCGGCATCAGGGTCGGTCCCTGTGCCGCTTTCCCCCTCCGGGGGCGTCTCCTCCTCCGGCTCCTGGGGCGTCCACTGGGCCTGCCAGTAGGACCGGGGATGGGTGGCGTTGCTGTCTTCCACATGACCGGTGGAGGAGCTGACGGAGCCGTCGCTGTTCACGGTCATCATATCCAGATCGCTGCGGGTAAATACCTCGGCGTAGGGGCTCAATTTGGTGTTCACCAGCTCCAGCAGCTGGCCGGTGTTGGGCGTTACATAGGACTGTTCGGAATACCGGCCGTTGAGCTTGCTGGTGGTGGAGCTGTATGCGTAGGCGGGCGTGTTCGGCATGGTGACGAACTCCACGTTCTCCGGCTTCAGGCCGCCGGTGAAGGCCGCTTTGGCAAACCACAAAATATTCTGGAGGGTCAGATCCGTCTCCACGTTCTCCCGAAACACCTCGGCAAATGCGTTGATCTTGGCGATGTTCTCGATCTTCAGCAGCTGCTCCACCATGGCGGTCAAAAATGCCTGCTGCGTCTTGATGCGGCCCAGATCGCCGTCCTTGTAGCCGTTGGCTCCGTCCCGGAACCGCAGTACCTGCATGGCGTCGTCCCCCGTGAGCAGGCGGTAGCCCGCTTTCTGGTTGATATAGAGGTTTTGCAGGGGGTCACTGTAATACATGTCCCGGGGCACATCGAACCAGACGCCGCCCATAGCGTCCACGATCTGGCCCACGGCCTCCCACTCCACAATCACCTGATAGTCCGGCTCAAAGCCCACCAGTTGGGCAATCTCCTTGTAGAGATACTGGATGCCCCGGTCTCCGCCGCCGTACCAGTTGTAAACAGAGTTGATCTTCTTGATATCCCAGGAGACATTCACCATAGTGTCCCGGGGAATGGACATCACCGTGGCCTTCTGGTTGGTCACGTCGTAGCTGGCCAGCAGCATCGTGTCCGTGTTGCCGCCGCCCCCCGTGTCCCGGCCCAGGATCAGAACTGTGTAGTAGTCCTGACTCTTCCGCTCCCCGTCGCTGCGGGGGCGGGTCCCCTCGCCCCAGTCGATCTCCTCCACCGGATCGGTGGGTTCTTCCGTCTCCTGGGGCTCTGTCTTGCCGGTGTTGAGGTCCGGCCGGACGAACAGGCTCTGCCAGGCCAGGACCCCCGCCAGGGCCACAGCCAGAACTGCGGCTGCGGCGATCAGCCCCTTCTGCCCCCTGGTCAGTCCGGACCGTCTCTTTGGGGGACGTCCTTTTCCATCCATCTGGTCCGCCATGGTGCCACCCCTTTTCCGTCGTTCAGCTCACGATGATAAAGCCGTCATCCGGAGCCTCTTCTGCGGCAGCATCGCCGCCTCCATCTCCGGTGCCGGAGGTCTGGCTGTCTCCAGTGCCCGAATCGGTCGTTCCTCCGCCTGCGTCAGGCGTGCCGCCGTCCGGAGTCCCGCTTGTGCCCGTACCCGGATCGGTGGTCCCGTCGGTGCCGGTGCCGGTGGTTCCTTCTCCGGTGTCAGGTCCTGTGGTCCCGCCGCCGGTGCCGGGATCTGTCCCGCCGTCGGGCGTTGTCCCTGTTCCGGGATCCGTCGTGCCAGAGCCCGGGTCTGTGGTCCCGCCCGTCCCCGGGTCCGTGGTTCCGCCATCCGGCGTCACCGGCAGGCCGGTGTCCGGATCGATGGGATTGCCGTTCTCATCCACCGTGGGCGTCTCCTCCTCCGGCTTGCTGGGCGTGGTAGGCTTCACCGGCGGCCGGGCCGCCCGGCTGTCTTCCACATGGCCGGTGGACGAGCTGATGCTGCCGTCAGAGTTGACGGACATAATGTCCAAGTCGCTGAGGGTGAATACCTCCGTATAAGGACTCAGCTTGGTGTTCACCAGCTCCAGCAGCTCATCCGCGCTGGGCACCACGTAGGATTGATAGTTGTGATAGGTGCGGCTCCAGCAGGATGCGGTCCGGTTGGGCATGGTGACAAACTCCACGTTCTCCATGCTCAGCCCACCCAGAATCGCCTGCTGGGCAAACCATAGGATATTCTGGAAGCTCAGGTCTGTCTCCACATTGTTCTGGAACACCTGGATGAACTGGTTGATCTTTGTGACGTTCTTGATCTGCAGCAGCTGGTCCACCATGGCGGTCAGAAACGCCTGCTGGGTCTTGATGCGGCCCAGATCGCCGTCCGGATAGCCGTAGCGCATGTCGTTGTCGTGGCGGTAGCGGAGCACCTGCATGGCGTCGTCCCCCGTGAGCAGGCGGTAGCCCTTCTCCTGGTGGATGTGAAGGTCCTGATAAGGATCGTCGTAGTTCATGTTCCGTGGCACGTCGAACCAGACGCCGCCCATGGCGTCCACGATCTGGCCCACGGCGTCCCACTCCACAACCACCTGATAGTCCGGCTCAAAGCCCACCAGCTGGGCGATTTCCTTGTAGAGATACTGGATCCCCCGGTCTCCGCCGCCATAGTAGTTATACACGGAGTTGATGCGCTTGATATCCCAGGAGACATTCACCATGGTATCCCGGGGAATAGACATCACCGTGGCCTTCTGGTTGGTCACGTCGTAGCTGGCCAGCAGCATCGTGTCCGTGTTGCCGCCGCCCCCCGTGTCCCGGCCCAGGATCAGGACCGTGTAATAGTCCTGACTCTTCCGTTCCCCGTCGCTGCGGGGGCGGGTCCCTTCGCCCCAGTCGATCTCCTCTTCCTGGGTCCCGCTGTCCGCATCCGCGTTCTTGTCCGGCAGATCCGGGCGAACGAACAGGCTCTGGCAGGCCACCACCGCGATCAGCACGATGGCCAGTACCACGGCTACCGCGATCAGCAGCTTCTGCTGCCGCGTCAGGCGGCTCGGTTTCTTCGGCTTCTTGGGTCTGCTCTTTTTCGGCGTCCCGCCCGCCGGATGCTTTCCGTTTTCTCTATCCACTGTCTCTCTATCCTTTCAATGCGTCCCGCGCCTCAATGGTGGCGTGGTGCACAGGGTTTCCCATTTCGGTCATCTCTTCGATGGTCATCTCCAGGCCCATCAGCAGGCCCTCGTCCAGGTCTTTATAACACACAGCGCGGAGTTTGTCTACCCCCGGAAAATTCCGGGAGGGCTCGATATAATCCGCCAGATAGATCACTTTTTCCAGCAGGGTCATGTGGGCATGGCCCGTGGTGTGCCACCAGATGGCGTTGTAGATTTCATCGTCCACACCGAACACGTCCCGGGCGATGGCCGCGCCGGTCTTGGCGTGGAGAAGCTTCAGGGCCTTCTGCTCCAGCTCGTCCAGCTGGATGCCGTACCGGCCGCACAGTTCCAGCTGCTCCTCCATGTTCAGCTTTTTTGTGCAGTCGTGCAGCAGTGCCGCTACCCGGGCCTTCTCCACATCGGCGCCGTACCGCTCCGCCAGACGGATGGCCTCCTGCTCCGTGCCCAGCACGTGGGGGATGCGCTTGTTTTTCAAATAACTCAGAGCTATCGGCCGCAGCTCCCGCAGGGGCAGGCGCTTCAAATCCGCCCGGGTGCCGTACAGTCCCTCCCGCAGGATATAGCCGTACACCGCCGGAGGCAGGAGATTCACGCCCTCTCCCTTCGCCAGCATGGTTCGCAGGTCTGTGGAGGACACATCCACCACGCCGGGGATGGTGAGGGTGAAGATCCGGGCCTGGGGATATGTCCGGTACAGATAGTCCCGCTGAACGGAGAACAGCTCCTCCGTGTCCGCCTCCGTTCGGCCGAAGGTGGCGATCCCCGCCAGGGACAGAATCTTCTCCGCTTCGTGCCAGGTCTGGATGGTGAGGAACATGTCCGTGCCCATCAGCAGCCACAGCTCGTCCTCCGGGTACCGCTCCTTCAGCTGGGCCAGGGTGTCGGAGGTATAGCTCCGCCCCGTCCGCTTCAGCTCCAGATCCAGTACCTGGACCCGGTCCCCCAGGCCCAGCTGCTCCCCCGCCAGGCGGGTCATCTCAAGCCGCTGTTCCGGAGTGGGGCTGCCCGCTGGCAGCGCCTTGTGGGGTGGCTCCCGGTCCGGGACCAGCAGCAGCAGGTCCAGCTTCAGCAGCTCGAATACCGCCCGGGCCGCGGTCACATGGCCCAGGTGGGGCGGGTTGAACGTCCCGCCGTAAACGCCGATCTTCATACGCGATTCCTCTTTATGGTTCAGATTTTTCCGCCGGAAGCTCCAACTCCATCTCGTCATCCGTGGCGGTGAAGCCATACCGCTGATACAGCGGGCGGCCCATGGCGGTGGTGTGGAGAGAAACCGTCAAACAGCCCCGCTCACAGGCCGCTGCCGTGAGGAGATCCAGCATCCGCCATGCGATCCCCCGGCCTCGGAAGGCAGGATCCGTCCAGATGTTCATGATATGGCCGGACAGACCCGCGGGATTGTGATAGGAGGGCATCTCCCGGCGGAGGTCCAGGCCGCCGGTGGCGGCCAGCCGCTCTCCCACCAGCGCCAGAAGCGCAATGTGGCTGCCGGACGCCAGGGCCTGGCGGTAGTAATCCCGGACCGCATCCGGCAGGCCATGCGGCAGCGCCGCCGTCTCCGAAAGGTGCCGGTAGGTCCGGATGGCCCGGAGGCGGCTCTCCGTCAAGAGCTCCAGATCCCCGATCCCGGCAGTGCGGAACGTCAGTTCCATCGGGCGCCTTCCCGGGTCACTGGGGGCGCTTCTTTGCCGGCTTCACCAGCTGGATGCGCTTCTCCCTGGGCTTGGAGTGGCTCTCCCGGTACAGCACGAACTTCGTGCCGATGACCTGCACCACCTCGCTGCGGGTGGCCTTGGCCAGCTCCTCCGCGGCGGTGCGGGCGTCGTAGTCGATATTGTTGTCCAGCACCCGGCCCTTGATAAGCTCCCGAGCCTCCAGTGCGTCATCCGCCTGCTTGATGAGGTTTGCCCCGATACCGTCCTTGCCCACCTGCAGGATCGTGTCGATGCTGTTTGCCAGGCCCCGCAGCTGGGCCCGCTGTTTGCTTGTCAGTTCCATGTATACTCCTTTATTCCGGGAAATGGCCCCGGTCTTTTTTATTTTTCGTCATGCCAGGTAGACTGCCGCAGCTTCTCCATAGACTCCTGGGCAATCCACTCTTCTGTATAGCCGCAGCTGCGGCAGACATACCTCTGAATTTTTGCATTTACAAAAAACCGATGGGAAAAGAATTGTACAGCCCCGGCTCCACTGCCAGCAGGTCCGCGCTGCCGCATTTGGGGCAGCGTCCGGTCGTTTTCACCGCAGTTCCCTCCTCATCAAAGGTAGACGGTTATTTTTTCAAATAAGTTGCCAGTTTCTCCGAAAATGCCCGCAGAGCTTTTCCTCTATGGGAGATGGCGCCCTTCTCCTCTGCCGTCAGCTGGCCGAAGGTCCTGCCCTTCTCCGGCACCAGGAACACCGGGTCGTAGCCAAATCCCGCCGTCCCCATGGGGGCAAAGGCGATGGCACCGTCGCACCGGCCCTCCGCCGTCAGCTCGTCCCCGCCGGGAAAGGCGCAGGCGATGGCGCAGGCGAAGTGGGCCGCCCGGGTAGTCTGTCCCCGCATGTTCTGCAGCAGCAGGGTATACCGCCCCCGGTCGTCCAGCTCCTCCCCGCCGTAACGGGCGGAATACACGCCGGGTCCTCCGTTCAGGGCGTCCACACAGAGACCGGAGTCGTCCGCGATGGCGGGCAGCCCGCTGGCCGCGCAGATGGCCTTGGCCTTCAGCATGGCGTTTTCCGCAAAGGTGGTGCCGGTCTCCTCCACGTCTACGGAGATTCCCACGTCTGCGGGGCTCACCACTTCCACCCCCAGTCCGGAGAGGATATCCGCCATCTCCTTCAGCTTACCGGGGTTATGGGTCGCCAACACGAATTTCATACCGTCTCCTCCTTTTCCGCCGCACGGTCCAGACGCTTGTTCCGGATGGTCAGCACCAGGTCGATGGTGACCATGGTGATATCCAGGATGTAAAAAGCCGCCACATAGGTGACATTTCCACTGATGAACTTCCCCGCCAAGCCGCAGAGATAGCCCACGATGATGCACACCTCAAACCATAGGCTCTTGCCCTTTGCAGTACGGGAGCGCACGGACTTTGTGATGTTGAAGGGCTAGGACAGGCCGAAGCAGATCAGCATAATCATCTCGAATACCTGCGCCACGGAAACCATCTCCTTCTTTCAATTTGTGGTTTTATCGCTTCAAAATCTCCCGCTGGAGCTTCAGCAGCTCCCGGTTGCCCTTGGCGCACAAGCGCACCAGCTCCTGTTGCTCCTGGGGTGTGAAGGCCCGGCCCTCGCCGGTGCCCTGGAGCTCGATGATCTCCCCCAGCTCATTCATCACACAGTTCAGGTCCACCTGGGCACGACTGTCCTCGCTGTACTGCAAATCCAGCATAAGGGTCTCCCCGACGATTCCCGCAGACACCCCGGTGACGAAATGCCGGATGGGATTGGAGGCCAGCACGCCCTCCTCCACCAGCTTCCGGCAGGCCAGAGCCAGCGCCACAAAGCCGCCGGTGACGGAGGCGGTGCGGGTTCCGCCGTCGCCCTGGAGCACGTCGCAGTCGATGGTGATGGTATGCTCCCCCAGCTTCGCCAGGTCCACGGCGGCCCGGAGGGAACGGCCCACCAGCCGCTGGATCTCTGCGCTGCGGGGCGAGAGCTTCAGCTTGGCGATGTCCCGCTTGCTGCGCTCCCGGTTGGCCCGGGGCAGCATGGAGTACTCCGCTGTCACCCAGCCGGTGCCCTCCGGCACATGGGGCGGCACCCGGTCCTCCACGCTGG
>OKSB01003040.1_pt1 | contig 13803 bp, 11 predicted proteins | sample 1601171 | NCBI WGS metagenome assembly OKSB01 (sample SAMEA3541496, study PRJEB24748) | human gut metagenome | biome: human gut; feature: human-associated habitat; material: faeces | place: China | collected 2012 | reverse complement strand
GGATTTAGGTTATATCATATTTTCATTTAATCATCAATCATCCGCTTCCAGGAATTTTCCTTTCTTGTCGAACTTGAAAGAAACGCCGGTACTTAATTCCACTTCATATCCTTTCCGGTCACGCTCCACTTTTGTCACAGGCTCTGTGAAGTTATGCTCTTTCAGATAACTGACAGCAAACGAAGGAACAACACTTGCCGGAACTGCATGCCCTTTACTAGCACTTACTTCCTCCCAGTTACCTTTGCTATCAAAATCTATTTCCGTACCGTCCGTCAATAACACTTCATACTTGGCAGACTCCAACAGATCTTTATCAATCTTGATATGAGCTACCTGAGGTTTGGTAAAATGACGGTTGATAAAGTTGCGTGCCGGAAGCGGTAGCTGATTCATATCCTTTGTAATCACATCGCCGGCAAATGAGAACTGTATAGCTACAATAGCCATCACAAGCAAAGATAAAATTTTCTTCATAATCGTTATTCTTTTTAGTTAATACTATATCTGATAAGTTTTATACTGCAAATAACGATACAGATTTAGGAAAGATTTGGGAATAACCAGAGATCACATTCTTTTTTGTGTTCTTTAACTTTCAGTCTTGAATTTACCCCATAAAAAAGATCCGGATGCCCACTCAGGAACATCCGGATCGCTCTCTCTTCACCTTAACTTTTAACCTTAACTATTTACCTATTTATCTTTCCGAATATCCTGCGAGATTGTAGCAAACGGGAACGGTACTATCACCTACGCGGTAAATTCCGAACTTAAAGTAATACCCGTCTTCGTCGTTACGTCCAATCAGAATCTTCTCATTATCGACAATGTGTTTGCTCACTTTCTTACCTTGCTCCTGATAATCCATCCGTACATCCAGCATCCCCGGTTTCACAATCGTTTCCGCTTCCTTGCCATAGACCGTCCAGTCGATATGGACACGGAAAGTAATCCAGCAGTCTTTCGGGAAATCGGCAAAAGGTAATTTGTAGGCAATGGTGGATGCCTTGTATTCAGAAGTCAGCGGTTTCATAACGGGCGTCTTTCCCGGGTTTGCATTGCAACGGTCATCTTTGTCTGTCAGCCATTTACGGTCGGAGTTTGCTTTGATATAAAACAGTCCTCCGGAAAATCCGAATGCCAATGGCGGGTATCCTCCCTGTTCAACCAACCATCCGTTGGGTTTTCCTGCCTTATATACAGGTTTCCCATTTTTATCTTTCACCGGATTGCCTTGTTTATCCAGTCTGGCCACTTTTTCGTGTCCGACATTCTTTTTGAAGAAGGTCGTTTTTTCCAGTTCTACAAATTCGTCAACAGTCAGTTTCTTCACCTCGCCCTGAGGAGTCTGGACCAGCGTCCGGTCGGGCATTCCGTGCCATTGGGCAAAGATGGTGGAGACATTGCTGTCTAAAGAAGAAGGAATATAAACCGAAAACTCATAGTCGCGGGAACTTCCTTGCGGACAAGCTCCCTTCCCGTGATGATAAACTGTCTTTGTGATCTGTGCTTTCTGATAAACGTCGGCAGGTAATCCCCTAAAATCGTCAGAAGTTGCATAGCAATATGAAAACTCGGCACGTCCTTTCGTTTCTCCTTTCGCATAACCTTCCAGTGTATTGTCTTCAGTTTTGAGTTCAAAGCGATAGGAGGGCTTGCCATCAAACAGGTTGGTAAAATCACGCTGAATGGCATGAGGTTTATTCGTCCCGACAGCTACCCAGCAACCGTCAATAATCTGGTTGATACGTGCAGAGTCAGCCTGTACGTTTACCCGTTCGGTGAGTGGCATCAGTGTTTGCGTATTTTTAGTCTGAGCAGTCAGCATCGTGCATCCTGCCGCCATCATATAAATAACCAAAATGTATTTTTTCATTCTATCCGGTATTAAGTTTATCGACGGTGCAAAAATACGAAAGGCAACCCTTACGGCTGCCTTTCGTTTGTCTCAAATGCTTTCACATTTGTGCAATTCTTCTGTCAGAAACGTCTTATCCCCCCATTCACAAGCCTATTCAGGTGTTTCTTCCGTATAATCGTCTTCCAACATATCTACTTTCTTTATGCTCATTTTTCCATCGGCCGTTACAGTGATGGAAAGCGGAACATACAAATCGGTCTGCGGATAGCACACACTGGCGGCGTAGACAATTCCCTCCGGTGTAATCTTGTCATATACGATTCCTTCAAGTATGGATTTTGAAAGGAATTTCGCGTCGACTACCGATGAAAAGTCGTTCTTCGTAAATGTCTTGTTGAGTACGTTTTCACTTCCCCGGGTGATGCGCAACACTATTTTATTGTCTACATACGTATCCCCCATCTCATTGGAGACGTGAGGCAGACTTTCGTCAGGAGTACGCGAAACCAGCGAATGATAGTCTCTTCCCTTAAACTTAATATCAATTTCAGCTTTTGAACTTTGCATACGCTGCAAGCCGTGAGCATCTACACTGTCTTGCCTTGCCAATACCGATTCTTTATTTGAACTTCCGTTCTTACCGCCACAGGCTGCCACTGCCAGAGCCAATGGTAACAAAAGCAGATAAATTAGCTTTTTCATTCCGAACTATTCTGTTTTATAAATATAGAGCAAAGGAACAAAAAGACGGGGAGATTTACAAGTGTAACCGACATTTTTCCTACATTTGCAATCAAGAGTGCTAATATTAACACAACATTTAAAGATTTAATGCCTTGCAAACCTGATATCATGTATCAACGAATCATAGCCATTCTTTTTTTCCTTTATGCATCTTGCATCCTAAGCAACAGCGCTTATGGAAAAAAAGTAAATTATCAGCAATTCGACAATATTTATCTCGGTGCTGAGGCATCGGTTGTCAGCTGTTTCCTTCAAGACAGTGAAGGATTGATATGGATAGGTTCCAACAAGGGATTATTCAGCTATGACGGTTACTCCACACAGCAACATTTTACTTACGGTGAAAACAATAATACCCGTATCTACTGCGGTGTCATTATAGACAACACCTATTTATATATGGGGACAGACAACGGAATCCTGGTTTATAATTACCGGGCTGACCGCTACGAGCAACCGGAAACTGACTTTCCGACAGATGTACGCACCATGGCTCTTCAAGGAGATACCCTATGGCTAGGCGCCTTAAACGGTTTATACACTTATCAGCTGCAAAGCCGGAAACTGACATCTTTTGATACCAGACGCAACGGACTTCCCAATAATACCATATACTCCATTATCCGCACCAAGGATAATCAAATTTATGTGGGAACCTACAACGGACTATGCCGCTATATCCCGTCCAACGGGAAATTCGAAGGCATTCCTCTTCCCGTCCATAGCAGTCAAAGTAACCTGTTCGTCAATTCTTTGCTGGAAGATACTACCCGCCAGTGTGTCTGGATTGGTACGGAAGGCTATCTCTTCCAATACTTTCCGTCAACCGGACAGATAAAACAGACAGAAGCCTTCCATAATAATTCGATCAAATCATTAGCCCTGGATGGAAACGGAGACTTACTGGCAGGTACAGACAACGGACTTTACGTCTATCATAACGATACCACCCCGCTACAACACATCATTCACGACTCCCGCAATATCCAGTCGTTGACCAATAATATCATCTGGAATATCTTTGCCGACCAGGAACATAACATCTGGCTGGGTACCGACTATGGCATCTCCCTCTCACGCTATAATAGTGCGCTGCAGTTTATTCCAATCTCACAGATTACAGGTACGGGAGACGGAAACCAATTCTACTCCCTGTTTCGTGACTCAAAAGGGTTCTATTGGTTTGGAGGAGCCAACGGATTAATTCGTTTCACTGATCCTGCCGGAGAAAGACACGATGCCATTTGGTACAGAATGGGCGACAAGACTTATCCATTATCTCACAACCGCATCCGGCATATTTACGAAGACAAAGAACAGCAGTTATGGATTGCTACCGACGGAAGCATCAACCGCTACGATTATGCAACCCGCCAATTCATACACTACAACATTGTAGACAATACAGGAACGTATAATACCAACTGGACCTATTATATATTTGAAGATACCGCCGGACAACTATGGATTTCAACATGCCTTGGAGGAATCTTTGTAGTAGACAAGCACAGGCTGATGCAGTCTGCCTCCGGACAATATGTAGCCGAACAGAATTACTCCGTCCACAACGGACTGTCCGGTATGTTTATCAACCAGATTATTCCCGATAATGAAGGCAATGTATGGGTATTGCTCTACAATAATAAAGGAATAGATAAAATTAATCCCCGCACACGGGAAGTGACAAAATTATTTGCTGACGAATTAAACGGAGAGAAAAGCCCCAACTACCTGTTATGTGATGAGGACGGCTTGCTTTGGGTAGGATTTCATGGCGGTGTCATGCGCATCAACCCCAAAGACGAGAGCCAGCAGAGTATCTCCTTCGGAAGTTTCAGCAACAACGAGATTTTATCCATGACTTGCGTGAAGAACTCCATCTGGGTATCCACTACCAACGGCCTCTGGATTATCGACCGGAAAACAATGGATGCCCGACAGCAGAATATGACAAACAAACGCTTTACAAGCCTGCTGTTCGACCCGAAAGATTACTACGAAGTGACCAAAAACGCCCTCCGCGACGGCTACGATGCCATCAAGGTAGACCCCGTCTTTGCTCCCACCGATCCCGACCCCCCGCTCGAAAAGATCTGGGGCAGCCAGGGCACTCAGATTCGCGGCTGCTATCGTCAGCACGACCTGCAGCGCTCGGTAGAGCGCATTGCAGCCTGCCGTGAGGCCGGCGGCCCCGATATGGACATCATCGTTGAGATCCACTCTCTGCTGGACGCCAACACAGCCGCCGAGCTGGGCAAGGCTTTGGATATATATGTTCTGAAAGCGTTTCGTTGCGGAGTAGGCAGGGGCAACACCGAGACCCTTTGTCCCGGCTATGGACGAGACAACGGCTATGCGTCCTGTGCCTTTTTCGGCAAAATACCTGAACGCGGCTCCTACCATGCGGGTAAATCCAATGCTGTTCGTCTGCACTGTGGCAAGTTCGGTATCCGCGTCCAAATTCATATTCTGGCGGCCTATGCCAGAGCAATGAAAATATACATCCATGCCCCCTAAGCGTTCAATCAGGCGGAGGAGGCTTTCTTCGGGGCATGTGCCGGTTACGTCGACGGGTTCGTATTCCACGCGGTCGGGGTTTATGCGTTTCAGCTCCTCGAGCAGGTGCACGCGCCGCCCGGCCACGCCCACGCGCCAGCCCCTGCCTATGTACAGTTCGGCCACTTTGCGCCCAATGCCCGACGTGGCTCCCATGATTACCATGCGCTTTTCCATAATATCCTTTTATACGTTAACCATACGGAATGGAACGTTTCTGTTTTGGCAATGTTTCAGTAGTTTAGAGTAAAAACGCAACGTGGCGGCACATTATTGCACCGCCACGTTCGGCTTTAGAGTTATTTTCCGGTATTACATGTCGTCATTGCCGTATTCGCTCCAGCTCTTGATAGCCAAGTCGTTTATGTTTATGCGGCAGAATGCCGTTATAAAAGCGTCGGCTAAGCGGGAATTTGTTATGAGCGGCACATTGAGGTCTATGGCTGCGCGGCGAATCTTGTATCCGTTGTCCAATTCGTCGACCGTGAGGTTTTTGGGAATGTTGACAACGAGATCAATCTTGTGCTCGTGCAACATTTTCAATGCCTGCGGCTCTCCCTGCTCGCTGGGCCAGTAAACCCGAGTGTTGGCTATGCCGTTCTCGTCGAGGTAACGCGATGTTCCTCCCGTTGCGTATAACGTGTAGCCGTTTTTTTCGAGTGTGCGGCAGGCGTCGAGCATTTCGGCTTTCTGCTTTGCCGAACCGGTGGAGAGGAGTATGTTTTGCTTGGGTATTTTCTGCCCAACTGAAAGCATGCTCGTCAGCAGGGCCGAACTGGTATCGTCGCCAAGGCAACCAACTTCGCCGGTGGACGCCATGTCTACGCCCAAAACGGGGTCGGCTTTCTGTAGGCGGTTGAACGAGAACTGGCTGGCCTTTACGCCTACATATTCAAGGTCGAACAGGTTTTTGGCAGGGCGTTCAACCTTACGTCCGAGCATTATCTTTGTTGCCAGTTCGATAAAGTTCAGTTTGAGAACCTTGCTCACGAACGGGAAACTTCTTGACGCGCGCAAGTTGCACTCTATAACCTTTATTTCGTTGTCCTTTGCCAGGTATTGTATGTTGAACGGTCCGCTTATGTGGAGCTGCTTGGCTATGTGGCGGGAGATTTTCTTTATTCTCCTGACAGTTTCGACGTACAGTTTCTGAGGCGGGAACTGTATTGTTGCGTCTCCGGAGTGTACACCTGCGAACTCGATATGCTCGCTTATTGCGTAGGCAATTATGTTGCCGTCCTGGGCTACAGCGTCCATTTCTATTTCCTTGGCATGCTCTATGAAACGGCTTACAACTACGGGATGGTCTTTCGATACCTTGGCTGCCAGTTGCAGGAAGCGCTCAAGTTCCTCATTGTTGGAGCATACGTTCATGGCTGCTCCTGAGAGTACGTATGAAGGACGGACGAGCACGGGGAAACCTACCTTGTCGATAAATTTATGTATGTCCTCCATGTTTGTGAGTGCGCTCCATTCCGGCTGGTCTACGTTTATCATACCGAGCATTTCCGAGAATTTCTCGCGGTCTTCGGCGTTGTCGATATTTTTGGCAGATGTGCCGAGTATGGGAACGTGCTGCTCGTCAAGACGCACAGCGAGGTTATTCGGTATCTGGCCACCGGTAGATACTATTACGCCGTATGGGCATTCCAGTTCTATTATGTCCATTACACGCTCGAATGTAAGCTCGTCGAAGTACAGCCGGTCGCAAATATCGTAGTCTGTGGATACGGTTTCGGGGTTATAATTTATCATAATGCTCCTGAAACCTTCGCGGCGTATTGTCTGAAGGGCCTGAACGCCGCACCAGTCGAATTCAACGGAGCTTCCTATACGGTATGCTCCCGAGCCGAGGACTATTACGGAACGGTTGTCGCGCTCATAGTTAATGTCGTGCGAGCATGCACTATAACTTAAATAAAGGTAATTCGTCTGGGCTGGATACTCGGCTGCGAGTGTGTCGATTTGTTTAACGTATGGAACAATGCCTGCCTGCTTGCGTCGTGCGCGTACTACGAGCATGGCTTTGTGCATGTTCATTTCTTTTTCCAGCTTCAAAGCCCTTGCTATTTGGAAATCGGAGAACCCTTGCAGTTTTGCCCTACGAAGCAATTCTGTGTCTAACACATTGATGTTCGGACAAGCCTTAAGCTCTTCGTTGGTTTCATAAATGTAATAGAGCTTTTGCAGGAACCATTTGTCGATTTTCGTGAGGTCGTGTATTTTGTCTATTGTGTATCCTTCGCGGAATGCTTCGTAAATGGCGAAAATACGTTTGTCGGTAGGTTCCTTCAAAGCGTGTTCCACGTTCTTTATTTCAAGATCTTTGTTGTCTACGAATCCGTGCATTCCTTGTCCAATCATGCGGATACCCTTTTGGATGGCTTCTTCGAAAGTCCGGCCTATAGCCATTACTTCGCCTACGGATTTCATGCTTGAGCCTAATTCACGGTCTACCCCGCGGAACTTACTTAAATCCCAGCGAGGAATTTTGCAGACTACGTAGTCCAATGCGGGCTCAAAGAAAGCGCTTGTGGTCTTGGTTATGGAGTTTTTCAGTTCAAACAATCCGTATCCCAGTCCTAACTTTGCTGCAACAAAAGCCAATGGGTATCCTGTCGCTTTTGAAGCCAACGCCGAAGAACGGCTTAACCGGGCATTGACCTCTATGACACGGTAATCGTCGGAGTTAGGATCGAAAGCATATTGCACGTTACATTCTCCCACAATACCTATATGTCGGATTATTTCAATGCTTAGTGCGCGCAATTTATGGTAGTCGTGGTTTGTTAGCGTTTGCGACGGTGCGACAACGATACTTTCGCCGGTATGGATTCCCAGCGGGTCGAAGTTTTCCATATTACAAACCGTTATGCAATTGTCGTAACGGTCGCGTACAACTTCATACTCTATTTCCTTCCAACCGCGCAAACTTTTTTCTACAAGAACCTGCGGAGAGAAAGAGAATGCTTTTTCAGCAATCTTGTTTAGCTCTTCTTCGTTGTCGCAAAATCCTGAGCCTAATCCACCTAATGCATATGCTGCGCGTATGATTATAGGGTAGCCCAGCTCTTTTGCAGCTTTACGTGCTTCTTCTATGTTCTGGCACGCTTCGCTGCTTATCGTCTTTATATTGATTTCGTTCAGTCTTTCAACGAAGAGTTCGCGGTCTTCAGTGTTGATAATTGCTTCGACGGGAGTTCCTAAAACTTTTACATTATATTTTTCAAGCACACCACTTTTGTACAGTTCTACGCCGCAGTTAAGCGCAGTTTGTCCGCCGAAAGCCAGCATTATGCCCTGTGGGCGCTCTTTTGCAATAACCTTTTCAACGAACAGAGGGGTAACGGGCAGGAAATATATTTGGTCGGCAATGCCTTCACTGGTTTGTACTGTTGCGATATTAGGATTTATGAGAACGGTCTCGATTCCTTCTTCGCGCAATGCTTTCAAAGCTTGCGAACCGGAATAATCAAATTCCCCTGCTTCTCCTATTTTTAAGGCACCAGAGCCTAATAGCAAAACTTTTTTTATATCTGCGTCTTTCATTTTCCGGTTTGGTTAATTAGGTTTAAATAATAGTCGAAAAGAAATTCTGTATCAAGAGGTCCGCCACAGTCTTCGGGGTGGAATTGAGCGCTGAACCAAGGGTTGTGTTTGTGACGAACTCCTTCATTGGAACCGTCGTTCATGTTAACAAACAATTCTTCCCAATCTTTTGGAAGTGTGGAACTGTCTACTGCGTACCCGTGATTTTGGCTTGTAATGAAGCATTGCTCTGTTCCGACTCTGCGAACAGGCTGGTTATGGCTGCGATGACCGTATTTTAACTTGTATATGTTTGCACCGGCCGCTTTTGATATAAGTTGATTCCCCATACATATTCCCATGCAAGGTTTTATTTCAGGAGCACCCATAAACTTACGTATATTTTCTACTGTCTTCTCGCATGTATTAGGGTCGCCGGGGCCATTGGCCAGGAAAAGGCCGTCAAACTCTATTTGGTTGAAGTCATAATTCCAAGGAACACGGATAACTTCTGCTCCTCTTTCAATAAGGCAGCGGATGATGTTGTTCTTAACCCCGCAGTCAACAAGCAGTATTTTCTTTCTGTCTTTTCCTTCGTTGTAGCGTATTACTTCTTTGCACGATACCTGGCTTACATAATTGACGCCTTCGTATTTTGCTGTTGGAATGTTATTGGGCTCGTCATCAAACAGTATTTTGCCCATCATCACACCGTGCTCCCTTAATACCTTTGTAAGAGCACGCGTGTCAATTCCTGTTATTCCCGTGATGTTTTCACGTTTAAGCCAGTCTGAAAGACTTTCAACTGCACTCCAATGACTGTAGCCTTCGCTATAGTTGCTTACAATCAAACCGGAAGCGTATATTTTGTCGCTTTCCATATATGTGGCAATGCCATTAGGCTCGATTTTAAACGGCGGCACGCCATAGTTTCCAATCAAAGGGTATGTAAGTACCATTAGCTGTCCTGCATAGGAAGGGTCGGTAAGGCTTTCTGGGTATCCGGACATTGCTGTGTTGAATACCACTTCTCCGGCAATCGGGTGTTCTGCGCCGAACGAATAGCCGTTGAAGCTTGTACCATCATCCAATAGGAGTGTTACTTTTCTCATTTTTTTAGGTTTTATAGAGTCTGTCATGTATTACTTAATTATTCGTGACGTTTTTTGAATATACGTTTTCAATATATTCGATGTATGCCTGGTTTAAGCGTGCTATTCCGCCTTTGGTCGGATAATTGCCGCTGAAGTACCAGTCGCCTGGCGAGTTTGGGCATGCTTTGTGAAGGTTATCGATAGTTTGGAACACTATTTTTATTTCAGCATGTATGTCGTCAGACTTTAGCATTTCGGCCATCTTTTTTGATATTTCATCATCGGTAAAAGAAGAGTATATATTGCTAACGTAGTTTTGCATTTCTTCTTTGGCCTTGTTTTCCTGTGCCTTGCAGGAGCGATATGTTTCAGTTATTATATTTTGCCGCTGTGTATCTTCAAGAAGTTTTATTGCTGCGCGGAAAGCGATGAATTCTTCTAAATTGGACATATCTATCCCGTAGTAATCAGGGTATCGTACCTGTGGCGAAGATGAAACTATTACTATTCTTTTTGGATGTAATCTGTCGAGTATTCTTATTATGCTTTCGCGCAAGGTAGTACCTCTTACGATACTGTCGTCTATTATCACGAGGTTGTCAACGCCGGGCACAAGACTTCCGTATGTTATGTCATACACATGTGCTGCGAGGTTGTTCCTGCTGCTTCCTTCGGTTATAAAGGTACGCATTTTTATATCTTTCCACGCAATTTTCTCTGAACGAATTCTTTTGTTCAGTATTTTGCAGAGCTCTTCGTTTGTAGGTATGTGTTCTAACGCCTTAATTTCTTCTATTTTTCTTTCGTTAAGGTAAGCTTCAAAACTTTCCATCATTCCATAAAAAGCAGTTTCTGCTGTGTTTGGGATGAATGAAAAGACTGTATGTTCTACATCATAATCAACAGCTTTAAGGATTTGTTCGCGTAACTCGTATCCCAACGCCTTGCGTTCCTTGTATATGTCCCGGTCACTTCCTCGGCTAAAGTATATTCTTTCAAAGGAACAATAGGCTGGCTGTTTTGGTTCTATTATTTGTTCTAAGCGTACTTCGCCTTTTTTGTTTATTATTATGGCTTGCCCCGCTTTAAGTTCATGTACGTCGTCGGTTTCAAGGTTGAAAGAAGTCTGTATTACCGGCCGTTCAGAGGCGATAGCCACTTTTTCGTCGTCCTTGTACCAGAATGCGGGCCTTATTCCCCAAGGGTCTCTCATTACTATTGTTTCTCCGCTTCCGGTAATGGCACATATTACGTATCCCCCGTCCCAGTATGGAGAAGATGTGCGGAAGATATTGGCGATATTTATATGTTCCTCTATGTATCGGGTTATTTTGTCGTGCTCTACTTTGTTGTCATGCGCTTCCTTGTACAGTTTCTCGTTTTCGAGGTCGAGGCAGTGTCCCAGTTGTTCGAGCAGCAGGTATGTGTCGGCGTTGTAGCGGGGATGTTGCCCTTTTGATGTCAGTATGTCGAAAATCTCGTCTACGTTGGTTATGTTGAAATTCCCGCAAATGCAGAGGCTGCGTGCCTGCCAGCTGTGGCGTCTCAGGAAGGGGTGTATGTATGTAAGGCCACTGCGTCCGGTGGTGGAGTATCTCAAATGCCCCATGTAGATTTCGCCTGCGAAAGGGAAGTGCTTTTCGGCATAGGCGGCGTCTTTTTTCTTGTAGTCGGGAATATTCTTAAGACTTTCTGCTACTCTTCCAAAAATTTCCTGTATGGCTGTGTTTCCTGTGGCGCGTTCCCTGTAGATGAATTCCTCTCCTGCCGGGGCTTGCATTTTGACGCATGCAATGCCGGCACCTTCCTGCCCGCGGTTGTGTTGTTTCTCCATCATGAGATAGAGTTTCTCTAAGCCGTAGTTCCAGGTGCCGTATTTGTTCTGGTAGTGTTCGAGTGGTTTAAGTAGGCGCACTAACGCCACGCCGCATTCATGCTTTAACGGTTCCATTGTTCGGTGTGTTGTTTTGAATCAATGTTTGGCAATAATAGGCGACACTATTCTGCAAATTTACTTAAATTACACAATGTGCATTGCCCGCAGGCGCATAAAAAAAGCAAGAATAACGTTCTCTGTTTAACGTGTATTCTTGCTTTCTCTATTTCTTTTAAACTGTCTAATCGATTATTTTTTTAAATGAGCTTTTACGGCCTCGTTTGGAACCATTTGTTCGTCAAAAATGTAAGCTCCGGTTTTCGGACTTTTTACCATTTTGATAACTTTGCTGTACGAGCGACCGGCTTTCTTACCTGTTTGCAGGGTTGCAACAACTTTCTTTGCCATGATTTACGATTTTACTTGATTTCTTTATGAACGGTCATACGTTTGAGTATGGGGTTGTATTTTTTCAATTCCAGACGGTCGGGAGTATTCTTGCGGTTTTTTGTGGTTATATACCGCGATGTGCCCGGCAGCCCGCTTTGTTTCATCTCGGTGCATTCCAAGATTACTTGAACCCTATTGCCTTTAGCTTTTTTTCCTGCCATAGTCGATTCCCTTTCTTTTAAGCTATTACTTTAATGCTCTTAATATCGCAAAAACCTTTTTCTATTGCGTTACGCAAGGCTGCGTCGAGCCCAATTTTATTGATTAACCGTAAACCTGCTGCAGAAATGGTAAGGCTGATCCAGCAGTCTTCTTCAGGGTAGTAGAATTTCTTTGTAAACAGGTTCACATCGAATGTGCGCTTTGTGCGTAATTTCGAATGGGCCACGTTATTGCCCATCATAGCGCGCTTTCCGGTGATTTGACAAATCTTTGACATCGTATTTTTATTTATTTTATTCCTTTTGAAACCTGCGCCCGGGAATGCCTGTTGTTGGGTGGGTGCTCTTTTCGGGTTGCAAAGGTACGGATTTTTTTCTAAGTATGAATACTTTCAATGAAAAAAACTTGAGGATTTCTGTTTTTTCTTTCGTAAAGGCGGACAGCCGGCCAAAGTTGGCGTAGTTCGTTTGGCGGGTAACGACTTACGACTGTTGCATGGCATGATATGCTTTGATGTATTTAACAACGGGAAAACGGTATGGAAATGTCTGCTTTCGGGCAGGAAAAAGTGAAAACTCATTTTCAGAGAATTATACCCCTCTCTGAGCAAGGAAAAAATACAAGGCACATATTTTTTGCCGCTTGAAAACCCGTTTGAAAACGGGGCTGAAAATGCGGACAAATAAAGTTTGCCGGTTTATTCCTCGTTGTTTTGTGCTTGCGAACTCAGCAATTCGTGGAGCATCTGCATTGCGGTAAATGTGGCAATCGAAACATTCTTGTCGCGGCCATGGTCGAGCTGCAGCTTGCGCGTTACGATGTTTTCCTCATTTCCAACGGCAATCCAGATAGTTCCTACGGGAATTTCGGGAGTTCCCCCGCCCGGGCCTGCGTAACCGCTAACGGCAACGGCGTAATCGGAATGGAACAGTTTGTTGGAGCCTAATACCAGCTGTTTTACCACTTCTTCGCACACGGATGTCTTTGTCTCGATGAGTTGTTGGTCCACTCCGAGCAGTTCTTCCTTTACTTTGTCGGCGTAACATACAATTCCTCCGAGGTAATATTCGGAACTTCCGGGTGTGGCTGTCAGAACTGTGGCTACACGCCCCGATGTGCAACTTTCGGCCGTAGACAATGTCTTCTTCGACTTCCATAACATTTCGTTAATGTCACGTCTTATTATTCTAATGTCTAAGTTCATGGTTATATGTTTTTATTTTATTGTAACACGTGAATATGCAGGCTTTTCTATAGGACAGAAGTCTTTGTCCAGGTATTTGAAGTACGCCGCAATGGCAATCATTGCACCATTGTCGGTGGTGTATCCGAACTTTGGAATGAACACTTCCCATCCGTTTCTTTCAGCCCTCTCAAGGAATGCCTGCCTAAGCCCCGTATTGGCCGAGACGCCTCCTGCAACTGCCACTCGTTTGATTCCTGTGTCTTTTACTGCAGCTTCCAGCTTTTTCATCAATATGCTCACTACGGTATATTCTAACGAGGCGGCAAGGTCTTCCTTGTGGTTT